>WNFV01006806.1_pt1 | contig 15556 bp, 15 predicted proteins | sample 5400101 | NCBI WGS metagenome assembly WNFV01 (sample SAMN13153361, study PRJNA577476) | soil metagenome | isolation source: 115 cm soil or saprolite under grassland replicate 1 | place: USA:California | collected 2016-06-15 | reverse complement strand
TTGTTGAACTAAGCGCTGCGCGCAGGTAAAAGCAACTTCGCTAAGTAACCCGATCATTCTCAATCGCAAGTCCCGCAGGCCTACACTTCCTGATGAAAGATCCAATTTCTATCTGGAGGTGTAGCCATGACCGAACTACGAAAGAGAATGATCGAGTGTCTCCAGCTTAGAGGCTTGTCCGCACGCACTCAAGAGAGTTACGTCCGGGCAGTGCGCCAACTGGCGGAACACTATCACAAGTCACCCGACCTGATCACCGAAGAAGAACTACGCCAATACTTCCTCTATATCAAGAACGTCAAACATTACTCGCGCAGCACTGCCACCATCGCCATCTGCGGCATCAAGTTTTTCTTTGAGCGCACGCTGGAAAAAGATTGGACCACCTTCAGTCTGGTGCGTCCTGCGCCCGAGAAGAAGCTGCCCGTCATCCTGAGCCTCGCGGAGGTCCGTCAGATTCTCAGTCACATCAGACTGCCACGTTACCAAGTTTGTCTGACGACGATCTATTCATGCGGCCTGCGCTTGCAGGAAGGCACGCATTTACAGGTAGCCGATATCGACAGCGCGCGTCTGATGATTCACGTCCGCCACGGTAAAGGCGCCAAAGACCGTTACGTCCCGTTGCCGAAACGCACACTGCAGTTGCTGCGCCAGTATTGGAAGCAGCATCACAATCCCGTGCTGCTCTTTCCCGCCGAAGGCCGTAACCATATCGACCTGGCACGGTCTACCGAGCCGATGTCCAAGAGCAGCGTGCAGGACGCTTTCCACGCGGCTCTGAAAGCGAGCGGCAACAACAAGCGCGCTTCCGTGCACACGCTGCGCCACTCCTGGGCCACGCATCTGCTGGAAGCCGGCGTCAACCTGCGGCTCATCCAGGAGTGGCTGGGCCACAGCTCGCCGGCCACCACCAGCGTCTACACGCATCTGACGGTCAAAGCCGAACAACTCGGCGCTGCGGCCATCAACCAGCTCATGAGCGACCTCTGATTGCTGCATGCTGGAAGTGGCCGACATCTTTCGGCTGCATGGCACCGCCTATCGAGAGAAGTTCGGCAACCGGATGCTGCCCTCACACCGCCGGGCCATGCAGGATATTGCAACCTGCCGCACCGCCAGCCTTGGCGGCCAACTCTATTACTGCGCCCAGTGCCAGGAGCAACGTTACAGCTATCACTCCTGTAAGAACCGGCACTGTCCCAAGTGCCAGAACCAGCAAGCCAATGAATGGCTCCAAGAGCAAAGTGAGCTGCTGCTGCCCACTCATCACTTCCTGGTCACCTTCACCCTGCCCGCCGAGTTGCGAGCGGTCGCGCGCAGCCATCAGAAGACGATCTACAACCTGCTCTTTCGGACTTCTGCCGCCGCCTTACTGCAACTGGCCCAGGACCCGCGCTTCGTTGGAGGTCGTCTGGGCATGGTTGGAGTACTTCATACCTGGACCCGCCAACTCCTCTATCATCCGCACGTGCATTACATCGTCACCGGCGGTGGTCTGACTGATGACGGCCGCTGGCGCGGTGCCCGAAAAGACTTTCTCGTGCCCGTCAAAGCGCTTTCACCAATCTTCTGCGCCAAGTTCCGCGATGCCCTCAAGCAGACGGAACTCTTTACTCAAGTGCCGCCCCGGGTCTGGCAGAAACACTGGGTGGTCCATTCCGAAACGGTGGGCTCAGGCCTGCAAGCTTTCCAGTATCTCGCCCCTTACATCTTTCGCGTCGCTATCAGCAACAACCGCATCCGTTCACTGGAGCATGGCACGGTCACTTTCGCTTACAAAGAGTCGGCCACTGACCAACTCAAGCGTTGCACCGTCACCGCCGAGGAGTTCATCCGTCGCTTCCTCCAACACCTGCTCCCCAACCGCTTCATCAAGGTCCGTTACTACGGCCTGCTCAGCCCCGCTCATCGTCAACTGCTACAGAAAGCCAGACAACTGCTCTCAGCCACCACCAGCAAACTAAAGACTGCAGATGTAAAAACCACCGAGCCGCTGGCGGTACTAAGTTGTCCGCACTGCGGCGGGCCACTCACACTGCTCTCGCCACTCGCTCCCAGAGGTCGCGCCCCATGAAACTGTGGTTGTTCTATTGTCGTCCTTACGATTGTCTCCGCCACCGCTGCGAACTCCCCTCGCAGTCACCGTCGGACTTCGTCTCCTCAAGTTCATGACTCAAACTCCAAGTAACCTCTAACCCGGCTTAGTCCAACACAGAATTGTGTGGCGGCTTCCTCTGCCGTCAGTCTCCCATTCGCACCTCGCCCCACACTAATTCTTAATACGTTGGGCTGCTTTCTGAACGAAACTAGTTTTTAGCGCGCACAAATTTTTGGACTCGCTTGCCTTCGAAGTCAGCCGCGTATACTGCACCACTTTTTGCGAGCGCTACCCAGTGGATATCTAGGAACTGGCCGTCATAGTTTCCATAACGACCGATTCGTTCAATTAGAGATCCATCCAAACGCATCACCAGCACTCCCGATGCGTCCGGCAGTTTAGAGCTTCCGGATTGGGCGATGAATGCGGTGCCGTCGCGTCCAATCTTGATGTCCTGCGCTCCGACAAAAGGCGGACCCTTCCATTCCATAAGGTAGTTGCCCTTATCATCAAAGACTTGAATCCGTTTATTGCTTCGGTCGACCACATACACACGGCCGCTGGCGAATGCGATCGCGTGAGGCAAGTCGAGCTGGCCAGGGCCTTTTCCTTTCGTGCCCCACTGGAATAGAAACTTTCCATCCGGCGCAAACTTCAGAATCCGATTGTTTCGGTATCCGTCGCTAACATAGAAAGAGCCGTCTGGTTGGACCGCAATGTCGCTGGGGCGATTGAAGTGAGCGGCATCATCACCGGCGACAGCTCGTTCGCCGAGCTTGAGAAGAAGTTTGCCGTCGTGAGAAAACTTGAAAACCTGATTGAGTGCAATGTCAGCGACCCAGATATTATCTTTTGAATCCACGGTTATGCTGTGAGGTAAGGCAAGAACGTTTTCTCCCAACTTATTTTGCAGTCGACCTGTACGCCCGTCGAAGACAAATATGGTTGGTACAGGAATCGGCGTCTCATCCAAGACCTCCGAGTCGGGCCATTTGCGTCCGCCGCGTTGTAAGACGAGGACGTTGTCATGTGAATCCACCGCAACTGCCGAAACCTCGTCCAGGATAGTGTTTTCAGGGAGGACCGGCCAACCATGTACCACGTGGTAACGCGCGACCGACTGTTTGGCGACAGAAGTTTGTCGTGCGGGCTTGGCGGTCTGCGCATTAAGACTCAAAGCGGCTATGCCTAGCGCACCAGAAAGGATGACCAGAGTACCAGCAAAGTCGATGTTCTTCCGCGGTGACACTCAACTGTCTCCTGGATTGAAAACTCTTACTGAGGTTCAATGTGGCGTCAATGTTGCTGCCCAACGCTAGCCTTCAGCCGCGGCGCGCGATCAGCACTCAAGCGGCCTTTCGCTTCTTCGCACCTTCTTCTTTTCGTACTCTGCCCCAGATGCCGGGAAAGCTCATAGGAACTAATGCCATGATAAACTTTTTAGATTATAAGGAATAGAAAGAATTGGCTGCATGGATTCCATCGAATTTTGACGAGGCTTGCAAACGAAATGCGGGCAGGCGCAAGCTCCACATGCGGAAGCGACAGGCGAGAGCAGCTCGCATCTTGCGGGTCCTTGCCGCAATGGACTCAGCAGATGCGACTGAGTTGCGAGAGAAGGTCTACGGCTTGATCACCATCACCTCTCATGCAATGGAAGTAAGCAAGGCAACCGCTTCTCGCGACTTTGCCTTAGTCCGTCGCTTACATCGGCAGTTCCTGCGCATGTTTGGCCGCAACTTCGATTCAAAAAGAGACCGCGTTGTCTGGACGTGGAATTGGGACCACTACGGATTTATCACCCCAGAGAGTAGACATGCGGGACACCGGAAACCTGTGGGCCACTTCCCGTTTGATACGCGGCGACAAGAAACCGAAGAGTCTTATTGTGGCTTCAATCAGTCATCGTGGCCAAACACTGACTTCATCTCGCAAATGAGCACGCGGGAGTTGATACGAGCCTATAGCAGGGTCCTTAAGATGCGAGACAGACTCACTAAGAAGTTCTTTGAGAATTTTTTTGAGGCAAAATCTAATTTGACAACCTAGGCGAACTCAGTAAAATTCCGCCAACAAGGCGAACGTTGCTGGGGTGAGGACAGTAACTATTGAGGCTGAATCTTCGCGCCACCTTGAGAGCCCGGTCCAAAGCCGGGCTTTCGGTTTTTTGAACACAACAAACGTTTCGCCGACGCAGCGTTTATGATGGGAACTGGTCCGGGAACTCATTCTTAAGCAGCCAGCGAGCAAGGCACTTCGTCATAGCTAGAAGACTAACAACCTCAGAGACGCTGACGGCATCATCAAAAGAAAGCGGCATAGCGGTATGGCTAGACTCTAAGAAGGCGTGCGCTAATTCATTCCTCAGAGGGCGAAGTGTTGTATCAGCGATCTTTGTGATTTTCTTTCCCCAAAACTTTCTCGGAAAAACCTGTTCTGCCGCAATCTCATCCCACTTTAATTTTACGGGGAACAGACCATCTAATAATATGATCAAACTGTTCGGGTCATCAGGAATCCTCTCAGGCCGTTGGGTATGCCTCTCACCGCGAGCAACCGCGGCCGTTCGCATCTTCGCTCGCCGAGCGATTAGCCCGTCAACTATTTTGAAGAAACAAAGGAACTGATAGACGTGTGAGTTGCTATTGAGGCCTTCTCTATAAATAGACGCGTAAGCCCCCGGCTCCTCTTTTACGTCTAAGACGCGAATGCCTTGGGCAAAAACTACGGGTTCATAAGGCTTAGAGGCGCGATAGATCATAAAATCTTCTGTCTCAAGATCCATCACATCAATCTGGTAAATACACAACGGGATGTCGGCGTGTGTTGCGTACCAACTTATTGATGGTAGTAGAAGTTTCCTGGCAATGTCTCTAGCCTCGAAGAATCCTGTGGCCATCACTGATTCAATTTGTAACTTGCCGATAAAACCATCTGCATTAACTGATTCCGTAATCTCAAACACGCCGTCGTCGGTTAAGACGGGAAAGGTAGCAACGGGCTCTGGCTTCTGAGGCGCTGTGCTGTTCGACGCACACAAGCGCAAGTGTGAGTTCCCGTTCATTAGCTCGGCTCTATTGATCTCTCTTTCCGAACAGATGGCCTGTCCCGGCCTGCTCAGCGTGAAGGTCACTTTAAACTTCTTCGGAATGTTCGTTGATGATGAGCTCGGCTTGCGCTGTTTGCTGATAACAACTGTAAAGGGCTGGCCAGCGAGACCGATGAGAGCATTCTTGACCGTAATTCTTCTAATATCATCTGTCATAAGCGCTCCTAACAATAAATTTGGTGAGCAGTAAGGACTCTCGATCCGTTTAAGCGTAAATCTTAACCCCCCGAAGATTGGAAGCGGTGTCGGCTCCTAAACAATCGAAAATTCGCTCGTCCGTGCGCCTACCGAGCATCTATGCGCTTGCGCATCTCTTCCTTACCTGCTGCGGTCTTAATCTTCAACCAATCGCGAGTGCGGCCTCCTGTGTACTGGGAATCAATCTTCTTAGCTACCATGCCTTCTAGGATCCTTTGCTCCAGTTCGGCGAACAAACCGAGTCCTTCACCGATGATGTAATCGGTAAATCGAATTCTATTGTTCTTGGTCTTGCTCAAGATTCGCTTCAGCGCCACTTTACGTTTCATTAGCGGCAAGCTCCTGAGGTCTTCTCCATTCAAGGCTAGTAAGTCGAACGCCATAGAAGACAACCGCACACGTTCGCCGAGACTTCTTCAGCTCGTCGAAGCATGGCAGGCCGTCTTCGTCGATTGCAGTAATCTCGCCGTCGATGATTGCTGACTTTGCTTTGACTTGGATCGACTGCAGTTCGGGAAAGCGTTTTGTGAAGTCGTTCTTTCTTCGGGAAATGAATTTGATGGTTTCACCGAAGTAGCAGAGTGCCCGGTAGCCGTCCCACTCTGGCTCAAACAACCATTTAGGATCAGAGAATGGCCGAGCCAAGTTTGAAGGCTGCATAAGCGTTATTAACACAGCAAAGAACTGGACAGACAGTTATCAGGCTATTTACGGAGCGGGGACGACCGAGCCTTCTGTGCCATGAACCCCCTTCCAGTTGCCCTTTGTAGTGGTATCCACACCTACGAAGCGGACCGATGCAAGGACGATAGTGCTGCTCTCGCCGTTTTCATCGATTGCGGCAAATGAATTTGGCGAAGGTGTAAACTTCACAATTAGCTCTGCATTCGGAGCTATGGGCCTTCGCAAGGTATAAAAAAAGGTATTTCCTTGGATAGTTTTGTCAAACAACCAAGTCGGTGTAAAAAACGGATCTTTGGGCTCGGTCACACTTTCGTCATACGTTATAACCAAAAGCACGTCCTTGCTCGGCAAATCCCCAATGTTCGTAATTTTGAAGGTGGATGTTTCGTACCTAGCGGTAAGTGAGACCTTCTCACCTTGCTGGAAGATCGTACCTGGTGCGGGACTCACAATTCGTACTTGGCCCACCTCATTTGACACGTGTAGCTTGCCTCGATGTCGAAATGCTTCCATAGTTGCGTCTGCCTTAAAGAAAGCAAATATTCCTAAGGCGCCGCCTATCAGCGCCACAATCGACACTGCAAAATTGAGTTTTTCAATCGCATTAAGTCTTTTAAACCAATGCATTTTCCCGGCAAGAAGAGACTTTCCGATACGTTTCTGATTCATATGCTTCAGCACGATAGCAAAAGTCTTCGCTGAGGACTAAGTGTTGCGCGGTATTGCTGAGCGAAAATCCTAGCGATAAGTTCGGGTTATGAGTTCAGTCGGCTTCACTCCTCATTCGAAGGATAATGAACTTGAGAAATTGCGCGAAGCTTGGCGATCACTAAACGACTTAATGAAGAACTTGGCGAATGCTGAAGCCTGTCTAAAGGATCTTGATTTGAAGCTGACAGGCGACCACATACGCGCGTTGCGAAGTGAAATGTCGAGCAGGTGAAGAAAGCAATCGCGGTTGTTGGGCAATCAAAGAGAGTTGTGTCCTAAAGTCTTTAGAGCCCTTTTCCTTACCCCAGTGCTTAGGGGTCATTCGGATGTCGAGTCAATCTAACGCTTCCTATCAAGGAGCTCGTAGAGTTGTTGCTTGATTTTGTGAATTCTTCAAGACAAAGCTTCGAGGATGGGGTTCAGTATACTTTCTGCGACCTGTCTTGGATTCTCAATGAGATTTAGGGCAGAGGTTCTTAACGGTTTGCGATAGTCGGGACCGTCGTACCGGCGCACCGAACCTAAGCCAAATCGTGCCTTGTCATTAATACACGTTTGAAGATGCGTAATTGCTACACCAACATCAACCATACCGTAATAGGAAGCCCTTTCAAAAAGGCGGCCCAGCATTCCCAGCATCCGGGCGGTATTACCAACTGCGATGGACGGCAGGAAGATCTTTTCTCCGTTGAGTGAATCGGCAACCCGGCCGCAGAAAAGATGTCCAGTACCATTTGATTCAATGGTGAGCTCGAGCGTATAACGATCCGGGTCCGGCTTTCCTTCTTCGGCATGTGACATCCGACCTCGGTAGCTATCCGGATACCGTGACCAGCCTCCTATCGGTGGATTAAAGTCAGGATCGTATTGACCATCCGTTAGCCGCCTGTCATTTCGCGCCTCAATCGCAAGTTTATTAAGCATCTCCTGGATGTTCTCTCCATCCAGCAATGCTTTTCCGAGAAGAGCGTCATCACTCAGAACTGGTCTTACGACTACATGCAGATGCGCGAATTTTTCATTCGCAGGAATTGGCGGCGCGGAGATTGATCTGTCAAGCATCTCATTTATCGCAGAAGTGGTGACCTGCCCACGACGCTCATACAACCGTGCAACTTCAGCTTGACTTAACACGTAGTTTCCCGTTTCTCCGCGGCCGTAAGATCGACGCTCGCCTTTCACTATGACCATATGCGGTGCGCGCTCAGAGGGCGGAACTACTACAACTAAATAACCTCTTGACTCGTCGCCTGAGTCCGGAATCGTGAAACTTCTATGACTTGGCACCTCGTCTATCGACGTCCTCACAATTGAATCAATGCGCTCTCTTTGTCCAGACAACGCGAAAGGCATTGGAATGCTCGGATGCCCGCCTTCATCTTCATCAATGCCGTACAAGAGTACGCCACCTGCGGTGTTTGCGAGGGCTGAGACATCAACAGCCGTATCGCTGTTTCTCTTTGGGATCTCTCGTTTAGCATCGAAGGTTACCGTTTCCTCCAAACTTTGATTCGCTATTGCTGTGAGAATGTCCTGCTCGTCTTTTGGTATCCACATAATCGCACTGTAAAACGCGGGCCAGCATAGCCGCAAGCTGCCAGACTCGGATGAGTAGTACGACCTTTAAAAACACCTCATTGACACGATTACGCACCGCGAATACACTACGCCCGCTTTCTCATAGGTTCGCGCTCCTCGCAGGTTTACTAAAGACCGCTACCTCCACGATGCTTCCATGAGACAAAGAACGCTTTCATTTCCTATTCATGGGACGACGATCCGCATAGGGAATGGGTCCATATCCTAGCAAAGCGACTCAGAGCAGACGGCGTCGATGTCTCGCTCGACCGCTGGGATACCGTACCAGGGGACCAGTTGCCAGCATTCATGGAGCGAGCTATTCGTCAGAATAACTTCGTCGTCATCATCTGCACTCCTCGGTATAAGCGGCGCTCAGACGCACGCGAAGGTGGCGTGGGGTACGAGGGTGACATCATGACCGCCGAGGTGATGACTTCGCAGAACCATCGTAAGTTCATCCCCGTGCTCCGAAGCGGGGAGTGGGGTCTGTCGGCGCCCACATGGCTTTCAGGTAAGTACTACATCGATCTGTCTGGTGATCCGTATTCGGAGCGCGATTACGAAGATCTTGTTCGGACGCTGCTGGGGATACGCGAAACTGCGCCGCCGCTCGGCGAGCCTATGGCGACATTAGGAGCAAGCCAATCAGCAGACGCTGGCTTAACGACTGCAAAGCCAGCGCAGTTCGAGGACATTAAGGTCACTCGCGTAATCGTTGAAGAGATTACTGAGCCTCGGAATGATGGAACCAAGGGAAGCGCCCTCTATTCCGTTCCCTTCGCTCTTTCTCGTCGTCCTTCTGTGGAGTGGTCAAATCTCTTTATCGAGAACTGGAATCATCCTCCACGCTGGACAACCATGCATCGCCCCGGTATCGCAGAAATTAGCGGCTCAACCATCTCACTAAACGGAACAACCATCGAAGAGGTCGAGCGATATCACCGGGATACGTTGCAGTTGGCCGTCGACCAGACTAACAAGCAGTACCGCGAATGGAAGCGTAGACAAGATGAGCAGCGTGCCCGCGAGAAGGCTAAAAGTAAAGAGCATCGCAAGCATGTTGATCAAGCTGCCAAAGGAATCAAATTCGACTAGCCACTACTGTCCGAAGGAATTTCGCGGGGTACAAGCTAAGTAGGGTTCAAGCGGAAGGTTGCGTGGAATCCAGGCATACGTGCGCAACGCTCTTGCTGCTCGCTGGCGAGAATCCAAAAGTTGTCAGCGAGAGACTAGGGCACAGTTCCATTGTGATGACACTCGACACCTATTCCCACGTCCTTCCTTCCATGCAACAAGCCGCAACTGAGAAGCTCGAAAAAATGCTTTTCGGATAGGCTGGCACACTATAGGCACACAAAACAAAAACGGGCGGCCATGTGGCTGCCAGTAACTTCTTGATCTTGTTTGGCTGGGAGGCAGGGATTCGAACCCCGATAGGCGGATTCAGAGTCCGCAGTCCTACCGTTAGACGACCTCCCAGCAAGAGGAATTTCAATGTAAGTGCATACGGTTTTCCTTGTCAACAGGTGGTTAGTGAATAGTAAATTGTGAATAGTAAATAGTTAAACAATGAAGGTTACGCGGCGCGTCTGTAACACTTTTTACTATTCACTATTTACTATTTACTGGTTATCGAGGCACAATAGACCCACGTAGTTACCTCCCGTACAGAGCCCTGTTTGGCAAGATCGCTCCCACACATTTTTTGAACCGAACAGCTTCGGAGACTGGGAGTAACCATGGATGAACTCGACAGGCAGGATGTGGCCATTGATTCAAAGGAAGAATCTTCAACGACCTCGGCTTCGGCAGAAAGCAATACTACGGGTGACGATGCTTCTGAGAAAATCCGCGCGCTCGTGGCAGATTATAACGCAAGGATGGATGACGTGGCAGATGTCATTGCGCGTGTGAGGCATGAAATAAACAATCCGCTTACGGGAGTGCTGGGTCAGGCGCAGTTATTGCTGCGCGAAGAATTGAGTGAGAAGGCCCGGAAGCGTGTGGAAACCATAGAGCAACTGGCAATTCGCCTACGGGACATTGTGGGTCAGTTGAGACAGGTGCAGAAAAACTCCAAGAGTTGAAAAGCCACTCTCTACCTTCACGAGGACGGTCTTGAAAGATGACTGGCAAAAGCTTCCCGTGCTGTTGTGGCGGCGCACTGTAGTCGAGGGCGCTTGAGGGTGATAGACTTTTTGACGATGGCAACTCGAAAACCTCTCGCCTGGAATAATCACCTTGAAGAAGCGATGGCACTGCTGATTCGAAACCAGGCTGCGTTTGTAGAGCAGATCGCCAGAAACGATCAAGAGCGCCTCAAGCTACAACGCGAGTCCCTGGAGTGGCACCTTGAAAACAAGGAATGGCGAATTCAGACCGAGGAATGGCAGCGCAAGACTGAGGCATGGCAGCTCAAGACTGAAGAATGGCAGAGCGCCGCTGAGAAACGGTTCGACAAGATTGAGCAACGGCTCGCGAAGATCGAGGAGAGTCTGGTTCAGCTACCAAAAACGATTCTTCAAAGCGTCCTTGAGCAACTGCCAAAGATTATTGTTAAGGACGTCCTCGAAAAACTACCCAAGGCAGTTAAGAAAGAAATCGGATTCACGACTCCGACTTAGTCTTGCGCGTGCCGCGGCTCTCCAAATCCCTTACAATGAAAATGCGCAGCAGAGTCGCCGCGCATTTCCATACTCGTTCGATTTAATGGGTGATCAGTCGTCTAAACCACCTAGCTTCCTATGACAACCTCAACCTTCACGGTCGATCATAGCCGCGGTTCAGTGCTGCTTCTTTTCGTCATCCTCCATTTTCCTCTTCAAATACTTGGCGAGTTTTTCCGCAGAGGATCGCAATCCACGATTAGCAGATGATCTGTCTGATGAATCAGCGTACGCAACTACTCCGGTTCTGAGGTTGATCACAGCCATGGATGCAGATGTTGACTTTCTAAAATCTCCAAGAAAGACTTTCTTCGCCCAGCCCCCAGCTTTCTTATCAGCGCTGCCTTCGATAATAAAATCAGCTTGAGATTGGTTTGCGACTATAAGGAGAGGCACATCTTTCTTCCGGAGTGCAGCCGCCAGATAGGTTTCAAAGCCTTGAGCTTGTGGGTTGCTCGGATCTTCTGAAAGCATCGGCGCGATATAAATCTTTGAGTTTCTAGGTATAAGGCGGGCTTTGAATGGATCGTCGGGCACTTTCTCAGGATATGTTCGTAGCGATGCCTTCTCCATAGCTCGGTCGGTCGTGGCGCTGTCAGAGGTTTGTGCCTTTGCGGCAGAAAAGCCAATTAATGATACAAAAAGCGTCAGAGTTATCAGACGTGTGAGCTTGACAACCCTTGAGGCGCGACTGGGACAGATTTGTTGGGGGTGTAACATTCGTTAATTCTCCTTAGGATTTAATTGAGTAATCAGAGTCCTCATTAGAGGACTCTTTGGTTCAGGCGTACGAACTTGACACGCGAAGTCGGGAGAGGGTGCCGAGCGAACGACTGGTTAATTGTAATGACGCTACGTCTGCGAGGGTGACGTCATTTTGGCTACTAAACTCCGACGGATTCTTCTTCGTGGTCTTGAACCAGATACGGCGAGACGGTAACAGGCTTCTCATCCAAGTCTTCCTCGAGCACGGCTTGAATAATCGGCAAGCTCAGGGAATGCTTTTTGGAAATTCCCGGCACGTCGTGGCCTGCGGCGTAAACTGGATGGCGTTCGTGTTCCTGATACCAGTCGGCCAGGTTCGCGGTCTTGTGCATGTTCTCGATGATCTGCCGCCAGCCCACGCCGGTGTTGTAAGCACAGAAGGAAATCTCGCCTTCCTGAGTGCCGTAAGGAATCACGCACATCTCGGTGCGGCGGAAATCGTAGTTGAAGAGGTCCTGGAACCACATGCCCTCGACGCAGAGTACGCGCCAGACATCGTTAGGGTCGTCCTGGACCGTGGCCTTCATACGATCGTTGCGGTCTGAGCTGGAATTTGTGGACGACGGTTTGAAGAGATTCAAGATCTGCGAAATCGGAAATCCTGCAGGCGCTTGTTCAGCGTTGAAGTTTCGCAGTATCGCCAAGCCGAGTTGCGCGTAGGAAAGCTTCCTGCCGCGCGCGGTGTCGGTGATGGTGGCGACGTCTTTCATGAATTGCTCGTAGTTGAAAAACTCGAACAACGATTTGAATTCGCCAGTCTTTCGGTTAACTACCATTAAGGTGAAGATGCCACAGTTCGGATGGCAATTACAGGAAGACCAACCCCAGGGGGCGTCGGCGCCTTGCAGCATGTCCATAACGCTGGTGAACGCCGAGTAGGAAGAAAGTGGATACCAGTCGCGCAAAGGTTGCAGCTGGCCGCGAAGCTGATCTTTGAGATCATGCGTCATGCCGGCCAGCGTGTAACGCTGCTTGATTCGCAACGCGTCGGAAATGTCTTCATCGCGGCCGGTGAACGAAACAGGTTGGAACGCGATCGTCTGCACCTTGTCAATATTCTTCGCCGCGAACTCGACAATCTGACCGATGCCATCGTTGTTGATTGTGTTCACGATGGTGGTGACGAGCGTGACTTTGATTCCAACCTTCGCGAGATTCTCAATTGCCTGCTGCTTCACATCAAACAAGTTGCCCACGCCGCGGTGTCTGTTCTTTTCTTCGCTAACCCCGTCGAACTGAAGATACACGCCGTGTTGTCCCGCAGCCTTCGCCGCTTTGCAAAACTCGATGTCTTCAGCGAAGCGTATGCCGTTGGTTGCCGCCAGAATTCTGTAGAAGCCGACCTTCTTCGCGTAAGCAACCGCCTCGAGATAGTAAGGCGAAAGTGTCGGCTCGCCGCCAGAAAAAAGAATAATGATCTGGCGTTTTGGTTTGAACGATACCGCGCGATCGAGAATCGCTTTTGTGTCTTCGTAAGTCGGCTCGTGCACATAACCAACTTGGTTTGCATCCATGAAGCAGGGATTGCACATCATGTTGCAGCGATTGGTAAGGTCCACGGTCAAGACGGCGCCGCGGCCAAATTTGATGTTCGAAGTGCCATGTCGATGGATGTGCGCATCTTCAGCAGAGCGAAAGTCACGTCCGAAGAAGAGCGATTCGATCCGCTCGAGAAACGCGGGGTCGGTTGCCATAACGTCAACAAACTCGCCATGCTTCGGACAGGTCTTGCGCATGACTACCTGTCCGTTTTCTTCCACGATCTGTGCTTTGATTTCGCCCGGATGTTCGTTCATCAACGATTCGAGGGTGGTTTCGCCAGTAATCACGGCATCGCGAACTTCCTTAACGCAGCGCGGACAAAGACTGTCGGTCTCGCGTGGGAAGCCCAGCGGCGGCGAGCTGCGCTCGTAGGATTTCAGCAATGGGCCCGGGGCCCATTTGGGACTGATCGCCTCGCCCTCAGGGAGTAGCGAGTTGACGGACTGAAAAGCTTTCCAGGCGACGTCCGAAAGATTGGAAAGCAGCTTGGAGCCTTTTAATCCCGTCAGCTTACCGTTGTCTGATTCTCCGCGGCGGAATTGATCGCTGAACAATGAAACCTTCTCCTCACGACGCTTGACGTCTCAAGCGGCACAAATGTCAATAAAAAGCGAAACACTTTCAAATAATTGCCGGGCTTAAGATGAAGGAATACCGGCGATTTCTAAACGCGTCATGATAGTTGGTCTGCTTTGGCATGGCAAGGCAAAAAGACCTTCGTCCCTTCCGTTTCACGGCCCATGTGGGCCCAGCGGCTGGGCCGTCAGGACCTTAAGAATCAGCAATTAGGATCACGATGCGCTCACGAAAAAGTGTAATATCGGTGCCAGCGCAGAGAAATGCTGACGTAATAGTACCGGTGATAATTCATGTCTGATACGAAATTGTGGACAATCGCCGAACTGAACGCCCATGTGGATGGGCGACTCATTGGCGACGGAAGTATTCACGTTGAGCGCGTGGCTGATATTGCTTCAGCCGCAACGGGTGAGATTTCCTACGTTGAGGATGAGAAGTTTTTCGGAGCCGCGAGAGCCAGCAAAACATCATGCCTAATCGCTCCTCCAGAATTTGTCGCGTCAGTCAAAGATCTCATTGTCGAACAGGAATTTAGACCAGCCTTGATTGAAGTTTCCAAACCCAAACTCGCCTTCGCTTTAGTCGCGGGCTTGTTGCACCCGCAAAAACATCGCGAGCCATTTGTCCACGCTTCAGCGGTGATTGCGGAAACAGCGGACGTCGACCTCACGGTTTTCATCGGCGCGCATGTGGCGATAGGGGAAGGCGGGCGAATCGGAGCAGGGACGCGCATTGAAGCCGGCGTAGTCGTCGGTGATCACGTGCGCGTAGGTCGCGACTCGGTGCTTCATCCCGGCGTGACGCTTTACGACAACGTAACCGTTGGCGATCGCGTCATTCTACATGCAGGGGTCGTAATCGGCGCGGACGGGTTTGGCTTTGTGCGCGACGAAGTGGGCTATCACAAGTTTCCGCAGCTGGGAACTGTCGTAATTGAAGACGACGTTGAGCTGGGAGCGCACACTTGCATCGATCGGGCGGCGCTGGGGCAAACACGTATTGGACGCGGCACGAAGATCGATAACCTCGTACACGTCGGGCACAACTGTGATATTGGCGAACGCGTGGTTATCGCCGCGCAAACCGGAATCAGCGGCAGTGTGATTATTGAAGATGACGTAGTGATTGGTGGGCAGGTTGGCTTCGGGGATCACATACGCGTGTTGAGCGGCGCAGTGATTGGCTCGAAAGCGGGTGTGCTTCCCGGCAAGATTGTCCGGCCGGGTGTGTGGTGGGGAATTCCGATCCAACCGCTCGATGAGTACAAGCGCTTAAACGCGCACGTTGGCCGAGTGCCGCAAATGAGGGAAGAGATCAAGGAATTAAAAAAACGGTTGGAAGAACTTAAGAAAAGTTCAGATTGAGTGACCTGCCTTCGCGGTTTGTCTCAGACTATTCCTTCACTCCTCAGTCCCACCTGCTACAAGTTTTTCGGCAACCGTAACAACTCACTGTTTACAACTTTACCTCAACCAGCCTGTGTAGCAGGCGGCAGAGATAAAGATATGTCATACACAAATCTCCTCTATCACGTCGTGTACGCTACAAAAGAACGCGCCCCGCTAATTACCAACGCGTTGAAGTCGAGATTGCATGAATATCTCGGCGGCATTGTGCATG
>WNFV01017351.1_pt1 | contig 15558 bp, 7 predicted proteins | sample 5400101 | NCBI WGS metagenome assembly WNFV01 (sample SAMN13153361, study PRJNA577476) | soil metagenome | isolation source: 115 cm soil or saprolite under grassland replicate 1 | place: USA:California | collected 2016-06-15 | reverse complement strand
TGCCGAGGACGAGCGCGATGCGGCCGTCAGCATCGAACTTCAGTACTTGACTAGCGGCGATATCGATCGTCCAGACGTTGTCCTGCGGATCGACGCGCAATCCCATGGCGGCGTTGAAGCCATAGACGTCCTGTCCGAGTTCGCGGACGAACTTGCCAGTCGGATCGAATTGAAAGAGTCGCGACCCACCGTGCGCAAACGTGCGGTTGTCGCCGAGCGTTGCGATCGGATGGCCTGTTCGCGTGTACACGAAAATCTGGCCCTTCGAGTTCGTGGCGACGCCGCCGATTTCGCCGAGGTACGTATCGGCTGGCATCTTCAGCAGGTCGGCGTTGGCATCGAACGCGATGTCAGGAACCGCAGGTTGAGCGATGAGCGATCCGCAGAAGGCGAGGACCGCGGCGGTGAAAAGAACAATTCTGCGTGACATTGGCGCCTCCTACTTCTGACTCGTCGGCTTGACGGTTTGAGGCTTCAGCAGAATCTTCTGCGAACGCCAATCGTTGATCTCACCGGCCCGCCCGAATTTCCCGACGATCGTGCCGTCGCGCTCGAGCTTGTAGACCTCGCCGGTGAATTCCGCGGCATCGGCTGGCGCGCTATCGGGCCAGGAGTTGGAGGCATAGAGATACTGCTTGCCGGGGTTCTTCGGACCGGGCCCGCCGGAGACGCACACCGCCCATGGAGTGCCGACGTTCGCGTAATTCGCTTTCCAGTTCAGATCGTTGTCGAGCACCTGGACGCGGTTGTTGCCGCGATCGGCGACATACACATTTCCCTGAAAGTCGGTCGCAATCGAATGCGGCGTGTTGAACTGCAGATTCCCGGTGCCGCGCGTGCCGACCGCTTTGATGAACCGCCCGTTCTTGTCGTACTTGACGACACGAGCGTCGAAATATCCGTCAGCGACGAAGATGTTGCCCTGCTGATCGAAGGCGACATCGGTCTCACGGCCGAAGCGGTACTTTTCGTTGCGCCCGTGGAAGGCGCCCGCGCCGGGCATATTCGACAGCATCGCGACCGGGTCCTCACGCCGGCCGATCGTCATCAGTATCTTCCCCTCAGGACTGAACTTGACGATCGTGTCGGTTCCTTCGTCCACCGCCCAGATGTTGTCCTGCGCGTCCACCCGCACCGAATGCGCAAACGCGAAGCCGTAATTGTGCCGGCCGATCTCGCGCACGAAATTGCCTTGCGGGTTGTACTCGAACAGCCGCGTCTCATTCGCACGGTGAAAGATGTAAATGTTGCCCTTCGAGTTCGTGGCGATTCCCATGTTCTCGCCGGTGTAGATGCCCGGCGGGTTTTTGAAAAAATTCGCGACGGCTTCGTGAGCGATCACCGGCACGTTCGTCGCCGTCGCTTTGCTCTGGGCCGCGAGCGGGCGGACAACGAGGGAGACGGCGCCAGCGAGAACGATGGCAAACAGCAACCACATAACGCTGCGTTTCATTGGTATCTCCGCAATTAGGGAATTGAGGACCCTTCGGCAGGATCCCTAAGTGAAGGGTCCTCGGGGAAGGACGCTTCGGCAGGCAATCATATTACGTCCGAAGAATGGAATCCGCGGCTTTCTCGGCAATCATCAAACAGGCGGCGTTTGTCTGGCTGTTGACAACGACCGGCATCACCGACGCGTCGGCAAGGCGCAGGCGCTCGACGCCGCGGACGAGCAGTGCCGGATCGACGACGGACTCGCTGCCGCTGCCCATGCGGCAGGTGCCTACCGGATGGAAGATGGTGTCGGCAGACCGCCGGATCCAGGCTCGAACTTCGTCCTCTGTCAGCGTCGCAGCCGCCGGATCGACGGGATCGCCGCGGAGATTCGTATAGGCGTTCGCCGAGGCCAGGCGCTGGGCGAGCCGGACACCTTCTCTGAGCGCCTCGAGATCACGCGCGTCGGCAAAGTAGCCGGCGTGAATGAGCGGCGGGTCGGCCGGATCCGCAGAGCGAAGTGTGAGCGATCCGCGGCTCTTCGGCTGCGCGAGCGCGACGGTCAGGGTGATGAAGTCGTCGGCGGCATCGAGGCCGCGACCCACGTAGAACTGAAGATCCGGCGGGTCTACAGACCCGCCGCTCCGTACGAACAGGCCCGCCGAGGTCGTAGACGGCGGAAGCTGTCGCAGCGATTTCCAGCGGACGGATACGCGCGGATGATCGTGGAGGTTTGATCCCACGGATGGCGACTCCGCGACGACCGCGATGCCCGCCGTCCGCAGCACGGATGGGGGACCGATGCCAGACAGCATCAACAATTTTGGCGATTCGATGACGCCGGCAGCGAGCACGATTTCCCGCGTGACGCGCAAGCGCTCCACGCGACCGTTTCGAGTAATTTCCACTCCGGCTGCGCGCTGCTGTTCGAAGATGATGCGGCGAACCATCGCATGGGTCAGCACAGTGAGGGTGCGCCGAGAATATCTCCAGGACGTGTCGACAAGTCGCGCCCACTCGTCGAAGCAGGCGGCATCACCGCGCACGTACGCCATGGCGTTGATGGCGCTCGAGCCTCCCAGGACTTTGCCGCGCGGCCACTTGATCGCTCGTCCACCGAGACCCGGATCCGCTTCGGTGGCGTAGTTCCAATCCCAGCGGGATCCGAGCAGCGATACCCACCTGCCTGGAGTGGTCAAGGCCGGATCGCTCCCGGACGGTCCGCCGGCTTCGATCAGCAGCACACGATGCGCGGCATTGGCGCTCAGGCGGTTTGCCAGCACGCAGCCCGCCGATCCGGCGCCGATCACGATGTAGTCGTACTCGCCGCTGGCGGCACGCGTACGGACCGAAAAGGAGTGAGTGGCGGCCGCGGCAGCAACTGCCCGAACAAAGTCGCGACGGCCTGTGGAGAGCGCGCGGGACTGGCTTGTCGATAGCGCTCGCGGCGCCTTCATTGACGTTGCAGGTAATCGATTAGCACGTCGAGCCGCCGCAGCACACGTTCTCTGCCGACCAGCGCCAGCATTTCGAAGAGGCCGGGACTCACCATCCGCCCGGTCATCGCAATCCGCGTTGCGTGAATGAGCGTGCCGGCTTTGATCCCACGCTCGTCGGCGACGCGTCGGAGCGCCTCTTCGAGCGCTTGCTCGCTGAATGCCGTCACCGAAAACCTTTCGCGCAGCGCGATGAGATGCGCGAGAAGTCCCGGCGCCTGCAGGTGTTTCTTCACGGCCTCGGGATCGTACTCACCCGGGTCTTCGAGGAACGGGCGCGCACCGTCCATATATTCAGGCAAGCGTCTGGCCCGCGGCCTCAAGAGTCCCAGCACTCTGCCGAACCACTCGCGCTCTGAAGTGCCAAGCTCGTCGCGCCACAATCCAGCGGCTTCGAGAAACGGCTTCAGCCGCGCAATCAACTCTTCGTCCGCGAGCGACAGCAGATGCTGCTGATTGAACCAGTCGAGCTTTTCCGTGTTGAAGACGGCGTTTCCGCCGCTGATGCCTTCGAGCGTGAACCGATCGATCAGCTCGCGTGTCGTAAACAGCTCCTCATCGCTGCCAGGCGACCAGCCAAGCAGCGCGAGGAAGTTGACCATGGCCTCGCGGATGTAGCCCTGACGCTGGTACTCCATGACCGACGTGGCGCCATGCCGCTTGCTCAAGCGCTTCTTGTCGGGTCCCATGATGAGCGGAACATGCGCAAAAGCGGGCGCCGGCTTCTCGAATGCCTCGTAGAGCAGAATCTGTTTCGGCGTGTTCGAAATGTGATCGTCGCCGCGGACGATGTGTGTGATGTCCATGTCGAGATCGTCGACCACAACGGACAGATGGTACGTCGGGTGACCGTCGGATCGCAGGATCACGAAACTCTCGATGTGCTCGTTGTCGAAATCGATCGGGCCGTGCACGAGATCGGTGAACGATGTCGTTCCGGTCGGCACCTTGAAGCGAATGGCGCCCTCGTCTCGAAATGCCTTGCCGATCGACAGCAGGTGCTCCGCCGCCGTGCGGTACTTCTCGAACCGCTCTGATTGGAAGTACGGCCCGTGTGGTCCGCCGGCCTCCGGTCCTTCGTCCCAGTCGATGCCAAGCCACAACAGCCCGTCGAGAATGCCCGTCACCATCTCGTCGGACGATCGTTCGACGTCGGTGTCTTCGATCCGAAGGATGAACACGCCGTCATGCCGCCGCGCGTACAGCCAATTGAAAAGAGCGGTGCGAGCACCACCCACGTGAAGGTACCCGGTCGGGGATGGGGCGAAACGCAGACGAGGCGTCATCGGTGGGGTAGATTCATTGGTCCCTGAGGACGCTAAGAGGATTATCGCTTTTCATGTGAAACGGACCCGTTGAGGAGTAACATCGGCACCGTTTCATTCACCGAGGAGGCGGCGTCATGACGTCAGGCCGTTGTCGCACCGTAGTCACCCTTCTGGCGATTCTGTTGGTTTTCCTTCCAATACACGCGCGCGCCCAGACCGGCACGGCGTCCATAACAGGACTCGTCCTCGACGAAACGGGCGGGGCCCTTCCGGGTGTCACCGTCACAGCGACCAATCAAGCCACGAACGTTGATTACATGGCGGTCACCAACGAGGCCGGCAACTACACGATCACGCCGGTCACGGTCGGTCTGTACGTCATCCGGGCAGAGTTGGCGGGGTTCCGAACGGCCACGACTCCGGCGGTGACCCTCGAGGCAAGGCAGGTCGCGCGTCTGGACTTCAAGATGGCCGTGGGCGCCGTCGCGGAAACCATTCAGGTCACCGGCGTCGCGCCGATTCTGCAAACCGAGACGAGCAGCGTCGGCGAGGTCGTGTCCGGCACAACGGTGCAGTCGCTCCCGCTCAATGGCCGAAACACCGGCCAGCTGACACTACTGCTGCCTGGCACCATCACCTACAACCCGCGCGGCTTCACAAATATCGGCAGCGTGAACATGAACCGTCCGTTCGTGAACGGCAACCGCGAACAGACGAACAATTTCACGGTCGACGGCCTCGACGTGAACGAGACGATTGATAACCGCGTTTCCTATCAACCGATTCCTGACGCGCTCGCGGAGATCAGCGTCGAAACCAACAACTACGCCGCCGACGTGGGCAACGTCGGTGGCGCGGTGATCAACAGCGTGGTCAAATCGGGTGCGAACCAGTTCCACGGCAACGCCTTCGAGTTCTATCGCAACAGCGACTTCGACGCGAATACGTGGGAGAACAACAGGTCAAGCGCGGCGAAGCAAGAACGCAAGCAGCACATCTTCGGCGGCACGTTCGGTGGCCGCCTCATCCCCGACACGTTGTTCTTTTTTGCCGACTACCAGGGGTCGCGTCACGACGCTCCGGGATTTGCCACCGCATCGGTCGCGCCGGAGGCTTGGCGCCACGGCGATCTTTCGAGCATCAGTACGCAAATCCGAGACCCGCGAACGGGTCTGCCGTTTCCAGGAAACCAGATCCCGCCCGATCGGATCAGCCCGACCGCGCGCGCCATCCTGAACGATTTGACGAATTATCCGTTGCCGAACCGAACGGTGCCTGGAGGAATCAGCGGAAACTATGTTGGCGAAACGCTGCTCACCGTCCGCGCGCATCAGGGCGATGTGCGTGTGGATTGGAGCGCGTCCCCCAAGGACAAGTTCTTCGGCCGTTACTCATTTGCGCTTTACGACGATAAGCGCGACAAGCAGGCATTTCCGCTCGTCTTTGCGACGCACAACGATCAACCCTTTCACAACGTCGGCTTCAACTGGAATCGCGTGTTTGGCTCCTCGCTCATCAATGAGGCGCTCGTCGGCTATAGCAGCACCACAGTCGTAGCCGAAACACTCGACTGGGCGGGTGTCCGTTCAGCCAATGCGACCTATGGCATTGCCGGCGGACAACCGATCGCGGGTTTGAGCAACATTGGATGGGCGAGCGGACTGACAACGCCGGGCGTCATCGCCACCGATTCGGACACCCTGGCCAAGACGTATCAGATCAACGAGAAGGCCACCTGGATCAAGGGCCGCCACTCGATCAAATTCGGCGGGCAGCTCCTTCATTACAACCAGCGCCGCTTCTACGCGGGAAACAATGGACTGCTCGGATTCATCAACTTCAACGGCGCGTTTACCGGCTACCCCTTCGCTGACTTCCTGCTCGATTTGGTGTCGAGCAAGGGCAGAGGGGGCGGCGACCCGGACGACCCGTGGACCCATTTGCAGAATCGGATCTCCGTCTTCACTCAGGACGACTTCAAGATTCGGCAAAACGTCACGCTCAACCTGGGTCTGCGCTGGGCGTACACGTCGCCGCTCGTCGAGAAGGACAATCGACAATCGAATTTCGATCTCGCGACGGGCCAACAGATCTTCGCGAAAGACGGCAGCATCGAGGAACGCGCCCTCTACAACCCGTACTACAAGGGCTACGAGCCGCGCATTGGTGCGGCGTGGACGGCCACTGAACGTCTTGTGTTCCGCGGCGGCTACGGGATTACGCAATTCATGGAAGGCACCGGCGCCAACCTGCGGCTTCCGCTCAATCCGCCGTTCTTCTTCGAGTCGGCCGTTAACTACGATGTGACGACGGGGCCGGGAACGATCAGGACAGGCTTTGCGGAGCTCGTGCCCGGCACGACACCGAGCGGCAACGTGCGAGCGTACGATCCGAATCTGCGGCCCCAGTTCAGCCAGCAGTGGAACGCGTTCGCGGAGTATCGGCTGACGCCAGCGATGACGGCGCAACTCGGCTACGTGGGTCACCACGCGGATCATCTCGTGACGCCCGTCGAAGGCAACCAGGCATTGCCTGGCGTTGGGGATCCCTCAACCTGGGCGCCGAAGAACACTCGCCGGCCGCTTTTCCGGGCGCAGCCGCTCGTCACTACGATTGCTACGACCGCAGCGCGTTCGGGCAGCCGGTACCACTCGATGCAGGCCAGCATGCGCCAGCGATCCGCAAACGGAGTCGAGTTCCTGGCGTCGTATACGCTTGGCAAGGTTCGCACGAACAATCGCGGCTTCTATGGTGTGTTCGGCGGGACCGGACTTCAGGGCGTGCAGAGTGGAACAGAAGGGGCGTACTGGCAGAACACGTACGACCCCGAGGCCGAATGGGGTCCGGCATTCCATGATGTGCGGCACAACTTCATCTTCTCGTCCACTTATGAGGTGCCATTTGCGAGGGGCAGCTCGGGTGTGCTGAACGCGATTGCGGGAGGCTGGCGAATAGGCGGAATCTTCCAGGCCCGAACCGGACTGCCGGTGACCGTCACCGACGGTCGTGCTCGATCGCTGCAGGGTGAACGCGGCAGCGAACGGCCGAACTGTGTGGGGGACTGGAAGCCCTCCGATCAGTCGATCGACAAATGGCTGGACATCAATGCCTTCGTGGCTGCGCCGCTCGGGACCTTCGGGAATTGCCCGGTCGGCGTCGCGCGAGGGCCCGGTTACACCAACGTCGATCTGATGTTTGCGAAACGGATCGACATGCAAGGCTCACGCTCCGGGGAGTTCAGGGTCGAGATGTTCAATGCATTGAATCATCCGAGCTTCGGAGCGCCGGCACGGGACATCTCGGTGCCGAATGACTTTGGCAAGATCACGACTACGGTTAGCTCGCCGCGCGTGATCGAGCTGGTGTTCAAGTTCAACTTCTGACGATCTGCGGCGGTACAGCCGGAATGATCCAAGGTCTCGCGCCTCGCTGCCTTGCCTGCGCCGTTGCTGCTGTCGCGCTCGTCGCGTCGATCGCTGCGCAGCAAACGCGATTGACAGACGCGCAGGTCAAGGCTGCCGAGACCGAGGTCCCCGAGCTCGTCAAACTGCTTGAACTCAAGCCAGGCATGACGGTGGCCGACGTGGGCGCCGGTTTCGGCGCCTGGTCGATTCGACTCGCAAAATTCGTTGGGCCCTCGGGACGCGTGTATGCGATCGACATTGCCGAGCCGCAGCTTGCGGCACTGCGCGACTATGCCAAGCGAGAAGGGCTGGCTAACGTGACGGTGATCGAAGGAGCGGCGAACACGACAAACCTGCCCGCCCTCTGCTGCGACGCCATTCTCATTCGCGATGCGTACCATCACCTGACGGAGCCGGAAGCCATCATCAAGAGCGTCGCCGCCGCATTGAAACCGGGCGGGCGCTTCGCAGTGATCGACTTTCCACCACGTGCCAACTCTCAAGTGCCGTCAGGCGTACTTGCCAACCGTGGCGGACACGGCGTGCCGCCCCAGGTCGTCGCCAGCGAAGTCGGCATGGTGCTCACCCACGTGCAAACCATTCCCGACTGGGCTCCGAATAGCCAGCCGGCTTCGCTGTATCTCGTGCTGTTTCGAAAGTCGTAGCGACGACAACCTGACCGAAGCGTTCGATCCGAGCTCGTTGCGGACGCCGAACGGCGCGCGATTGCGCATTGGCTCCCACTGCGGCATTGACGGACGCGCAGGTATTCGGCGTCATCGATCGAAACGCCAGGTTCGACCATACCTTGCGAGCCTTTGCGCTCAGCTCGATATTGGCCTTTGCACGTTGCCTCGCATCGAGAGTGGCGAGGAATGCCTCGGCAGCGGTGAGCACACGCCGGTCGGCGGCGCTTGCGGTCTGCCGAACGGCGCCGGCGCCGAGCGTTGCCGTGACGACTACGGAGCCAACAGCAAGGGCGAAGAGGAGAGCGACTGACTGGCGCATCCGCGACATCGGGCCTCCTATGTCGAGGCGAACGAGCATCCGGCCGGGATTGGACAAACGACAGGCTGCTAGACCCCGTCTCTGGTTACCGGGTTCCACCGCCCGTCGTTGTTCTTGCTATACCAGAGCAGCCACGCGCCGGCGTCGTGAGGCAGTTCCTGGCCCGTGACGTCGCGCAGCGCCTGAAACACCCATTTTCGAGTTTCATCATTCAACGAATAATCCTGCGCGAACTCCAGCAGGCGAGGTACGGCTGTCCGGCGCTGCCGCTCGTTCAACATGCCGGATTGTGCCAGTCCGCAGGCCGCGCGCTCGCGAATCATCGGTGAGGGATCGTCGTGGAACGTGTCCAACAGCCGCGGGATGACTTCGTCGGTTCCCACAACCGCCAGGCCCTCCACCGCCCAGTATCGGAAGTTCTCGTTGGCATCCTGAAGTGCTGGGGACAGGATCCGGACGGCGCGTTCCGGCTCGACGCCTCGGTTTGCGACGAGGGCGATGTTCCACATGGCATTCACCCGCGGTGCTTGCTCGCCGGACACCGCGTCATGTTCGAATCGATCGATCGTCGCGGACGTTTTCTCGAGGCCGCGAGCGGCGATGTCGATTTCGATGGCCGCCGCGCGGACCCGCAGGTCATCGGAATTGAAGGCGGTCGAGAACAACCGGTTCAACGTCCCGTCGAGAGTGAGATGATCGCTCCAGCCGTCGACGCGTGCGGCAATCTGCTCGTTGGCTCCGCGGTAATGATTGATCGAGCGCTCGAGCAACAGTTCGGCCTGACTTTGTGGCGGCATCCGATCCAGCACTTCGATCTCGTGTTCTGACAGGACGTTCGCCGACACTCGCTCCGGCGCGCCACTAAGACTGAGCGCGCGGGCGATCTCGTCCCAGGCGGCGCGCGCCGTTTGCGAGCCGCTGGCGAACATCCCGATAAGAATTCCGGACAACACGCCCGCGGTCAGCCGCCAGTGCTCCGCGCGCCGCGGAGGCGCGTGTCCTTCAGGTGTCATGGTTCGAGTATTACACGCGAGAGGCCGCGGCAGGGAATGCGCGAATTTGCACAGAGGTCTACCTGCGGCTTTTGAACCTGAAGCTCACTTGTGTTCGGAGCGCCAACGGTGTCAAGAAGCTCGAACAACGCTAGTTTCGGCCCAGACAATCGAATCACCTCGATGCCACGACTCTCAATACAAGTGAATCGAGGGGTTAGAAGAGCAACTTCATCGCGAACTGCCACTCCCGCGCTTCGTTGGCGGTCGACGTGTACGTGCCGACGTCCGATCGATCGAGCAGGAAGACCGGCACCTGGAAATTCGCCGTGTTGAGCAGGTTGAACGCCTCCATCCGCATCTGCAGCTTCACATCATGCGTCACGCGAAACGCCTTCGAGAACGACAGGTCCACGTTCTTGAAAGCCGGACCGATCAGGATGTTGCGTCCTGCGTTGCCATAGAGATTTGGGTCTTGCGCGGTCGCTACCGGCCGCGCGAACGCGGCGGGATTGAATGCAAGGCCGGGCGGGATACTTGCCTCCGGATCCCCGATGAGATCTGGCCGCTGCTGCGACACATCGGCCGCCGAGTACTGCGGCGTGAACGGCCGTCCCGAAAGCAGCGTCACGATGCCGTTCACCTGCCAGCCGCCGAGGAGCGCGTTCGTGAATCCTCGGGCGTTCGCGATGAACCGCCGGCCACGGCCGAACGGCAATTCGTAATTGAAGCTGCCCGTGAACTGGTGCTCACGATGGAAGTCCGAGAGCGACCACTCCGCGGCCAGATCGTAGATGTTCTGCGGGAATTTTTGCGTGCCGGTGGTCGAATTGTTCGTCGACGAGGCATTGTCGTACGCGCGCGAGAACGTGTAGGACACGAGCGCCGTGAGCCCATTCGCCGCGCGCCGCCGCATCGACACCTGCAGAGCGTTGTACTCGGAGCTCGCCGTCTGTGACTGATACTGGATGTCGCCAAACTCCTGATACGGCCGCACCGTCACGAGCGTGCCATTTGAATTGAGCGCGATCGGTATCGGCTGATTGAGGTTGTAGCGGCGCCCGAGGCGGCGTCCGCGCGATCCCACATAGCCCACCTCCAACGAGAGGTCGTACCCGAGCTCGCGCTCCACCGTGATGTTGTACTGATAGAACTCGGGTGTCTGGTAGTTCATGTCCATCCCGAACGGCGTGTTGAGTCCTTGTATGCCGCCGCGGCCGGACGGAAAGGGATTGTCGAAGCGCAGCAAGGATGGATCGGTCGACAGCCGGCTGAATTGCTCGCGCACCAGGAATGGGTACGTGACCGCGAGTTGCTGGCGGATTGGGTTGAAGGTTTCGAGGCTGTAGTAGACACCCGCGCCGCCGCGGATGACCGTCTTTGCGTCGCCGAAGGGCCGCGCGGCGAAGCCGGCGCGCGGGCCGAGGTTGTTGGTGTCTTTCGCGACGAGCGTCTCCGGATACCCCGGATCACCCGAGACCGCGACGGTGCCGGTTTCCGGGATGAAATTTGCCAGCCGCCCGGTCGCTTCCTTCAGCGCCGTTTGGTACTCATATCGGAATCCCAGATTCAGCGTCAGCCAGTTCGCAATATGCCAGTCGTCTTGCACGAAGACCGCCGACTGCCAGCCGACCAGGTTCGCCGGATCGGCGCCGATCTGACGCTGCGTTGCGTCCGGCAAACCGAGCAGGAAGTCGGCAAACGAGCGGAAGCCGCTGGACGTGCCACCGCTCGGGTTGGTGTTGCGCCCGCGGAAACGGAAGTCGCCGCGCACGTTGCGCACGTCGCTCTCGACGTAGTTCGACCGAATGACGTCGACGCCGAACTTGACGTTGTGACGGCTCTTCGCCCACGTCGTCATGTCGAAGAACTGAATGTTCTGGATGTCGTAAATAAACGGGTCGTTCGGCCGGTCTCCAAATTCCGAGTAGCCGTCGATGCGAACCGCCGGCCAGCCCTGGAGGTCCTGGGTGATGGTGAGGCCCGGAATGCCGAATTTCGCCACGAAGTCCGTCGCGCGGTTTTCTCCGAGGTTCTCGTTGCGCTGATCGAAGACGCCCACGCGCGCTTCATTCACCAGGTTGCCGGAGAAGACGTGCGTGTCGCTGAGCGCGAGTGAGTCGTTGCGCCGGACGGTGTCGCGGCCGAACCCCGGATAGAAGTTGCGGTCCGAAGGGAACGGATCGAAGCCGTCGCTCCACTGTCGTGCCCAGCGCACGAACATGTTGTTGCCCGCCGAGAAGCGGTGATCCACTTTCGTGAGGAACTGGTTGCGGTTCGTCGCACTGAGCCCGCGCGAGTTGTAGAGCTCGAGGCTGCCGCCGATGTTTGCGGCCGGGATGAACGGCAACATCTGCCGCGAGACCGCGTGGAACATCGACTCCGGGATCACGTTCGGGATATCGAACTCCGCCCGCGTGAACGGATTGATCACGCGATTCGTGTCGTCGGCATCGCCCAGGATGCCGTTTGCGCCGGCGCCGCGCACATTGCGGAAGTCGCCCCGCAACCAGTCGGCGTTCGGCGCTGTCGTGTTCCGCGTCTCCGAGCGCCGCTCATAGGTGTGCTCGTAACTCACGAAGTAGAAGGTCTGGTCGCGGCGTATCGGCCCGCCGAGGGTGCCGCCGAACTGGTGCCGCCGCAGCGACTTGTCATCGCCCGGCTGCGTGAAGTAGTTGTTCGCATCGAACGCATCGTTGCGCAGGTATTCGAAGACCGAGCCATCGAGCGTGTTCGAGCCGGATTTGGAGACAACGTTGATCTGCGCTCCGGCGGTGCGGCCGTACTCGGCCGAGTAGGTGGATGTTTGAACGTTGAACTCACGAATCGCATCCACGCCTGCGTTGACGCCGCTGCTGGCGTTGCGATCCGATCGGTTGACGATGCCATCGAGGATGAAATTGGATGCGTCGGTTCGCGTGCCGCTCGTGGCCAACCCTTCGCCTTGATCGTCGTCCGTGGGACGCCGGTAGACACCGGGCACGAGCAGCGCGAGCTCCGTGTAGTCGCGGCCGTTCAACGGCAGATCGGCCACCTGACGCGCCGTGATCACCTCGCCCTTATTTGAGGTGTCTGTGTTGATGACGGCGACATGTGCGGCGACGGTGACCGCCTCGGCGACGCTGCCCACTTCGAGCTTCGCCTCCACGCGCCGCACCTGATCGGTCTCCAGCGAAAGCCCGCTCTGCACGAACTTGCGAAAGCCGGCGAGCTCCACGGTCAAGTCGTAGCGGCCGGGTGGGAGCTGCGCGAGCGAGAACGTGCCATCGGCGTTCGTGGTCGTGCTCATTGTCAGGCCCGTGCCTTCCTGCGCGACGGAGACCGTGGCCCCGGGCACGATGCCGCCACTCGCATCGACCACCGTGCCGATGACAGTTGCCTTGAAGCTCTGGGCGGACGCTCGACACGTGAATCCCGCGAGCAGCACGAGGAGCAGAAGCGCGACGAATTTAGCGCCATTCCAGGTCATGACGAACTCCTGTCGATAATCAGCGTCATCTCGATTCGCGACTTCGTCTGCGGCGTCGTCGTCAGCGTCAACCGGGAGCCGCGTTGTTCGCGCTCACCCTGCTCAACGCTGCCAGGGCGGCCTTGCGTCACGACAACGTGCGGCTCCACCGACGCGGCGAGAGGCTGGTTGACGCCGACTCGGAGTACGGTGTTCTCCGCCGCGATCTCGTACGTGCCGTCAACCCGTCGAACGATGTCCCGGTCCGCGTGCAGAATGACCGACGTCTTCCGCGACTGACTGATCGCCACCTGGTCGCGGATGACGAACGATTGATGCCCGTCGAACCGGAACGTGCGTATCCAGGACTGCAGGCCCAGATCGGCGGGATATGCCGCCGTGCCATCCGCGACGATCTCCACGACCCCGTCACGCGCCGTTGCCGAAATGATCCGAATCGTCGTCAAGCGGTCGTACGGCAGGCCGCGAAACACTTCGTGGCGGCCATCGTTCTCCTGTCCGCGTCCATCAATCAATAAGGAGTTGTGATCCGCGGTCATCTTCACGCCGGTGTAGCCGGTATCGCCGGTAAGGTAGCGGCCATTCGCGATGACGATGAACGAACCCGCATCCGGGTGGGCGTGGCCCGTGGACAGACGCCACTCGGGAATACGGGGCAGCAGGGCCGCGACATGGTGACCTTCTGGCGGTCCGCAGCGGAACGCAAAGGCGATGGCGTCCCTCTGCCATGACGTCCGCGAAAACACGACCCCGGCGTTCTCGAAATGATGGAAGCGAGGAAGATCCTCAATCGAGCCTGCGGCAACAGTGGAATCGCGCCACGCAAACGTCCACAGAGGCTCGCGCCATGGGAGGTTCATGGAGGTGCGCACCCATTCGGCAACCGTCTGAGAAAGCGGGTCGCGATAGCGCGCGGCAAATCGATAGAGCACGTTGTGCGCGCCGAGGATCTCCTGCTCGCCCTGCAGCCGGTCGGTTGCGCCGCGTCCGGCATCGCCGAAATCGAAGAACAATGCCGCCGCCTTGCCCGCCGCAGCGTCAGCGAAGGCGGGGACGAGCGAGTGCGCCACGTAGTGCTTGGTGAGATCGAACCGGATGCGCGAATACCAATCCTCGCCCGTGGCCAACTCGATCGCGTCGAGGAAGTGAACGATCCACGGCACCGAGAACTCGAAATAGTGATAGCCCTCGTAGTAATAGCCGTCGGGCGAATAGGTGCGGACCACGCGATCGAAGACAGACCGCGCGAACCCGATCCACTCGAGCGTCTCGTTGCGCGTGCCGTGCAATGTCAATCCGGCAAAGCCGATGGCCGCCGCATTGATGAACGTGTGGTTCTGGCTGAAGCTGTATTGCTTCTTCGGCGACGGCTTGTACTGCCGGTAGAGCAGCCGCGTCTTCTCGACGATCGTCGATTCGATGCGCGCGCGTTCGGCTGGGGTGAGATCAGGTGCAAGCAGGTCGTACGCGAACGTGAGGCCGTAGAGCAGGAAGCCGGCCGGGATGTCCTCGTCCGGTTTGCTGAAGGTGTAGCCCCACGGTTGATAGGCAAGCACCGCGTCGATCCACGCGCGTGCGCGTGTCAAGTGCGCGGGGTCTCGGCCCACCGCATAAGCAAACGCCGCTTCGGGCAGCGCGAGCCCCACCCGGTAATGCAACCCGCGATCCTGCGCGGGGGGCGGGGGCGGCGCGCTGTTCACGGCCCACGACTGTGTGAGGAACGCCTGCCACTCGGCCGGGTGACGCTTTGCTTTCTCGCGCAGCGCGTCGAGACCGGCGCGGTCGAAGAAGAGCCGCGGATGCGTGGTCGCGTACCCGGGCTTCAACGGCACCGGTTGCTCGAGGAGTGTTGCGAAAGACGGAATCTTCTCGTCCTTGATGACGGTCAGCGTCGCGTCGATAACGGTCCTCGTCGCCGGCGGCGTCCGCACGACCAGCTCGAAGCCGCGCTGATCTTTTTTCCCCTGCTCGATTGAACCTGGCTCGCCGGGCGCCTGGACGTAAGTGGGTCCGGTCGTCTGTGTGCTCGCCGCTGGTGCTTGCACCGCAACATCCAGCCACACATCGCGATCGCCAAGTCGATGTCTGTCTCCCGCCTTGGCAATCGCGGTGTCCGAGTGGAGGTACCACTCGATCGTCCGCGGCGACGCGGTCTCGACGACGTCGCTTACCGCGAAGCGGTTCGGCGGCTCGAACGTGAACGTGCGCGCAAAGCGCTTCAGGCCTGCCTTCGGGTCGTACGAGGATGCAGCCTCTCCGACAATTCGCACCATCGACGCGCCAAGCGACATGTCGGTGATCCGCGTCGCATCAAGCGCGTGATAGTCCATCGCGCTCCAGACGTCGTGCTTGCCTTCGATGCCCTGGCCGACCCCGCCGATCGTGACGGTGTTGTGATGACGGGCCGCGGTAAGGCCGGCATATCCCGTATCCCCGGTGAGGTAGCGGCCGTCAGCCCAGATGATGAAGCTGTTGGCGTCGGGCTGC
>WNFV01005355.1_pt1 | contig 15561 bp, 13 predicted proteins | sample 5400101 | NCBI WGS metagenome assembly WNFV01 (sample SAMN13153361, study PRJNA577476) | soil metagenome | isolation source: 115 cm soil or saprolite under grassland replicate 1 | place: USA:California | collected 2016-06-15 | reverse complement strand
TGGAGCCGGTCCGCTTCGGCCTTCTTGTCGTCGTTGACTTTCTTCACCCGACTGAAGCCCTCCTTGCCCAGGGACGAATCCCGCACCAAGCGCTCGACGTCGATCACCGCCACGCGAATCTGTCCCGAGGGCGCCGCGCCGGTCGGCGCGGACTGCGCGCCCACGACCGCGGCGAGCGAGGCCGCGAGGAGGCAGAGCACTAGTCGTTTCATTCGAAGACTCCTTCCGCCGAAAGCTGCGAATAGTAACAATTTCCGGAGGGAGAAAACAGATGTGCCGGAACCGGCATTTCCGGCGACACCGGAGCTCGAATAAGGATGCGGGTGCAGATCCGCAGGACCTGTCCCCGCGACATCAGAAGGTCCTCCCGATCGAGAAATCGAACCCGGACCGCCGCTCCCGCAATCGCGTGATCGGAAATCCGAACTGATCGATCGGCGTCTTGGGATCGAGGTTGAACGAGTAGATGAACCGAAGAGGCGCCTGGAAGATCGGCAGAAAGATGCGCAGCTCGCCGCCCACTGCGGTCCGAAGCCGGGTCAAATCGATCGACTGGCTCTCGTGGTACACGTTGCCCAGGTCCGTGAAGAAGAGGAGCTTTGCCGGGCCCACCGAAGCGAACACGTACTCGAGGTTCAGGACGAAGTACTTGTCGCCGCCGAGGATCCGGCCGGCCTCGTCGGTGAAGACCTGGTCGTTCTTCTTCAACGGAAGCACCGACCCGGTGCGGAATCCCCGCAGGCTTGTCTCGCCGCCGAGCTGGAAGCGCTCGAAGATCGGAAGGTCCTTTCCGGCGAACGGAGCGACGTAGCCGGCCTCGAAGTTCACTCCGAGATAAGCGTGGCGCGGGATCCGGATCGGAAGGTAACCCGAGCCGCCCACGAGAGGTTTGATGAAGTCCTGGTTGCCTCCGAGCACGCTTCCCGCTAACTGCGTCGTCAGGTAGAGGCGGTAGCCCCGGTTCGGGTCGAAGGGATCGTTCCGGCTGTCGAACCGGTAGCCCGGTGTGAACGAGGACGTCGTTCCGGTGACCTCCGTGAACTTCTCCGGTGGCGCCGGTTGTCCGGGAGGAACCTGCGCGCCGCGCACGGGAAAATTGGCCTTCACGTCCTCATAGGCGTACAGAACCGACCAGCTGTCGAAGAGGCCGATCCCCTTCCCGTAGAACGTCGTCCCGCCCGCTCGCTTCTCGTCGATGTTCAGGTACGCGACGTTGCGGCGGAAGAGCGACAGTCCGACGGTCTGATTCCGGTCCATGAACCACGGAACGGTGTAGGAAAGGTCGTAGTACTTCGAGATACGCCCCACCTGCGCAGAGGCCCCGATGATCTCGCCCCGGCCGAGGAAGTTTCGCGTCTGGAAGGAAAACTGCCCGAAGAAGCCGTCGAGCGCGGAGTACCCGGCGCCGAACTGGATCTCGTTCTTGCTCGCCTCGGTCCCCTTGATGATCACGTCGACCTTCTTCTCGGCAGGGCGGACCGAGAAGTCGGGCTCCTCCGCGATCTTGAAGTAGCCGAGCTGCTGGAGCTTCTGCAGGCTCTTCTTGATCGCCTCCATGTTCATCACGTCGCCTTCGTCCAGCGCGAACTCCCTCCGGATCACCTTGTCGCGGGTCGTCGTATTTCCTTTGACCTCGAGACGGCCGAGATAGAACTTGTCCCCCTCGTAGAGCTTGACTTCGACGTCGACCCGGTGGTCTCCGACCTCGTGATAAGCGGGATCGGCGAACCAGTAGATGTAGCCGCGCGATTTGTACTTCGCCTCGATGCGCTGGAGGGCTTCGACCAGCCGCTCCCGGTTCAAGACCGAGCCGGGCGGCAGCTCGGAGAACTCCTTGAGGAGGACGCTCGATGGAATCACCGTGGGCTCCGGCGGATCGGCGGGCTGTCCCTGCTGGTTCACCCGGGCGACCCGGATGTTGGCGGTGTAGAAACGCTCCCCTTCCACGATCGGGATGGTGATACGGGCCCTTCGCTTGATCTTCTTCGGTTTTGCGTTCGGGTTCTTGACGAAGATGTCGACCTTGGGGTCCTTGACGACGACGTCCTTGTAGCCTCGCGACTGGTAGAGCGCCTTGATGTTCTCGACGTCCTCGTCGTAGTTGGCCTGGCTGAAGGTCGTCTTCTCGGAGAACAGCCGCCAGAGAGCGCTCACCTTGGTCTTCTTCATCGCCATCCGGAGACGTCGAGCGGAGATGACGTTGTTGCCCTGGAAAGCGATCGACGCGATCTTGACCTTCTCTCCTTCGTCGATGACGAAGACGACTTTCTTGTCGGTCTTGGAGATGTCCTCGATTCGAAAGTCCACCGTGGCGCTCCGGAATCCCTGGGAAATGTAGTAGTCTGCGATGGCCGACCGCGTTTTTGCGATCTCGCGCAGAGACAGCGGTGCGCCCTGATGGATCTCGACTTTGTCTTCTCTCAGCTTGTCCTTGATCTGCGACGTCGACAGCTTCTTGTTCCCGGTGAAGTCGACCGAAGAGATCGTCGGACGCTCCTCGATGGTGACGACGAGGGTCACTCCTGCCGCATCCCTCTCCGCTTCCACCGAGACGTTCTCGAGGAGCCCGACGTCCCACAGCGACTGGAAGTTCGCGCGGATCTTCTCGGGATCGTACGGGTCACCGACTTTCACTCCGAGGTAGTGGGCGATCGTGTCCGGCGAAACGGTCTGGTAGCCGACGACGCGGATTCCGACGATCCTTTCGGAAGCGGGGACGGGCGACGCCACAGCGGGAGCCGCCGGAGTCGGGCCGGGCGCCGCGGCGGTGGGGGCCGCGCGAGTTGAGACCGGCGTTGGCAACGTGACCGCCGGGGCGGGGGAGGGAACGGCCGGCTGCGAAGGGACGATTGCCGAAGGCGTCGGAGTCGGAGGGGGCGGGACGGCTGTCTGTCCCGAGGCGGCGAGAGAAACGAGGAAAGGCAGGACGCAGGCGGGCAGCCGCCACCACCGCTCGCACCTCCCGCCGTTCCTGCTTCGATGCCGCAAGCGAAATCCTTATCTCTCTCGCGAAGGGGATTATTCCCCGGAACGGACGACTCGAGCCGGAAGGCCCGGAGCCTTCGCCCGGCGACCGACTACGGGATTCCGGTGACTGCGGTCAGGACTCCGACCCGATGGGTTCGCTCTCCCGTGCCATCACCGTCAGTCCCTCGGCTCCGAGGCGGATTTCGATCGCTTCGACCCTCTCGTCCCGGCTCTGGATCAGCAGCTCCGAGACCGGGTCTTCGATGTATTTCTGGATCGCTCGGCGCAGCGGACGGGCGCCCATGTTGGGATCGTCGCCGCTCTGCGCGAGCAACCATTCGACGGCGGCGGCGTCGACGTCCAGAGCAGCGCCCTTCGGGGCGAGCGTCGTGTTCACGTCGTCGATCAGAAGCCGACAGATCTTCGTCAGCTCCTCGGGGCCGAGCGGGTGGAAGACGATCGTCTCGTCGATGCGGTTGATGAACTCGGGAGAGAAGTCACGCTTCAGCTCCTTCAGAACGAGCTCTTCGATCTCCTTCGTGGTCTGAACCTCCCGGGACCCGCCGAATCCGAGGCGTGTCCGGCTGACGAGGTGCTTCGTTCCGATGTTGGACGTCATGATGATGAGCGTGTTCTTGAAATCCACCAGGTTTCCATACGCGTCGGTCAGGATGCCGTCCTCGAGGATCTGGAGCAGAAGATTCGCGATGTCCGGGTGAGCCTTCTCGATCTCGTCGAAGAGAATCACGCTGTACGGATTGCGGCGGATCCGCTCCGTCAGCTGGCCGCCCTCCTCGTGTCCAATGTATCCGGGCGGCGATCCGATCAGCTTCGAGACCGCGTGCTTTTCCATGTACTCCGACATGTCGAAGCGGACGAGAGCCTTCTGGTTCTCGAAGAGGAACTCGGCGAGACGCCGCGCGACCTCGGTCTTCCCGACGCCCGAGGGGCCGAGGAAGATGAACGAGCCCATCGGACGGTTCGGGTTGTTGACGCCGAGCCGCGAACGGCGGATCGCCTTGGAGACGCCGACGATCGCCGCTTCCTGTCCGACGATCCGGCGGCGCAAAGCGTCCTCCATGTGAAGGAGCTTCTCGGCCTCCTCCATCTCGAGGGACGCGACCGGAATCCCGGTCCACGAAGAAATGATCTCCTCGATGTCCCGCCGCGTGACCTCCTGCGTCGTCTCCGTCCGCTCGGCGGTCTGCGCCTTGGTCCTCTCGATCTCCTCCTTCAGTTCGATCTCGCGCTCTCGGAGAAAGACCGCCTTCTCGAAATCTTTGTCCGAGATCGCCTTCTTCATTTCCTTGACGATCTGGCGCGTCTCGATCTCGAGCTTACGGAGATTCTGCGTATCGGCGACCCGCTTCAGCTTCACCTTCGCGCCGGCCTCATCCAGGATGTCGATGGCTTTGTCGGGGAAGAAGCGGTCGGTGATGTAGCGATTCGACTGGTACACGGCGGTCTTGATCGCCTCCGCCGAGTAGCGCACCTTGTGGAACTGCTCGTAGCGGTCCTTGACCCCTTCCAGGATCTCGAACGTCTCGTGCTCCGAAGGCGCCGTGACGTGGATCGCCTGGAACCGGCGGAGGAGGCTCCGGTCCTTCTCGATGTACTTCCGGTATTCCTTCAGGGTCGTCGCGCCGATGCACGACACCTCGCCGCGCGAGAGCGCCGGCTTCAGGATATTGGCGGCGTCCAGCGACCCTTCCGCGGATCCGGCGCCGATCAGGGAATGAATCTCGTCGATGAAGATGATGAGATCCGGGTTTTCCCGCAGCTCGCGGATGATCCCTTTCAGCCGTTCCTCGAACTGGCCGCGATACTTCGTTCCGGCGACGATCAACGAAAGGTCGAGCGCGAGAATCTTCTTCGATGAGAGGAACATCGGAACCGCGCCCTCGACGATCCGGGTCGCGAGTCCTTCGACGATCGCCGTCTTGCCGACCCCCGGTTCTCCGAGGAGGATCGGGTTGTTCTTCGTGCGGCGCGACAGGATCTGGATGATCCGCTCGACCTCCTTCTCACGGCCGATCAAGGGATCGAACGTCCCCGAGCCGGCGAGCTGCGTCAGGTCCCGGCTGTACTCCGCGAGGAACGGAAGCTCCTTCTTCTGCTTGGAGACCTCGCGCTCCTTGATGAGAGAGATCGTCTCCTCGCGCACCCCGTAGAGATTGAAGCCGCGCGCGGTGAGCAGACGTCCCGCGACGCAGCCGTCCACTCGGAGGAGACCGATCAGGAGGTGCTCGGTCCCCACGTAGGGATGCATCATCGATTCGGCTTCGTGCGAGGCGTAGGCGAGGATCTTCTTCGACTCCTCGGAAAGGGGGAGCTCCGCTGTCGAGGAGATTCTTTCGACGAAGATGCGATCGCCTTCGATCTCCCGGCGCACCTCCTCCGGCTTGACGTTGAAACGCGCGAAGATCTCCTTGATGATGTCTTCGCCCTCGCGGAGGATTCCGAGCAGGAGGTGCTCGGACTCGATCACCTTCGAACCGAGCTTGGAAGCCTCGTAGCGCGCGAAGAAGAGCGCGCGCCGCGCCTTTTCGTTGTATTTCTCAAACATCCGCGGGACTCGGAGGCGAGGCGACGCGGCCCGGGAGACCGTGGCGATCCATGGCTAGCCCGAGAAACGGGTCGCGGGGAGAATTCCTTCCCGGGACATCGAGAAAATCTTATCACAGCGCTTCGCGAGCTCCGGGTTGTGAGTGACGAGAATCGTCGTCATTCCCCGCTCGCGATGGAGCTCCGTCAGGAGGTCGAAGACGCCGCGAGCGGATTCCGAGTCGAGATTGCCCGTCGGCTCGTCGGCGAGCAGCAGTTTCGGACCTCGCGCGAGAGCTCTCGCGATCGCGACGCGTTGTTGCTCGCCTCCGGACAGCGACCGCGAGAGGTGCGAACGACGATCGGCGAGCCCGACGCGATCGAGAAGGGCCGCGGCGCGCTGACGCGCTTCGTGAGCCGGGACGCCGGCGATGCGGTGGGGGAACGCCACGTTCTCTTCCGCAGTGAACTCGGGAAGAAGATGGTGGAACTGAAAGACGAATCCGATCCGTTCGTTGCGGAACCGCGCCCGCTCTTTCGGAGAAAGATCGTCGAGCGAAACGCCGAGGATCTCGACACGACCGGCATCCGGACGATCGATCCCGCCGACAAGATGAAGAAGCGTGCTCTTCCCGACTCCCGACGGGCCCATGACCGCGGCGAAGACACTCTCCTCGAGATCGAAGTCGAGGTTCTGGAAAACCGTGACGGGCGCCGCCTCACCCATGTAGGTTTTCGACAGAGACTTGGCCCTGACCGCGAGCATCGCCGTCACTCCGGCCGATTTACCGCGACAGCCGGATCGCTTCGCCCGGCGCAAGCCGCGCGGCGGCGCGGGCGGGAAGCGCCGCGGCCGCGACCGCGGTCGCCATCGCGAACGCGGCGACGAGCGCCACCTCGCGCGGATGGACCGCGAAGGGGACGTGCGTCAGCAGGTAGACGTCCGCGGGCAGCGTCACGATCTCGTAACGGTCGAGAAGGAGCGAAGCGGACACGCCGACGGCGACCCCGAGCGCCGTTCCGAGCCCTCCGATCACCGCTCCCAGCGTCAGGTAGATGCGCGCGAGGGAGCCGGGAGTCGCCCCGAGCGAGGTGAGAACGCCCAGGTCGCGCTTCTTCTCGACGACAGTGAGCGCGATGTTCGACACGATGTTGAGCGCCGCGACGACGATTACGAGAGCGACCGTCGCGAAGATGACGCCCTTCTCGAGCCGGAGCGCGAAAGAGAGCGGGGCGTTCAGCTCCCGCCAAGTTTGGACGCGATAGCTGCGTCCGAGCAGCAGCGAGACGGCGCGGGAGACCGGCTCCGCGCGAGCGGGGTCCGCGAGACGCGCCTCGTAGGCGCGGGCCCCGGAGAGGATTCCGGACAGCAGCCGCGCCGCATCCTCCGGAACTTCGATGTCCGGCGTCTTCTCGAGTGCGGCGGCGTGCCGAATGTCGGCGATCCGGAACACGATGGTGACCGGCAGCGGTCCCAGGGGCGAAAGGCGCGTCCGCGACGAAGTCACCCGCAGGAGGTCGCCGGGAGCCGTGCGCGTCCGCGTCGCAACCGCGGCACTCACGCGAGCCGGAGGCGGGCCGCCTTCTCCGGCCGAGGAGAGCTCGCCGGGCGGCGCGTTGCGATACCGGATCGGGAGAGTGGACTCGACGGCGGACCCGGAGGCCCACCCGCGCCCTTCGATCGCCGGTTCGACGGCGATCACGCCCCGGAGAGACACGAGCGCTTCGCGGACCCGGCCCGGCTCGGCGAGGATCGGACCGCGCGTCGGCGAGACACGCAAGTGCGGAGAACGCTCCGCCATCTGCGCTCGGATTCGATCCTGAAACCCCGAGAGAAGCGAGAGCGAGATGATGAGCGCCGCCACGCCGACCGCGAGACCGAACATCGAGATCGTGGAGATCAGGGCGACATGCGCGCGCCGCCGCGACGCGGCGAGATAACGTAGCGCGACCAGGGTTTCGAACGACATCGCTCTACGTCTTGCGACCCTCGGGCCGCATCAATGGAAACAGAATGACGTCGCGGATCGAGTGCCGGTCCGTCAGGAGCATCGTCAGCCGGTCGATCCCGATCCCCTCCCCTGCCGTCGGCGGCAGGCCGTACTCGAGCGCCTCGACATAGTCCGCGTCGTACTCGGCGGCTTCGAGATCCCCCTTTGCGCGCTCGTCTGCCTGCCGCCGGAAGCGGTCCGCCTGGTCCACCGGGTCGTTCAACTCCGAGAACCCATTCGCGATCTCCATTCCGGCCACGTACAGCTCGAAGCGATCGGCCCACTCCGGATCCGCGGCGCTCCTTCGGGAGAGTGGCGAGATCTCTGTTGGGAACTCGTGGAGAAACGTCGGCTGCACGAGTCGCTGCTGCCCGACCGTCTCGAAGAGCGCGGCGAGGAGCTTCCCCTTCCGTCCGCGGAAACGCTCGGGCCGGTCGACCCCGAACCGGACCGCCGCAGCATAGAGACCGGCGGCCGACGCGAGCTCTTCGGCGGTGACCTCGCTGCGGCCGTCGGATCGCGTGGCTTCCCGGACGGCATCCCGCATCGTCAGACGGAGGTACGGCGGTGACCAGTCGATCGTGTTCCCCTTCCAGGGAGTCCGGAGACCCCCGGCGACCTCGCGGACGACCTCGGCGAGCATCTCCTCCGTCAGCCGCATCAGATCCGCGCCCTCCGCGTATGCCTGGTAGAATTCGAGCATCGTGAACTCGGGATTGTGCTGCGTGGAGATCCCTTCGTTGCGGAAATTGCGGTTGATCTCGTAGACCTTTTCGATTCCGCCGACGACCAGCCGCTTCAGGTACAGCTCGGGCGCGACCCGGAGGTACAACTCGAGGCCGAGCGCGTTGTGATGGGTCTTGAACGGACGGGCGAGCGCTCCGCCGGCGATCGAATGCATCATCGGCGTCTCGACCTCGAGGTACCCGCGGGCGTCCAAGAACCGCCGCATCGACCGGATGATCGCCGCCCGAGTCTCGAAGACCGCACGCGAATCGGGATTGACCGCCAGATCGAGATACCGCTGCCGATACCGCCGCTCGACGTCCTTCAACCCATGCCACTTCTCGGGAAGCGGCCGGAGACATTTCGCGAGAAAGGTCAGCTTCCGCGCTTTCAAAGAAAGCTCCCCCGTCCGGGTCCGGAAGACCTCTCCTTCGACCCCGAGCCAGTCGCCCAGGTCGAGCTGCCGGTAGAGCTCGAACGCCGCGTCGCCGACGACGTCCCGACGGACGTAGATCTGGAGCCGGGCGCGCCCATCGGAGACGTCCAGGAATCCCGCCTTGCCCTGGTTCCGCTGCGCGAGCACCCGGCCGGCCGTCGAGACGACCGGCATATCTTTCTGGAGCTCTTCCGGGGAGCTCCCACCGTGCTTCGCGACGACACCGGAGATCGTCTCGGAAAGCGGATACCGGTAGGGATGCGCGTCCCAGCCGCTCTCGACGATCTGGCGCAGGTTCTCGCGCCGGTTCCGGATGAGCTCGTCCTCCGGAGGAGCCGTCGGCTCATGGGGCGCGCCAGCCATGCGCCGGGAGTATAGAGGGAGCCGGCGGCGCGATCCTCTCCGCCCGCCGGAGCGGACGGCGATCAGCCCGACCGGTGGTCGGGGCGGGGTTGGTCCTGCATGAGCCAGAGGTCCGCGATGGCACGCAGGAGCCGGTAACGGGTGCGAGTCCACGAGCGCACGTGCCGGGTCAGACCCGCCTCGTGCGCGATTCCGATGATGTGCGAAATCGCGCCATCGAGGTCGGACGCTCGGGAGATCGTCGCGCGCACGCGTCGAAGCAGCTCGATCGAGCGCGGCCCGTCAGCGGCCGTTCGAAGGAGCTCGGTCTCCTCCTCTGCTTTCAACCGCAAGGCCACGCTCCGGAGCAAAGTCCGGTCCCGGTCGCTCGTCGGCTCGCCGCCGGCCGACACGACCCGGTGGGACGCCTGGAGCTCCCACGGCTCCAGCCGCATCTGCGCCGGACCATCGCTTCCTGCCTGGAGCGTTTGCCGGTCGTCGGCTTCGATCTCGACGACCGCCAGGATCCGGTCGACGAAGGGTCTCCAGAAGACGTCGTCGCTCGTTTCGGAATCCGCCTCGCCGATCGGCTCGGATTCGCCGGCGTCGTCGAGCGGCTCGTCCAAGACTTCCAGGTCGAACTTCTGCAGCACGTCATCGACCGCCGTCTTCAGCCGCACGACGTCGGTCGCGCGGAGATTGGAGGCGATGGCTCCCCGCCGGTAACGGTCGTGCGTCTCGCGGAAGCGCCGGAGCTCATCGGGGAGAACTTCCTCACCCGCGCCGTGGCGCAGCCTCCGTTCGAGGTCCTCGATACGCATCGTCGCCTCGGCGAGCACCTTCTCTTCGCTGCGATAGAGCCGGGAGAAAGCGGACCGCGTCGTCAGGTTCGCGCAGGCGGTGGCCGCGAGCACCTCCGGATGCGCGAGCGAGCTCCCGACCCGACGCTTGAGCGCGCGGAACTCTTCGATCAGCGCCCGACTCATCAGCTCCTCGAACGTGCGCGCGCGGGAGATCTTGGCGGCGACTTCGTTGATCACGTACGCGATCGCGGACGCCTCCTGGTCCGAGGGGCGAGGCCACACGCTCGTCGACGCGACCGCCTCGAAGACCCGGTGCAGCTCTCCGCGCGGGCGCGCCCCGGAGGAAGCCGGGTCGGAGCTGCCCGCCGCCACGACGGTCGCGAGAAAGTTGATCTTGTCGACGACATCGGCGTCGGTGTCCGGCTGGGAAAAGTAGAACCGCAGGAGCGGAAGCGCGGTCTTCTCGTCCTGCGGCCGCACCCGCTCGAAGAAGCGCCGCACGAACGAGGGTGAGACGGTGCGGTCCACGGCGCGCAGCTCCCTCGTCAAGAGCTCGAGCCGATCGACGATCGTTCCGAGGCGCGGCGACGTTTCGCGCGAAGACTCCGAGTTGACGCTTTCTCCGATTGCCCGGATGTCTTCGTACAATGACGAAAAGTCGAGCGTCGTCTCCGGCTCCCCGGAGAAGAACGTTTTGTGGACTCCGCGCAGGAATTGCTGGAACGTCCAGAGCGACTTGAACCGCTCCGTGAGACGGATATAGTCTTCGTGCAGAAGTTGAGTTCGCGCGACGATCATTTCGGAAGCTGTGTGTCGTCTATTTTACTGCCATTTTCCTCCGTTTGCGCGGCCGACCTCTCGTCTTCGCCGCTTTGTTGAAGCTCGGTCGGACCTTGATCGACTCGCGCACCCTCGACGAAGGGATTGCGCGCCTGGCGGCCGAATTGGACCGGGACCAGGCGGGACGTCCGGCGCTGCTCGTCGGAATCCTCAAAGGGTCGGTGTTCTTCCTCTGTGACCTCGCCAAGCGGCTGAAGACGCCGGTTTCGCTGGACTTCCTCCAGGTCTCCTCGTACGGATCCGGGACGAAATCCTCCGGCAACGTGCGACTGGTGCGCGATCTCACGACCGACGTCGCCGGCAAAGAAGTGATCATCGTCGAAGACATCGTGGACACCGGCCGGACTCTCCAGAAGATCATCGAGATTCTGGGCACGCGGCATCCCAAGTCCGTCAAGATCTGCGCGCTCCTCCAGAAGCAGATTCCGGGAAATGACGACGTCCCGATCGACTACCTGGGCTTCTCGATCGAAGACGTCTTCGTCGTGGGCTACGGTCTGGATCACGCCGAAGCGTTCCGCAACCTTCCCTACATCGCCGTGCTGGAGCCGGACGGTGGCGGCTCGCGAGCTCCCGCGTGAGATTCTTGACGACGGACGGAGCGCCGAAGGCGATCGGCCCCTATTCGCAGGCGGTGATCGAAGGCGGGTTCCTCTTCGCTTCGGGACAAGTGCCGCTCGACCCGGCGAGCGGGAAGCTCGTCGAAGGTGGACTGGAGAAGGCCGCCGAGCGCGTCTTCGACAACCTCGAGGCGATCCTCGAGGAGGCCGAGATCGGCTTCGGTCAGGTCGTGAAGACGACCGTCTTCTTGACGCGCGCCGAGGACTTCGCTCCGCTGAACTCGGTCTATGCACGAAGGTTCGGGAACCATCGGCCCGCGCGCTCGACCGTGATCGTCGCGGCGTTGCCGGCGGGCGCGGCGCTCGAAATCGACCTGATCGCGCGCGTCGCGGGTTAGCTTCCCGCAGTTCGCTTGAGCGCGTCAATCGCCCGATCCACGTCGGCCTCGCCGATGTCCAGATGGGTGACGAGCCGCACCGCCGTCGGCGATACGCCCGCGGCGAGGACGCCGTGCTCTTTCAACCTCGCAAGGAACCGGGCGGCGTCGGTGACTTCGAAGAGGACGATGTTCGTTTCGACGGAGGAAGGATCGAAGCGCAGGCCGGGAAGCTCTCCGATCGCGCGGGCGAGCCTTCTCGCGCGGGCGTGGTCTTCCGCGAGACGGGAACGATTGTCGAGCGCGAGGATCGCCGCTGCCGCCAGGATCCCGACCTGACGCATTCCGCCGCCGAAGAGCTTGCGGATCCGACGCGCCTCTTTCGCGAACGACTTCGATCCCACGATCGCCGATCCGACCGGCGCGCCCAGCCCCTTGGAAAACGTCACGGTCACCGAGTCGAACCCGCGGGCGAGCTCGCGTTCACTCTCTCCCGCCGCGACCGCGGCATTCCAGAGGCGCGCGCCGTCTAAGTGCACGGCGAGCCGTGCCTGTTGCGCCGCGTCGAGCAGCGGTTCGACGTCGCTGCGGCGATAGATCTTCCCGCCCCAGAGGTTGTGGGTGTTCTCGACGACCAAGAGAGAGGTCCTCGGCTTGTACGAGACATCGGGCTGAACGGCGGCGAGAACCGTCTCGGCCCGAAGGATCCCGTTCGGCGATGCAATCGGCCGCGGCAGGAGCCCGGAGAGAGCCGCCATGCCGGCCATCTCGAAATGGAACGGGTGCGAGCGCTCCTCCATCAGAACTTCCGTCGCCGGCGGCGCGAGGATGCGCATGGCGATCTGATTGGCCATCGTGCCGCTCGGCGTGAAGAGCGCCGCGGGAAATCCGAGCAGATCCGCCACCCTCTCCTCGAGGTCGCGGACGGTCGGGTCTTCCTCGAAGACGTCGTCACCGACCGCCGCTTCCGCCATCGCGCGACGCATCGCCACCGAAGGCCGCGTCACGGTGTCGCTCCGCAGATCGATCATGCGTGCGCGGTGAGAGCGACCGCCGCCGCGATCCAACCCAGAACGAGGACCCGGACCGAGCGCCGGTGCAGGCGATCGAAACGGACGCGCCACGGGTTCTCCGGCGGCACCTCGTCGAAGGAGCCGACCTTCATCCGGAAGTAGGCGAGGCGCGGGCGAACCACCATGGCGAGATAGACGTTCGTCGCCACCGCCCCGAAGATCGCCGCACCCTCGACGAACCGGCGACCTTCCAGCTGCCGCGTCGATTCGAGCTCGACGAAGACGGCGAGAACGAGCAGGAGCGAAAGCAGCTGCTTGACCGCCTCGAAGCGCCGCAGGAGCTCGCCGAAGATCCGCCCGGCCAGGTCCCTCGAGGGGATTTCCCGAAAGAGGAGCGGGGCCGCGAGAACGACGACGAGCGTTCCGCCGACCCAGAGGGCCAGCGAAAAGCGGATGACTTGTGAGGCCGTTTCGAGCAAGGGCGGGCAAGTCTAACTTTTTCGCGGGGCGAACCCTGGCTTGTGTGAGCGCTTTCGCTCCAGGGCGCTAACATCCCTCCGATGGAGAAAGAGCTCTCCCAAGCCCTCGACGACCTGATCCTCGGGCGCGGCGTCGCCCGGGGCCGACACGAGCTCAAATATCGGGGCCGTCCGGTCCGCCACGAGTTCCTCGAGCGTCTTGCCGCGAACGGCTTCCGGCCGATGACCGTGCGGGAGGCGCCCATCCAAGCGGGCGAGAAGATCCCCGCCTTCCATCTCGACGACGACGCGATCGACTTCGGCTGGCTCCGCTGGGAGATCTTCACGGCGAAGAGCCGGCGAAAGCTGTTCGCGTCGGAGCGGCGCCGCACCGACAATAACGAGTGGGCGGTGCAGTTGAACCTCTCCTCCCGGCAGACCGTGTGGGCATCGGCGGAGCGCAAAGAGAAGCACGACGTCGAGACCGTCGTCGCGGTGAATCCTTGAGCCCTCCGTTTCTCTCGACGATCCCGGTCGGTCCGCTCCAGTGCAACTGCACGATTCTGGCGGATCCCGAAGCGGCGGAGGCGGTCGTGATCGATCCGGGAGATGAGCCGGACCGGATCGTCCGCGCGCTCGAGGCGACGAATTGCCGCACGATTGCGCTCCTCCACACCCACGGGCACTTCGATCACATCGGCGGCACGGCGGGCGTGAAGCGGGCGACCGGCGCCGCGATCCGAATCCACGCCGCCGATCGGCCGCTCTACGACGCTCTCGAGCAGCAGGCGTCCTTCTTCGGGCTGTCCGTCGAGCCGCCGCTTCCGCCCGACGGCGATCTCGCCGACGGAGAGTCGATCCCGTTCGGCCGTTTTCGGCTCGTTGCGATCCACACCCCGGGCCACAGCCCCGGCTCAACCTGTTTCCGCCTCGGGGGAGAGGCGCCGGTCCTCTTCTCCGGAGACACGCTCTTCCGCCGTTCGATCGGACGAACGGATCTCTGGGGTGGCGACACCGACACGATCCTCGATTCGATCCGGCGCAAGCTCTTCGTCTTCCCGGAGGGGCTTCGCGTCGTATGCGGGCATGGACCGGACACGACGATCGGCGATGAGCGCCGTTCGAATCCGTTTGCAGCGCTCTGAAACCTTTTTGCTACGATCTCCCCGATGAAGCTTTCTCTTCCCGAGAAGTCGCGTCTGGTCTCGAGCTACTGGAAGGACGCGCCGTCACTCTGCCCGAAACACGACGTCCCGATGCGGACCTTCTTCGTCGAACGCGTCTATAAGCCCCAGGTCGTCATGGTCTGCCCGAAGGGGGAAATGTTCCGCTTCGATCAGAAGCCGAAGCAGATCGAGTTCTCGCGGCCGCATCTGAAGACGATGGTCTTGGACGCGCAGGAGCGGGAAGCTCCGGCGTGCTCGCAGGACTTCACCCCTCTGGTCGTCTATCGGACGCCCGCGGTCTTCATTCCGCAGGGATGGGACTACACCTTCGTCTGCCCGGCCTGTCTCTCCTACGGGCGATGGATGGACACGGGCCGACCCGACGAAGCGGCGGTCACGGCCGCCCCGATCAAGAAGGCGGAGGCCCCGCCTTTCCACGACGAAACCCTACCCCTTCCCAAGCGAATGGAGATGGCGAAGGAGGGGGACCTTTCGACCAAGCTCTACGCCGCGATGGCGCAGACCGACTGCACCGCGTGCGGCTACGACTGCGAGGGGTACGCGAAGGCGCTCGCCGACGGTAGCGAGAAGGACCCGAACCTCTGCGTTCCCGGCAAGGAAGAGACCGCGCGCGTGGTCAAGGACCTCTTGAAGGGAACGGGTCTGCCCGCCTCGTTCGTGGCGTAGAGCGGACCGCCTTCACCCGATCAGAGGCCCGTCCCCTGCCGCGGCGGCCGCCGGCTCCGGGGCCGCCGCGATCTCGATCTCGCCCGAACGGCGATCGCCCGGCCGGATCGGCAGCGTGAACGTGAATCGGCTCCCCTTCCCGACGATGCTGTCGGCCCAGATCGTCCCGCCGTGCAGCTCGACTAAAGACCGCGCGAGCGCCAGGCCGATCCCCATCCCGGCATGCTGGCGGGTCGGAGAGCCGTCGACCTGTCGGAACCGCTCGAAGACGTGGGACAGCTCGCCCGCGGGGATTCCGATGCCGTCGTCTTCGACGCTGACGAGATAGCGCTCCGGCTCACGTTCGACACGGACGACCACGCGGCCGTGGCGGCGGGAGAACTTGATCGCGTTCGCAAGCAGGTTCCAGAGGATCTGTTGGAGCCGGAGCGGATCCGCGCGGATCTGGGTCATCGTCGCCGGAAGAGGCGCCAGGATGATGGAGACCGAACGCCCGTCGGCCATCATGCGGACCGTGTCGATCGAGCGCTGGATGACGTCGGGGAGAGACACCGGCTTGCGATCGAGCGCGAGCGAACCCCGATCCATCCGGGCGAGGTCGAGCAGGTCGTCGATGAGAGCCAGCAGAACCCGGGCGGACTGCCGAACCTG
>WNFV01005353.1_pt1 | contig 15562 bp, 12 predicted proteins | sample 5400101 | NCBI WGS metagenome assembly WNFV01 (sample SAMN13153361, study PRJNA577476) | soil metagenome | isolation source: 115 cm soil or saprolite under grassland replicate 1 | place: USA:California | collected 2016-06-15 | reverse complement strand
CCTCGCCATTCGCTGGCACCTCCGTGGCCGGATCGAGACGCGGCCACGCTCTGACCGTGACCGCCTTGCTGCACGATGGCACGCGGCAAGGTCGCGTCGCACGTGACCGGCCGGCGGCACCAGGCGCGCGAGGGGGCGCTTGGTTCTGAACAGGCGTGGTGATCCGCGCGAACATCCGGTCGGGTACGTGCGGCGCGACCTCGCTTGGAGGCCGGGCGCCCTTCGCGGCCCAAGTCCGGCAGTGTCGCCACCTCACATTCCACGCTCGGGTGATGGGCCCGCCTGGCCCAGCCATACCGTGCAGGGCTACCTTCCGCGATGTCGCCGATCGGCTGGCGCATCAATCGTGCCGCCACGTCCGCCGACGGTCGAAGGCTGCCTCTGGGAGGAGGTCGAGTTCATGACCAGGGCCACCGTCGAGCGGGTCTTCGAGGTCGACGCGCCGCTCGAAGAGGCGTGGCACCGGCTGGCCGAGGTGGAGCGATGGCCGGAGTGGGCGCCCCACATCACCTCGGTAACCGTATCGCCGCCGGGCGAGCTCGGTCCCACGTCAAGCGGCGCCTTTCAGGTCAGGCGGCTGGGGCGCAGCACCTTCCGCATGTCGGTGTGGGAGCCGCCGGTGCGTTGGGAGTGGGTCGGCGGGCTGCCTGGGGTCCGCATCCACTACGACCATCGGTTCGAGTCATCAGGCCCGACAGCGACACGGCTGGAATGGTTGGTCGAGCTCCATGGGCCCCTCGCGCCGTTCATTCGACGGGTCTTCGCTCGAGTGTACGGTCGCAATGTCGATCGGGCGATTCCCAGACTGCAGGAGTGGTTTCGCCGCTGATGGGCCGGAACGGAGTCGGGCCGCCTGGGATGCGGCGTGGAGCCGGTTCGGGCGCTGGGGCCGCTCGGGCGGCCGTCCCAGCGCCCCCATCCGCCGACCTGCGCCGATCTGCCGTAATCAGTGGTGGGACGCCGCCGAGCGCGAGCTGCGCCTGGCCATCGGGCTGGAGCCACGCGCGCCGCGATCGCCGCGGCCGCCGGCCACCGCTGGGAGGAGTCGGAGCGGTACTACCGGGCTGCGCTCGACCTGGCCGCAGCACGGCCGAGCCACATCGAGCACGCCGATGTCCAACGGTTCTACGCGCGGATGCTGCTCGGCCGCGACCAGCCCGGCGACCGCGAGCGCGCCCGCGACCTGTTGCAGAGGCCATCGGGACCTACAGCGACCTGGGCATGCCGAGGTTCGTCGCGACGACCGATGCGCTGCTCGCCGAGACGACCTGATGCTCCTATCCGGCGCGATGGTGGACTCCGCCGCGCGAGGCGTACGGGCGGTCCTGCGCGTCACGCGTAAAGGGCCTCTGCTGGACCGAAGAACTCGAAATGGATCCGCTCATCGGGAACGTCCAGGGCGCGCAGACCGATCGCCAGCATCCGCATGAACCCCTTCGGTCCGCAGAAATAGAAGTCGGCCTCAGGCATCGGCACCGTCCGCTTCAGCCAGTCCATGGTGATCCGGCCCGGCTCGTCATAGTCGCGGCCAGGCACGTCCTCCGGCGTGGGGAACTCGTAGAAGACCGCTGCGTGGACCCTGTCATGGGCCGCAACGACATCCTTGATGTGCTGCCTCATCGCATGGTGGTGGCCGGACAGGGCGGCATGGACATACCAGATCTCCCGCTGGACAGCCTGAGCCACGAGCGTGTCCAGCATCGACAGGATCGGCGTGAGCCCGACCCCGCCGCTGATCAGCACCAGCGGCCGGCCGTCCTGCTCGTCGAGGATGAAGTCGCCGGCGGGGGCGCTCACACGCACCACCGTCCCCGGGCTGCCCTGGTCGTGGAGGTAGTTGGACGCCAGGCCCGCAGGGGCGTCGGATGCGTCGTCTGGGGGACCCTCGCGCTTGACGCTGATGCGGTAGTGGTCCTGTCCGGGGGCACAGGAGAGGCTGTAGTTGCGCACGACCTGGCCGTGCCCGGGAATGTCGAGCTGGAAGGTGAGGTACTGGCCCGGCTGGAAGGCCATGATCGGCCCGCCATCCCGTGGTCGCAGGTAGAAGGACTTGATGACTTCGCTTTCGGGCACAACCTGCTGGACAACGAACTCGCGCCAGCCCAGCCAGCCCCCCGGCGCCTCGGCCGCCTGGTCGTACAGCTCCTGCTCGCGCCGCATCAGGATCTGGGCCAGGAACTCGTAGGCTTCGGTCCAGGCCGCGATCACCTCGTCGGTGGCCGCTTGGCCGAGGACGTCGCGCAGCGCCGCGATCAGCGCCCGACCGACATACGGATAGTGCTCGGGCAAGATGTTGAGGGCGACGTGCTTTTGGGCGATGCGCTCAACGACCGGGCCGAGTTCGCCGAGGCGGCGATGTTGGCGGCGTAGGCGTGCACGGCGCCGGCAAGCGAGCGAGGCTGGGTCCCTACCCCACGGTGGTGGGATTGGTTGAACAGGCTCTTGATCTGCTCGTCCTGGAACAACAGCTCATACATCCGCCGGGTGATCTCAAGGCCATGCTCCCGCAGGACCGGCGCGGTCGACTTGACGGTCCTGATCGTCCGGGGCTGCAGCGTCACATCTCCCATGCTCATCCTCCTGGTCGTGGATCCGGGTTCCGCGGTCACACACCGGCATCACCATCCATCCGACACACCTTGAACGCCTTCGTCGGCCGCCGCCCGCCAAGGGCGCCGGCAGCGCACTCCCGGATACGGTCAGGTGAACCAGTGCAGCCCAGCCAGTGGGATTGGCGCACGCCTGTCGCCCCGCCGGCTTCCTGGAGTCCCTCCCACGACCGTGGCCTCACAACAACAGCAGCTCGTAGGCAGCGTAAGCGTTCCAGCCCACCAGGTCCATGGAGCGCTGGGACCTCGGGCGCGGCCCTGGAGTGAATACTCGCGCGCGGCGCGGGACTGGACTGGGCGGCACACGTCAGGTGGGCCGAGTGGCAGGCTTGCCCGGGGCTCCCAGGGCCCGGCAGCCCGTGAGTGGGCCGGAAGACCTGAGGAAGTAGGGCTGCCTGGACCGCAACCCTCCTCTGCCTCGGACCCGGCCTCGTGAGCCAGTTACAGCGAGCCCAGTACGGCGGGCTGAAAGCCGGCGACGTCAAGCGGCTCAAGGACCTGGACGCCGAGAACGACCGCTGAACCGGTGCATGTCCAGCCCGGCACAGTCGTGGCCAACCACGATCGGCTCACCGTGTGGATCTCCGTCCGCACGCGCAGGTCAACGCCGTCGGGCCAGGAGTGCGTGGCGAGCGCCCGCTGCCCGGCCACGGCCGCCGCGACCGCCTGGCTGGCCCTGACGAACGCGACGAAGAAGGCATCACCCTCCGTGCCGACTCCTGCCCGTGGAGAGGAACACCGAAAGGGCTTCATAACAGAAGCCGGTCGTCACGGTGCGGCTCCGGAACCATTCAGGGGCGCCACCGGATCCGTTCACCCAGAAGAGCGGCTCGGCATCCCAGCCTCCGTCGTGGCGCTGGTTGCGAGCGAGGACCTCGATCCATGGCCACGCCTCGGGTCCCATGCTTGGAAGATTGCAGGCGGCCATGGTCAAGAAGGCCGCGGTTTGCGGCGAAGGTGCCTCTCCCCACTTCTCGATTTCCCAGCTGAGCCGGGCTCGCGCGGCATCGCCGGGATCCTCACCGTTGGCAAGCAATCGCGAGATCGGGACCAGGAAGTACTCGGACACGTAGTTAGCCACGTCGGCAGTCCCGCGGGCGGCAAAGTCCGACCACAACCGGGCAAGGGGCCGCGCCCCTATCTTCGGGAAGAGCTCGGCACGTGCTTCCAGCAGCCCGACGAGGAAGTTCGCTTCGACTGCCGCACACCTGCCTCCCGCTAGCCGGATGCGGCCGTCGGTGGGTCGCTCCAGCCACACCGGAATCCGGTCGCATGCCTCCAAGGCTGCCGAGACCCGGGGGATCAGGGCTTCGACGGCCGACCATGCGTCGCCGACAACAGATCGGTATTTCTGCAGTCGCAGCACCGCCCCGACGGTGTCAGCGTCGAGGGCGGCGAAGCGGGGATGGTCGTAGTACGAGAAGGAGCGTGACGCCATCTCCTCGAGCCACGACTCCAACTGTTCCGACACGGCCGCGCCGCAGCGGGCGAGTGCTTCCAGGGGAAAGGCTAACGGAAAGCTGGAGGTCATCTCGGGTCGGCCGAGAAGGCCCCCTCGGCGATGCACTTCTCGGGCCTCCTGCAGGGCGCCGTCGGCGAGGAGGAACTGGCGGGCGTGCTCGACCGCGGCTGCCATCCGCCTCCTCATGCCGGCCGTCCGACTTCCCCGAGGAAGCGGATGGATCGCCACCGGGGATTCCGTTCCTAGGGAATCCCTTCTGGCACCGAGCCGAGCGAGCAGCGCGGCGACGTAGGCGGACAGGCGCCGGAGGCCGGCAAGTCCTTCGAGGGCGAGGTGAGCTTGCTTCAGGGCCAAGTCGAGCAGGCGGTGATGGACACGACGGCTGGCGGCGATCAGAGAGACGAGGTCGGGGTCGTCGATCGAACCGGCCGCTGCCCGCGCCGCGACGGTGGCGATCGTCGTCGACCCTGCCTCCAGGTCTGCACGGAGGTGGGTGAGGTCCCGCTCGATGGCCAGAGCCGCCGCCTGATGGGTCACGGCCGAGGCGATCCGTGGCCCGCTTCCGGTCACGGCGTCGATCGACGCCCCCACGATCGTCTGGAGCACCACCGCCCGGTCTGCTTCGATGAGCTGATCACCGTCGACTTTGGTTGCGGCCAGGAGTGCCTTGTGGCGCTGCCGGGCTGAATTCTTCGTCTCCCAGAACAGCTCGTCGTCCCCAACGGCCGACCTGAAGAGCGAGTTGGCCGCCTCGCCGAGGATCTGTGCCAGATCGGCGGCCTCCTTTCGCTGATCCGTGTGCAGCAGGTCGACCGCGGCGAATTCGAAAGCGGCCGCCTCGGCGATGGAAAGGGCGATGGAATTGCCCGAGAAGTCTTGGTCGGCCAGCCCCCATTGGGGAAGGTAGAGAAGCGGATCCCGTTCGGGGACGGCGAGGACTGAGCCGAGAATGCCATCGGCGGAGTAGCGGACAGCCAGCGATGCGAGAAGAAGCTGTCCCCGCCGACGGAGCTCCTGGGGGAGACCAGCGACGTGGATAGCCACCCGGTCCCAGATCAGCGGGACGGGGAGGGGATCGACAGTCAGCAGATCAGCTGCTCCGCGAGCGCTCTTTCGGGATCGAAGGCCTGGGCCACCGCGCGGATGGCCCTCCAATCGGTGTTCCTTAGCGCCTCTTCGAGCTCGGTACTGCTGCTGAAATCCCGCTCGGCAAGAACGTCAGCGATGCTCTCCGCTGACTCGCCGGTGGCCGCGTATTGCAGACGGGCAGCCCAGGCATGGTCGACCAGACCAGTGACCACCATCCGGTGATACTCGCTGGGGTATTCTCCTGTCTCTGCTTGCACAGCGGCCTCCAGTCTTCAGGGCCCGACGGCGGGGATCATACATCATCCGGTCTGCCGGCCGAGCGTTGCCAGTAGCCGCTCGAGCCGAACCTTCTCCGCTATCCCCAGCCGCAGGCCGTTCAGGCGGGCGCGGTGAGCGGACAGCCGCACCTCCAGGTATGAGGAAAGCCCCGGAGCGTCGAGCGCTCCGGCGTCGGTCGCGACGTCGTCGGCGTACCGGGAGAGCAGTCGCGCTCCCCATTCAAACCCTTCGTTGAAAAACCACTCGTCCGGATCGGCGCCACGCCGCAGGGCCTCACGCAAGACGAGATTGGGGTTGCCGTGCCGCTGATCCTTTCGCCATCCGAAAAAGTCGTTCTCCAGTTGATGCCAGCGTCCGAAAGCGTCAACGAAGCGCTCCCATGCAGGCAGGCGGTGCGGCTGGCCCCTGGCGTACAGGGCGGCAGCGACGGGGATGATCGCCGAGGTCGTCTTGCGGGCGGCTACCGATTCGAAGCGGTCGACGTCGGGATTTCCCAGCAGACGATCGGCCAACGTCGCCTCGGCTGCTCGTGTCCAGGCGCTCGTGAAGGTGTTCCAAAAGGGATGGCCGAAGGCGAACAGCTGTTGATAGGGAAGCTGGAATTGGGTATGGAGGTACGAGGCGGCGGGGAGGATGCGGAGCTCCGCACCGTCGGTGTCGGCATCGAAAGCGTTGTCGACCAGCCGCACGTAGAGATATCCGCTGATGCTCGAACGGACCAGCAGAGCCAAGACCACCGGGCTGAGGTCCGGCGTCGCCCAGATGGGAAGATGAACCAGTGGGTAGGACTCAAGTGCCGTAAAGGCGGCTTCCGGCTGCGCACCCAGGACGCTCCCTACCCACCCTGTCAGTTCCTCGGCCAACGTGGGGGCAAGGCGACCGGCATCGGCAAAGAGCAATGTCCATTGGGTGCGCACCGTCGCCACCACCTCGCCGCACGGGAACGTGTGCTGGTTCACAGGGCGGCCGCCCCATGCGTTGCCGCCACGCCCATTGCCCGGGCGGCGGAGGTGATCGCCTCTGCCTCTTGCCTACCCTCCGCTCCCAGATGGCTCAGCTCGTAGAGCGCTCGGGCCTGGTCGAGGAGCATGCCCAGCGACCGCGCGGCTGCGGCCGCCTCGCGGATTGCCGCCAGGGCCGACTCGGTTCTGCCCCGACGGGCTTGCAGCATCCCCCTCCAGAGGAGGGGACGGGAGCGACCCACCGGGAAGATCCTGGCGTACGCCGCGGAAAGCTTGATTGCCCTTTTCAGTTCCTGGTCGCCAATGGCCAACGCGGGCCGACGGACGGCCGCCATGACCATGACCTCGGCCGCGGCGTTGTAGGCCATGAAGGCCGAGAAGTTGAACGGTCGCACCCCCTGCATCCGCCTGATCAGTCGGCGGGCATCGGTCACCGCCTGCTCGAGCCGCCCCGATCGGAGATGGGTGAGGCTCCGCAGGGCCAGCGTGTCGCTGGCCAAGGTCTGGTCGTCGGGGCGGCGCGACACGGCTTGGTCGTCTTCGGAGAGGCCGTAGCCGAGTCGTTCCAGCTCTTCGATGGCGGCCGTCGCCCTCTCGATGTCCCCCATCTCAACATAGACGTAGGCTCGGCCCTGGGCCGCGTACGCCTGTGAACGCCGGGCTTGGCGGCGCTGGGCAAGGTGGTGGATCTCGTCGGCAAAGGCCTCGGCCTCGACCAGGCGTCCCTGAAACCACTTCTCGACCATCAGCGCGGCCAAACCGTCCTCCAGACGGCGCCGATCTCCCAGTTCGGCGGCGAGATCACGACCTCTGGCCGAGCATTCCTCCGCGACCTGCCACCTCCCCACCCCGGCGTAGTAGAACCCGCGAACCAGCGCGACCCACATGACGGCGCGCAGATCTTCGGTGGCGGCGGCGGCCTCCTCCGCTCGACCGAGGTATCGGTCTGCCAGCTTCGGTTGAGGTATGAGCCCGATCACGGCGCCGACCGTCGCAAACCCCCGGGCGAGCTCGGCTGGAGCGCCCGCTTTCTGTGCCAGGTTCAATGCCTGCAACGAGGCGTAGAGGCTGGCGACATCCTCGTTGGCGAGGAAATAGACCTCAACGAGCTGCTCGTAGGCCCGGGCGGCAAGCCTGAAGCGCTCCACCTTCTCGGGGCTCCTCGCCGGGCGGCGCCCGATCCAGTGATTGCGGACCTGCTCGACCGCCCTGACGGCGGTGGTAACCGGATAGGGAACCACGCGAGGCGGTGCCTCGCCGATCAGTTCCAGGCCGCGAACCAGGTCCTCCCGAGCCTGCCGCTCGTCCTCTCCCTGTTGGAAGACCCGAGCCTCTCCGAGGAGCATGTGCCAGGTTGCCGCCTCGAGCCTGGTGGCCAATTCCTGGTTGCCTTCGTAGAGATCCAGTGCCTGCCGGAAACCGGTAACGGCTTCGCTGTAGGCGCCACTCGCGAGCGCCCGTTCGGCGGCAGCGGCCTCGTACCGGATGGCCTTGGCGGCAATCCCGGCTCCCTTCCAGTGGTGAGCAAGGACCGAAAACCAGCCCGAGAGGTCCGAGTGGGTTCGCTCGATCCACTGCGCCGCCCGCCGATGAATCTGGCGGGCGGTGTCTGTGGTGCAGAGTCCTACGGCCGCCTCCCTGATGAGGCTGTGGGTGAACCGATACACCGACTCGGAGCTGTCATCCTGCGCAAGCACCCCCGCCTGGATCAGATTCTCCAGCTGGCGGGCGAGCCTTCCGGTGTCGTTCACGCTCGGGTGGACGTCGGCGAGGAGCACCAGAGGAAACTCCTGGCCAAGGAGGCTGGCCACCAGAATGGTCGCTTCCAGGTCCTCAGGCAGCGCCGAAAGGCGAGCCTGGACCCGCGTGATCACGGTCTCCGGTATCTGTCGGCGGAGTTCTTGTAGCGAGCCGCGCACCACTGCCGTGCGCCCGTCGATCACGATCAGCCCATCTTGGGCCAGGGCACGAGCCAGCTCCTCGGCGTAGAACGGATTGCCGCCCGAGCGGTCCACGAGAAGCGAACCCAATTCATCAGGAACCGAATCCACGCCCAAGAGAAGCCGCACGACCTCCACGACCTCATTGTCGGAGAGAGCACCCAACCGGAGGTCGCCGTCAACGCCGGCCAGGTCGATCAGTTCGGGATCGGCCAGCGAGAGCTCCACGGTGGGGCGGCTGGCGATCACCGCCAGCAGCCACGAGAGGTTCTTCACAACAAAGGAACAAAGCTGACGGGAGGCGGAGTCGATCCAATGCCCATCGTCGAAGATGAGGACGGAGGGGCGTAGCGCCTGGATGCAGTGCAGCATGAGGTCACGCGTTAGATCGGCCCTTCCTTGCGTGCTGAGCGTGGGCGTTCGAGCCGTGGAGCCAAGCTCGACCGGCAGCACCGGATTGAGCAGCGGCAACAGGTCATGGAAATCACTGCCGCTCACCACCGGCTCAAGCTTCGAGAGGACCTCCTCCTCGGTGCATTCATCGCCAAGCCCAAGGAGCTCGGCGAGGATCTCCTTCCAGGCGTGATAGGGGGTGTTGGCTTCGATCGCGCTTCCCCTGCCGGCCGCCACCACCAGACCGGCCGCCTGGGCCTCCTTGGCGAGCTCGGCGAGAAGGCGGCTCTTGCCCATGCCGGGCTCTCCGGTGAGCACGCCCACGCGGCCGCGGCCCGCCTTGGCGTCGGCTATCCATCCGCGTATGCGCTCAAGCTCCCCAACCCTACCGACCACGTTGGCGGGGGAGCTCGAGAATGGAAGCCGGGTCCTCCCGCCTACCACCTGGAAGGCCGTCGTACCGCCGATCAGTTCATCCAGCCGGGTCACGACAAAACTGGAGCCGAGCGACGTCGCCACCTTCTCCGTTACCAGCACCGTCCCCGGAGGTGCGGCCTGCATCAGGCGGGCGGCCTCGTTGGCCGCTTTGCCGAGTGCGCCGTAGGTCCTTCGCTCGCTGCCGCCGTACACCCCGCACAGCGTTATCCCCTGGCTCATGCCGGCCGCCATCCCAGTGGTCAGGTTGTCGACCGACTCGGTGACGATGCGTCGAGCGGCGATCACTGCTCGGTGGGCGTCGTCCTCGTGGGCAACGGTCGCGCCGAACGCTGCATACAGGTAGCTGCCCTTGTCGCCGACAACGATTTCAAGAAGGTGCCCGCCCAGGTCGTGCACGGTGCGCTGGACCCGCCTGATGAACGTGTCCAGCTTCTCGTGGGCCCTTTCGTCAGTCTCATAGTCGATGCCGCCGAAACGCAGGAACAGTGTGGTGGTCATCCGCAGCTCGGAGACGAATGCCGCTTCCCTGCGGACAATGCGGGAGTAGATCGTTGGTGGAATCCAACGGCGGGTGATGGCCGGGTCGAGACCGCTGGGTGGCCAGTCGGTCATGGGCGCCGGTGGCGGCAGGCTGTGCTGGCGAATGACCGCGAAGGACTCGCCCTCGGGAGTCCTCCGGTCGGCCAGCCGAAGATCGTCTCGTCGCCATTCGAATTGGGCCCGATCGCCGAGCCACCCGAGGATCTCGCCACCCACCAAAACCTCACCCGGGCGGGCAAGCTGCTCAACCACACCAAGCCGATCGACGACGGCCCCGGCGAGCACCTCGAGGACCTGGATGTCTGGATCTCCGACCAGGAATCGGCTGGCGAAACCCGAGGTCACCACCAGCTTTACGGGCATGTTGGCCTGGGCCTGAGCTTCAGAGGCCGCCGCCACCGCTCCGAGAACTCCCTCCCTTCCGGCAAACCAGCAAGTAATGGCGTCACCAGCGAAACCAATGACGCTGCCGCCGTGGCGATGAACAATGCCAACGGCCATTTCAAACAAGGCTCCGAGCCCTTCACTCAGACGCTCGGCCCCCAGCCGGGCACCGTACTGGCGTACCAGACGGTCGGTTAAGTCGGTGAAGCCCGTTAGATCGACGAAGAGCGCGGCCCCGAACATGCGACGAGGCAGATCCACGCCGTTGAGGATTGCGTGACGCCGGTCGGCGGGAAGGAAGTATTCCAATTCGATCCGGGCGGCACCGACCGCATTGGTGTCGTTCGAATCGGATTGAGAGGCCACGGCTGGTCCCTACCCTCGAGTGGAATGTAACGACGTCACGCTTACGAGTTGGTAGCCTGAATGCACAGATGAGCTTCGGTCTGAGGGTGTGGGGCCGAGGGTGGTCGAGGCGGGAGAGTCGGGTTGATGGGGACGGTCGCTCTTGGGGTTTTTGGGCGTGGCTTCGCGGGATGTCCGTCGGCCTCTTGGCGGGCGAGCGAGCTGGAGCATGATTCTAGGTTGGGTGAGGACGGGAGGAAAGCGTCGGCCCAGGGGCCGGCTCGGTTGATGTAGGTCCCGGGACGGCGATCAGCGCCCCGATCGTGACGGCCGCCGCGCCGCGCGCCCACGCTAGCACCTTCAATTCCGCGGTCAATCGGGAGTTCGAATAGGGGCGTGAGGCGTGCTCACCGGTCGACCAGGATCACCTCGTACTGGTCGGCGGTGGGCGGGATACCGGTGTCGAACTTGGCGTTCACCACTGCCAGGCGACTCCCAAACCGCGCCGCCGTGGTCGGGATCTGGAACCGGTCGCTGGTAATGACCTCCTCCACCACCCCGGAGGCAAGGTCCGGGGCCAGCCGGATCCGGGCGATCTGGTTGCTGAAGTTCTGCACCGCCCACAGCCGCCCCGCCTCCAACACGATCCCATCGACGTTGGGCACGCTGACCCCGGCGATGGTCGCGCTGGCACCGGTGGCCGGATCGACCGTGTACAGCTGGGCGTTGGCCGAGTGGGCCACGATCAGGGTCTTGCCGTTGGCGGTGGCCTGGATGCCGTTGAGGTTGACCGCCCCGTTCCCGATGAGGGTGGCTGCCGGGCCGCTGAGCCCAAGGGTGCGGAAGGTTGGCCGTGGGACCCCGGCCCGGCTGACCGGCACGAAGTAGAGCCTGGCCTGGAAGGAGTCGGTGAACCAGGCGCCGTGCTTGGTGAGGGCCACGTCGTTGACCAGCGAGCTGCCCGGCGCACCCAGCTGGTAGGTCGCCTCGGTGGCGCCGCTGCGCAGGTCGTAGACGTAGGCCTGCCCGGTGAAGCCACCGGCGACAAACAGCAGCTGGTGGGGGAGGTCGGCGGCCATGCCCACGGCCATGCGCCCGGCGGGGGCGTCGATGAACAGCTCGGCGGTGCCGCGCTGGAGGTTGCCGCGGAAGATGTCGCCGGCGAACAGGTCACCGGCATAGAAGGTAGCGCCGCGGCCGGCGGCGATGCCCTCGGCCGAGCTGGCACCCGGCAGCACGATCACCTCGGCCGCTGGGGCCGCCGCGGCCGGCGCCGCCACCGCCATCACCAAAGCAAGTAGCAGCGGCGGCAGCAGTGCGCGTGAGAGCGGCCTGGACGGCCACCTTGGAGAACACACCGCGATCCCCCCTTCCGGCGCAACGTCCGTAGTTCGCGCATCGGGCCAATCTGCGCCGCTGCCCCAGGCTGGTCAATGGCCCAGTCGACGCACTCGACCTACGTTGTGGCGCACGGGCGCGCTGCCCTGATCGCCGTACTGCCGATCGCTCATCGCGCCACGCCGTCGTCGGCGAAAGCGTCCCGACCGATTGACGGCTTGGGACCAGCGCCGCTCAGTACGAGGGGCGCCCGATCGCCTCGGCTGGACGCTGCACTGGGCCGACCGCAACGGCCCCCGCTCCCCTACCCGGACCTGGACCCTCGGCTCGCCTGGACGACCTCCTCGCCGAGATCGATCGCGACCCCACCGGCACCTTCTGGGGCTGACCCCACCCCGTGGGATCAATGCAAGCATGCCGGGTGGGCCGAACGACTTGCCGTAACGAGCCCGGTCGCCACCTGCTGGACCCAAGCCTGTGCTGGGCGTCGGCGGAGGCGACCTGCCCGTTCGGGTCCACCGAACAGGCACGCTGCGTGGCGGCCAGCCTCGCCCAGCCAGCGCAGCTTGATCCTTGTGGTCACATCAGCCGAGTCGTAGGCTCCCGCTGCCGCCGATGCGGAAGGGAGGAGCCATGGCCCATCCCAACGAGGAGCTGGTCCGCAAGGGCTTCGACGCGTTCTCCAAAGGCGACGTCGACACCCTGCGTGCGCTGTATGATCCAGACGCCGTCTGGCATGCGCCCGGCCGGAGCCCCCTCTCGGGGGATCATCGTGGCGTGGATGACATCCTCGACTTCTTCGCCAGGACGATGGAGCGCACCGCGGGCACCTTCCGGGTCGAGCTCCACGACGTCGTCGCCAACGACGAGCACGCCGTGGCGATGTACGTCGCGCGCGGCGAGCGCGGGGGCAAGACCCTTGAGGACAAGAGCGTGCTCGTCAGCCATGTCCGCAACGGCACGTTCATGGAGACCTGGCAGTACTCCGAGGACCAGTACGCGCGGCCGACGAGTTTCTCTCGTAGTCGATGACCAGGCTCGCAGCCAGCGGGCAGGCGCCGTAGCGGCGCCACAGCCGCAGGGCGGCTCGGCGCCACGATCGTGGTGCACACCCCCGACCCGCTCGGCCGGGACGCCCGTGAACGTCATCTGGCCGGAAGGCGCCACGTGCTGGCGTTTGCGCTGCTCAGTGCGCTAGCCATGAGTTAGGCGCACGAGGGGGCGCCTGGTGCCGTCCTGTGCCCGAGCATCCGGCCGGATCCGTGCGGCGCGACCTTGCTTGGCGGCTGGGTTGTGCTGCGGGAGGCCACCAACTCTGCCGTACACTCTGGCCGCCGCGACGATGATCGGTCGAGGGCGGGGCAGTGGCGATCACGAAGGTTCAGGCGAGGTTGCGTCGCTTGTGGCGCTTGTACTGGTTGCGACAGGGCGCTGCCGTGGTGTTGTTCGCGGCCGGAGTCGCCGTCTACTTCGCCGCCGTCGCCATCTCGCAGTCGACAGGGCTGGAGAGGGCGACCGTGCCACTGGACGGCACCGGGCTCAGCCGCGTCGCGTCCACCTCCATCGTGGGCCCCGAGCTGCTGCCGCAGCACGATCCCGTGGCTCCCAAGGAGACCCGTAACGCGCTGATCGTCGCTGCTGACCGGCGACCCCTCGTCGGCGAGCGGTTGCTGCGGTACTCGACCGGGCAGGAGGCGGATCTGGCGATCACGCGTGCGTTCGAACGGGGCCGCGTCGGGGATGTGGTCGACGCGGACGGTTTTCGTGACGTCAGCGTCGGGTGTGAAGCCGGATGCCGTCCCGCGAAGCTCGGCCAACTGGGCCACGTCGCGATCCTGCTGGCGCGCCTGCCCGCGACCGGCTCCTCGGACGCGGGGCGGGGCGACGCGGCGCTTGCGGCCGTCGCCCGGCGGTATGGCGACCGCGGGCTGAGGCCCGTGCCGGCAACGGCCAGGCCATGGTCGCTCAAGGTACTCGTCGCCGCGGTCGGTGTTGCGCTGCTGTTCGCGCCATTCGCGATCTGGCACGGGGTGGTGGCTCGACGCGCACCGCGCACCCCACACCGGCATGTTCCGGAGTCGCGGGCGCCGCCATCCTCGGTGATCGACGTCTGCGCCGACGCCGCCGTGGCTCGACGTCGGGGGCGGCGGCTCTTCGCTGCCGTGGTCGCCGTCTACGCCGCCTGCGCGATCCCCGCTGCGCTCGAGCAAGCCTTCATCCTGCTGATCCTGACTGCGGCGCCGCTGTCATGGCTTCTCCTGCGGCGCTTCGGCGTTCGGGAACCACGGGTCCCCGCGATCCCGGGGGGCATCGGGCTCGTCTGGTCGGGCTTGGCGCAGCTCGCGGGGCTCCTTCTTCGCGTCGCCGCGCTCTTCTTGACCGCAATCGCATGGACGATACAGGCCGGCATCGCCTACGCGATGCCGGCCTCGATCATGGAGACGGCGCTCGGCCCCAACCCGTTCGGATTCCGTACCGTCCGAGATGCACAGGATGCCGCCTTGGCCGTCGTGACGAATGCCGGAATATGGGCTGTCCTCCTCCTCTTCATGAGCGCCATGGCCACCACGAGCCGGCTAGCGCGACGGCTTCGGGTGGCCGCGGGCAGCTACGACCAGGTCCGCCGCCCCAGGCCGGTGCTGCTGTACCTGCGCGCCTTCGACGACGACCCCCGCAGGCTGTCCGCGGGTGATTTCGGGCGTCGATCCGTCACCGAGATCTTCTCGTTCCGCGCCCGGGTGTCGTTGGAGGAGGTCGTCGCCCGAGAGCTCAACCGCCACGGGCTGGTAGTGGCCATCGCGGAGCCGGGGACGACCATGCTCTTCCTGCCGCTCGGCGCGTCGCGCCGGCACGTATCGCAGCAAGCCTGGCAGCAGGCCGTCCGTTCGGGGATGCACGAGGCGGCGCTGATCATCATCACCGTGGGTATGACCGAGGGGCTCCTCTGGGAGGTCGCGACCGCAACACGCCAGGGTCTGCTTGACCGCGTCCTGTTCATCGTCCCGCCGAACGCCGACGACGAGATCCGCGCGCGGTGGCACGCGTGCGCCAGGGTGATCGCGGTGGCGGGCGGACCGACGCTCACGCTTCCGGTCGACCCGGCCTCCGCCGTCGTCGTACGGGTCGGCGTGGATGGTGTCCACCAAGCCGTGGTCGCAGACCGTCGCGACGAGCACGCCTACGCCACCGCAATCGCCCGCACGGTCGCCGGCGACGGCAGACTGACCTACCTCACGTACCAGCAGTTCGACCCCGTCACCGGCGAACCGCTCTCGGACAAGAGCAAGCTCGTCGCGGGCCTGCTGGGCATCTGCCTGGGCGGCTTCGGCGCGGGTCGCTTCTACATCGGGGACATCAGGACCGGGGTCCTGCAGCTCGTGATCACCTTCTCCACCTGCGGCTTGGGCTGGCTATGGGGCCTGATCGACGGCGTCCAGATCCTCGCCAACGGCGGCCATGACGCACAGGGCCGCAGGCTGCGGGATGGGTGAACGTCGGCGTTCCGCCGCCTGAGCGGGTTCGGCCAGACCGGCCGCTGCCGGGCAGGATGGCGAAAACTCGCGAGGCATCCCGGCCTGTCGATTGGGATTCGCTCGTCGGCCGGTACTGGCTCTGGTGCCGCCGAGGGCCGGGAGCTACCGTTGTGGCCATGACGGAGTGGTGGTCCATCGAGGTGTTCGACGGTCCGGTACCGGCGGCCCGGTGGAAGGACGCCTACAGCTCCTCGCTGATCGAGTCGGCGATCTCCAACGGCGCGGTCGACTGGACCTGGCACGAGCACCG
>WNFV01005346.1_pt1 | contig 15572 bp, 15 predicted proteins | sample 5400101 | NCBI WGS metagenome assembly WNFV01 (sample SAMN13153361, study PRJNA577476) | soil metagenome | isolation source: 115 cm soil or saprolite under grassland replicate 1 | place: USA:California | collected 2016-06-15 | reverse complement strand
CAGGCGACGGCTGTGCGGACAGGTCCTCGCGTTAGCGTGCAACTTCATCCGGATCCCCTCCTTGGAGCTGGTGGCTTGGCAGCTCCAGCCTCCAAGGAGGCCCGGATGGAACAACGCTCTCAGGAACTACACCTAGGCGGCGGCACGATCGGTTGCGGGTCGGGCACGCTCTGCCCCTATCTGAGCGGCAGGCAGTGCGGGTTCGTCGAGAAGCTCGACGCGACCGGCGAACTCGTCTGGGCGCAGGTCTACTCGTCAGGAGGGGACGATAAGGAAAACGCGATCAACCAGATCAGGCAGACGAGCGACGGCGGCTTCGTCGCAGCTGGAAGCTTTCGCGACCCCGATTACAACATCGGCGCGTGGATCCTCAAGCTCGACAGCCTAGGAAACGTGCAGTGGCAGCAAAAGCTCGGGCCGGGCGCGCCTTACGGCTCGGGACGCGCGCCCGTCTACTTCAACGCCGTGCGGCCAACAGCCGACGGCGGCTACGTCGCCGCCGGCGAGTTCTACAGCTATGCCCGTCGCTCAGACGGCGACACGGGCGTGCTCGTCGTCAAGCTCGACGCGAACGGCAACCTCGACTGGCAACGCGCCTTCAACAGCTTCGACTCGGGCGGCGCTCCGACTGCGTCCGAGCACGCCTTCTCCATCATCCAGACCTCTGAGGGCGGCTACCTCGTCGCAGGTAACTGGGGCAACAGCACCAGCCCCGGAACGTGTTGCATAGGCGGGCTCCTGCTCAAGCTCGACGCGAACGGAAACAGCCAATGGCAGAAGGCCTATCACGCCGGCGTACACTGCTTCTCCAACGGGTTCAACACGACGTGCCACGCCATTGGAGCCCTCGCCTACTCCGTACGGCAGGCGTCCGACGGCGGCTACGTCATGGCAGGCGCCACCAATCTGAAGTTCACCGACAGCTCGCCGATGGTGCCGTGGCTGGCGAAGACCGACCCAAGCGGCAACCTCCTCTGGCAGCACGCCTACTACCAGGTCTACCCGACGACGGGCAGAACGATCAGCCAGTACTTCGCCTCGTCGGACCTGACGAGCAGCGGCGAGTCCCTGGCGCTCGGTTTCACCGAGAATGCCACCGATTTCACAGGCGAGCTCCTCGCCGTCAAGACAGACGGGGCCGGACTCGTCGGATCGTGCAGTCAGGTCAATCCCGCGACTCCGCTCATCACGATCGACCCCGCGCTCGCCACCATCGCACCGGCGCTCCCCGTTCATGCGACGATTGCGGCGCAGGGCGACGCACCGAGCAGCACGCAACCCACATCAATCAGCAGCACACCCGGACAGTGCTGAGCATCCCGGCCCTGCGGAGCGCGGGCCCTGCCTTGATCCGGGCAGCCGCTGCACGTCGGCCACTCTGTGTTCCGCTAGTACTTCCTCGGAGACGTGCAAGGGATATCCGAGACGGCGCGACCGGCGCTCGAGCTCGAGGAAGCCGGCTCCGACTACTGGCGGAGCGCGCTCCTCACGACCTTCGGCGTCTCGGTCTTCCTCGGGGGGGAGGGCCAGATTGCGTCGGCGCTCCTCGACGAAGCGGTGACGTCGAGCGAGCAGTCCGGTCACTCCCTTGCGCTGATTCACGCGCTCGGCTGGTGCGCCGTCGTTCATGCAGCGATCGGTGAGTCGGACCGCGCTCGTCAGTTGCTCACGACACCGAGGCGCTGCTCACGCAGACCGGGCTGACGGCGTACTACGGCCTGTCTATGGCGTACGTCGCCCGGGGAAAGCTGCTCGAGGGGCAGGGCCGGCTGAGAGAGGCCGACGAGACTCTTGCCCAAGGCATAGAGCTCGCTCGACGAGGCGACGCCAAGTTCGACCTCTCGTACGGACTTCTCACCCACGCGGAGGTGAAGGGCGGTCTCGGCGATCGCCGCGCCGCGAAGGACATGCTGCGGGAGGCGCGCCAGGCGGTCGAGGCGTGCGTCGACCCGGGCGTGTTGCCGGAGCTGGTGGCGAGGGTCGAGCGCCGGCTTCGCCTCATGCCGAGCCCCGTGAAGCGCACGCAGTATGAGGAGGATCTCAGCGACCGGGAGCTCGCCGTACTCCGCTTGCTGGCGACCGATCTCACTCAACGGGAGATCGGCGAGGCGCTCTACATCTCGTTCAACACGATCAAGACCCACGTGAAGAGCATCTTTCGCAAGCTCGACGTCGCCACGCGCCCGGACGCGGTGTCGCGTGCCCGCGAGCTGAAACTTCTCTGACCTCGAGCTAATGCGTGGCCGTAAAGTGCGACCGATGATTGGTGACGCATTCGCGGAGTTTGAGCGCGCGGGCTGGGAACGGGCGGCGCCCCGCTACGAGGAGTACTGGACCGACACGGTGCTGTTCGTCGAGCCGCTCCTAGACGCGGCGGGAGTGCGCGCGGGGTCGCGGCTTCTCGATGTGGCGTGTGGGCCGGGCTTCGTCTCCGAGGCGGCTGCGGCACGCGGCGCGCACCCGGTGGGCGTGGACATCGCGACCGCGATGGTCGAACGGGCTCGCAGGCGCTGTCCCGACCTCACGTTCGTGGTGGGCGATGCGCTGCGGCTGCCGTTCCCCGACGCGTCGTTCGACGCGGTGACGATGAACTTCGGGATCTTGCACGTCTCGCAGCCGGAGCGCGCGCTCGCGGAGGTGCACCGCGTCCTCGTTCCGCATGGGCGGCTTGCTTTCACCACCTGGCTGGCGCAGGGCAACGCCGAGGACGAGATCACCGAGGCTGCTCTCGCCGCCCACGCAGTCGCCGTCGAGGGACCTGAAGGGCCGAGCTACCACGTGTTCGCCGATCGCGACGAGTGTCGCCGGGCGCTCGCGGGCTGCGGGTTCGACACCGCCTCGCTGCGCATGGAAACCGTCACCGCGCTCTGGCGCGTGCCGAGCGCAGACTTCCTCTTCCAGGCACAGCTCAACGCCGGAGTCCGCACCGCTGCAGTCCTGCGTGCACAGCCGCCCGAACAGCTCGAGGCCATCCGCGCGGTAATGGCCAACGCTGTTCGCGGCTACGCGGACGGCGAGGAGTTCGCGCTGCCGATCGCTGCACGCCTCATCTCAGCTCGAGCGTCAGGCGCTGCCGGTGACGGCCAGGCTGACCGCGAACGCGAGTAGTCCAGATCAAACGAAGCGCGTGTTTCAGCCTTTGCCGTACTCGTCGTGGCGGCGGAACCACGGCCCGGTCTCGTTGCGCCCCTTGGGTGCCCGGTCGAGCCACTGGTACATCCCCCAGAGGGCGTCCACGCCGCGGGCGTAGGCGGAGTAGGTGTGGTAGACGACTCCGTCCTCGAGCGCGAACGCGCTCATCCCCGGCGCCTCACGCGTGTACGTCGCCGCGTCGGTGCCGACCATGGCCGCGAACTCGGCGACAGGGCCTTCTTCGCCCGCTTCCAGGACGGGCTTCACGTCCATCGGGCGGTAGTTGTATTCGATGTTTCCCTGGCGTTGCTGCTCCTCCGTGTACGAGGCGTCGAAGTCGTAGTTGAAGTCGCTGCCGAAGGAGGAGGCCCACGGGAAGCTCCAGCCCATGCGGCGTTTGTAGGCATGAAGCTTCTCGAGCGGCGCGCGCGAGACGGCCATCATCGCGACGTCGTGGTTTTCGAGGTGGACGACGGAGCCGTTGAAGCCGTCCGCGATGGACGAGCAGGCCGGGCAGCCCGCCGTGTATTCGGGCCCGAACATGAAGTGGTAGACGAGCAGCTGGGAGCGCCCTCCGAAGAGGTCAGCCAGCGTGGCGCTCCCGTAGTCGGTCTCGAAGCGGTAATCCTTGTCGATCCGGACCCAGGGGAGTTGCTGCCGTTGCCGGGCGAGCTCGTCGCTTCGACGGGTGAGTTCCTTCTCGGCCTCGAGCAGCTCGAGCCGCGCCGCAAGCCACTCCTCACGGGTTCCTGTCGCGTGCTGCGTCATCGCGTTCCCTCCTTTGCCGGTACAGGGGACGTGAGCCCAAGGTAGCGACGATACGTCCACCGCTCGTCACCAGGGCGCGGACTTGTAAAGGCCACCGCATGACCCGGTTCAGCTGGCACCGCCACTTGGTCGATGGCGTCGCTTACCTCGGTCGAGGAGCCACCCCAGCTGTCGGCATACGGGGAGCCGATGGCCTATTCGGGCCGCGTCCCAGACGGCCACCTTCTGCATGCGGCGAGGATAGTTCGCGCTGCGCTAAAGCTGAACAGTGTTCACCGGCAAGCCGTTCAAACGGCGCGCAGCAGCCGTCGCTCGAGCACGAGCGGCCGCGAGGCGAGTTCCTTTCCGTCCTGTTCGGTCGACAGGCGCTCCGCGATGCGGGCGACGACGCTACCGCCAACGCTCCACGAAGTGAAATGCCGAGCCGTGCCGAAGTCCTCGATCCTGTAGAGCAACCGCGCTTGCGCAGCTTCCCCGTCGCGGCCGGCGCGCCCGAGCTCCTGGTAGTACGCGTCGAGCGAAGCCGGGGGGGTCGACGTGCAGCACCCAGCGCACATCCGGCTTGTCGATCCCCATCCCGAACGCGACGGTCGCGGCAATTATTCGAGCGGCTGAGGCGACAAGAAGAACGGCTTTCGTGGCTGACGCCGTACTTGACTCTCTACCAGGCCGAATGGTGCCCGTTCTCGTCCGCGGTGCGAGAGGTGCTGACCGAGCTGGGCGTCGCCTTCGTCGCGTGGCAAGTCGAACCGTGGCCGGGAGAGCGAAACGAGCTGCGGGCCGTTGCAGGCACCGACCAGATCCCTGTCCTGCAGACGGAGGACGGCCGAATCTATCGCGGCACGCGCGAGATCTTTGCGCATTTGCAAGAGCGCGACCGCTGGCGGTTTGCGGCTGCTCAGCGGCGGCGCTTCGCCGATCACCGCGACGCACGTGAATCGGACGCGGCGGGACAGTTGGTCGAGTACTCGCCCGTTCATCGCGCACTACATCGAACGGCACCCCGAATACGAGGCGCTCGTCGCCTCCGGCTACCGCGGCCGCTGAGCTGACGACGACGTCAGGCAGGTGAGCGCACGACCGAGAACTTCGCGCAGGCGAGGTCGCCGTTCCGTCCCAGCTCGTCCAGACGCAGCTCGATCCGGCGCGGCAACAGAGGCGCACCCCCACCCAGCGTGACCGGCGCGATCGACACGATCACCTCGTCCAGCAGCCCCACGTCGGCGAACTGACCGGCCAGGTCTCCCCCGCCCACGATCCAGACGTTCCAGTCACCGGCGGCGCCGAGCATCTCTTCGTGCACGGTTGCGATCTCCGCGCTGGTGAACTCGATTCGCGCGTCGGGAACCGGTGGCAGCTGCCGGTGCGTGAAGACCCAGCATGGGATGTCGTACGGCCACTTCCACTCCGCCGGAGCCTTGCCCGCGAACTCGTGCTCGAGGATCCATTCGTACGTCGTCGAACCCATCGCCATCGCACCGACGTCGGCGATGAACTCGCCGTAGTTCAACGGCCCATCGTCCTCGCGCTTGCGGGTGAACAGCCAGTCCAGCGAGTTGTCGGGGTCGGCGATAAAGCCGTCGAGGCTCGTCGCGGTGTAGTACTGAGTGAGGCTCACGGCGCCTCGAAGAGGTCGATCGAACCGTCGGAGTCGAGCTCGAAGGAGCCGTACGTCGGCTCGCCGGCGGATTCGTACACGTTCAGCGTGACGCCGGCGCTCGTCGTCTTGCTCTCGAGGAGACGCAGGGCGGCCGGCTTGGTTCCGTCTGCGAAGAGCCGGCGGCCCTTGCCGAGCACTACGGGGTACGTCAGGAGCCTGTACTCGTCGATGAGGTCGTGCTGCATCAGTGTCTGGGCGAGAATGCCACTCCCGTGCACCTGCAGCTCGCGACCGGGTCTGCGCTTGAGCTCGGCAACCTGTTCGGCGAGCTCGCCCTGGATCAGCGTCGAGCCTTTCCATGCGACGTCTTTCAGGGTCCGCGATGCAACATACTTGGGCAGGCTGTTGAGTTGACTCGCGATCGGGTCATCCGGATTGGTCACGCGCGGCCAATACGCGGCGAAAATCTCGTAAGTTCGGCGCCCGAGCAAGAACGCGTCCGCCTCGGCGAACCAGCCCACCATCGCTCCGCCCATGTCGTCGTCGGCATACGGCACGAGCCACCCGCCGTGATCGAATCCGCCGCTCGGGTCCTCGCTGGGTCCGCCCGGCGCCTGCATGACGCCGTCCAGCGTAAGAAACGTGGTCAGAGTCAGTCGCATGTCGCCATCTCCTTTCTGCTTGCCGTCTGATCTCTAGACTCGTGACGGGAGCGAGACTCATCGAAGGACGTCAGGCCGCGAGGAGTCTCCTCACGTCCTGGTGCGGTAGTGGAGGTGAACCACGCCGTTTCCGAAACGGCGTTCCTCCAGCAGTTCGAGCTCCAGGCGTACATCGTTGGGGAGGGACTGCTTGCCGCCTCCCACCACGACGGGCGTGAGGAAGAGATGGAGCTCGTCGACCACCCCGGCCTTGATCGCCTGGGCGGCGAGGTCGGGACCGCCCACGGTGATGTCACGTCCTGCTGACGCTTTCATCTGCCTGACTGCTTGAGAGTCGAAGTCTCGCTCGATCCGTGTCCTGTCGCTGGACACCGCCTCCAGCGTCTTGGAGTACACGATCTTGTCGGCCGCCTGCCAGATCTCCGCGAAGTCCTGCTCGACGGGCGGCTGGTCGGCGAGGGTGTGCGCGGTCTCCCAGAAGACCATCACCTCGTACATCCGACGCCCATAGAGGTAGGTGCCGACCGGCCGCTCGAGGTCGTTGACGAAGCTGTGCACCTCCTCGTCCGGCGCAGCCCAGTCGAAGTTGCCGTCCTCGTCCGCCACGTAGCCGTCGAGTGACGTGATCGCCGAGTAGATCAGTTTGGCCATGGTGAGCCTCCGTCAGAGCGGCGGCGTACTGAACCTATCGTTGTTCCGCCGGCGCCGGCGTCAGCGCGACCGCTGGCCCACCAGTTGAGTTCCGCTGCGCGCGTAGACACAGAAGGGCCGCCTTCCGGCGGCCCTTCCAGCCTGCGTACGGGCGAGACGGAGTTACATCCCGCCGCCCGGCTGCGTGACGCCGTTCACGGTCAGCCGGTAGCGCGCGTAGTCCGTGCTCGTCTCCGGCGGGTCGTCGTAGAAGACGACTGCCCCGACGAAGTCGGCGTTCTTGTCGATGTACCTCTGGACGTTCGCGGCTCCGGAGACGACGAAGTCGCCCGTGAGAGGCAGGCGCCGAACCGTGATCTTGCCTTTGGCGGTGTCGAGGCTGAGGATCGTCACGGTGAAGCCGGCGACCGTGTTCGGCCGCACCTGTGTAAACGACTGCCAGCCGGCGAGGCTCGAGCCGTCGCTGATCAGCGCGCCGCCGACGCTGACGTCATCCACCCAGGCGCCGGGCGGGACGGCCGCCGACTCACCGAGCACGGCCGGGTCGTTGAAGGTCCGGAACGCCAGCAGCACAGTCTGGCCGGCGTAGGACGCAAGGCTGCACGTCTGCGGCCTCCAGCCGCCGGAGTAGCCCGTGAAGCCCGGGACGTTCTCCTTCGCCGTCGGCAGGGCCTCGGGGTTGGTCTCGGTCGTCGTGTCGGTGCAGGTCAGGCTGCTGTACGTCGCGCCTCCGTCGGTGGAGACCTGGGCGAAGAGGAAGTCCCACCCGAGCTCCTCGTTCCAGAGGGCGTCAAACGTCAGCGTCGCGCCGGCGCCGGTCGGCACCGCAACCGAGCGCACGATCGCCTCGTCACGGTTGTTCCCCGCGCCGGAGTAGAGCGCGGGATCACCCGGCGTAAACGGCGGGTCGGCCGCGACTGACCACGCGACCGGCCTGGCCGGCAGGATGGTCGAACCCTGGAACGACAGCGAGTCGATGTCGCCGCCGCTCAGGTACGTCCCCGACGCGTTCCGCAGCCGCACGTAGTCCGAACCGTTCGAGGGAGCGCCCGCCGTGTCATACGCGTGCGGCGTGTCCCAGTTGATCGTTGCGTCCAGCGTAGGCGTCGTGAACACGCTCTCGTTATACGGGCCGAGAATCCGCCCACCATCGTCGATGATCCCGTCGACGGCGACCATCACCGCCCAATTGTGGAGCAGCTCCTGCGGCGTCGTCTTGGTGTTGCCGATCGCCGCGAGCGACTCCGCGAGCGCCTGGAGGCCGTTCGCCTCGCCGTTGTGGAGGCTCCTGATGAATGCAGTACCGAACTGCCCGTGAAGGTACTCCATCGTCGTGTACGCAGCGCCGTAGTCGCACAGGATCTCGCCGGGACCCTGGTCCTCCCAGCGCGTGAGCGAGTTCTCGGGCCCGCCGCCGCGCGGGTTCGGGTTCGCCGGCGTCTGCACGCCGAGGTAGCCGAGGAAGCACTGCGTGTGCGAGTCGAAGCCGATCTGCGTGATCGGCGTCGCCGGATTCACGTAGCCGGTGATGGTCTGCGCGTGATCCGAAAGCCCCTCATTCACCCACGTGGTCTCGCCGTCTTCGTCGGCGTAGAACTCGAGCAAGTGCTGGTACTCGTGCGCGAAGACGCCCTCGTAGAGGAACGGCCGCGCCGGCGCGCTCGTGCAGTTGTTTCCGGGCACCGGCTCATGCGGCGGGTTCGCACCCGTCCGGTGAAGCCAGTCGAACGCGTCGATCGTCATGATGTTACGGTCGAACAGCGTGTTCAGCTGCGACGAAAAGAAGCCCGCGATATACGAGAAGCCCTGCGTGTTGTTCAAGTCGTAGAAGTTGTCGTCGCGGACGTTGTCGATCAAAACGACCGTGTTGTCGCCCTCCCCTCCAGGATGGAACGGCGCCCCAAGGAGCGCGTGCGAGCCGTCACGGTCAGGCGCCACGCTGAACGCCTCCGACTCGATCGGGAGGATGTTGTCGTCGAACTCGCCGACCAGGTAGTTGACCTGCGCGTCCGTGATCTGCGTGCGCACGCCGTTGCGGCAGTCGCCGTCCTGAAAGTCCGTCGCCGACGACGTGATGCCCGCGAACGTGCGCCGCTCGCTCGCGACCCAGATCTCGACGTGGTCGCCGATCCCGCGAAGCGTGTACCCCTTCCGGTAGAACGCGCCGACGACGTCGTCGAGCCCGACCCAGTTCCGCACCTCGCCGACGACCGGCGTGTGCGTTGCGGCCCTGCTCGGCGAAACCCGCGCGTTCACGGTTCGCGTCGCCGATCCGCCCCCCGTGATCACCGGCAACGGCTGACCGTTGTTCAGGTCCGGCCCGACGTGGATGACGTCGAGCGGCGTGCCGACCGTGTTCTTCGTCGGCCGCTCGGCGAACCCGGACGCCGGCAGCGCCAGGGCCACAATGCCGATCAAGCCGAGGAAATACAGCGAAAGCCTTTGCCTCACGGCTCTCTCCCCCTTATGTAGCACCTGTCTCCGCAGAAAATGGAGACCCAAACCCCCACGTGCCATGCCTTCCAAAAGCAGACGGAACTCTATCGTGGTTTCTCGTTTTCGCCAGAGACATCAGCGCCGTCGCCAGGCAGACTGTGCCCATGCACGCGCTCACGCTGGTCGCCTGCGTGGCGCTCGTCCTCGGAACTGCCACGCCGGAAGGTAGCGCAGCTCGTGCGCCGTCGTTCCGGCTCGTCGACCTATCCCCCGTCACGTTCCGCGGCGCCGGGTTTGCACGCCTGGAGCGCGTGCGCGTCGCGCTCACGCGTAATGGCCGAACGATCGTCCGCCGGACGCGCTCCAGCCGCGCCGGCACGTTCACCGTTAGCTTCGGCCTCCTGGCGCTCGACCCCTGCCGGGGCGCGATCGTCGTGCGCGCGACTGGCGGCCTGGGAAGCCGAGCGACTTACCGACGCGCCTGCCACGCGCCGCGTCCCTAAGCCGTATGAACTCGCTGTCCACGGACTCTCCGGGACATCCGGGAAGCGAATGGCTCCTACCGCATCGCGCGTCGTCGCGCGCGCTCTGAGCTGTGGCGGCAGTCGTGGCAGTGCACCGAGCCGAGCCGCGCCAGCGCGGGCGCGATTTCGTTTCCGCAGAAGCACAGCGGCCTCACAGAACGGCTCAGATCGGCTTCATCGAAGCTCATCGTCGGCTCAGACTCCATGGTGTGTCCTTCCTTCGCCGTCGTTTCATGTGAGCCGACGACGCACGCACGATCCGCATGTCCTCCTCGACTGCATCCTCAGGATTGCCGTGGTTCAGCCACGTCGTCGCAGGGTTACTTCACCGATCCAGCGCGGCGAGCGTCCGTCGTGCGCTCGTGGTGACCGCAGCCGTCAAGTTCCTGCTAGCCGGTAGTCGCGGTGGATGTCGCCCGCGATGCCCACGCGGCGTCGACTCGCGACACTGATGTCATGTCGCTGCACACCAGACTCGGACGCGACCTCGTCAGCGAGATCCCCACGCCCGTGACGGCGACCGCCTGACCCCCGCTTCGCGTTCCGGTCAGTCGGTACTCGCGAATTGCGGCCAATCGGCATAGCTGATGGACGGTGGCGGTGCAGACGCTCTCGGCTCGGGAATCGCCCTGGACGCGGCCGGCGACATCGTCACGAACAACCACGTTGTCAGCGGCGCGAGCTCATTCACGGTGACGACGGCGAGCGGCAAGCGGTACCCGGCGAAACTCGTCGGCTCGTTTCCGCCCGACGATCTCGCGGTGATCAAGGTCTCGGGTGCCCGCCTGAGCCCGCAGCGTTCGCCGACTCGTCGAAGCTCCAGATCGGCGACTTCGCGATCGCGATCGGCAACCCGTTGGGCCTTCGGTCGAGCGTGACCGAGGGATCGTCAGCGCGTTCCGCGAGGCTGTGCAGGAAGAAGGCGGCAACGTCACGTTGCCGTCTGTGATCCAGACGAGCGCCGCGATCAACCCTGGCAACTCCGGTGGCGCGCTGGTCGACATCGAGGGTCGTGTGATCGGGATTCCCACCCTCGCGGCGACCGATCCCCAACTCGGCGGAGGCAGCGCGCCGGGCATCGGCTTCGCGATCCGAGCAGTCTCGTCAAGGACATCGCCGACCAGATTCTCGCCCACGGCAAGGTCGTCGACTCGCACCGCGCCTTCCTCGGGATCCGCGTCGGCGACACGAGCGGGAACGGTGTCATCGTCGGCTCGGTCACACTGGGCGGAGCTGCTGCGAGAGCAGGGATGCGAGTCGGAGACGTGATCATGTCCGTCGACGGCACCGCGACGCCGACGACGGGCGCGCTGTCTGCGGTGCTCGCAGAGCTGAAGCCCGGCCGGAACGTCCCCGTCGTGGTCAAGCAGCAGAGCGGTGCGAAGACGACCTTGCACGTGACGCTCGGGACGTTCCCCGGAGGCTGACGAGAAAAGGCCCCGCAGATCGAACTCACGTAGGGAGCAAGACTCGCGGCCGGGATAATTGAGCGCCTGAGCGCGAGATCGATCTGTTGGTGAGCGCCGTCTCCCAACCCGTGGACGGCGCTCAGCCTCGCGATCGTGATCACGTTGTGGGGAACGCGCAGCGCGCACGCGCGAGACGCTCGAACGGCAGGCCGTGTCCGCGGTGCTGCCGATGCGCTCGAGAACCGGGACCGCGCGATTCACGAGTGGCCGATCGACGAAGGGACCTTCGCTCGCGTGATCACGATCGCGACTAGCGTCATCGCAATTACGATCGGGCGACTAATCCTCGGGCCCGCTCGGGCTGTGACGCGAATCCGCCCCGGGCTCAGGCGAGCGTAACGTCGTCGCCACGGCGGACGGTCCCGCCTTTGACGACGTCGGCGTAGACGCCGACATTGGCGTCATTATGCTGCGCCGCGGTACGCAGGATGCCGGCATCTTTGGGTAGGTCTCCCTGCGGCAGCGTGGTCATGACGCAGCGTGGACATGCGCCCGTAATCCGCAGCCGAACTTCGTCGCCGATCGCGAGCGTCCGGCCGATCCAGTCGTTCTCGACGAAGCCCTGCCGATCGGGTCCGGTAGCTACGACAATGTTCGGCCGAAAGCGCCGGACCTCGAAGCGTCCCTCCGGATACAGCGCACGCAGACGCTCGATCGTGGCCGTCGTCAGCAGGTGCACAACGGCAAGATCGAAGAAGGTTCCCGCCGGCAGTTCCCACTCAGTCACAGTGTCCCTGTGGTCCAGACCTTCCATATCCGGCCAGTACTCTTCTGCTTGGGCGCCCGACGATTCTCCATCGTGCTGTGCATCGGCGAACGCGACCTCCCGGCCGAGCGCGCTGGACAGGATCTGCGCCAAATCGGGCTGCATGCTCGTTACGACCGTTCCGTCGGGCAGCGTCAGCCGGATGGCGGGCAGCTTCGACCCCCTCTCCGGCGGCTCGATATAGGCTGCGCGGAAATCGAAGAAGTTGCCCCACTTGCGCGGGTTCTTGGCGCCCGCGACCTTCCCGGTCGAGGCGTCCACCACGGCGTACCGGCGATCCCCGACGAGGCCGCGGTCCGTGACCTCCGCGGCATTCAACTCTTCGCCCATCATCGACTTCACCGGGTAGCGCCACAGCCCGACGACTGAACCAGCGACATCCGCGGACCGATCCGTTTGCATGGCAGCCCCCTTCGGTTCGAGCTCGGTCGCACGGTCGAGGTTCGCTGGGCGACGACCTCATGTCAAGGCGGTTACCGACGGCGAGTGGAACCCCGCCCGCCGCCTTTCGGGGCCAGCCCTCGTCGATACTCGGTTAGACCGTCATGCGGGTAGCGACGTCGTACTTCGCCACCGATGTGCGCCGCCCCGGAGTGTCGTCGGCCGGCATCGCGTTCAGCACCTCGTCGCCACGCTTGTAGTCGTCTTCCGTCTCGAAGAAGAGGATCACGAGCGACTTCTCGGCCTCCGGGTCGTGGAGCACGACGATCTCCGTCGCCGGGAGTCCCTCCGGCGGCTGCCCCTCGCGCATCTCGCGGTCCATCTCCTCCATCCGGTCCTTGCCGACCCCTTCGAACGTCACAACACGGGCGAGCGCCATCTGAGCCTCCTGTCGATTTCGGCAACCCTACGCCTCTCAGCTTCCAACTGGGAGCCGAACTCCTTCCTGTTCTCCCGCCTCCTGCGCCTAGGCGCTTTCGCTCTGCTGCCGCGACTGCGCGATGGTCTGCTCGTAGAGGCCGGCGATGTTGCCGGCGATCGTCGGCCAGCCGTAGCTGCGTCGAGCGTCCGCCGCTGCTTGGTGCCCGCGCCTCTGCCGCTCGCGCGGGTTGGAGGCAGCCTCGAATAACGCCGCCGCAAGCGCCGGTTCGTCGTCGGGAGGCACGAGCCAGCCGCTCTGCCCGTCGTTGACGATTTCGGCCGGCCCGTGGGCGGCGCAGGCGATCACAGGCAGGCCGCAGGCCATCGCCTCGATGAGAGCGAGCCCGAACGCCTCGGCGGCCGACGGGAGGACGAGCAGGTCGCCCGAGTTGAGAGCCTGGGGCAGCTCCTCGTGCGAGCGCCAGCCGGCGAGGAAGACGTTCGGAACGCCAATCTGTCTGATTGTCTCGAGCGGGTGCTCCCCCTCCCACTCGCCGGGGTGACCGCCGACGAGGACGAGCGGACAGGGCCGCTCGAGTGCGGCCTGGGCGCGCGCGTGGGCGCGGATCAGGAGCGGCAGCCGCTTGACGGCCGTAAAGCGGCCGAGGTAGAGGAAGACAGGCTCCGAGGCGAAGGGGGCGAGCTGCTCGTCCCGATACGAGATGGTTCCCGGCCGCCCCCGTTCGTCCCAGCCCTGTGGGTCCTCGACGAGCCAACGGCGCCAGAAGGCACGGCGCGCCTCCCCGGCGAGCGGGGAAGGCTGGAAGCGCTCGAGTTCGACGCCGCTGGGAAGCCCCTGGAGCCGCGAGCGCTCGAGCCCGAGGAGGGCGGCGACCTCGGACTCGGCGCCGGGGGGCACGATCATTCGCTCGCAGGCGCGAGCCCAGCGGCGCAGCCGCTCCTCCCACGCGCGCGCGAAGCGCCAGCTCGAGGGAGGCCTCGCCGCGAGGACGCGCAGGAAGGCAAGCTCGGTGCCGTGCAGCTGGCCAACGATCGGCAGCGAGGGGAAGGTGCGCAAGGCAGCCTCGTGCGCAGGCGTCAAGTGATGGAGGTGGAACAGATCGGCCGTCCCGGCGCCGGCGCGGGCGAGCGCCTCCGCCCAGGCCGCCACGAGACGCTCATAGGCGGCATCGTCGACCGCGGCGAAAACACGATCCGGCCCCGTCGGCCGGTCCTCATAGGAGGGCTGGAAGGGGACGGCCGCTGCGAGCGGGTCGGCGAGCTGGAGCGCCGGCGAGTAGTCGACTGCTGCGATGTCGATCCCGGAGTAGAAGCTCCTCGCGTGCGTCGGATCGCCCGGCCCGCCGAGCGAGCCCGTGGCAACTGTCATCCGCCAGCCTGTCTCGGGCAGCGCCCGGGCGAGCGCCCGCGTGACCTGCGCCGACCCGCCGCGCGGGTAGAAGAACAGCGCCGAACAAACACGACCCCACGCCCTCGAGGGGTGTTCCGATGCTGCTACCGCTTCCGGCCTGCCTGCGCCAGCCTGCCTCATCGGCGCATCTTTCTTGAACCAGAGGACGGCGGCCTGCTCTGCGGCGGTAGCATCGCCGCCTGATGGATTCGGAGCGCGCCCGCGAACTGCTGGCCCGAGAGCGCGCGCGGATCGAGCGAGCGCTGACGAGACTCGGGCACGAGGACACCGGCGAGCCGGCGGACGAGCCGGATCCGGCAAACCAGGCGTCCGACCTCTCGCAGGACGAGCTGAGAGAGGGTCTGGCGGAGGATCTTCGGGAAGAGCTCGCTTCCGTCGACCGTGCCGAGGCACGTCTTGCCCCGGACCTACGGCCGCTCGATCGAGAGTGGAAAGCCGATTCCGGACGACCGTCTCGAGGCTCTCCCGACGGCCGAGCGGACGGTCGAAGAGGAAGCACGCTGAGCTAATCGGAACATTTGCAGACCTCGGGACGTTTACATAGCTAGACGGGGGTCGCCGGTAGCGATCCTGTCCTGTACCTAAGGAGAATTCTGTGACGCAGCATCCCAATCTGCATCTCGTCGAGGTGCGCTGTTCTTCATGCGGCGCACCTTTCGTCATCCGCTCGACCGCAGAAGCGATCTCGGTCGACGTGTGCTCGAAATGCCATCCCGCGTACACCGACCGGCCGAGGTCGGTCGCAAGCGGGGGACGCGTCGAGCGCTTCAACCGCCGCCGCGCTCTCGCCTCTGTCTAGCCGGTAGTTCAGTCGCCTTCGAAGCGCTGCGCGCGCCAGGGTGCGATGGTGTGACGGCGTCGCGCGCGTCCCGTCGCTGGACACGACGGGGCGCGCGCGCATGTGCTCACCCGGCAGGTGCTCCGTTCGGTCGCGGCGCTTCGTCACCGTGCACGATCAGAACGGCCTCGGGACTCTGGCTGAGCACGGCATGGCTGACGCTGCCGAGTAGGAGCGACGTTGCGGCACCGCGCCCGCGCGCACCCATGACGATCAGGTCGTGGCGACCTCGCTCGCGCTCGCGACGATCTCGTCCGCAGGTCGGCCGACGCGGACGAGGGTCGTGACGGAGACGTCGTCGGGCACTGGTGGCCGTTCTCGCTTGGCGCCCGCCGGAGTTCGTCGCTGCCTGCTAGCTAGAGGCTGAGGTGTGAATCCGGGCGGGGTTGTCGGGCGAGGGGCGCACGCGTCGGCGGTCGGGCCGAAGGCCCGACGGTTCGGTGGCTCGGATGTGTTCGATTTCAGCTGTTCAGGCGGCGGCCTTGAGTGTGAC
>WNFV01005344.1_pt1 | contig 15574 bp, 15 predicted proteins | sample 5400101 | NCBI WGS metagenome assembly WNFV01 (sample SAMN13153361, study PRJNA577476) | soil metagenome | isolation source: 115 cm soil or saprolite under grassland replicate 1 | place: USA:California | collected 2016-06-15 | reverse complement strand
ATTTTCCCGCCGACATCGCGAGGACGGCAAGCAACGCAATTGCGGCTACAGCCCAGGGGAGCGACGATGCAATCCCGGGCTGGCTGGGCGGTTGCGTTGGCGTCTGGATTGGAGCAGGCGCCTGCGCTCGCACCGACTTACCACAGCGGTGGCAAAAATGCGCGCCGGGCGAGAGAACCGTCTCGCAACCGGCGCACGTGGTTGATCCCAATGTCGCACCGCAGTTGGCGCAGAAGCGGCCCGACCCCTCAGCGCCGCAGACGGAGCAAACAGCTTGTGGAATGAGCGGAGAAGTCATGGCCCATAACCTACACAGGCCATATCACCCGTGCAGGTCAGTCCGCGTGTTTTCCGTACGGTCGCGAAATCTGCTCAACCGTCTCCTCTGCTTTTTTGCCGTCGCCACTCTCGAGTACGATGTCCGCCTGTGAAACGACGCCAACGAGGTCTCCGCGCTCGTCAACGATCGGGATTCGTCGCACTTGCTCCTCGGCCATGAGAGCCATGACACGGTCGACGTTCTCGTCGGCTTTGCAGGTCGAAACGTTGTCGGTCATCGCTTCGCGCACTGGGCAATCGCTCAGATGGCCCTCGGCAACGTGGCGGATGGTGATGTCACGATCAGTGACGACTCCAACGAGCCGGCGGGACCCCTCGCTCTCGACTACAGGGAGCATTCCAATGTTGTGATCCTTCATCAGTCTTGCGGCTTCAGTTATCGGTGTGTCCGGCGTGACCGTGCTCGGTTCGGCGGACATAATGTCCTGGATCTTCATCGCTGCGTGCTCCTGGCTTGATAGTGGAAGGACGCTTTCCAACCCGCTCGGGTTTATGGCGCGCAAGAATTGCGCGAGGGGGTTGTAAGCGTCCGTCCGGGTCGGAAGGGTCCGTCGGTCCAATGATCATCCAGCAAAACGAGGTATCTGGTCCGCTCAGCAGGCTGACACCGAGGGCACCGAGAGAAGCCAGTGAGGCAAAGGCGTCCATTTGTGCATTATGTGCACGTGACGCCCGTCAACTAGCGCTATTGCGTGCGTAATTTTGAGAAAACGGTGGCATTTGATGCTGTCGGTGCAGGTTTTGATTGACAATCGACCCTACTAACCGTAGGTTCCCCGCTTCCAAATCGCCCCCTTCCCGGCCCCAACGCAGAGGCTCACTTGTCACCCAAATCGCGTGCAACCGTACCCGATACCTCGGGCGCGACCAAGAACGACATTCTGGATCTCGCCGCAAAGAACAACGTCCGATTCCTCCGGTTGCAGTTCACCGACATCCTCGGAGTCAACAAGAACGTCGAAATTCCGCAGACTCAATTTGGAAAAGCGCTCGATGGTGACATCATGTTCGATGGCTCATCGATCGAGGGATTTGTCCGGATCGAAGAGTCGGACATGCTGCTGGCACCCGATCTTTCAACGTTTCAGGTATTCCCTTGGGGGGACCCCGAGAACCGAATTGGGCGGCTGATCTGCGACATCACGACACCAGACGGGGAACCGTTCGACGGGGATCCACGGGGCGTTCTCCGCCGACAACTAGAGCACGCCAGGCGGCTCGGCTTCAGCACGATGAACGCGGGGATGGAAGCGGAGTTCTTCATGTTCAAGCTCGGGCCGACCGGCGAAGCCACGACGATTACTCATGACGTCGGCGCTTACTTCGATCTGGCGCCAGTTGATCTCGGGGAGGACGCGCGCAGGGCAGTTGTGGATGTTCTGGAGCAGATGGGATTCGAGGTCGAAGCCGCGCACCACGAAGTCGCGCACGGACAGCACGAGATTGATTTCCGCTACGCGGATGCGTTGAAGACAGCAGACAACATCGCAACGTTCAGATTCGTCGTGCGACAGGTCGCGCAGCAGTTTGGGCTGATGGCGTCTTTCATGCCTAAGCCGGTGTACGGGCAGAACGGCAGCGGCATGCATACGCATCAATCCCTGTTTCGCGGTAAGGAGAACGCGTTCTGGGACAAGAGTGCGAAGTGGGAGCTGTCTCAAACAGCGCTTCACTATATCGGCGGCTTGCTTAATCACGCCCGCGGTTTCTGCGCGATCACCAACCCGCTGGTGAACTCGTACAAACGGCTTGTACCGGGATTCGAGGCACCCGTCAACGTCGCGTGGTCGATGCGCAATCGGACGCCCATGATTCGAATTCCGGACCGGCGTGGTCTAGGAACCCGTTGCGAACTTCGGATTCCTGATCCTTCCGCAAATCCTTATCTGGCTCTCGCCGTACAGCTTGCCGCAGGGCTTGACGGGATCGAGAAGAAGGCGGATGCCCGCGAGCCCGTGAACACCAACATCTGGGAGATGTCACATCGCGAAAAGCGCCGGCTGAGGATCGACGATCTACCCCACAATCTGGAAGAGGCGTGCAACGAGCTCGAGCGCGACAAGGTGATGACCGACGCGCTCGGCGAGCACATCACGGCGAACTTCCTCGAAGCCAAGCGACTGGAGTGGCAAGAGTACATCACTCAGGTATCACAGTGGGAGCTGGACAACTACCTGGCGAAATACTGAGTCCAAACAAAAACAAGCTGAAGAGGACCAGGCCCCCGCTGAAGCCCGAGCCGACAGCTTCGCACTCCACGATGTGATGGTTTGCAGACCCGAACGGGAAAAGCCAGTCTCTCCTAATGAGGTGCTGGCTTTTTGCGTTCTCGCGTTGGCTTTGGCGGGCGGAAAGTCGCCAGTGTAGATTCGCGGAAGATGAATCCGTCCGAGCAGGAACTGTCGTATTCACGTGAGGTCCGGTCAAACGCAGAAGATGCGGCGTTGATCCGGCGAATGTGTGATGCCGACGAAACAGCGCTGGGTGCGCTTTATGATCGCTGGGTGCGGTCGTTGTATTCGCTCGTGTTTCATCTGCTGAAAGATGCAGACGAGGCCGAGGACGTTGTGGAGGAAACTTTCTGGAAGGCGTGGAAGAAGGCGTCGTCGTATGAGCCATCGCGTGGTGCCGTCTCGACGTGGCTCCTCACAATCGGCCGCCGTCGCGCGCTCGACCGGATCAGAGCGAAAGGACGGCGACGGGAAGAGTCGATGACGCAGCCGGGGCTGCTGGCAGATGCCATCTCATCAGCTGCGGATCCATTACAGGCGGTCGAGGGATCCGAGCGTCGATCGCACGTGCTGGCAGCGCTCGGCGACCTGCCTGAAGAGCAGCGCCAGGTAGTGGAGCTCGGGTATTTCCGGGGACTCAGTCAGACGGAGATCGCCGAGATGACAGGGCAGCCGCTTGGAACCGTAAAGACTCGAATGCGACTGGCGATGCAGAAACTCAGGGAGCCGCTATCGATGTATCGCGAGGGCGCGGAGTGAACAACTTGACCCACGACGAAGCGTACCCGGAGCTTGCGGGAGTGGCGCTCGATGCCCTTCCCGAGGACCTGAGCGCCGCTGTTCGCGAGCATGCGGCAATCTGCCCCGAGTGCGGGCCTGAGCTGGGGGCAATGCAAGAAACTGTTGCCCAGCTCGGACGGCTCGTTCCTCAGCGAGCGATGAATCGCGGTCACGGCGCGGGGATCAGATCGCGATTGCTGATGCGCGCTCGCAGCGAACGAGAAGCCCGAGCTGTCCCAGCGCCAGGGCCACCCGACCTTGCGCGAGGGGTAGCGAGTCTGACAGGACTTGGCCACAGACTGACGCCCGGAACGCAACGCGCCGTGGAAGCAGAGGTAAAGAAAGCGTTGCCCGTGCAGACGCGGAGATCCTGGTACTTCTCGGGCAGCAATATTCTTGCGCTTGCCGCTTCCATCGCATTCATCGGAGCAGCGTTTCAGCTGGCGCGGGTTAGCTCGGACCGTAACGCGCTGCGGTCACAGCTCGCCACGCGGTCCCCCACGCCTGTGGTTCGCGACACCACGCGCTCTGCTACCCCGACCGTTCGCGACACCGTCAGGCCGTCGGCATCGGAAAAGGACGCGCTCGTTGCGGCGATGGCAGGTCCGGACGTCAAGATCGTTCCGCTATCCGCCAAAGGAGCGACGCGAATGGGGCGGATGTTCTGGAACCGGTCGTCGAATGACTGGACAATGGTGGTCTACACGATGCGTCCTCCAAAGCCGGGAATGACGTATCAGGTGTGGCTCGTGACGGACAGCGCGAAGATTTCCGCCGGGACGTTCAAGCCCGACTCAACGGGCCACGCGTTCGTCCAGGCGAAGTACGCCCTCGACCGTAATGCACTGAAAGCGGTGGCGGTGACAGAAGAGCCCGCGGGCGGAATGCCTTCGCCGACCGGTCCGATTGTGGTATCGGGGTCAGCGAGCCCCTGAGTCCGCATCCAAAAATCCGGGTTACGAAAGAACCCCGGCGAAAGCCGGGGTTCTTTGTTTCGCCTGAGAACACCTACTTCGAGGATTTCCTCTCCGATGCTTTGCGTCGCGACGATTTTTTCGCGGAGGATTTTCTCGGCACCTTGGCGCCCTTCTTCCGTGCTTCCGAGAGGCCAATCGCGATTGCCTGCTTGCGACTCGTCACCTTTCCACCCTTGCCTCCCTTACCGGATTTGAGCGTGCCCTTTTTTTTTCGGCGCATCGCCGACTCGACGCGCCTGCTGGCCGCTTCCCCGTACTTCCGCTTGCCGGATGATTTCTTTCGTGCTGCCATCGCGAATCCTCCTCGACGAGGTTGTGATAAATGAAAAGCGGCTCACGCCGCGAGAGTCCTGGCGTGCGCCAGGCAAAAATCGAAGTAGTCGAGACTTGCATCGGCGCGGACGATAAGGCCTTCGGCAATACCCATCCGTGATTCCGGAATCGATCGCACCTGCGGCTCGATCACCCTGGACAACCATCCTTCGGCATGTCCGATGTCGATGATCGCATGAGCTCCGTAATAGACGACGGTCTTCTTTCGAATCCCGACCCGCAAAGCGCCGTGCACCAGACGAGTGCAACGCTGGGGCGCGAGAAGCTCCACCGCACCAAGAGAGCCCTGGGCGCGAAACGCGTTTCGACGCGGAATGCAGCTCCAGAGCATCACGTTTACACCGGCGAGCACCTCCCACCGAAGGTCCGAGGCAGCCGGTGCCTCGATAGCGAGGCCGGTAATGAGATCGTGAAAGAGGTGGGTGTGCACGGCGTGACTGTGCCCGCGGCCCATCTCGTCCCAGTAGTTGGCTGCCATCTCGAGCTTGACGTCGCCGCGAGTGCCAACCTGTGCGAGCGCAACCAGGTCATCGAATGCTGCCTCACCCGCGCATTCCATCCGGAAGAACCACTCGAGCTGATGCCGCTCGGCCTCGCAGGCGATGAAGCTATAGAGATCGTGCTCATAAAGGGGATGTCCAAACGCAGTAGTCCGGTACCAGGCAGAGAATTCACGAGGATCCTCCGGCAGCTGGTCGGGAGAAAGATCATATGATCTGTGTGCGCGGCGGATCATGTCTCGCTCCCACGGTGTCTCGAGTTCGTGCATCAGGCGGCAGGTAAGCGGGTGAAACTGATATCGAGCGGCCCCATCCTGAGGCAGTCTCATGTGCTGCTGGTAGATGAGAAGCAGGCTGCGGTGCAGCTCGTCGCGCGCGGAGTGGTCGATCCACGGGGCAATGTGCCGATCGGTAGTGTGATGATCCGGATAAGCCCGTTTCGCCAGGCGACGGGCCGCATCCACCAGGTTCCTCTCGAGCATTGGGTTGCGGGTGAGAAGCCTGTCGAGAGATGGATCAGCGAAAATGCTACGCAAACGCTGTGAGAGCGGGATCGCGACCGATCCCGGCGACACAGAGCTCCGAATGGATGGGACCGCCGGAAGCTCGATCGACCTCGACATCGGATAGGCAGTCAGACAGTGGCTATGGTCAGTGTACGGTGCGACGCTTGCATCGAGCGGAGTTCGACACGCTCCTCTTTTGCAAGAGGTGAGCCTCCTCCTGTTTCCGAAGCACGAGTAGACGGTGCCCTATCTGTACGGACGGCCATCCCCATACTTGTCGGTTCTTCCTTCGCTGTTGAGCGAAGCAGGCAGACTGCGACCGTTTCTGCCCCCGTTCAAGTTCACCGCGTTCTTCTCACCCGAGGACACTCTGCTGTCAGTCATAGCCTCGGAAGCCTCACTGTCGCACGCGCGGTTACCGGGTGGAACGCACGCGGCACCCGGCCAGCCGCTTCGAATTGCGGAGCTTGCCTCGGGAAGCGGACTGACAGGACTGCATCTGTTGAGGATCGAGCGCAATAGCACGCTACTCGGTCTCGACATAGATGCAGCGGCTGCTGAAACAGCTTCAGCCAATGCCGCTGTTCTGCGTCTGTCGTGTCGCAGCCGATTTACTCGAGCAAATATCGCGTCGCGCAACGCCGAGATTCTACTAAGCCGGGAGAAGCCTCAGCTACTGGTATGCAATCCTCCGTACGTTCCTGAGCCACCGGGGCAGAGTCTCGCCATTGAAGCTGGTGCTGGCCCTCATGGAACTTCTCATATCCTGCAGGCGCTGGCGCTCGCGAGGATTACGAGACCAAGAGCGCTGGCGCTTTCCTGGTGCAGCCTGTCGGATCCCGAGCACGTTGTGAAGGAAGCTGGGAGGAACGGTTACCGTCTCAACTCACTGTTTCTGACTGTCATCGCTGACGGTGAGTACTCGGGCAGTGTGGCCGACTACCTTCGCGGCCTCGATCGCGCATACACGAACGACTCCCCGGAAACGATGCGGACAGTAGCGCCGGATGGGTCGGCGTCGTTCGCATACATGTTGATGGCCGGGGAATTCTCGCGAAGTGATGCGGGGCCAAGACGCCATGTTGCGAAAGCCAGTGAACAGGTGCGCACGATCTGCGACAGGTTTGCACGCCGAGGCGTCACGGCGCTCACGTCCATCGACGCAACATTCTCCGTCAGGACGTGGCTGCTCGATCGTTGGGACGAACTCAGGCTGCGCGCATTTTTGCATGGACCCGTGCGCCAAATGGCGGTCGAGCCAGTATGAGGTTTCTCGGTGTGGGTGAAACGAACGACCTTGGCGACATGTATCTGAGGCTGGTCCAGCTTGGCCACGAAGTAAGGGTATACGTGTCGGACGCAGGCTCACGCGACGTCATGGAAGGGATGCTCGAGTTCACTTCCGACTGGAAAAGCCAGCTGGAATGGATTCGAGAGGCCGGAAAAGACGGGATCATTCTATTCGAGACGGCGGCAGAGGGAGCGCCGCAGGATCGACTTCGCTCCGACGGGTACAACGTCATTGGAGGGAGCGGGCTCGGCGACCGGCTCGAGAGCGATCGCGCGTATGGACAGAAGGTTCTCCGGGATATTGGTGTTCAAGGTGCGGCGACGTACGTCTTCGAGGATTTCGATGCCGCCACCAACTTCGTCCGATCGACGCGTCGGCGATACGTTCTCAAGCTGAACGGAACGAGCTGGCCGTCGACCAGCACTTACACGGGACAGATGGAAAACGGCGAGGACATGCTCGCCGTCCTTCGCGCCACGAAGAATCGCTGGCCACGCAGTGAGAAAGTCAGCTTCATTCTGATGGACCACCTGATTGGGGTAGAGGTCGGCGTCGGCGCATTCTTCAATGGACACCAGTTCCTGAAGCCCGCGAATCTCGACTGGGAGCACAAACGATTCTTTCCCGGCGACGTCGGTGAGCTCACGGGGGAAATGGGAACGGTAGTGACGTACCGGAGAGCCGAAAAGATCTTCGAATCGACGCTAGGCAGAATGGAACCACTGCTTCGTGCGTCCGGCTACTGCGGATACATCAATCTCAACACGATCGTGAATGAAGATGGAATCTGGCCCCTGGAGTTCACGTGCCGGTTTGGGTATCCGGGCTTTCCGATTCTCGATTCTCTACACGTTGACCGATGGGATGAGCTTTTCGCGCGGATGATATCGCGCGAGAGCGGGACACTGCGTACATGCGGTGGCTTTTCGGTGGGAATCGTGATGACGGTTCCGTCCTTCCCTTATTCAATCGGCTATGAGAATCTCGGAAAGGGAATGCCCGTTTGCTTCCGGGATGAAATGACCGGCTGCGATTGGAACGCGATCCACTATGGCGAGGTGACAATGCGCGATGGCCAGCTGGTGACGGCGGGTGTCGTCGGGTACATCGCTGTCGTCACGGGGGTGGGCGACACGATCGAGTCAGCTCGTGAAAACGCTTATCGCGTGGTGAACAAGATGGTCATTCCGAATGTCCGTTACAGAAACGACATCGGCGAGAGGCTGATGCGGGAAGATCTCCAGACGCTTGAGAAGCTGGGGTGGCTGGCTGAATGACGCGCGCCGGTGTGGAATCGGAGGCTGCTAAGCGGCTGCTTCGCGGAATAGACAACGCCGCAGTCGAACGGATTCTGGCGCGATGTCTCGACGGCACCATCTCTCCATCTGTCGCGCTTATGCAGATGCTGATAGAGACGGAAGATGCAACGGCGGTTCGGGCCGCCGTTGACGACGTTACGCGGCGGGCGGCGACTTTTTCGAGATCCGGCGACAACCTGTTGCGGGACCGGGTGGATGATCTCACACAACTCGTCGTGGAAAATGAGGAGGGATGCAGTCGTATCGCCGAAATGCTCCGAGCGAACATGGATTCATCGGATCCGGCGCCTAGTGTCGAGGAGGGGATCGCGTTCTGCGAGCGATTGTTCGATTGGTCGGTGCAGCAATCGGAAGAGGCGAGCGTCGCCTTATACTCTCTGGGAAATCCAGAGCTTCTGGAGCGGGCGACGCGCGAGATCGTCGTGCAGCTCGAGCGATGGGAAATCCTCTCGCGTGACCGGACAGTGCTCGACATCGGATGCGGAATCGGGAGACTCGAGGTCGAGCTGGCATCGCGTGTTGCAACGGTACATGGCATAGACGTGTCAACGCAGATGATCAACGCGGCGCTCAGGCGCTGCGCACCGCTCTCAAACGTTCATCTGCTCAAGGTGACCGGCCGGGACCTGGCTGAATTTCCCGATGCTTCGTTCGACGCGGCAATTTCAGTCGACACTTTTCCCTACCTCAATCAGTCGGGAGCACCCCTTGTAGAACGTTACTTCGCCGAAGCAGCCCGGGTACTCAGGTCAGGTGGTGATTTCGTCATCTTGAATTTCTCGTACGAAAACGACGATGACAAAGACATATCAGCGGTGCGAAGCCTGGCTGCTCGCCATTCATTCGAGATTGTGGTCGCGGGCGAGCGACCATTCGCCTTATGGGATGGCTTGGCGTTTCACCTTCAACGGCTCTCACCGTCGCACTAGGATTTCGTGGCCGCCGGCGCCGGTGCTTCGTCCTTCTTGACCCTGGGAGCGCGGTGCTCCGAGAATCGCTGGATTCCCTCGAGAGTCGCCATGCAGAACGCCGCCCACGCCAGGCCGATAATTATTCCCGCCAGCACGTCCGACGGATAATGGACGCCGAGGTACACCCGGCTGCCGCAGATGACAAGAATGAGCAACATCGCCACCGACATAGTCAGCCACCGGGCCCATCGTCTTCTGTGGAGCCGCGCCGCGAGGTACGCCACAGTGCTGTAGGCAATCGTGGCGCTCATCGCGTGGCCCGATGGAAATGACCAGCCGCCCGCCTCCGTTCCCCATGTGAGGATGTGTGGGCGGGGACGCTCGAACTGAAGCTTGAGCACCGCATCCAGAACGAGACCGCCGGCAGTGGCGACGACCAGCAGCAGAGCAGAGTATTTGTGTCGCGTAAGCGTGAGGAAAAGTCCGGCGACGCAAACGATCATCAGCACTACGGTACCGTTGCCGAGCTTCGTGATCTCGAGCATGACATGGTCAAGGGTGGGAGTGTGATGCCTCGATACCCAGCGCAGCACAGTCTCGTCAAATGCCTGTGTTCCTCCCGCCATGACGCGCTCGGCAAGCTCGGAAAAGATCCAGGTACCCAAAGCGGCGACGATCACTCCCGCTACGAGAAAAACTCCAAGCGCGCCGAGGAACGAGCCGACTCGATCGACGAGAACCTCGAAAACTTGCTCCACCGGCTCGGCTCGCAATCGCAGATTCGCGCGAGATGTCGATGAGCGTTTTTGCCGAGGCATAACCGCTGTGCGTTGCAGTTACCGGGCCCGATCGTAGCTTCACGCGATCATGACGGTAAAGCTTCGGCGGTCCCTGACGACACTTTCGCTGGTGGCGGTGATGTACTTCAATGTCTCCGGCGGCGCATTCACGACGGAGTCGCTGATCGTCAGCGTCGGTCCGGCGATGGGACTGCTGATCCTGACGCTGGTGCCGATCCTCTGGTCGGTGCCTGAGGCGCTGATCGTCGGCGAGCTCGCCAGCATGTTGCCCGAGGAAGGCGGCTATTACCGCTGGGTGTACCACGCCTTTGGTCCATTCTGGGCATTTCAAAATGGCTGGTGGACGTGGATGTACTCGTTGGTGGACATGGCGATCTATCCGGTATTGTTCAACCAGTACCTCTCGTGGTTCATGCCGGGTCTGAGCGGAGGTGTGCAATGGATCATCTCGCTCGGAGTGATCTGGATTGCGACAGCAGTCAATCTCCGTGGTGCAGGGCGGGTAGGTCTCGCTTCGGTCGTCAGCGGATCTTTCATACTGCTCGTTTTCCTGCTCGTATCGATTGCAGCAGCGCCTCACGCGACTCATTTACCGTGGGTGTCATCGGGCAAAACCGAAACGACCGGCGCTAGTGCGATTGGCGTCGGACTCTCAATCGCATTGTGGAACTACATCGGGTGGGACAACGCCTCGACTGTTCAGGGCGAAGTGCGCGATTCATCGCGCAGCTATCCGCGAGCTCTAGCAATTACTCTTCCGCTGGTCATGCTAGGCTACCTGGTCCCGCTGTCAGCGACGCTTGCAGCAACGGACTGGACGAAGTGGCGCGAGGGTGGATGGCCGGATATCGCCCGGATGGCAGCCGGCCAGCTGGGAGAGCCACTGGCTGTAATGCTCGCCATCGCAGGAATGGTAAGCGCACTAGCGCTGTTCAACGCTCTCCTCCTCTCGTACTCCAGGATTCCGCTGGCGATGGCGAGCGACGGTCTTCTTCCGAAGGGTCTGGCCAAGCTCGATAAGCGATCGACTCCGAGAAATGCAGTGCTGGTGTCCGCCATCTGCTACTCGATTTTTGCGCTCCTTTCGTTCGTGCACCTGGTTGTTGCGGACGTGCTGCTTTATTCGATGGCGCTGTTCCTGGAGTTCGCGGCACTCATTGCTATCAGAAAGAAGAGTCCCGGGCTTCGTGGCGACTTCCGCATTCCTCTTGGCACAACGGGCGTCACTATGCTGGCGCTTCTACCCGCCATGATCCTCGTTGGAGTCGTAGCGCTCGAGATGAGTGATGGAGAGTATGGAGGCCCGGCGATTCTCGGTGCTCTTCTCGCGTTGCTGCTTGGGCCCGTCGGCTACGCGGTGGCGAAGCGAGTCTCCCCCCGCTAGCTGTCGCGCGGTGGAGCCGGGGGTTTGGCCCTTTCCCGACGATCGGTACGGCGGCGCTCGGTATGACGCCGGTCTCTTTTGCCTCTGGTTCTGATCCAGCGCCAGGTGGTGAATGCGATGAAGAAGAGAATGATCGCGTAAATCGGCGTCACGACCTCGTGAAACGCCGGCATCGCACTCTCGAACCAGTACACCAGGCCGACGGTGCACAGTGCGACGATCCAGGCCGCGACAAGTGGAGCAAATCGCCGGCTGAAGAAAGTCCGTCTCGGAGCCGGCGTTACCTGCTCGGGGAGAGTCATGCGCTAATTGTACCGCACGTACACCCGATTGGCAGAAAAAAGGTCGCCGGCAAGTTGCAGCTTACCGGCGATCCGGGTCTCTCCGGGATCAGCGCTTGAGCGAAAGGCTATCTCTTTTTCCGCAGATCTCTCAAGTCGCCACGGCGGTCGCGTCGATCTACTCTGAGATCACGTCGGTCACTGCGCAAATCGCGCTTGTCGCCCCTGATCTCCCCTTTGTCACCTGTTCTTACATCGTGACGGATCTCACGTCTGTCGCTTCGGAGCTCGCGGCGATCCGCTCGAATCTCTTTCGTATCCTTGCGGAGCTCCCGGCAATCGACGTTCGCCCCGTTGTGGTTCCGGCACCAGTGTACAGCTGGATGAGATGCGCTCGTAGTCTGTGCCGAAGCATTCGTAGCGGAGCCTGTCAGGGCCACGACAAGAACCGCGGCAGCTGCGGTGATTCTAATCATCTGATTCCTCCAACATTGTTTCACGCTGGTCGCGCGTGCTCGCGCGATCCCGATTCGGTAGACGCGAGAGGAGCGATCGCGTTAATGAATCAACGAGCTCCGGCCAGCCGCTGCAACGGCTCGGCGACGAGTCGGTAGGTAGCCCATTCGTCGAGCGGCTCAGCACCGAGCCGCAGATAGAAATCGATCGCGAGCTGATTCCAGCGCAGGACAGACCACTCCATGCGAGCGCAGTTCCGGGCGACCGCAATCCCGGCGAGCGCCGAGAGTAGAGTGTAGCCGATCCCTCTTCCTCGCTCTTCGGGAAGGACAAACAAGTCCTCGAGGAAAAGCCCTCGCTGACCCAGAAACGTCGAATAGTTGTGATAGAAAAGAGCAAACCCAACAGGAGTGTCGCCATCGTATGCAAAGATCACTTCGGCTGCCGGGATGTCGCCGAAGAGAGTCTTCCTGATGCCCTCTTCACTCGCAACACAGAGGTGGGCCAGCCGCTCGTATTCAGCGAGATGCCGAATGAAGGACAGAATGAGCGGAATGTCGCGCTCAGTTGCGGGTGCGACTCGAATTGTGGTGGGTAGCGCGTCCACGGCGGGAGTATCGAACTGGCGGCAACGCGTGTCAATGACATCTTTGTAGGCGAAGCAGACCTAAACCAGAGTGATGAATGCGCATCGACCGCCTCGCGGCAATCCTGCTCCTCGCGGCAACTGGGTGTACCGCCGTGGGGCCAGCCACCAATGAACCGACCAACACCGGTGAACAGCCCCGGCTCCCGACGGGTGCGCGGCTCGATCCGGCGGGTCGCTCGTTCGACGTCGGTTCGATGCCGCTCGCAATCGCCCTCTCGCCAGACGAGAAAAGCATTGTGGTTCTGCTCAACGGCTGGCGTGAACAGGGACTGCAGGTGCTCGACCGTGGGTCGGGAACGATCCTTCAGAGCATCCCACAACCGGCGGCGTTCCTCGGGCTGACGTTCAGTCCGGATGGCAGATCGCTCTACGCTTCGGGTGGAAATGAGGACGTGATATATCGCTATGCCTGGAGCAATGGTCGCGCGATGATCACCGACGCAATGGTTCTGGCGGTTAAGGCGAAGGACAAACCTGGAACCCGATACCCTGCCGGTGTCGGAGTTTCGCCGGACGGAAAAAATCTCTACGTGGCTGAAAACCTCGCTGACTCACTCGCCGTGATGGATCTCACGAGCGGAAGGGTCACCCGCCGTCTCGCGACTGACCGGTATCCCTACGGAGTTGCGGTAGCCAGGGACGGCTCCGTGTACGTCTCGGCGTGGGGAAGCTCGACAGTTTCTGTTTTTCGGCCGACCGGTGGAGAAATACACGAGGTCGGACGCATCTCCGTTGGCCGTCATCCATCCGCACTGGCTCTTTCGTCTGATGGCAGTCGACTATTTGTGGCGTCGGGCAGCACCGATCGTGTCGCTGTTGTCGATACGCGCGCCCTCCGCGTAATTGCGACGCTCGAAGATCCGCCACCCGCTGGACCTCACGAAGGAAGCACACCGAACGCGCTCACACTCTCGGCTAATGGCCGGAGATTGTTTGTTGCCGAAGCGGACAACAATGCAATTGCGATATTCGACCTCTCACAAGCCACCGCCGGTTTGGCGACAGGCCCCGACGAACGTCCAGACCGACTCGCCGGTCGGATACCCGTCGGGTGGTATCCATCGGCGGTGGCCGTCGCCGGCGATTCGTTGTTCATCGCAAATGGAAAGGGCAAAGGCACGGCTGCAAATACGACTGGTCCTCAGCCCGATAAACCGCAGAGGCTCAACCCGCGCGGATATACGCTCGGTCAACTATCCGGAACGATAACGATGGTCGCGGCGGCGAATGCGAGGGCCGCTGAGCTCAGTGGTTATACGCGAAGAGTCGCTTCCGCCAATGGCTGGGACGGCCGGTCCGCGACACGCAAGTATCCGCCGATAGAGCACGTCGTATACATCATCAAGGAAAACCGGACGTACGATCAGATACTGGGTGATCTGTCCAGCGGCGATGGAGATGTGTCACTGCTGTTTTTTCCGCGACGCGTAACGCCAAATCATCACGCGCTGGCGGAGCGGTTCGGAGTATTCGACCGGTTTTTCGTGAATGCTGAAGTCAGTCCGGACGGACACAACTGGTCGACGGCAGCGTACGCCACGGACTATCTCGAAAAGACCGTTCCATCAAACTATTCCGATCGTGGCCGCACGTACGATTACGAGGGGACGAATCGCGGCAGAGTACCTGAAGACGATGTGGCCGAACCAGCCAGTGGATATCTGTGGAATCTCGCGGAGCGGGCGGGAATCACGTTTCGGAACTATGGCGAGTTCGTAATCCCTCTCGACTTTCTGCCCGACGGGACACGGCCTCCAGGTTACCGAGCGAACAAGCCGTATCTGAGGGATTACACGAACCGGGATTTTCCGGGTTTCAGCATGAGCATTCTGGATCAACGTCGTGCCGACATCTGGATCGCCGAGCTTGCGGAGTTCGAGAAGGATGGAAAGATGCCCGCGCTGGAGATTGTTCGACTGCCCAACGATCACACCTCGGGGTTGCGAGCGGGTGATCGGACGCCATTTGCTTTCATGGCGGACAACGATCTGGCGCTGGGAAGAATGGTAGAAGCGCTGTCCAAGACGAGATTCTGGAAGAGCAGTGTGATGTTCGTGCTCGAGGACGACGCGCAGAATGGATCGGATCATGTGGATTCTCACAGGTCGCCATTGCTGGTGATATCGCCTTACAGTCAGGGCGGGGTCTCGCATTCATTCGCCAATACGACGGATGTGCTGGCGACAATCGAGGAGTTGCTGGGATTGGGGCGGCTGTCGCAGTTCGATCATTATGGACGTCCTCTCCGCAGCATTTGGCGCGAAACACCTGACGTACGGCCGTACCTCGCGCTCACGCCCACGGTGTCGCTCGATGACCGGAATCCACGTGTGGGAATCGGCGCTCGCGAATCGCGCAAGCTGGCCCTGGAAAAGGAAGATGAGGCCGACGAGGAGCTGTTCAACCGAATCCTGTGGAGAGCGATCAAGGGTGATGCTCGTCCGTGGCCTGGTCCGAAGAGGATGCCGACGCTCGAATACCGGAGGTAGCGAGAGCCAGCAGGCACGGCTATGATAATCGAGTGCCTGTGCGTGCCAGCGCACAGGCATTTTCTTTCGGCGCCGTGGCCAAGTGGTAAGGCGGCAGACTGCAAATCTGCTATTCGTCGGTTCGATTCCGACCGGCGCCTCTCCTCCCGCGTAGCAACCCGCCGCCATCCTCAGGCGCCGAAGACAAGAAAATTCCGATGATGGACGTCATCAGTGCAGGCAGCGGACGACAAATATTCCAGATCGTCTGTATCGGAATTTCCTTCGTCTCTCTTGCTCTTGCCGCACAGAGAATGCGCGTCGCGTGGCTGATTGCGGGCATTACTGG
>WNFV01012419.1_pt1 | contig 15577 bp, 14 predicted proteins | sample 5400101 | NCBI WGS metagenome assembly WNFV01 (sample SAMN13153361, study PRJNA577476) | soil metagenome | isolation source: 115 cm soil or saprolite under grassland replicate 1 | place: USA:California | collected 2016-06-15 | reverse complement strand
GCAAGAAACCGTGCGCCAGATTGCAAGTGATTGGGTCCAGGCGTTCCCGGAGGAAGCTGACGCCCGGGAGGAGTTGGCCCTCTTGCTGGAGACGCAGGGGGCCGTGGCGGTGTCGGGCGCCGAGCAGCGCTCGGCGCTGGCAACCGTACGGCGCGCACGGGGGCTCGCGCGGGATCCGGAGCAAGCCCTCCGGCTTGCGATTTCGGAGACACGATTGCGCGTGAAGGTCGATGAGATCGATGTCGCGAAGCGTTTAGCCGACTCGCTGCTCCGCGCCCATCCGCTGCCTACACCGCTCGTCGCGGCGCGGCTCGCGGGCCTCGCCGCGCTGACCGGTCGCAGTCACGTCACCGCCGACCTGCTGCGACGCTCGGCGCCGGTAGATTCGCCGACCACCAACACGGGCGAAGTAATCACGGGAGACTCGGTCCTGCATGGCGCAGCCCTCGCCCTGCTCGCGTATGCGTCGCTCGGCGCGCCCGCGGAGAGCCTGACCGCGCTGACCGCTCGGGTCGAACGATTCGTCACGGGAGACTTCCGGCCGGATCGGCAGGCAGCGGCGCGTTCGGCGCTCGAGGGCGTCGCCGCGGTGCTCGCCTTTCCGGTCACCGGCGCGACGCCGCTGCATCGCAGCGACGTGCCGGGCGGGTACCTGCTCGACATGCAGCGCGCGCTGGTGCGCGGTGATCCGGTCGCCGCCCGCGCACGCTACGCCCGGGTCCGGGCGGTGCGCCGCTGGCGGCGGCCCACCGACGTCGACATCAACAGCACGTACGGCGAGGCCTGGCTGTTCCTCGGTCTCGGCGACACCGCAGCAGCGGTGGCGGTGCTGGATTCGTCCCTAAACAATCTGACGGGGCTCGGTGGCAATCTGTTGGATTTCGTGCCGCAGGCGGCCGGCCTGGTGCGCGCCATGGCGCTCCGGGCCGAGCTGGCTGCGGCCGCCGGTGATCGGAGAACCGCCCGCTGGTGGGCGCAGCATGTGACCACGCTGTGGCAGGACGCGGATGCTCCGCTCCAGGCGAGGGTGCGCCGCATGCGCCTCCTCGCGGGAGCGACATAACCCTGTAGCGCCCGGAGGGACCATGTCGATCGTTAGAGACGCGGGGCAACTGCCCCGGAAGGTTCTCGCGCTGGTTGTCACCGCCGCTGCCGTGGCGATGCTCTGGTCGGCCTGCAGCTCAGGCGTTGTCTCACTGTTCCCCGCCCCGGGGGGGATCGACGCCGCGCCCCGGGCCGACGTCCTGGGCATCGCGCGCGATCAGGACTACGATACTTCTCACGGGGTGGGCGACTTCCGCCGCTTGATGGTCGGGAGCTGCCCCGCGTGCCGCTATGGGCCCCACGTCAAGCTGCACCCCGCGCGCGGCGCGTGGCGATACGACAGCACGACGCTGGCCGAGGGCCGCTTCCTCGCCCGGCTGATCAACATGGACGCCGACTCGTATCCCAAGTTCAACCTGGGCCCGCGCGACACGGTGTATTGGTGGGTGGATCGCCGGGGCCCCGGTGGCACGTGGCGCTCGGTCTATGTGTCGTCCGAGCCGAGAATGGCCTTTAAGACGGATTCGCTTTTCCACCGCGATCCGCACGCCACGGCCTCCCGGTGGGGACGCACCCTGGCGCGGTTCGTGTGGCGAGACACGGACGAAGCGTTGTGGGTGGCGTGCGACATGACCGGTTGCTGCCGGTCGTCCGGGGCCGACGACATCTACTGAGCAACTCGAGTGCCTGACTTGAACATCGAACGGGGGCTGGGCGTACAACTAGCGAACCCGTTCCTCACGGAGTGCACTCATGCGCCGCCGAATGCTCGTGCTGTTCCTCGCTGTGACGTCCGCCGCCGCCCTGCGCGCGCAGGGGCGTGGGATGGGCGGGCAGTTCCAGCCGCCCCCCGATCATTGGATGACGCTCGACTCTCTCGTCCAGGCCGTCGGGCTTACCGCGGACCAAAAGACCAAGGTCGCGCAACCCTACAACGCGCTGAACGGCGTGATGAAGGACGCCGCCGGCCGCCGTGCGGCGCTGCGCCAACAGATGCAGGGCACCTTCCAGCCGGGCACGCCGCCGAGCCCCGAGATGCGCGCGCGCATGGACAGCGTGCGCGCCGAAATGGAGGGCTTTCAGGCTGAAGCGGACCAGTGGCTGCAAGCCATTCGCAACCAGTTGACGGCCGATCAGCAGGCGAAGTTCGACGCGCTGCCCAAGCCGGTCTTAGCGCGGCCGCGCCGACCGGGGATGTAGCAGACCGATGATGCACCGTTTCTTCCTCGTCCTCGCCCTCCTCGCCCCGCTGGGCGGCAGCGTCGCCGCCCAGCAGGCCGCGACCTCCGACTCCACCCTCCTCACCGTCGATCGCATCTACGCGGGCGCGGAGTTCCGCGCCGGCTCGTTCGGGCCGCTCGCCTGGCTGGGCGATGGGTCGGCATACACGACGCTCGAGCGCAGCGCCGACACGAAGGGGCGTGACCTCGTCCGCTACGACGCGGCGAGCGGCGCTCGGACGATCCTCGTGCCCGCGGCGCGGCTGGTGCCGCCGGGCGATTCCGTGCCGCTCGAGATCGAGGAGTACTCCTGGTCCCGGGACGGCAACCGCCTCCTGATCTTCACCAAGTCCGCGCAGGTGTGGCGCACGAACACGCGGGGCGATTACTGGGTGCTCGACCGCACCACGTGGAGCCTCAAGAAACTGGGTGGAGCCGGACCCGCCTCCACGCTCATGTTCGCCAAGTTCTCCCCCGACGGGGGGCGCGTGGGCTGGGTGCGCTACGGGGAGTACAATCTCTACGTCGAGGATCTGGGGATGGGGAAGATCACCCAGCTCACGAGCGACGGCTCGCGCACGACGATCAACGGCACGTTCGACTGGGTGTACGAAGAGGAGCTGGGGCTGCAGGACGGGTGGCGCTGGAGTCCCGACGGCCAGGTGATCGCCTACTGGCAGCTCGATGCGTCGGGCGTGCGCGATTTCCCGCTGTACGACACGACCGACTCGCTGTACGCCTACCTGGTTGAGGTCCAGTACCCCAAGGCGGGCGAGACGAACTCCGCCGCGCGCGTCGGTGTGGTGAACGCGGCGGGGGGCGCGACCCGCTGGCTCTCCGTGCCGGGCGACCCGCGCAACAACTACATCGCGCGCATGGAGTGGGTCGGGGGGGGGGCACGCGAGCTCGTGATCCAGCACATGAACCGCCTGCAGAACACGCTGCACGTCATGCTGGCGGACCCGCAGACCGGCGCGGTCCGCACCGTGTTCACGGAGCAGGACAGCGCGTGGGTGGGGCAGTTCGACGAGCTGACGTTCGTGAATCGCGGGCGAGACATCCTGTGGCGGAGCGAGCGGAGCGGGTGGAGTCACCTGTATCTCTTCCCGCGTGGTGGTGGCCCACCGCGCCCCGTGACGAGCGGCGCGTTCGACGTGCTCGGCATCGTGGGTGTGGACACCGGGGGCGGGGGATGGGTTTACTACATGGCGTCGCCCGACAATCCGACGCAACGCTCTCTGTTCCGCGCCAGTCTCGCCCGCCCAGGCCCGCCGCAACGGCTGAGTCCTGCAGCGATGGCGGGCGCGCACGGGTACAACCTGGCGCCGGGCGGGCGCTACGCGGTGCACACCTTCTCGCGCTTCGGCGTCCCGCCGACGACGGACTTGGTCCGCCTCCCCGACCATCGCGTGCTGCGCACGCTGGTGGACAACGCGGCGCTGAAAGCGAAGGTGGCCGCACTCCGGCTGGGGACCACGGAGTTCACGCAGGTCGACATCGGCGACGGCATTCGACTCAACGCCTGGCTCATCAAGCCGCCGGGGTTCGACCCCGCCAAGCGGTACCCGGTGTTCTTCACGGTGTACGGGGGGCCGGGGTCGCAAACCGTGGTCGATGCGTGGGGCGGCCAGAATTATCTGTGGCACCAGATGCTCGTGCAGCGCGGCTACATCGTGGCGAGCGTGGACAACCGCGGCACCGGGGCGCGCGGCCGCGCGTGGCGCAAACTGATCTACGGCCAGATGGGCGTGGTCGAGACGCACGACCAGGCGGCGGCCGCGCGCGCGATCGGGCGGCTGCCGTACGTGGACTCGACACGCATCGGCATCTGGGGGTGGAGCTACGGCGGATTCATGGCCCTGAACACGATCACGCAGGCTGCGGACGTCTACAAGATGGCGATCGCGGTCGCGCCCGTGACGCACTGGAAGTACTACGACACGATCTATACCGAGCGCTACAACGGTCTGCCGCAGGACAACGCGGCGGGCTACGACCGCGGCTCGCCCCTCACGTACGCGAAGAACCTGCGAGGCAAGCTGCTCATCGTGCACGGCTCGGGGGACGACAACGTCCACTACCAGAACACCGAGGCGATGGTGAACGCCCTGGTGGCGGCGAACCGGCCGTTCCAGCTGATGGTGTATCCGAACCGCACGCACTCGATCTCGGGCGGGACGACACGGCAGCACCTGTTCGCGTTGCTGACGAGGTTTGTGGAGGAGAATCTCTAAAGGTGGTGGAGGATGGTGGAGGTGGTGGAGGATGGGGAGGGGATGATCGCCGCGAATTGATGCGTGGGGCAGGCGAATGGTACGGTTCAGGCCGCAAGTGCCCATAGGTTTGCTGCATGGCGCCCTACGAAAGGCTACACGCCTGGCGTGAATCGCACGAGCTCGCGCTCGCGGTCTATCGCGTCACGAAAACGTTCCCCCCAGACGAGCGGTACGGTCTGACGTCCCAGGTGCGCCGAGCCGCGTTCTCAGGAGCGGTGAACATCGTTGAAGGCTCAGCGCGCCGCTCGCCCGGTTTCTGACGTGGCGGCTCTACCGATGCCTGAACCGTTAGAGCCTCCACCAACTTCCACGACCTCCACCAACCTCCCCGACCTGCTTGTCGGAATTGGCCCCCTTGGATTCGAACCAAGATTCCCGGATCCAAAGTCCGGTGTCCTGCCCTTGGACGAGGGGCCAGCGCCTCGCGTGGCTAATCTAACAAGGAAGGGGCTCGCGCAGCAGCCGAGCGCGTGCTCGTCTTGATCACCCGCTGCTGCTGCTCCCCGATCTGCAGCGCCGCGTCGTCCCGCTCCCTCTCCTTCTTATAGACCGCCGCCACGGCGCCCCCCGACCCGCACAGCCGCACCCACACCGGTGCCGAAGCCGCGAGTCGTTCGTACAGCGCGCGCAGCTCCGGATGCTTCCCGAAGACGGGCGACTCGAAGTCGTTCCCGCCGAGCCGTCCGATGCTGCCCCACGTCGCCAGCGCGTCGGCGTCCAGTGCGACCGGGCCGCGCGTCGCCGGCGTCGGGTTCGCGTCGTCCCACCAGCGGTACGCGTCGGGCGTCGCGACGGTGATCGGCGGGACGGCCACCAGGGCCGGCGCGGTCGGTGGGGCGGCGAGGTGGAACAGGCGCTCCCCGCGGCCCCACGCGAGCGCCAGCGGCGCGCCGCTCGCGAAGAACGGGACGTCGGCGCCGAGCCGCGCGGCAAAGTGCAGCACCTCGTGGCGGGGCACCGCGTTCGCCGCGAGCGCATTGACCGCGTGTAGCGCGGCGGCCGCGTCACTCGAGCCACCGCCCAACCCCGCGCGGACCGGTATGCGCTTGGTGAGCCGGACCGCGACGCCGAAGCGGTTCCCGGTCGCGTCGAGCACGGCGCGCGCCGCGCGCACCACGAGGTTGTCCTGGGCGGGGCCCAGGTCGGGTCCGTCCACGTCGAGCGTGACGCCCGAGTCGATGCGCCGCACCTCCACCTCGTCGGCCAGCTCGAGCAACGCATAGGCCGTCTCGAGCTGATGCCATCCTGTGCTGTCGCGCGCGAGAATCCGCAGGAACAGGTTGACCTTCGCGTGCGCGGCGACCCGGACGCCGCTCGGGCCCGTCGCCGTCATTCTCCGTCGGCGGTCCGCAGCTCGCCCAGGCGCAGGTGCAGCCGCGACAGCGACCACAGTCCCAGCAGGGTGATCGGGATGAACGTGGTGAGGTGGTACGTGAGCGCGTAGCTGACGGCGCGGCCGGCGTCCACGCTGTACACCGCGAGCGTGATCCGGGTTGCGGCCTCGAACACGCCCACGAACCCGGGCGTCGAAGGCACCGCGACGCCGAACCCGATGATCCCCTGGAGCAACAGCGCCGCCTCGAGCGGCACGTCCAACCCGAAGGCGCGGAAGCAGACCGCGAACGCGGCCGCGTTCACGCCCCACAGCACGACCGACCACGCGACGACGCCCGCGAAGCGCCCTGGGCTCTTCAACACCGCGAGCCCCGCGACGATGCCCTCCGCCCAGTGGGTGAGCCGGGCCGCCGCGCCCACCGGCAGGAAGCGGTGCGCGACGCGGCGGAGCAGCGCGAGCCACGGCGCCGGGCGGTGCACCACGATCAGCGCGACGAGCAGCACGCCCCCGAACAGCGCGGCGGCCCCGGTCGCGAGCCGGGCGAGGGAGCGTCCCCCCACCAGCGTTTGGGCCGGGAACGATGGCGCCGCGATGGCGACCGCCATCAGCGCGAGCATCACGAGCCCGTCGAACACGCGCTCGACGCCCACCGAGCCGAGGGCCGTGGTGAAGCGCACGGGGAGCTGCCGCCTGGCGACGTACGCGCGCGCCACCTCGCCGGCGCGCGCCGGCAGCAGGTTGTTCGCCATGAAACCGATCGCGGTCGCGTGCCACAGCGGGATCCAGCCGAACCGGTGGCCGTCCACGTCGCGCAGGATCAGGCGCCAGCGGATAGTGCGCAGCGGGAAGGTCGCGGTGGCGATCGCCACGGTGGCGAGAAGCAGGAGGGGATCGGCCCGCCGAGCGTGCGTCACCACCTCACGCGGCGCCACGCCGTGGAGCACCCACGCGAGCAGCGCCACGGTGACCGCGAGCCCGATCCCCCAGGCCCAGCGGGTCGACCGGTTACGGCTCGGGCTCGAGGGCGAGGACAACGAGGTCGCAGACTTCGTCGATGATCGCGCGCAGCCCGTCGCCCGACGCCCGCGCCGCCGCGTCGCGCAGCTCTTGGGCCCGCAACCGCGCCCGCTCGCCGCGGTAGAGCAGCGCACGGATATCCACGATCGGGGGCTCCCGGTCACCCCGGGGCGCCGCCCCGGGGTCAGCCGGGGCACCACCAGCGCGGCTGACCCCGGGCCGATGGCCCGGGGTGGACCGAGCCCCGCCCGGGCGCGCGGTGTCGAGCGACGGAGCGCGCAGCAGCTCATCGAGCGAGGCGGGTCCGACCCCGGCTGCGACGAGGCGCTGGTACGCGGCCCACGAGCCCACGAGGTCTCCCGATTCCGCGACGGGCTCGTCGCGACCAGGCAACGGCGCGGCACGGGGTGCGGGGATCGGTGCGGGGGCAGGCGCGAGCGATGGCGCGGCCGCGCCGCCCAGGGCGCGCACCGCCTCGGTGACGACGGCCAGCTCGGCGGCGAGCGCCCCCTCGTCGCCCGACCCCGAACGCGACAGGATGTCGCCAGCCCGGCGCAGCTCCCCTGCGAACACGGCGGCCCGGACTACCGCGATCCCGCTCGCGACCGCGTCCCGGGCGGCCTGTGCGAACTCAGCGACGCGCTCGCCCACGGCACCGGCGCCGGCCCCCGCCGCAACGAGTGCACGGAACGTGCCCGCGAGCGTGTGCGCCCGCAGCTCGCGCTGGGTGGGACTTGGGGCGCGCTCGAGGGAATCGGCGGCTTGGCGCAGATGCTCGCCGTGGCTCACCAGCTCCAACCGCCCCAGGGTGGCCGGGCGGGCGGCGGGTGTGCCGCGCTGCACGACGTCCGGCGCACCGTCGCCGTAGAACAGCGTCTCGACCGGCACGATGTCAGGCTCGCTCTCCATGAACTGCATCAGGAGGGTGGCGAACCGCCGGAACTCGGCGCTCTCGGGGTCGGGACGGCCCCGCTCGGCGACCTGCCGCGCCGCCTGCGCGATCGCCACGGCGGCGTGCTGGAACAGCTCGCCGACCAGCGCCGGCGGCGCGGTGGTCGTGCGGCCCAGCTCTCCAATCGCGCGCTCGATCCCCTCGAGCAGATCGGGCAGGGGCGGGAGGTCGTTCAGCGCGGCGAGCCCGCGCAGCGGCTGCAGCGCCTTGAGCACGTGCTGCAGCGGGTCGTGGGCCAGGGGGTTGGATCGAAGGACCTGCGCGGCCCGGTCGAGCGCGCTGGCGATCGCCGCGCCTTCGCGGGCCACGAACGCGCGCGCCCCGGCGTCGAGCCCCAAGGCCTCCGCCGCCCGCACCTGCGCCGACGGCCGCCCCGCCAGCTGCTCGAGCTGCGCCGCCAGCGCCTCGGCCTTCGCCGTGTCGGCGTCGGTCCAGCTCTGGGCCCGGCGCACGAAGATCTTGAGATCGTCCACGGCGCGGATGGCGATCTGTTTCGTGGCGGCATCCCAGCTGCGTCGTCCCTCACGCACCGCGCGGGCCAGCGCTTCCACCCCGGACGCCGCCCGGGCGATCGGTTGCTGGCTGGCCATCAGCGCGCTGCCCCGCAGCGCCCGCGCCAGGCGCACGAACTCGTCGGCGGCGGGCGGGACGTCGCCCTGGAGGACGGCGTCAAGCCGATCCAGGTATTCCCCTGCCTCGAGGGCGAAGAAGTCGGACATCCCGAGCGGTGGCGGGGTGGTCATCGGCCTCCCAAGCTAGGGACTTCGGGCCTCATCCACCAGCTTGCGCATGCGGCGAACCGCTTCCTCGAGCCCCCAGAACAGCGCGTTGCTCACGATGCTGTGGCCGATGTTCAGCTCCTCGATCTCCGGGATGGCCGCGACGGGTTGCACATTCTGATACGTCAGGCCGTGTCCCGCGTGGACTGCGAGCCCCACGCCTTTGGCGTACGCCGCCGCTCGACGCAGTTCATCCAACGCCTTTGTGCTACGCCTCCATGTATGCGCGTAGCGGCCCGTGTGCAGCTCGACGGCCGGCACCCCGAGCGCCCGGGCCTGGTCGATCGTCCGGCGGACGGGGTCGATGAAGAGGCTCACGCGCATGCTCTCGCGGCCGCGCTCCGGGACGAGAGTTGCCTGGAACGGACGCAGGCGCGTGGCGATCCGGACGATGCCGGGGTTCGCTCCCAGCTCCAGGTTGAGAACGGTCCGCACTGCGCGGGCGAGCGCCGCCGCGTCCGCGTCCTGGATGTGGCGCCGGTCCTCGCGCAGGTGGATCGTGATGCCGTCGGCGCCGGCGCGCTCCGCGGCGGCCGCGGCCTGCACGGGGTCGGGCTCGTCCGTTTGGCGCGCTTCGCGCAGCGTCGCGACGTGATCGATGTTGACGTAGAGGCGCATGGCGTCTTAGGTTGCTCTCGGGATGCGGCGACTCACCGGGTTTCTCATCATCTTACTCAGCGGCGCCTGCGGCGGCCGTGGGAGCGGGCCGCAAACGCCGGTTCCGCAGTCCATGAACGCGTCGGTGGAGCAGTTCCTCTCGGCCGTCAAAGCGAACGACCTGAACCGCATGGGTGGCCTGTGGGGCACCGAGCGCGGCGCCAACGCGCGGCGCATGGACGCGCAGGTCCTGCGCCAGCGTCTCGCGGTGATCCAGAAGTACCTCGATCACGTCGGGTACCGCCTTGTCGAAGGGCCGCTCATGGTGCCCGGCCGTCCCGCGCTGCGTACCTACCGCGTTGAGCTGCAGCGCGCGACCGGGTGCAGCCAGGTGGTGCAGATCGATGTCATCCGCGCGGGCAGCGGCGGCTGGCTGGTGTTCGACCCGCACCTCGAGAGCGCCGGGAATCCGGCCGCGCGGTGCGGGCCGGCTGCGACGGGAACTCGGCCCTAGCGCCCGGCGTTTCACCTACTCGGTCAGCTCGAGCAGCACACCGTTGGTCGCCTGGGGATGCAGGAAGGCGATGCGGCGGCCCCCGGCCCCACGGCGGGGCGTCGCGTCCACGAGGCGATAGCCCGCCATGCGGCAGCGCGCCAGCGCCGCATCGAGATCGGGGACGCGGTAGCAGATGTGATGGATTCCCGGCCCGCGCTTGGCGAGGAACTTGGCGACGGGGCTCTGCGGATGGATAGGCTCGAGGAGTTCGACGTCCACGTCGCCGAACCGCAGGCTCACGATGGTGGCGCCGTCGGCGGTCTCGGGCTGGCCCGGTGCGAGGCCGAGGATGTCCCGGTAGAAGGGCAGCGCCTCGGCAATGCTGGTCACGGCGATGCCCACGTGGGCGACGCGGCTGTCGGTCATATGTGGGTCAAGTTAACGCGAGTCAGAGAAGGAGTGGAGGGTTATGGAGGCGACGCACCCCGTGGCGGTCACAGATGCCACGTTCCAGCAGGAAGTCGAACAACAGCAGGGGCTCGTCATCGTGGACTTTTGGGCCACCTGGTGCGGTCCCTGCCACACGGTCGCGCCGATCATGGAGCAGCTGGCCGGGCAGTACCAGGGGAAGATCAAGGTGCTCAAGGTGGACGTCGACGCCAACCAGCGGACGGCGATGCGCTTTAACGTGCGCTCGATTCCGAGTATTCTATTCTTCAAGGACGGGCGCCACGTAGACACCCTGGTGGGCGCTTATCCGAAGCCGGCATTCGAGCAGAAGATTCAACAGCACCTGGTGTAGTCTCCTCCGCGGAGGACGATGCGCGCGAGCACCGCTCGCCTGACGAATTCGCCGGTTCGCCTCGCGGATCTGCAATTCCCCGAGGTGAACCGGCTGATTCATCGTACCCGCCTCGCGTTCATCCACTTCGACAATCTGCTGGCCTTCGCCAAGCGCGACCGTGACGGGCGCGTAGACGGCTACATCGCCGCGTACCTCCCCGACGAGTGCCTGTTGCTCTTCTTCCGCAAGGGCGAGGCGGTGAACGCGGCGTCGCTCCACACGTCCGGGCGCCAGGTGGTCACGATCACCGAGGCGTTGAAGCGGATGCGGGCCGAGGTGGAGCGCGGCGAGCTGGCCTACTGCGCCGCGCCGATGGAGCAGCTCGCCTGGATGTACGGGTCGTGCGCCGGCGGCTACCAGGCCCGCGTCATCGACGTCAACCAACCCGACAAGTTCTTTCCTGTGCTGCAGAAGGAGCAGGTCAGCGGCGTGCTGGAGCTGATCTCGAACGGGCGGGTGTCCTACCTCAAGTTCGAAAAGGGGCGCTATCTCACCGGCTACTTCTGCGACAAGCCCGACAGCGTGGCGCCGGCGCGCTACCTGGAGTCGCTGTTCGATCTCGGCCCCGACGGCGCCCCGCCCGGGCTCTCCGCGGGCGTGTTCCAGGCGGCGGCCGACCTGCCCGCGCAGGCGCCCACGGCGCTGGTCAACACCTATCGTGAGCTCTACTGGCGCATCGTGGAAGCGGTGGACCGCGAGTTCCCCGGGGAAGCGAAGCGCCGGGCGTCGAAGGTGACGGCGGCGATCATGGGCTCGCACCAGGCGCTGGTGCTGCTCAGTGTGCCGCGCGGCGCCGATACGCCCGATGCTGTCGTGCGCCCCGAGGAGTTGTCCACGGCGCTCACCGACTGGGCGCTCCAGCTCCTCGAGGGCGCGGAGGTGATGATGCCGGGCACCGCCCCCAAGGTCCTCAAGGACGCAACGCGCGAGCACCGCTACGTGCTGCAGGCCGCCGGCTTCTACGCGCGTCTCCCGTGGCAGGTGACGTGGTGACGTGGCGGGCACTCTCTACGTCGTCGCGACGCCCCTCGGCAACCTCGGCGACCTCTCCCCGCGCGCCGCGGACACGCTGAAGCACGCGGCCGTGGTCGCGGCCGAAGACACCCGCCACACCAAGCCGCTGCTCGTGCACGTCGGCTCGCGCGCCGAGCTCGTGAGCTTCCACGCCCATTCGACGGAGCGGGCGCTCGCCCGCATCTTGCGGCTCCTTGGGAGCGGGAAGGACGTCGCGCTCGTCACCGACGCCGGCACGCCGACCGTGAGCGATCCGGGCGTAGCGCTGGTGGCCGCGGCGCGGGCGCGCGGCATCCCGGTGGTCGCCATCCCGGGACCGACCGCCGTCGCCGCCGCGCTGGCCGTCTCCGGTCTGAGCGCCGACCGCTATCTGTTCCTGGGTTTTCTGCCCCGCAAAGGGACGGACCGCCGTCGGCTCCTCGAAACCGTCGCGCGGAGTGAGTGGACCGTCGTCTTGTTCGAGGCGCCGAATCGCGTCGTGGAGTTGCTCACCGACCTCGCCCAAGTGTGCGGCGCGGATCGCACGGCGTCGGTCGCGCGCGAGCTGACCAAGGTGTTCGAAGAGACACGCAGCGGGACCCTGGCCGAGCTGTCGGGTTACTACGCGGAGGCGCCGGCGCGGGGCGAGGTGACGGTCGTCGTCGCGGGCACCGGGAAGGCGCCGCCCGTCGAGCAACCGCCCGATCCTGAGACGCGCGCCCGCACGCTGCTTGCCCAGGGCCTGACCCGCAAGGACGTCGCGGACCGGGTCGCTGAGGAGACGGGGATCTCCCGCAATACGGCGTATCGGCTCGTCAACGAACTATGAGAGTCGGAATGTTGGAAAGTTGGAAGGTTGGACTGATAATGCTGGCGGGCGTCAGCGTCACCGGCGCAAGCTCATCAGGACCTTCCAACCTTCCAACCGTCCAACGTTCCCCCGCCTCCCTCACCATCGGCCGCCTCCACTACGACGGCGGCGGCGATTGGTACGCGAACCCCTCGAGCCTCCCCAACCTCCTCGCTGCCATCCGCGCGCGCACGACCCTCCCGGTCGCCGAGCGCGAGCGCGTCGTCACCCTGACCGGACCGGAGCTGTGGGACGTTCCGTATCTGCACATGACCGGCCATGGCAACGTGCGTTTTTCCGACGACGAGATCCGCAACCTGCGGCGCTACCTCGAGCAGGGGGGATTCCTCCACGCCGACGACAACTACGGCATGGACCGCGCCTTCCGCCGGGAGATCGCGCGCGTTTTCCCGGATCACCCGTTGGTTGAAGTCCCGTTGACCCACCCCATCTATCACCTCGTGTACGACTTCCCCAAGGGGATCCCCAAGATCCACGAGCACGACGGGCTGCCCGCGCAGGGGTTCGGCGTTTTTTTGGGGGACCGCCTGGTGGTATACTATTCATATCAGTCGGATCTCGGGGACGGCTGGGAAGACCCCGACGTACACCATGATCCCCCCGAGTTGCATGAGGCGGCCCTGCGCATGGGCGTGAACCTGTTCACTTACGCGGTGAGCGCGAGCCGGTGACCGAGACCGCATCTCGGCTGCGGCGGCTGGGACTGCCGCACGCCCGCGCCCGCGCCCTCGCCGTCGTGCTGTGGAGCGCGGGCGCGGCGTTTGCGGCCGCGGCGCTGGGCCTGGCCCTCGCGCCCGGCCTGGCCTGGGTGGCGCTCGCGTGGGCGCTGATCGTGGCCAGCAGCGCCGCCGCCGTGTGGGCCGTGCGCCGGGCGCGCCGCGAAGCGACGGCAACCACCGTGGGCCGCCTGGTGGAGGCGGCTTCGGGGGCGCGCCCCGGCAGCGTCGTGGGGGTCGTGGGTGCCGCGCCCGCCGCCCGCGGCGCCAGTCCCGACCTGCTGGCCGCCGCCGACGTGGGCGCCGCGCGCGTTGTGGAGCGCGCGGCACCCGCGGTGAACGGGTTACTCGGTCGCACGACGCGGCGCCGTCTCGCCGCCGGCACGGCCGCCGCGCTCGCCGGCGCCGCGCTGTTCGTCGCGTCGGCGCCGGCCTCGGGACGCGCCGCCGTCTTCTGGCACCCGCTGCGCGCCTGGCGTGACTCCCATGCCCCTGTGCGACTCGCCGTCGATCGCCGAGTGGTGCGGCGCGGAGACACCGTGACCGTGACGGTCGCGGTGCCGGGCGCGACGCGTGCCATCCTGTGGACCCGCGGTCCCGGTGAGCCGTGGCGGGCCGCCACACTCGGCCTGGGTCCGGATGGTCGCGCCGCCCGGCGGCTCGGCCCCCTCGAGGCCGACCTGTACCTCCGCGCGGCGAGCGGCGGTCGCTCGAGCCGGGAGCTCAAGGTGGAAGTCGCGCTCCCCGCCTTCCTCGCCGACCTGAGCATCACGGCGCGCTTCCCCGCCTATCTCGCCCGCGCCGACGAGCCCTTGCTCGCGGGCCCCGACACGGTCCTCCTCCCCGCCGGCACAGAGCTCCTCACGGCCGCCACGGCGAGTGTCGCGCTGGGCGAAGCCGCTTGGCGATCCGGAGAGCGCGTCGCGCGACTGCGCGTGGACGGCGCGAGGCTCGAGGGACGCTTCACGCCCGCCGCGAGCGGGACGTGGCGCCTGGCGGCGAGCGCCGCGGACGGGGCGCCGCTCGAGGGAGCGCCGCCCGAGCTGCACCTCGCGCTCGTGCCCGACTCCGCCCCCGTGGTCGCGCTCGCCGTCCCGGCGGGCGATACCACGCTCCCGCTGTCGCTGCGCCAACCGCTGGTCGTGGACGTGCGCGACGACCACGGGATCACGCGGATCGCCGTGGTGAGCTGGCGCGTGAGCCGCACGGGCCGGGTAGGCGATCCCGTTCGCGACTCGCTGGATGCCACGGGTGTGGGCGACCGCGCCATCGTGCAGGGCGAGCTGGACGCGGAGCGGCGCGGCTTGCTGCCCGGCGACACGCTGCGGTTGTACGTCGAGGCGTGGGACAACGCTCCCCCGCCCGCCACCCGGCGGGGGCGCAGCGCGGAAGTTGCGTTGCGGCTCCCCAGTATGGAGGAGTTGCGGGCGGCGGCGCGGGAAGCTGCGCGCGACGTCGCGGCGGCGGCGGAGTCGCTGGCCGCCGGCCAAGGGGAGCTGAGTGATCGCACCCGCGACCTGGCGCAGGAGCGGACCCGAGACGCGGCGGCGGGCGGCAGTGGCCGGCCGCCCGCGGGCGGGGCTCAGCCCGGCACGTTGCCGTTCCAGGCGCGGCAGCGTGCCGAGGAGATCGCCCGGCAGCAGGCCGCGATGGCGCAACGCGTGGCTGAGTTGGCCCAAGCCGTGGATGAGATCGCGCGGGCGGCGCGGGCCGCCGGCGTGGACGACACGGCGTTTCAGAACCGGCTCCAGGAGGTGCAGCAGCTGCTGGAGCGCGCGCTCACGCCGGAGCTGGAGCAGCGGCTGCGGGAGCTGGAGGAGGCGCTGGCGCGGCTCGATCCCGAGGCCACGCGCCAGGCGTTGCAACGGCTGGCCGAGGCGCAGCAGCAGCTGCGCCGCGAGCTGGAGCGGAGTGAGGAGTTGTTCCGCCGCGCCGCGATCGAGGGGGAGCTGGCGTCGCTGGCCAAGGACGCGGAGGACCTGGGGCGGCGCCAGACGGAGTGGACCCGCGACGATGCGCGGCGCGCGGACTCGGCGGCCGCGGCGGCCGAGCGGGCGCTCGCCGAGCGCACCGACTCGCTCGCGTCCGGGCTGGCGCAGGCGGCGCGCGATCTCCAGCGCGCCGGAGACCCGCAATCGCTCGCTGGACCCCAGGCGACGGCCCGCCGCGCGCGCGGCGCCATGCAGGAAGCGGCAGAGGCGGCCGATCAGCGGGATGCGCGCGCGGCGGGGCGCCGCGGCCAGGAGGCCGCCGACTCGCTTGAGGGCCTCTCGGCGCGGCTGCAGGAGCAGCGCGCGTCGCTCGCCGGCGCGTGGCGGCGGGAGACGCTCGAGGCCCTGGACCGCGCCTTGAGCGAGACCGCGGCGCTCGCCGCCCGGCAGCGCGACGTGGGGGACGCGCTGCGCCGGGGCGAGACGGGCGCGGGCACGCGCGCCC
>WNFV01007080.1_pt1 | contig 15577 bp, 15 predicted proteins | sample 5400101 | NCBI WGS metagenome assembly WNFV01 (sample SAMN13153361, study PRJNA577476) | soil metagenome | isolation source: 115 cm soil or saprolite under grassland replicate 1 | place: USA:California | collected 2016-06-15 | reverse complement strand
CCCCTTGGGGCATCGGGAGTCTAGCGAGACGGGTGTCCGGCTCGCAATCGGCTCCTCGGTCGCCATTCTCTCAGGTCAGATGGAGGCGGTGCCCGGAATTGAACCGGGGTACAGGGTTTTGCAGACCCTTGCCTGAACCACTCGGCCACACCGCCGTGCGGGCTGCTGGCACTCGGCAGAACGCCCCCCGGAGCTGCCGGAGGGCGCTGACGCGCTGACAGGGGCACACACCCCCCCGACCTCGCACCAGAGCGGATGACGGGACTCGAACCCGCGACCCTCACCTTGGCAAGGTGATGCTCTACCAACTGAGCCACATCCGCTTGCGACCTGGGCAATATAGCAACGCCACGGGAAGCGCTCAACCTGCCCGAGGGTGGGCCATTGCCGCCCTCAGGGGCGGGTGCTAGCGTCCCGTTCGGGACGACAGCCCGAGCTACCCGCTCTCCGCGTGATGTCGGGCATGAACGTGTCCCGGCAGCGTCGTCGACGAGCGGGCAGCGCGCAAGTGGCCATCTTCTTCGCCAGGGAGCAGACCGCGGATCCTTGCCAGTCGAACCTCGGACCGGAAGGGTCCTGAGCGTGCACGGCTCCAAGGCCTACCGCGGGCAGCGGGACAGCGAGCTGGTCGCGCTGGTGGCCGAGGGGGACGCGGCGGCCCTGGAGGCGCTGTACGACCGCTACGGCAGGCCTGCCTATTCGCTGGCGCTGCGAATCCTGACCGACCAGACCCTCGCCGCCGGCGTGGTCCAGGAGGTGTTCCTGAGGCTGTGGCGCGGCGCGCGGCGCTTCGATCCGTCACAAGGGACGGTTGGCACCTACCTGCTCTCCATGACCCACCATCGCTCGGTGGACGTGGTGCGCCGCGAGGAGAACCTGCGCCGTCGCCAGGGGCCCGAGGAGGCGCTGGCGCTCGCGACCGGGCCGCGCGCCGGCATGGAAGAGGAGTTCGAGGGGGCCGAACGGCGCGCGCGGATCCGGGCGGCGCTGGCCGAGCTGCCGGAGCCGCAGCGCGAGGCGCTCATGCTGGCCTACTTTGGTGGCTACACGCAGTGGGAGGTCGCGAGCCTGGTGGGCGGCCCGCTCGGCACGGTGAAGACCAGGATGGCGGCGGGGATGCGAAGGCTGAAGGACGAGCTCCGCGAAGCCGGCCGCCAGGAGCAGTTCCCATGGACGCGCCGGTGAATCACAGCGACTACGAGGAGCTCGCGGCGGGCTTCGCCCTCGGCGCGCTGGAACCGGACGAGGAGCAGGCGTTCCAGCGGCATCTCGAGGGATGCCCGGCCTGCAAGGAGAGCATGCGCGAGTTCGAGGAGGTGACCGCGAGCCTGGCGTTCGCCACGCCGGCGGTCGAGCCGCCGGCCTCGCTGCGAGCCGCGGTCCGCCGCAAGACCGGGCTGACGCTGCGGCGCAGGGTCTCCCAGATGGTCGGCTCGTGGCGCGGCACGCGGGTCGCGGTGCGTGCGGTGGCGATCGCCGGCGTGCTGGCGATCTTCGCGCTCTCGCTGTGGAATCTGGCCCTGCGCGACCAGCACCAGATCGATCAGGCCAGGGTGGCGGCGCTGGAGTCGGCGGTGCAGGTGGTGAACGACGGCACCGCCAACCGGGTGACGCTCACCGGTTCGGCCGCCGACGATGGCGCGCGGGCGACGGTGGTGGCGTCCTCGAGACAGGACCGTGGCGTGCTGGTGGTCGAGGGGCTCGCACAGCCGCCTCCAGGACGCGTCTACGAGCTGTGGAGCCTGCCCGGCGGCGAGGTCTCCAAGGCGACCAAGGCGAGGGTCTTCCGTTTCAGCCAGAGCCGCGGCGTGCACGCTGTGCAGTTCTCTGTTCCCATGCAACCGACGACCGGATTCGCGATCACCGAGGAACCAGGGCCCGGGGGCAGCCGGAGCCCGACGACCGAGCCGGTGCTCGCCGGCAATCCGCAGCTCAGCAGGCCAGGAGGTGCGTAACGGCACATGTCCGAAGCATCCGGATGCTGGCCTCGAACGGCTATCTCTGGAATAGTCAAGGCGAGCAGTTCAGGAAGCTATGTTGGAAGGCGGACTCCGTCTGTACGACAATTGGCGACGCAAAGTGGTCGCCAGTGTCCGGACGTAGTTGAGTCCCGCGCGGAGGGAAGAAGCATATGACGCAGAGTCAGACGACGGCTCCCTCGCTGCTGGGCCTCGAGGAAGACGGTCGCGACCTCTTCGGGCTCGCCGCGCACAAGCTGAATACCCCGCTGGCGTGTATCCGCGGCTTCGTCCAGACGCTGCTGCAGCGTGGTGACCAGCTCGACAGCGAGACCATCCAGCAGTTCCACCAGCTCGTCCTCACCCAAGTCGACAGGCTGCAGGGACTGGTCCGCGACTTCCTCCTGCTGGCTCGGGTCAGCGGCGGCATCGAGGCGCTGACACGGCCGTTCCAGCCGAACGAAGTGCTCCTGAACCTGATCGACGATCTCGGCACCGAGGGCGTCCGGGTGGAGTCGGCCGGGGACATGGAGACCGAGATCGTGGGGGACGCCGAGCTGGTCCGGATGGCGCTGCGTCCGCTTGTCGAGAACGGGCTGGTGTACGGGCCCCGGCTCGGCATGGTGACGGTGACGGTCACGGCGTCAGGCGAGCGCTCCCGCTGGGAGGTCCACGATGCCGGCAGGCGCCTGTCGAGCGAGGCGATGAGCAACCTGTTCCGCCCCTTCATCCGGTCCGACGAGCCGATCGAGCGGCGCGGCTCCGGGGCCGGGCTCGGGCTGACCCTGACGCGCGCGTACGCCGAGGTGCTCGGCGGCACGGTCGGCGGTCGGGTTGACGAGCACGGGACAGTGTTCTGGCTTGACATTCCCACCCCGACATCGGAGAGGCCGCAGCGGTGAGCGAAGGACCAGACCGGAACGGCGAAGCCAATCGGACACGAGTGCTCGTCGTCGATGACCACTCGGTCACGCGCCACGGAGTGGTTCTACTGTGCAAGAACGCCGAGGGCGTCGAGGTCATCGGCGAGGCCAGCGACGGCAACGAGGCGATCGCCCGGGTCAGCGAGCTGCTGCCCGACGTCGTGCTGATGGACGTCGACATGCCCCGACGCGACGGCATCAGCGCCACCCGGCAGATCCGCCAGGACCACCCCTCGGTCGGGGTGGTGGTGCTGACGGTCCACGAGGACCAGGAGACGATCTTCGAGGCGATCAAGGCGGGGGCCTCGGGTTATCTTCCCAAGTCGGCCACGCTCGACGACATTCGCTCCGCGGTCAAGGCGGTCGCGGCCGGCGGCTCCTTCCTCGACCCGGTCCAGGCCCGCAAGCTGTTGCACCAGTTCAACCGCTACGCGGACGAGACCAAGGCGGCGGCGGACATCTACTACCTGCTCACCGGCCGCGAGCGCGAGATCCTCGCGCTGCTCGCCGAGGGGCTCACCTCCCGCCAGATCGCCAGCCAGCTCGTCATCTCGGAGCGCACGGTCAACACCCACATCGGGAACATCTACCGGAAGCTGCACGTCAACAACCGGGTGGACGCGGTGCGGGAGGCGATGCGCATCCGGCTGGTGGAGCCACCCCGCTGAGGTCGTTGGCCGCGTGTCGGCCGATCAGGTTAGGGCGTCTCGGCACAATTCCCTAGACCCCTTCACCAGTTCGGTGCATGGGACCGCAGTAGGTCAAAGCCGTAGGATTCGGCCGACGGCGCGGTTCCGCACGGCTCGGCCCACACGCCAGCGGTGATCGCTGCTGCAGTCGAGACGGGAGCGCCTTGTTGTCGAGTCATGTGCTCGTGCTGGATGCCGACGACGGCATCGGCCTCTGGATGCGTGACGCGCTGCAGGACGCTGGGCTCCCCTGTGAGCTGGTGCGCGAGTCGAGCGACGCCGACCGCAGGATCGACGCCCAGCGTCCGAGCCTGGTGGTCATCCCCATCGACCAGGTGCAGCGCTGGGCGGCGCTGCTCGGCCAGCTCAGCCAGGTGGCGACCGGGGTGCCGGTGCTCGGCGCGGTGAGCCGCGACGCCTCCATCGACTTCACCGCGGCGCTCGCGCTCGGCGTCACCGACCTGGTCACCTACCCGTGCTCGACCGAGGACCTGGTGGTGCGGGTCGCCTCCTCGATGCGCGCCGGGCGCCGCAACGACCGCATCCCCGAGCGGGTCGAGCCGGCGTCGCCGCTGGCCACGCTGCGGTCGGTCACGGAGGCGGCGGAGCAGGCGCTGTTGCGAACCGAGACCGCCGCGGCCCGCGTGACCCGCTCGGAGGAGCGCGAGCACCTGCGCGCGGCCCGCGACGCGCTGGCTCATTCCCTGCAGGTGATCCTGGGCACGATGATCGGCAACACCGAGGCGGGCGGGCACGGCCGCGAGGGCCACGCCCAGCTCGCGGCCTCGCTCAGTCGTGGGCTGACCACCGCGCTCGGCTGGCCGGCGGGGCGCGTGCGCGGGATGGAGCTGGCCGCCATGTTCGCCGACATCGGGCTGCTCGCCGTGCCCGGCGGTTTGCTCGGGGTCCAGGGGCCGCTCACCCCGCAGACGCTCGAGCTGGTCCGCGCGCATCCGGAGACCTCGGCGGAGATCCTGGAGCCGCTCAGCCGCGTGGGCGTCCCGGTGGCGGCGGTGCGCGCCCATCACGAGCGCCTCGACGGCTCCGGCTATCCCAAGGGCCTGCGCGGGCGGCAGGTGTCGTTCGGCGCGCAGGTCCTGGCGGTGGTCGACTGTTACGCCGCGATGGTCCGCGCGCGGCCGCACCGGCCCGAGCTGGCGCCCGAAGCGGCCCTGGCGGTGCTGCGCGAGGAGGCGGCCGCCGGGAGGCTGGCGGGCCGCCTGGTCGATCTGCTGCACGAGGTGATCACCGAGCGTACCCACCCGGTCCCTGGGGGCAACGGCAAGGGAAGCTCCAGGCATACACTGACCGGTAACACGCATTCGCGGCCCGGCATGGCCACCGCCGTCCAATCCGCGGAGGGGGCCCGTAGCCGCCGGCTAGAACCAGGCCAGCCGCTCGGATAGAGCGCGACGCAACGGAAAGGCTCCATGGCGGTCATCATCGTCGAGCCCGTCGAGGCGGGCGCCGCCTGGCTGGCTCATGCCCTGGCAGGGCTCGACCAGCGCATCCTGCGCACCGCCAGCCCGGATGAGGCCATGGGCGCGATCGCGACCGAGGGGCGGGAGGTCCTGGCCGCGCTGGTCGGCTCCGGCCTTGACGACGAGCAGGCGCTCGGCCTGGCCTCGCGGTTGCAGCAGGCCGCGCCGGAGGTCGCGGTGGTGCTGCTGCGCCAGCGGGAGTCCGGCCAGATGCTGCGGGCGGCGCTGCGGTTCGGCGTCCGCGACGTGCTGGCCGCCTCCAGCGACGGCGAGACCGTGCGCTCGTCGGTGTCGCGGGCGATCGAGCTGGCGACCTCGCTGCGTGGCCGGCTCGCCGCCGGGCCCGGGGGCGCCAGGCCCGAAGCTCCCGGCGGCCGCCCTGGCGAGATCATCACGGTGTTCAGCGCCAAGGGCGGCTGTGGCAAGACCTTCCTGGCCACCAACCTGGCCGTCGCCCTGGCCGCCGGGGGGACCGAGGTCGCCCTGGTCGACCTCGACCTGCACTTCGGCGACGTCGCGATCGTGTTGCAGCTGTTCCCGACCCGCACCATCCAGGACGCGGCTCGCGAGCGTGGGCTGGACGCCCGCACGCTCCGCTCCTACCTGACGCCGCACCACGCCGGCGTCTGGGCCCTGGCGGCGCCGACCGAGCCCCCGGTCGCCGACACGGTCAGCGCGAGCGCCGTCTCCACGCTGCTCAAGCTGCTGCGCTCCAGCTTCGCCTACGTCGTGGTGGACACGCCCGCCGCCGTCACCGACCAGGTGCTGGCGGCCTTCGACGAGTCCGACGCGATCGCGCTGCTGGCCACCCTGGACGTCCCCAGCATCAAGAACCTGAAGCTGACCATGCAGACCATGGAGCGGCTGCGCTATCCGCCGAGCCGCATCCGGGTGATCGTCAACCGCGCCGACTCGCGCGTCGGCCTGCGCCTGCCCGACGTCGAGAAGGTGCTGGGCACCTCCGTCGACCTGACCATCCCCTCGTCGCGCTCGGTGCCCATCTCGGTGAACAAAGGCAACCCCGTCCTGCTGGAGGAGCCTCGCGGCAACGTCGCCGATGCCATCCGGCGGCTCGCCGCCGAGTTCGCGCCGGCCACCGCGACGGAGCCCGGGCCGCCCAGGCCGCGCCGCGCCCTCTTCCAGCGATCGTAGGCGTCGGCGCAGGCAAGGACGCGACCGCGAAGGTTCCCAACGAGTGGCATTTCCTCGTAACCTTGGGGGTACCGTTCCGGCGCTCGTCGTCTCGGAGCTGCCGTCATGCGCTTGAAGTTCACTATCCCGCCGCGCTCCCGGAGGTGCTGGTCGTAGTGCCCCGGCACGTGGTCCTGCTGACTCGCGACGCCTCGCTGGTGGTCGCGGTCAAGGCGCTGCTCGACGACGAGGACCGGGTGAGCGAGCTCGAGTCCCCGGAGGAGCTGCCCTCGGTCGGCGAGCTGCCCGTCGACGCGGTCGTGGTCGACCTGCCCGGCCCCTCCCGCAAGGCCTCGGTCGAGCGGGTGCGAGGCCGGTTCTCCGGGCCGCTGGTCGTCCTGCTCGGCCACGGGGAGGATCCCGCCAAGGCGCGCGTCGCCTTCCGTTGCAACATCCTCACCCGGCCGTTCGGCATGTCGCAGCTGTGGTCCATGCTGGCCGATTCGGCCACGGAGGCCGTCACCGAGGTCATCCCCGCCATCCGCCGCGACGCCCATGCGCCGGCCCAGGGCCCATCCGGGCCGCCGCACGAGCGCGCGGCACCGCCCACGGCTCCCGAGCCGCCCGCCCAGGCTTCAGGTCATCACGAACGCGTGGAGCGGCCCGACCGCCCGACCCCCCCCGCGCCCGAGCGCCCCGCGCGCGTGGCGGACCAGCCCGCCCTCGCTTCCGAGCGCCCCGCGCGCGTCGCCGACCAGCCCGCCCTCGCGCCCGAGCGCCACTCCCGCCCTACCGAGCGCCCACCCGCCGCAGGGCCAGAACGCCCGCCCGCGGCGGCGCCGCAGCGGCCGGCCGCGGCGGCGCCGGGACGGCCGGCCGCGCCGGTGGGGGAGCGAGGGGCACCTTCCGCGCCTCCGGCGCGGGCAGAGCGGGGGCCTGCTCCGCCCCCGACCGTGTCGGGACGGGCGGCGCGTGGCGGGGCCGCGTCGGGCGCTCGGCCGGAGCGGGCGGCGAACGAAGGCGGCAGGGCCGCGGCCTGGAGCTGGCGGCTCCGCCGCTTCCAGCAGCCAGAGGCGCGGGCCGCGAACCCTGGCGAGCTCACCCAGCCGATGCCCGCCGTCCCGCCGGCGCCGGACGCCAACGGCGCCGCCCCCGCCGCCGATCGCGTCAAGCGCCCGCCCGAGGCTGAGCCAGCCCGGGCGGCATCGCCGCCGGTACAACCTGAGGTCCAGGCTCGGCCTCCGGCGCCGCCGAGAGCCTCCGCCGAGGAGCAGGTCATGCCCGACCCGCCCGAGACCGTCGCCGGCCGGCTCGCTGAGCGGCTGGGAGCCGACACCGTCGCGCTGCTGCTCGACAACAACCGCGGTCTGCTCGAGGTCGCCGGCGGGGTCGGCCTCACCGCCAGCGAGCGCCAGCTTCAGGTGGAGTACGGGCACGAGGTCCTGCTCGAGCTGTTCCGCGTCGGCGTCGGCCTCATCGAGGACACCGAGCGTGTCCGCCCGCTGATCCGCGGCATCCCGGGGAGCCGCAGCCAGAGCCTGGTGATGGTGCCGCTGGTGCACGAGGGGCACGGCTTCGGCGCCCTGATCATCGGCCGCACCAGCCCGCCGGGCCAGCCCCGCCCCGAGTTCACCGAGCCCGAGATCGAGGCGCTCATGGACTTCGCCGAGGACGTCGCCGCCCCGTTGCGCAGCACCGTCCTGCTCCGGCGGCTGAAGGGGCAGCTCAACATCCCCGACCGCACCTGAGCCCGAACCGCCTCGTCGCGGGCCGAATGAGGTTTGCTGGTGGCCCGCGGATCCCTGTACCCTCCTCCAGCACCCCGGGCGCGTAGCTCAGCGGGAGAGCGCTGCCTTGACACGGCAGAGGTCGGAGGTCCAACTCCTCCCGCGCCCACCAGCACAAACACCTTCCCCGAGTCGCCCTGAGGTTGCTGCTGTCAGCAACCTGTCAGCAAGCCCCGCGGATGAGCCGGTCTATCCACAGCCATCTGAGGTGCTTCAAGAGGAAGATCATGGCTGGGTCGACCGAGAGCAACGACGATCTCCACGAGCAGCCGGTCCGGCGCGCCTACGTCCTGCTCCTTCTCGGCGCGCCGTGGGCACTGGTCATCTTGGGCGTCGGGTTGATCCTCGCTGGCGTTGGAGCGTTCGGTAACCGTCCAACCGCGGTGTCGGTCTCGGCTCTTGGATTCGGTGCAGTTATGGCCATTGTCGGCTGCTTACTATCTCGGATTAGCGGCCCTGTGGAGGTCAGTGCTACTGGCATGAAAGGGAATTTGGAGGCCATGCCACGGGAAGCGCTGATATTGGCGCGATCCGCCGCCGAGAAAGCTACGCCGGAGGATGAGCCAAACAGAACCCTCAAGATCGACAGCGCTGCGTTCAATGCAGTGTCCGAATGGGCCACCTCTCTGCCTCTCAGGTCAGATTGGCAGATACTCGTGAACCGTTCGACCAATCTTGATGAGACACTGCGGCTGGCGCGCCGAGTGATACGGCTCCCCGCCTTCCAGGTCGCTACACAGCAGCGCCAAGACGAAAACACGATGAAGGAATGGATGAATGGATATCTGAGCGGATCGCTTAGCCGCCTGGCAGCAGGCATCCAGAAGGAGCTTGCTACGCTAACGGAGGCGGCTGAGGGTGCCGTGACCTTCCGGATAGACCGGGGCGGCCCAGATTTGCGAGATATCCTCGGGGTTGAGGACAGATTTGAGTTTTCAGAGTATGATCCGATCAAGGTCGATCGCAGCCAGACGGCTGGCGCACTGGTGCTCTACATGATCTTGCCAATCGCCGAGCTGGGGATTCCAACGCTCTATCTTGGGATATATGTCGCTCGAATGGGACTAGAGTTTTGGGTAGTGCGGATTCCGGTCTTGGCTGGTGCTGTCCCTCTGACGCCCGATTCCTTGATTCATCGCTATTACAGGCGGGTCGGCCCTCTGCCGATTGGGCGACAGACGTCACTTGATAGCAGCGTCGAATTGTGCCGGGAGACAATGGACTTGTTCCTCGACATGGCACATCGATTTCTGACAGCAATGAGTGAGGGCATCGATCCGCTCGACGCGAGTATCTGGTTGACCGAGAGTCCGCCGAAGGCAATGACAGACGACCGCGAGTCGACCTGACTCTAGGAATGTGGTGTCTTTTGGCGGTGGCGCCGATTCGCTGCCGATGCGTCGCGCAGATCTGACCTGAGTGGCAGGTCCTGTCGGCGCAGGCCGGAGCCGTCTTGGCTGCCGACCTGCTTCCACCTTCTACGTCGATGCGTCTTGTTCCGGCGCGGTAGGGTCTATCTGACCGCCGGCGTCAGCCCACCGCCCCGCAGCTGCTCGCGTCGCGACGCTCTGGCCAGCACGAGGCGATCTCCCGCCCGCTGTTGTCGAGGGCGATCAGCCGCTCAACCGGCAACTTCTCCTTGGATCCTGGCCAGGGAACCACCGCGACGAAAAAGTTGACGGGAAAGTCGTTGCCGCTCTGCAACGGCGCAACGTCGAGCGGAGGTTTCCCGCCTGCCAGGATGAACCGGACCCGGTCGGCCTGCTTGGTGACGTAGCCGTCGACCACGAGCTTGGAGGGGTCCCCGCTGCTGTTGGCGTGCAGCGTGGCGAGCAGCGGCGGCTCTCCTGCGTAGGCGACCGGGGAACTGATCCGGTGCCGATTCCCGAACGCGAACTCCCAGCACAGCCGCCGCTCGTTGGGCAGCGGCGGCCGTGCGGCGATCATCCAGACGCCTTGCCGATCAGGCAGCGGCCCGACCGCGACGATCCGCACGTCCTGTGGCCTGCCACCCTTGCAGGCACCCAGCCCTTCCGACCGGGGGTCGGGGTCGGTCACCATCCGCAGCACCGCTGCCTCGGCGCTGTCCTTGGCGACCGTGGCGGCGTACTCCGCCAGCTTGGCGGGAAAGCGCAGCCTGGTGGACGGCGACGCTGGCGCCTGGTGGCGGCCGTCCAGGCGCAGCTGGCCGGCCCCAACCACGCCAGCGGCCAGGACGGCGGCGAGCAGCGCGGCGGTGCCTGCGGCGAGGCGGCGGCGTCGTTGGCGGCCGCGGCGGATGGCGGCCGCAGGGCCGGCGGTGCGCCCTTGGCGGGCGGCAGCCTCGGCCAGCTCCTGGAGGAGGTCACGCAGGTTGGTCATCGGGGTTGAGCACCTCCTCGGCGTCGCTGAGCCGGTTGGCAAGGGCACGGCGGCCACGGGCGAGCAGGCTCTTGACGGTCCCTGGCCGGACTCCGATCATGCCGGCCACCTCCTCGACCGGCAGGTCGACCAGGTGGTACAGCACGATCGCCTGGCGCTGGCGCATCGGCAGTGTGCGCAGTGCCTCCAGCAGCGCCAGCGCCTCGGCCGACGCGGCTGGGACCTGCGGCGGCGGGCCGAGGCGCAGCAGCGCCCGTGCCTGCCGCCGCAGCCTGCGGGCGCGCTCGGCCGCCAGGTTGAGGGCGACGCGGCGCACCCACGCCTCGGGCACGTCGTAGTCGCGCAGCCACGCCCAGCGGACCGAGGCGCGGGCAAACGCCTCCTGGACGACCTCCTCGGCCTCGTGGAGGTCGCCGGTCACCGGCAGGAGCTGACCGAGCAGCCGCCCGACCGCGCCCGCGTAGAACTCCTCGAAGCCTTCGGTGTTTGCCATCGCCCTTCCCGGGTGGCGGACATCGCCATACCTATACATGCCGCAGGAGCGTGCGCGGTGGCGGTCGGCCAGGATCACCCTGCCGTGGTTGCCGACGTCCATGAGGCGGACCGCCGGCATCGCCCCGAACGACTCCCGCCTGGTCGGATGACCGCCGGGGAGTTTGGGCGGCGATGTTGCTGGCAGCCACGTGCGCCGTGGTCTCGGCTGGGAAGCCGGTCTTGGCACGGCGACCGCAGCGAGGAACGTGGTGCCTCTTGGCGGTGGCGCCGATTCGCTGCTGATGCCCTGACCTGGGAGAATCACACCGGTGTAGTTCTCCTGGTGGAGGGTGGGATGACGCTGGGGCTGGCCGAACGCCAGGGCAGGCTGGGCAACGTGGCGGTGGCCCGCTGTGAGGCGCAGCTGCCGCAGCGGTCGATCTACCGGCTGTTGCACGCCGAGCGCGACCGGCTGTTCCCCGATGAGCTGTTCGCCGACCTGTACGTGCAGCACGGCCGCCGGTCGGTGCCGCCGTCGATCCTGGCGGTGGTGATGGTGCTGCAGCGCCTGGAAGGCTGCAGCGACCGGGAAGCGGTCGACCGGTTCGCCTATGACCTGCGCTGGCGGTACGCCGCCGGCGTCGACGACGAGGTGTCGGGGTTTGCGCACACGGTGCTGGTGGAGCTGCGCGCGCGGCTGCGCCGCTCCACTGACCCGGACCGGATCTTCCGGGTCACGACCCAGCTGGCCCGCCAGCTGGGTCTGGTCGGGTCCGCCGGGTGCTGGATTCCGCGCCGCTGCTTGACGCGGTCGCCACCCTGGACACCGTCAGCCTGGTCCGCGGCGGGATCCGCGGGTTGCTGCGCGCCCTGCCGGCCGAGCTGGCCGCGCAGGTCCGCGCCGGGCTGCGACGCAACGACGACTATGCCACGGCAGGCAAGCCAACCTGCGACTGGGACGACCCCGCCGCCCGCGAGGAGCTGGTCGACGTGCTGTTCCGCGACGGCTACCGCGCCCTGTTCGCGCTGCGCGGCGCCCAGCTCGGCCCGGACGCCGCCCAAGCGGCGGAGCTGCTGGCCACGGTGATCGGCCAAGACATCCAGGAGACCCCAGACGGGCGGTTCGTAATCGCCGAGGGGGTCGCGCCCGACCGGGTCATCTCCCTGGCCGACCCCGAGGCCCGCCACGGGCACCAGACCGCCGCGCACGGCTTCGACGGCTACAAGGGCCACATCGCCAGCGACCCTGACAGCGAGATCATCACCGCTGCGGAGATCGGCCCCGCCAATGGCGGGGATGCAGCCATGGCGGAGGCGCTGCTGGCCGACCTGCCCGCGTCCGGCCCCGCCGGCCAGTCTGCCACCGAGGCGACCGCCGGCCTCGACCTCGCGCCCGTGCCGGCCGCCTACGGCGACAGCGCCTACGGCACCGGCGCGGTGCTGGCGCACCTGGATGGGCGCAGCATCACCGCGATGACCAAGGTCCCACCGCTTGTCGCACCGCGGGGCCGGTTCGCCAAGGACCGGTTCACCATCGACCTTGCCGCCGGGACGGTCACCTGCCCCGCCCGGCTCACCGTGGCGATCACCCCACGCCCAGGTGGCGGCGGGCTGGCCCGCTTCGGCCGCGCCTGCCAGGTCTGTCCGCTCGCCTCGGCCTGCACCACCAGCCGATCAGGGCGCACCATCACCATCCACCGCCACGAGGCCCTGCTCGCCCGCGCCCGCCAGCGGCAGCGGGATCCCGCCTGGCGGGCGGACTACCGCGCGACCCGGCCGAAGGTGGAACGCAAGCTGGCGCACCTGCTGCGCCGCCGCCACGGCGGGCGGCGCGCCCGCATGCGCGGGCGCCAGCGAGTGGGCCAGGACTGGCGCCTGCTGGCCGCTGCGGTCAACCTCGCCCGCCTCGCCACCCTCGGCGTCGGCTGCAGATCAGGCGGCTGGGCGGTCGCGCCTGCGTAGCTCGAAGACCAGGGCAGCCGGTCAGCACGACAGGACGGGGTGGTGCTGGCTGGGGTGGGTCTTCCCTCTGGCCTGCTGCTCGGAGCTGTTGGCGCAGGTGCCCTGGGTGATCAGTGGTGGCTGTGGCGGAGCGGTAGCCGGGCCACGGTGTCCAGGTCGTAGGCCAGGACTGCCCAGCTCTCCCAGATCCTGGCGCCTTGGGTGCCCTTGAGCCTGGACCGGCCCGCCCTGTAGTTGCGTTTGAGGTGGGAGATGCGTCCCTCGCAGCCGACCCGGAAGCGGGCCCGGCGCCGCCGGGTCCGCCTGGATCCGGCGTTGCCTGAGTCGCCGGCGATGAACACCTCGGGGCTGCCGGCCTGGGCCAGGGCTTGTTGGGTGCGGGTCCTGAGGAACCCGGCGTCCACGGCGGCCTCCCGCACGGTGATCCCCAGCTGGTCCAGTTCGGCGGCGGTGGCAGGCAGTAGGGCGTTGTCGTGGGTCGAGCCGGCCGCAAGCTTGGGGGGCAGCAGCAGCCCCCTGGCGCCGCGGCGGGTGTTGGCGGTGACCTCGGTGAGCTGGACCACGTAGCCGAACTCGTTGGGCTTGGCCAGCTTGCCGCGGCGCACTGGGCGGGCGTCGGGGTCATGAAGCGACACCAGCCGGTCGGTGATCTTCTGGCCCGCAAAGCGCATCCTGGTCTGTTCCACGACCCGTTCGGCCAGGCCGATCGCCTGCTGCAGGCCAGCGATGGCGCGGGCCCGCCCAGCCCGGGAGATCCCCGGAGCGCGGGAGCGGGCCCGGCGGGCCTGGCCAAGACCCGCTTGGCCTGGGTGACCGAGACGCGGGCCAGGTCGGCGGCCTCCAGGGTCAGGCGGCGCACCTGGGTCTTGGCGTCGCCGGTGCGCCGCCGCAGGGTGCGGCCAAGCGCCCGCAGCCGCTTGCCGACAGCCCGACTGCGGTCTTGGACCCGCCCGGTCACGGTCGGCACGGCCGCCCGGACCTGCCGCGCGCAGCGGGCAAGCACGCGTACCGCGTCGGCGGCCAGGCCGGCGTCGGTGGGGTAGCGGATGTCGGCCTCGGCCACGGTGGAGTCTGAGCGCAGCGCTCGAGGGCGGAACCGCCGTTGCCGCAGCGCCACCCCGATGACCTGGTGGATGATGGCGTCGGCGACCTGGGGACCCAGCCGGCGGGTCAGCTTGCGCACCGTGGACTCGTCAGGGACCGGGCAGGTCAGCGGGATCAGGCAGAACCGCCGCAGGTGCAGCGAGTCCGACACCTCGGTGAGCAGGGTCTCATAGCCCCATCCGGTGCGGTGCTTGATGATCATCAGCCGCAGATAGGTGGCCATGGGCATGGTGGGCCGACCCCGCGTGAGGGGATCGGCGTCAAGCGCGGCCGCAAGCGACTGGAACCGGACCAGGAACGGCGCCAGGATCTGCGGGTCGCACAGCACCTGGTCCAGGCGGGCCAGATCTTGCGGCAGGGTCCGCACGCCCTCGGGTAGCAGGTGGTCCCACACGGTGTCGGGCTGGTCGGCGTGCAAGATGAGCATCGGCTCTCCAGGCAGTGCGGCATCTAGCAGTCTACTAGCTGCTAGAACCTGGTCGCGTAAGGTGAGCCGATGCGCACCAACACCCCCACCCTGGCCACGCTGCAGGCCGAGCTGGACCGGCTCAAGGACCAGATCGCCCAGGTCGGGTTCGTCTGCCCAGGCAGCGTGGTCCGCCGGTACATGCCCTGCGGCAAGCCGGGCTGCCGCTGCCAAGCCGGCCCACCCAAGCTGCACGGCCCCTACTGGCAGTACAGCCACAAGGTCGGCGGCAAGACCATCACCCGACGCCTGACCCCCGAGCAAGCCCGGCTCTACCAGCAATGGATCGCCAACCGCCGCCGCATCGGCCAGCTCCTCGCCCAGATGCAACAGGTCTCAGCCCAGGCCGCGGAGATCCTCCTACGCGATGCCGAAGTCACCCACCCCACGTCGGTTCAGACGCCCACCCGCGCCCGGTAGTCCAGCGTCGATAATTTCCGGGGGAAGTAGCTAATCCGATATTTCACGAACCATGCACGGAAGCCCATTGGCCTGCCCTGATGGTGCTGAGACCCTGCACCATTTGGTGATGTCTTCGGTCGAGGAACAGTTGCATTCGCCCAGCTCCACGCCCACGTTCCACGACCATACTGGCGCCTGGGTCGGGTAGCCGATCCGAGCCACTACACGGCCCGCGCGTGGTCAGGGTGTGACGGACCGCACAGAGCAGCCGTGACGTTCCACACAACTCACTTCCTCCCGGCGTCTCACCTCATTATGATCATGGGTCGCAGGCTCACAGATGAGCCGCGCGAAGGCGAGGGGTGGGCATGGACGACCGACCAGCGACGCTCGGCATCCACGTCGTTGTCGGGTCCGACAGCGACGCCGAGGAGATCGCCGAGGCCACGTTGCAGCTTCGCCGTGAGCTGCTCGATCTGGACGTCGAGGCGGTCGAGCTGCCACGGGCGGGTGAGCCGCCGCTGGGAACCAGGGCGGCGGAGTTGGCGGCGCTTGGCGCGCTGGCGGTCACCCTGGCCCAGTCCCAGCTGCTCGGCTCTGTGGTCGCCGCGGTGCGGTCGTGGCTTGCCGGCTCGCAGCAGCGCAGCATCAAGCTCGAGCTCGGCGGCTGACCGTCACCTTCTGCGGGTCGAACAGCGTTACCCCGTCCTCGGTCGGTTGCCACCCAGGTAGGTAGCGGCGGATGAGGACGGCCATCTTCGTGCGGGGGTGTCGTTTGCGCAGCCAGCGGACTACCCGGTGCCAGGTGTACTGGTCGAGGTAGCCGAAGGTGGCTTTGG
>WNFV01005339.1_pt1 | contig 15577 bp, 18 predicted proteins | sample 5400101 | NCBI WGS metagenome assembly WNFV01 (sample SAMN13153361, study PRJNA577476) | soil metagenome | isolation source: 115 cm soil or saprolite under grassland replicate 1 | place: USA:California | collected 2016-06-15 | reverse complement strand
GGGCTGGTCATCAATCCTGACGGGGCGAAGATGCAGATGGAAGGCTGCATCGCCATGGGTCTCGGCTACGTGCTCACCGAGGAGCTGAATTTCCGCGGCGGAGAGATTCTGGACAAGAATTTCGACACGTACGCGCTGCCGCGATTCTCGATGGTGCCGAAAATCGAGACGGTGCTGATCTCCAATGACGAGCTCGCGCCGCAGGGCGGCGGCGAGCCGGCGATCGTGCCGATGGGTGCGGTGATCGCGAACGCCGTCTTCGACGCGGCGGGCATCCGGATGTACCGTCTGCCGATGACGCCGGCTCGCGTCAAGGCGGCGATGAAGGTGTAGCGCGCATACTCATCTTGAGGTCACAAATTGTGACCTCGAGTTTGAGGCGGCTTCCACACAGAGTAGAAGTTCTTTGCTGCTGGAACCTGCCGAGGTAGTCTCGGCTCGATGCAGAAAAAATCAGCCGCCGCAATTCGCGAACAGGTCCTTCATACCATCGTCGTGATTCGTGCTCAGAAGGTGATTCTCGATCATGACCTGGCAGCGCTGTACGAGGTTCCTACGAAAGTGCTCATTCAGGCAGTCAAACGCAATGCGAGCAGGTTTCCCGCAGATTTCATGTTTCAGCTCTCGTTGCGGGAGTTCAGACACTTGAGGTCACAAATTGTGACCTCAAGTTTGTGGGGAGGGCGGCGGACGGCGCCGTACGCATTCACGGAGCAGGGCGTAGCCATGCTCTCGACTGTGCTGCGCAGCCGTCGGGCGAGAGCAGTGAACGTTGAAATCATGCGCGCCTTTGTTCGCTTGCGCCGGTCGGCGGTTCCGTACAAAGAACTCGGCCGCAGGATCGATACGCTCGAGGAACGGACCGACGGACAATTCCAAGTTGTTTTCGACGCGATTCGCGCTCTGATCAATCCGGAGGTCAAGCCAAAAAGAAAAATCGGGTATTTGTCGGCGGGAGCGGGCGCGACGGCGATTATGGCTTTACCGTCGCGGTCGCCGTCGCCGTAAGGCCGCCGAGCTAAGCAGGGAGGCAACTTCTTTGCACCACTGCTCGGCATGCGCCGAGCACTCATCCCAGCATTCTTCCTCCTCGCCGCCTGTGCAACCAATCCGGTCACGCACAAGCGGATGTTCAACATCGTCTCCGAGGGCCAGGAGATTCAGATTGGGCAGCAGTCGCACGAGGAGGTCCTCCGGCAGTACGGCGTTTACAACGAGAAGCCGGAGCTGAATCGGCTGGTCGACTCGATCGGCCATCGCATCGCTGCGATCTCCGATCGGCCGAATCTGCCGTGGCACTTCACGGTGATCGACACGCCGATGGTGAATGCGATGGCCCTGCCGGGCGGCTACATCTACGTCACGCGCGGCATGCTCGAGCGGATCAATTCGGAAGATGAACTGGCCGGCGTTCTGGGACACGAAATCACGCACGTCACCGCGCGGCATGCTGCACAGCAGATCTCGCGCGCTCAGCTCGCCCAGCTCGGCATGGCCCTCGGCTCTGTTCTCGCGGGACCGCAGGCGGCGCAGACCTACGGGCAGCTTGCCGAGCTCGGGCTCAATCTCCTCTTCCAACGCTACTCGCGCGGCCAGGAGAGTCAGGCGGACATCGTTGGAACCTCATACGCGACGCGCGCGAGTTTCAATCCCGTCGGCATGGAGCGCATGCTGGTCTCATTGCAGCGGCTCGACAAACATCCCGCCAGCAGCATCGAGCGCTATTTCCAATCCCATCCCGATCCGGCGAAACGCGTGCGCGATGTTCGTGGGGAAATCCAGAAAATCGCGGCGAAGAATCCCGCCGCGGTTGCGGTCGCGCCGAAGCGCGAGCCGTACGTCCGCCTAACAGACGCGATGATGACCGGCAACAGCACCGAGCGAGTGGTCATTCGCCAGGGAACGATCTATGACCGCGACCACGGCATGATCCTTCGCGCTCCGGCCGGCTGGACCCCGACGGTATCCGAGGGTGCGTTGTTTTCCATGGTGCCGCGGGGGCGAAACCAGAACCTGGCCTTCATCGCGCAGGAGATCGAGAACCGCCAGTTGCAGGGGAACAACGCGCAGTCGGCGATGCGCAATCAGTTCCAGCAGATGGGATTGCAATTCGCCGGATCGCGACAAACCACGACCGAAACCGGCCAGCAGTTCGTCATCGACGCGTGGAGCGGGCAGACGGAGTCAGGGCCGGTGGGCGTCGAGACGACGCAGTTCCCGCATGGCGACCACGTTGCCGTTTTCATGTTTCTCACGCCTTCGCTATCGCGATATCAAAGCCCGCTCAGCGACATCCTTCACAGTGCGGCGATCGACCTTGCTCGCGCAAGGTCCGCCGATCCAGCGCGCATTCGCGTGAGCAGCGTGCCAGGCGGCGAGTCATGGAGCGATCTGGCCCGGCGCGCGACGCGAAATCCCGCCGACGCCGAAGTGATCGCGAACATGAACGGATTCGACGTGAAGGAGCCGCCGCGCGCGGGAATGTCGGTGAAGCTGCCGGAGGAGATCATCCCCGAGATGTAGGGCCGCCACCCCCGGCGGCCGGCCGGCGAGGGCGCCGGCCCTACACCGTTTTTTCCAAGCTCAGGCGGGCGAGGAGCACGATCAGCTTGCGTTGCTCTTCATCGCCCCTGAGATAGTTCTCGCAGAGTTGATCGACATGTTCCACCGGTTCCGACGCCGAGACGGTGAAGCCTTCCGCCGGCGCCTCGGACGTGCGGCTCCATTTTTTCTCGAAGCGCACACCGCCGACGACGGTGCAATGCAGGTATCCGCGATCGAATCCGTTCGCGGCGACGACGCCGTCGCGAAAGACCGGCATGTCACGCTCGATCACCGGGCCCAGACCGCGCGCGTTGGCCACCTGTTCGGCGAGCGAACGTGCCACAACCGTGCTGACGATTTCGCGCAGCGCGGCCGCGGAGTCGCCGGCGTGATCGGCAAAGAAGAGGCCCGACTGGTACACCGTCGTTCCACTGTCGCCGGCGGCGAAACGATGCACGCGGCACGACACCACCCGCGCGGTTGTCTCGACACGATTCCCTTGCCACTCGAGGTGGAAGGTTGCAGTCTTGGCTACATCGAGGCGATGAAAGTGTTCGATCCGCGCGCCGCAATCTGTCAGATCGAGGACCACCACGCCCATGGTGCCGAAGCGAGCGATGAGAGCGCGCGTGAGCTGAATGCGGTTCTTCTTGCGCCGTTCCGGACGCATTCCCCTAGAACTTCACTTCCTGGCTCGCTGCCGGTTCGTTGCACGTTTCGCAGCGCCAGCCGCGGTGCAGCCTCTTGAACGGCGCACCATCCTCGTCGCGAAAGAGCATCTTGGTCTCATGACACCAGTCGCATCGGACGATGTGAGGATTCCCGAATTCGAGATTCGCTTGCACCAGTGCCGTGGCGATTTCTTTCTCGTTCGCAGCGAGGTCGTCGCTGCGCAGCATTTTACCGGCGGTGATGCGAATGGTTTCTCGATCCACTGGCTAACTCATCGGGACCCACTTGGTGATCAGGTCGAGTTTCGTGGTGTTCTCCGGCCACGCATTTGCGGCGCGATAGAACGTGCCGTCGCCTTCGCGCCGCACCTTTCGCGCCAGCTCGGTCACGCTTTGGCAGACCGACTTGCTCCCGCGCACGTCCTTCCGATCGACAGTGTTCCCGGTCCGCTCTGCGACTCCCTCGAACACGTTGATCTCTTCGAGCATCGTCATTACGGCCGCCGCACCTTCACTGCGAGGCCCATGGCCTCGAGGAGCACGATCGCATACCAGCCGAAATCGATCTGCCACAGTTTCCAGCCGAGCCGCGCGGACCACGGTTTCGCATGGTGATTGCCATGCCAGTTCTCGCCCTGAAACATGTGCAGGAATCCGAGCCAGGCGATGTTCTGCGAGGAGTCTTCTCCCGGCTCACGGTGCGGACGCATGTGGGCGATGCTGTTGACGAAGCACTGCACGTGCAGCGACGCTGCGAGACGCATCGGGCCGAGCCAGAAAAATGCGACCGGTCCGAAGAACAATCCGCCGAACACCGACACCGCGAGAATCGGGACCTGCATCCGATTCCAGAAGCGATACTCCCGCTTATCGAGGTCGGGGCACCACCGGCTGAGAGGCACATTGCCGGCCTGCCAGAGCCATCGCAGGTGCGACCACCAGAATCCGCCGATGGAGGGGCTGGAGATGTCCTCCGGCGTCTCGACTTTGGCGTGATGCTGCCGGTGATTCGCCGTCCACGAATCGGGCGCGCCCGACCCGTTGAACATCGCGAAGAAGATCAGTGCATGCCGCACCACGGGATGCAGTCGCACGGAGACGTGAGCCAGCGAGCGGTGGTAGCAAATCGTGACTCCCATTCCGCCGAGCCACGCGAGGGCGAACGTCGACGCGGCAATCTTCCAGGACGGAACGGGGAAGAAGATCACGCCGGCAAGCGCGAACAGGTGAAGCGCGACGAGATAGAAAAAAGTGCTCCGGTCTCCCTTCGCAGCCTTCCACCATGGAGCTTTCCACGGCTCGGGCCCGAGGCTGGAGACGATCGGCGCGTGTATATCCTGTCGAACAATGGGAAGTGCGAATGCGGATTCGGTAATGATTCCTCCAACTTTGCCACTGGCAAAAAGTCAATTTTCCTTCACTTATTGACAAACAGTCAATAGGCGACCATTATGCCTCCGTGTACGGCCAGATCCTTCGGAAACTCAGGGAAGCGAAAGGACGGTCGCAGGCTGAGGTGGCGAGACGGGCTGGGATCTCTCCGGCGCAACTGGCGCGACTGGAAATGGATCAACGTGGGCTATACGTCGAAGATTTCGTCAGGATTGTCGAAGTGCTCGGCGACAAGCCGGGAAACCTCCTTCCTAACGACCTTGGCCAAATCGGACACTTGAAGCCGCTGATTGACTGTCTCGCGGAACTGAGTCCCGAATTGCTGCCTCGATTGGAAAGTATCCTTCAGGACATCGTTCTGCTGACGCAGGATGTGACCACTACGATGCGCCTGGAGGCAAAGCTGCCCCGACAGAGCCACCGATAAACGAACTCTTCTGAAAGCGAGACAACTCATGACGATGTGGCTTCTGCTTCTCATTCCTGTGGTCGCTCTTCTGCTGTGGATGCTTTTGAAGAGTTTTGCATCGGATCGCCTCCAGCTCTTCAGCGAGCAGCGTCGCGCCTCTTCGCGACTGGTGAGCCGAGGGGAGTTTGTGGATGGAAACCGGCGGTTGCCGGTGGCTTTGGCCCTGACCGACAGCGCCTTCCATTACGAGAACTCCGATATGCAGGCCTCGGTCGAGCGGCAGTGGATCGAGGAAGTGGAGTACGACGACGAGCTCTCCACAGGGCAGTCCATTGGTGAGGGCACCGCGTTGCGGCTTCGCTGCTCCAGTCAGACTTTCGAGTTCGTTCTGCCAGCCGACAGCATCGGGCAGTGGAAGACATTTCTTCCTGCGCATCGCATGTCGGCATGAGCCGGCGCGGCGTGACGGATCGCGTGAAAGCGAGTATGGTAATTAGGTCGAGGAACGTTCCTCGCCCTTCAGGCTCCTGAGCTAAGGCACGAACCTGTTATTCTTTCTCTTAGCACAACCCAACCAAGGAGCAGTTTCATGAAGGTGTATGTCGGAAATCTTTCCAAAGAAATGAGCGAAGCGCAGTTCACCGAGCTCGTGGCGCCCTTCGGCGCAACGAACAGCGTGAATCTCGCGAAGGATCGCGACACGGGAGCCTCGCGCGGATTCGGCTTTGTCGAATATCCGAACGATGAACACGCGCGCGCGGCGATCCAGGCGCTCAACGGCAAGGAAGTCGGCGGCCGCGTGTTGCGCGTGAACGAGTCGCAACCGAAGGGCGGCAGGCCGTAGGAGACCCCATGCCCGCGAAAGCCATCCGAGAGCCTCATGTTGCCGTTTCGGAGTTGAATCTGAAAAAGACCGCGCTGCGCATTCTCGGTCAGCGTCTCGTTTCTCCGGAGGTCGCCTACATCCAGCGCACCCTTGGCGCAACCGCAACGCAGAAAGAGCTCGACGCGTCGGTCACGGCGGTTCGCAAGATGCCGTGGGCGAAGATCGTGCAGCCGGAGTAGGCCTTGTTCGTTCGAGAGCGGCGGCACATTCCTGCAGTGGCAGGCGAATCTGCCGGCGGTACTGGTCACGGGCGGATAGGTTCGTGGGGCGGTGATGCCACATCGCTCCACGCCTGCTGCACGATGAGCCAGTGGCCGTCGGGCTGACGCTTCAGGATCAGCAGATAGTCGCCTCGTATCTCGCGCGTCGTGCCGGCCGTGGTGATGGTCTCCTCGTACGTTCCGCTGTCGTACGCGAGGTTGTCCGATCCTTCGATCGTGATGCCGTGAAAGACGATGTGCGGCGTGTTCGTCGCCAGCACTCTCGCGAAAAGCGATCGGATTGCGTCGACGCCTGTCGTCCTTTCTGAATTCGGCCGCAGGAAGACCGCATCGGGCGCGTACAACTTCATGATGTCGTCGACCCGCTTGGCGTTCCAGTCGTCAGCCCAGATCTCGCGGACCCGCGCGATGATGCCGATGTCCTTGACCGTTTTTTCCGCTGTATCGAGGGCGAGCGTGCAACTCATTGCCAGAAGAGCGCAAAGCGCCAGGATCTTCGACATCGCGTCAATATACGGGAAATGCGAAATGGCCGTTCTCGGTTAAAATCGGTCGGAAGTTCGTCCAATTTCGATGTTCAAACGATTGCTTTCCATCGCGGGCGTTTTGTGCGCCGTCAGCACTGCGCAAGCAGCCGGGCCGTCTCAGCCGCTCGTCTCGAAGCTGCTGCGTCAAGCTCCCGGCCTGCACGCTGAGGCGTTGCAGATGGCGCTCGAATCCGCGCATCGTGCCGCGGAGCGGGGTTTCGTGCGCCGAAGCAATCTCCTGACGGTCATCGACTATTCGATCCGCTCCTCGGAGCCGCGGCTCTTCGTGTTCGATGTCGCGAACAAGAAGCTGCTGTTCCGCGAGTTGTGCGCGCACGGCAAGAATTCCGGCGATGACATCGCGAAATTCTTCTCCAACGAACCTGGCAGTCTCGCCAGCAGCCTCGGCCTTTTCATCACCGAAGACACCTACGTCGGCCACAACGGCTACTCGTTGAAACTTCGTGGCCTCGATCCCGGGATGAACGACATGGCTGAGGCGCGCGCGATCGTGCTTCACGGAGCGTACTACGTGAGCCATGAAGCCGTTCGCGCGCTCGGCCGTCTCGGGCGAAGCTGGGGATGCCCCGCAGTTCGCGAAGAGATCGCGCACAAACTGATCGATACGATTCGCGGCGGCTCCGCGATTTTCGCTTACTACCCCCACAGGGGACGTACCTAGCCTTTCGTCTGATGCGCTCTCCGTTCCCGCCCCGCAAAATCGCGGCATGAACGAACTGCAGACACTTTCCAATCAAATGGCTGATGTCGTCGCGTCGATTGCTCCCGCGGTCGTACAGGTGCAGCGCGCGAGCGGAGTGGTTTATGCGGATGATGTCGTGCTCACGAACGCCCGCGCCTTAGGCCGCGAAGACGGCCTGCACGTGCGCATGCATGATGGCCGCACGCTCGACGCGGAGCTGCACGGCTGGGACCCCGCGACCGGTCTCGCGCTCGTGCGCGCGTCCGGCATCAACACCGCTCCCGCGAGACAGGCGGCGGAGCCGGCGCGCGTGGGAAACCTGGCGATCGCCGTCGCGCGATCGTGGAGTAACGCGATTACGGGGAGCGTCGGCATTGTTTCCATTATTGGTGGTCCGCTTCGCACTAGCCGCGGGCGTTCGATCGACGAGGTCATTCGCACGACTGCTCCGATGCACGAAGGCTTTGCCGGCGGTGCTTTCGTCGACATGTCGGGAAGCGTGATTGGAATCGCCACCGCTGCATCGATTCGCGGCCTCGGCGTGATCATTCCCGCTCCGATCGCGTGGAAGACCGCCGCTGCGCTCCTCGAGCATGGCAAGATCCGCCGCGGATACCTCGGCATCTCCGGACAGCCGGTGCGGCTGAATGATGAGCAGAACGCGCTGCTGATCGTCGACGTGAAATCGGACAGCCCGGCCGGGGCCGCAGGCCTTCGGGTGGGAGACAGCATCATCAAATTCGATGGACATCCGGTCGAGGAGCCGGAAGATCTGCTCGATCTGCTTACAGGTGATCGCGTCGGAAAGAGCGTCGATATCAACATTGTTCGCGGTGACGGAACCAAAGATGTGAAGGTGACGATTGGCGAGCGTTGATCCTGACTCCCCGATCTACGAGGCGCTCACTCCACGCGAGCTCGAAGTGCTGGAGGTGCTCGCGGAGGGGCTGTCGAATCGCGCGATCGCCTTGCGGCTTGGCATCAGCGAGCACACGGTGAAATTTCACATCTCATCGGTTTTCGCCAAGCTCGGTGCGGAAAATCGGACGGATGCGGTGCGACGCGGCGTACGCCGAGGACTGATCACGCTCTGACACATTACAATGGTTGTGTCCGTCTCGGTCCACGATGCTGCTCTTCATTGCCTTGATGCTGGCCGGCGCGCCTCGCGAACGGGCGGTGCTGATCTATCCGCGCGAACGCGCGTGGTTTCGGCGCGTCTTCTACACCGCGCATCAACGCAATCTGCAGCGCGAGCTCAGAAAACAATTCGACCTCGACGTTCACGAGAACGTCGGCACAGCTGACGAGCTGTTCCGCACCGAGATTCGCGGCGCGAATCTGCTCGTGCTCTCTGGCCACGGCTGTCCGTTCGCGCTCTCACTGGGAGGCCGCGAGGAACGGACGCTCGATGCCTCGCAGTTTGCGCGCCTGCAGACGTTTCTGTCGCAGCTCGCGCCCGACGCGACGATCATCCTGCAAAGCTGCGACACCGGTCTCGGATTCGCGTGGGTCGTCAAACGAGCTGCCGGCCCGAACCGCCGCGTCATCGCTGCAAACGGCGACATTCCCCGCGACGGACTGAAAATCACATCGCTCCAGCCGCTCAATGTAACCATCATGTGCGAAGGGGAGTGGGACTGCACGCTGCGGCTGTGAGAAAATGCCGGCCGTCCAAAGGAGGCCACATGAAATCCGTACTCATCGGCGCGTTGGCCGTTGTCGTCACAGGCGGCATCGCTCTCGCGCAAGAACATCCCGAGCACCCGACCGACAAGCCGGCAGCGAAGCAGTCGAAGGCGTACAGCATGGACGAGCTGGAGAAGGCAATCACCGCCGAGATCCAGAACGCGCAGAAGGCCGATGGCTTCTACCATCTGAAAGACGGCGACAAGACATGGAACCTGAAACTCGATCACGTGCACAAAGAGCGGCTGGCGCGCGTCGATCCAGAGACGTACTTCGCATGCACCGATTTCAAATCGGATGACAACCACACCGTCGACGTCGACTTCTTCATGAAAAACGACGGCGAGAAGCTCGTCCTCAGCGACGCCACGCTGCACAAAGTGGACGGCAAGGCGCGCTACAACTGGAAAGAGAAGGACGGCTACTGGGTCAGAGTGCCGGTGCAGTAACGCCGGCCACTGGCCGGCCGGTGTGCACGCTTCAAGCGTGCCGGCAGGTTGCCGGCGCACCGGCCGCCATGGATGGCGGCGTTACACCCGCGATCGCGTTCGAGTGGGTGGCTTCTGCCGCTCGACCCACGCCTCCACGCCTGGCACTGTGCAGCGGGGGATCGGATGGCCGAGAGCGTCTTCGATCTGGCGGACGATCATGAGGTCCTGCCAGGTGACGATCGACGAGACGATTCCCTCGCGCTCGACTCGCGCGGTGCGGCCGGCGCGGTGGATGTAGTCCTCCACGTTTTCAGGGATGTCGAAATTGATCACGTGCTCGATGCCGGGCACGTCGATGCCCCGTCCGGCGATGTCTGTCGCGACGAGGATGCGGTGTGAGCCTTCGCGAAAATTCGATAACGCCTCGACACGCTTTCCCTGCGATTGATCGGAGTGAATGCGCGCGACCGGATGTCCCTGGCGCTTCAGGATGTGGTACAGCCACTCGGCATCCACTTTTCGGCGCGTGAATACGAGCGTGCTGCCGAGCTCCTGATGCAGCAGTGCCAGCAGCGCAGGCCGCTTGTTCTCCGGCGCCACCACGTACAAGCGGTGGGTGATCCCCACCGCCGCCCGCCCGACCGGTGTGATGTCGATGCGCAGCGGGTCGTGCAGCAGGGTTCGCGCAAGCTCCTCGATCGCCGGCGGCATCGTCGCAGAGAACATCATCGTGCGACGCTGCTTCGGAAGTTTCGTGATTAGTTGCCGAACCTGTGGGAGAAAGCCGAGGTCGAGCATGTGGTCGGCTTCGTCGAGGACGAGCTCCTCGACGCGGTTGACGCGGATCGTGCGCCGGTTGATGTGATCGAGCAGGCGCCCCGGCGTCGCCACGACGATGTCCGGCTCCTCGGAAATCGCGCGAAGTTGCCCCTGCATCTTCACGCCGCCGATGAGGCACGCAGCCTTGAGGTCATGATTTTTTCCGAAGAGCTCGATGAAGGCCTGTGTTTGCAGAGCGATTTCACGCGTCGGGCAGACGATGAGCGCGCGCAACCCGCCGCCGTGTTGCAGCTTTTCAACGAGCGGAATGACAAACGCCGCTGTCTTGCCGGATCCGGTCTGCGCGAGCGCGATGATGTCGCCCGTCTGCAGCGCGGGAGGAATCACCGCCGCCTGAATTGGCGTGGGGTGCTCGAAGCCAACTTCGCGGATCGATTGCAGAATCGGCGCGCTCAGCCCGAGCTCGTCGAATGGCTCGACGGTCGTCGGAACCGGGTGATGCGGGATGCGGTCACTGTTCATGTTAGCCTGATCATATTATTTGGATGCGCGGCACGGCATCCCGATTGCTCCAGACAATGGCTTCCATGCTGCCGGCGACCGCTCACGAACGATTCGAGATCCTCGGGCGCCTCGGATCCGGCTCCTTTGGCTCGGTGTACGAGGCGTTCGATCGCTATCGCAATCGCATTGTCGCGCTGAAAGTGCTCGAGCGCGCCTCCGCCGATGGAGTGGCGCGCTTCAAACGCGAATTCCGCACTCTGGCCGAGGTGCGGCATTCGAACCTGGCGAGCCTGTATGAGCTGCTCGTCGTCAGCGATCACTGGATTCTCACGATGGAGCTGATTCGCGGAACCGAGCTCCTCGAGCATCTGGCGACGGCCGAGCTGCAGCATTCGTTCGTCGAGTTGCGAAGCCCGACACTGCCGGGCCTCGATCTTGACCAGACGGTAAAGCTGCGACGGCAGAAGAGCGTCGTCAGTCCGGTGTACATCGACCACGTCCGGGAAACCTTCCGCCAGCTCGCCGTTGCCATCGCTGTTCTGCACGCATACGGAATCGTGCATCGCGACATCAAACCATCGAACATCATGATCACACCGGAAGGTCGAGTGGTCCTGCTCGACTTCGGCCTCGCGGTCGGAATTGCCGCGGACGATTCGCTCGATCGGCAAGTCATCGTTGGAACACCGGGGTACATGTCTCCGGAGCAGATCTCCGCATCATCTCCTTCCGCTGCGAGCGACTGGTATGCATTCGGCGTGCTGCTGTTTCAGGCGCTCAGCGGCCGGATGCCGTTCATCGCGCCAAGTTCACTCGAGGTGATGGAGGCGCAAGTTCATGGTGAGCCGGCGCGGGCGACCGAAATCGCGCCGGCAGTGCCCCACGATCTGGCGTTGCTCGCGGACGACTGCATCAAACGCGATCCCGCCTCCCGCCCATCCGACGTAGAAGTTCTCGGCCGTCTCGGAATCCGACAATTCGATCCGATGCGTCCCATCCGAAAACGCACGCGCCGGCCGGACCGCATCGGACGCGGACGCGAGCTGCGGGCACTTCGAAGCTGCATCGCATTGGCGCAGCGCGGTGGCCCGCGAGTCATACTCCTCCACGGATCAGCGGGATCGGGCAAGAGCACGATGATCGATCTGCTGCTCGATGAGCTTCGTCGCGAGACCAACACCCTGATCATCAGCGGTCAATGCGAAGCGTGGGAATCGGTGCGCTTCAACGCGATCGACAGCCTTCTGGACTCGCTCGCGCGTGAGTTTCGCCGCGATCGGCCGCCGACAGTCGATGCCATCCTGAACCGAGCCCTCGCCGTCGCGCAGGTATTTCCCGCTTTGGTTGCCACACCTTCTGCCGATGCTGGAGAAGAGACGATTTCCGTGCCGCCGAAGGGCGAGAAGCTGATCGCCCGTGCGACCGCGGAGCTGCGTTCAGTTTTGGCCGCCGCGTCCGGCGATCGTGGGCTGCTGCTGACGCTCGACGACGCGCAGTGGGGCGATTACCAGAGCGGTCAAATGATGCTGCGGCTGCTCGAATTGCCCAATCTTGTCCTGCTGCTGTCCTATCGCTCGGAAGATTGGCGCACCAGTCTATTCCTGCAGGCGCTCGTGGGATCGGGAATTCCGATGCGCGAGGTTCATCTCGGCGAACTGTCGCGCGCCATGACTGCGCAGATCTTGAGATCAGCGACCGGCCGAGGGAATCAGCGACTCGCAGATGCGATCTATCGCCAGACCTCGGGCAATCCTGCGTTGATCGACATGGTTGTTGACGCGGTCCTCAGCGGCGCGAAAGAGCCGCGCTCCCTGCTCGCTCGCGCCGTGGCGCTGCGGATGCAGCGTCTATCCGCGCCCGCACGCCAGCTTTTCCAGTTCCTGCTCGCCCGCGACGGTCCGATTCACGATGCCCTCGCCGCTTCGGCTCTCGAGTTCTTCGAAAGCGACGAGCCGTTGCGCACGCTCCGGCGCGAGCGGTTGATCCGCGTGCGGAAAACAGGGGATCTGCAGGAAATCGACGTTTACCACCGCAAGATGCGCGAGGCGCTCACAGCCAGACGCCGCCGGAAATCGGCTCGCAGCGAGCTTCCGATCGCACAAGCTGGCGTCCGCGTACAATAAATCCTCGTTGACAGAAGACGTCCAGTCCGCCCTCGTCGATCTTCAGCGGTATCTGCTTGATCAGATCCCGCCTCTCAATGCATCTGATGCGGTTGAGACGCTGATGACGCAGCCTCCTCAACTATTGATGAAGCAGGTCCACGCGTGGGCCGTCGAGCAGAGCCGCTTTCAGCAGATCTCGATGTCAGATTGCCTGTTTCATGCGCTGAAGAAGATCTATCTCTTCGCGATGCTGAAGTTGCTCGATCGCTCCGCGGTCGAGGCGTATCTGAATAGCGTCTTTCCTCTGGCGATGGAGATTTGCCCGCCCGATGAGCGCGAGATCCTTCGCACGAATCTCGTGGCCATGCGCGACTCCGCGAGCGCCGCTCTGGTCTCGACATCGATGATCGATGTGGCGAAATCGCCGGCGGCGAAGCCGAAGGCGCCGGCGGCGGGTCCGCTGAGTGACGTCGTCGCGCGCAGCGCCCGGCGGCTTGGGTTGGTCATCGACCGGCTCACGAAATACGTTCGGCCGTCGGGTCCTGCGGGTTCTGCGGCGGAGCCTGGAGTTCCTGCCGAGGGGCAGCCACCAGCGCAGCCGACGGCGGAGCTGCTGGCGATGGCTGCGGCGTCATCGAATTCGGATCAGCAACTTCGTGAATATCTCGAGAGCCTCAAGCCGTACACCGGCGACGCCGATCCCACGAAATTGATGCAGGTCCTGGCGAACAGCGTTCCTTCGTGGGATTTCGTGGTGCCGCCCGGCGCCAGCGTGAAACCTCCTGCGCCCATCGAGGCGATGCACAAGATCATTTCGCTCACGAGCGACGCGACCGAAATGACGAAGCGGTTTCGCGGACTGATCATGTGCTCCGTCGAACAGTTCAACACTGGTGCGCTTTCCGCGGCAATCATGATGCTCGAGCTTGCACAGAAGGTGGTGATCGAGAAGAAGATCGACCCCTCGACTGTCGACCGCATCCGTGCCGACGCCGTCGAGGCGATCAAGACGGAACAGATCAGAAAATACGCCGAAAACAAATCGAAACGCGTGCTGCTGCCGAAAGCGCTCTCGTTTTTCCCGACGCTGACAAAGGAGGCGCTGTTCGAGCAGTTGCGCGGCGAGCAACGCCCCGAGCGCCGCCGCTCACTCCTGGCAATGCTGGAGGCGTACGGCCCTGAGGCGCGCGACAAAGCGCTGGCGGAGCTGGAAGCGGAGCTCAGTCGGCCGCACAACGAGGCCGACACCTATTACCTGCGCAACGTCATTTACCTGTTGCACAGAATTCCGCGCGAGTCGAACGCCGGAGTGGAGAAGGAGCTGGACCTGCTCACGCGCGCATCGGCGCGCGGACAAAACATCTACGTCATCAAAGAAGCAATGAGTCCGCTGGCTCAAATCAAGACCGGCGACTCGGTCAAGCTGTTGATCCTTCGCCTCGCCGAATTCGAGGCCATGCTTCTGCGCAACGACACGTCGTTGTATCCGGTGGAGGAGATGCAGAAGGTCCTCGATCGCATCATCGCTTCGCTGGCGCGAATCGCCTCTCCGGCAGCGCTGCTGGCCATCGCGCGGCACGGCATGAAACCGAACCCGATTCTCGGCGACGCGCGCGCCCGTCTGGCCGTGCTTTCGCAACACGACCTCTCCTTCGATGAGGCAACGGTCAATGTCATCGTGAAAGCGATTCGCGACGACCTGCCGAAAAAACTCCTCGGCAGGGTGGTGCTGAGGATTCAGGAGTCGCCGGTGAAATTGATCGAGGCGCTTTCGAGCACACGCTCCGAAACCGTCGAATCGCTGTTCGGCGAAATTGCGCAGAAGTTTCCCGATCAGGACGTCGGCAAAGTCGCCGCCGCGGCGCTGGAAAATCTGGAGATGACCGCGAAGCAGGGCCCCTCCGCCCCCGACGGCTCCCTGGCCTCACTGACCGGTGATCTTCAGTTCTTCGGTCTTCCCGCGCTGATGCAGTCTCTCGCGGACAACCAGGCCACCGGAATCGTGACCCTCAGCAGCAAACACGCAGGACAGACGACGGGCAAGATTCTGTTCGTCGAGGGAAAATTCGGTGACGCGCAAGCCGGGCTGCTGCGTGGTCCCGATGCTGTATATCAAATGCTCGAGCGGCCGATCGTCGGAACGTTCGCCTTTGTTCCGCAGCCGGCGTTCAGCGTCAACTCGAAAGTCGAGCCGCAACCGATCATGCCCCTGCTTCTGGAAGGCATCCGCCGTCACGATGAGCTGAAGCAGGCGAGCGTAGTCGCTGCGGACGAACTCACGCTCAAGCCGACCGGATCGGTCAAACCGACGCCGGATCCGGAAGAAAACGATCCGGCAATCATTCGCGACGTGTGGCTGAAGGCATCCTCCGGCAGCCGCATCGCCGAGTGGGAGCCGCAAGTCGGCGCCGATGCCTATCGAATTCGACGGCTAGTGGCGCGCTGGATCGAGGAAGGCGCGCTGCAGCCCGCGTAAGTCGTGGCCGACGAGCGCTACTGCACGAATTGCCGCGCGCTGCTTCCGCCTCGCGCCGACACCTGTCCCGCCTGCGGCGTCTACGGGGGCGATGTCTTTGCTGGGCGGGTTCCGAAAGCGCAGCGGGTAGCGGGTGGCGGGTGGCGGGTGGGACTTCTCATGCTCGTTTTGATCGCCGCGGGCGCCGGGGCGTGGTGGTGGTACACGCATCGGGCAATCCTGCCGCGGACGGACACAGG
>WNFV01005333.1_pt1 | contig 15594 bp, 12 predicted proteins | sample 5400101 | NCBI WGS metagenome assembly WNFV01 (sample SAMN13153361, study PRJNA577476) | soil metagenome | isolation source: 115 cm soil or saprolite under grassland replicate 1 | place: USA:California | collected 2016-06-15 | reverse complement strand
AGAACGGCCGGTGATGAACGTCCCACTTGGCCAGCACGCCTTCCGGGAACCAGGCCCCGCCAGTGGAATCGGTGACCGACCAGCGCGAGCACCGAGGCGACGACAGCCGCAGCTCGGCCGCCGTTGACGTCCGGATCGCGCCGTGGACGGTGAGCGCCTGATCGCCGAGCACCACGGTGAACACCGGATCGGCCCCGTCCAGGTCGATCGTCTCCACCGTAGCACCACGCGGCGCCACGTGGACGTCGCGGCCGGCGACGGTGAGGGAGAGGTCGGCGTCGGCGGCGGAGTCGACGACGATGTCGAGGCGCACCGCCCGGCCAGCGATCGCGGTCCGGGCAGGTCCGACATCGGCGCGTACGCCCCCGCCCGCATTGACCCGCACCACCACGATGCCCGCCGGAAGCTCCGGGCCGATCACCGAACGGACCGCCTCCGCCCAGTCGCCGGTGGCCATGAACGCAGCGAAGACCGGTCCGACCAACGAGAAGTGGGCCCACCGAGCAAACTCGATCTGCTCATCACCCCAGTCCGACCCGCGCGCATCAAGCAGCCGCCGGTAGTGGGCCAGCGTCTGGATCACCTCGGCCGGCAACCCCAGCGTGTCCGTCGTCTCGCAGCACATCGCATGACCCTCCCATACCTATCCGCACCGTGGAACCGATGCGCCCGCTGCCGTCGCGGCGCCCGCAGCCCACCTCCGCGGCGACCAAGGCACCACGCGGGGTGGTACCGCGACGGTCCGATCGAGCCGGGGCCGATGTGGACGCCGCTTCGGTGTTAGGCGTCGTACTGGTCGTGGAAGCGGACCGGTGCTGCGGTCCGGTCGCGCGGCCGGCTGGCTCCTCCCAGTCCTCCTGCCGGCCCAGTGCTCGGCGGGTACGAGGTAGTAGTAGGTGCCGCCGGGCTGTTCCAGGCCACGCGCATACGTCGAGTAGGTGGGGAACACGGTGTCGCCATCGTGCAGGAAGACGCTCAGGCCGGGGTGGTCGCCCCGGCGCTCCGCCGACCAGGGCATGCCCGCCTGCGCGAACTCGGCCTCGTCCCGGTAGTTGAGCAGGACGGGAGCGACGGTTTCGTCCACCGTCACGTGGAAGTCGTAGTTGAAGTCGCTGCCGTGCGACGAGTACCACGGGAAGGTCCAGCCCATCCGCTGCCTGAACGGCTCGATCTTGGCCAGCGGCGCACGGGAGACGGCCGCCAACGTGGTGCCGCGGGCGTGCAGATGGGCGAGATGACCGATGTTGTCCGCCTGGAAAGGCCAACCGGCCCAGCCGGCGGACGCTGGAGGACGCCTGGCTGACCGGCAAGGTCCGCAAGATCCACCAGGCCAGCCGGGGCACCTACGGGGCGCCCAGGATCCACGCCGAGCTGCGCCTGGCCCAGGGCGTCCACTTGAGCCGCAAGCGGGTCGCCCGGCTGATGCGCCAGGCGGGCGTGGCCGGCCTGCGGATCCGCCGGCGCCACCAGAGCACCCGCCGCGACCCCACCGCGACCGCCGCGCCCGACCTGGTGGGCCGCGACTTCACCGCCGACCGGCCCAACGCGTTGTGGATGGGCGACTTCACCGAGCTGGAAACCGGCGAGGGGGTGCTGTACCTGTCGGCACTGCTGGATGGCTGCTCGCGGGCGTGTGTGGGCTGGTCGATGCGAGCCGACCGCCACGGGTCGCGGCGTTGCGGCGCAGCTCCCTGGAGATGGTCGACGCAGACCGCCCCAGCCGCCGTGCGATCTCGCGCCCCCCGACGTCTTGGGCGCGGAGGATGGCGAGCTCTTCTCGCTCGGCGAACGACAGGCAGCGCCCCGACAGCGGAGCGCGGCTGACTGTTGGCATGCCACCGCCTTCACGGAACCAGCGTGGTCCCACGGCCGGGGACACCCCGGCCGCCACGCCGGCATCCTCGCTGGAGGACCCGCTGGCGATCGCCAACCAGAACCGCTCGCGGTGCTCGCGCCGTCCCACCGGCGGAGGCCCGGCGAACGCATCCCAGGACGACCAGCACGATCAGCCACCCGACGCCCTGCTCCCATCGCAACTCCTCACTGTCGAAGCGTTGCGACGGCCGCTTGAATTCACCCAGTTCACCAGCCTGGCGTTTGGGAGCAAGCTCCAACAGCTGGGGATCCGAGCGTCGATGGGGTCGGTGGGCGACTGCTATGACCAGGCCCTGGTGGAGAGCTTCTTTGCCACGTTGGAGTGCGAGCTGATCGACCGGCGCCACTGGCGCACTCGGGAGGAGGCCCGCCTGGAGGTGTTCTGGTGGATCGAGGCGGTGTACAACCGGACCAGGCGGCACTCCTCGCTTGGTTACCTGAGCCCGATGGAGTATGAGGCAAGGCTGAGCATGACCGTCAACAGCGACCCAAGCAAATAGGAAGCGTCCGGGAAACCGGGGCAGGTCCACGATCGGCGGTGGCAGTGCGGTGGGCGGTGCGCAGCGGCCCCAGCACCTGCCGCACCCGGCCCTCGCGGACCCCGACCAGGCGGGCGAGGTCGGCGACTGGCCAGAGGGCAGGTGGGCCAGGCCGGCGCCGGCCTTGAGGTCGCGGATGGCCAGCTCGCAGACAGCGTGGCGGCGGTGGTCGGCGTCCACCCAGGTCATCGTTCCGACGCGGTTGGTGACCAAGGCGTGGTAGCACCAGGTGGCAAACAGCAGGGCCTGGTTGCCTTGGTTGCGGACCCGACGCACGATCAGCCGGTCGCCGCGGTAGCTGGTCTTGGCCACCTGCGCCAGGCCGCCTGGCACATATGGGATCTGGACCCAGGCCGCTTCAGGAATGGCGGCGATCGCGGCGCGCACAATCTTTGTCTGGCGCACCGTGATCGAGTAGCGCACCCTAAGAAGGACGCCATCATCGCCAGCCGCCTGACCGCCACCGAGCTGGCGGACGCGCTCAACGAACTGGCGGTCCACACGCAACAGGAGCTACTGCGGCGTCTGGGACCAGAGGCCTACCAGAAGCTGATGGGGTGGTCGCCAGCGAGACGCTGCGGCTCATCGAGCCGGATGCGGCCGAGGCCGCCGGCAAGCCCGTCCCCCCACCGCCAACCAAGGAACCCTCGTAAACCGAGCACAGTCCGAAACGGCCAACGTGGCTCGCTGCATCCCCGTCAGCAACCCGTCCCCCGGCTCCTTGGGGATGCGGTGTCCTCCCTTCAGGGTGGACCTGTTGATGGTCCGGGTCGAAGACGTATCCCTGCCCGGCTATGGTGCTAGCCAGGTGACCAGGCTGGTGGTCCAGAACAGGGTGGCCATGAGCGTCGCCGAGGCCGCCACCACCATCGGGTAGGCATCGTCGGACAGCTGTCTAGCCACCGGGATGAGCACGGGGAAGGCGGCGAGCAGGTAGCGCGGCAGGGAGGTGGTGTTGCTGCTCAACAGCGCGATCCCGGCGGTGCCGGCCACATAGATCAGGATCGGCGCCGGCAGCCGCCAGCGGACCAGGAAGTACAACGCCACGACCACGGCGACCGCGCACGCGCCGAGCATCAGGACGTACATGCCGAACTGGCGTTCGGCAATGACCGCCACGACGCTGCGGACGTTGGAGACGCCGAAGTCGAAACCCTGGTCCCAGCCCCTCCTGGTCCCATGGACGTACGCCAGCCAGTCACCGGTGTGCAGGCGGAGGTAGCCGAAGAAGGCCAGCGTGCCGGTCGGCGCCAGCAGCGGCGCGACCGCCGGCTTCCACGAGCCTTGGCGCCGGATGGCGGCAACGGCCGCCCACCCACAGCACAACGTGAGCACCAGCCCGGTAGGACGGACCAGCCCGGCCAGCCCCGCGGCCACCCCGGCTGTCGGCCAGCGTTCCCGGACCAGCGCGAGCAAGCAGATCCCAACCAGCAGGAGGAACAACGCCTCGGTGTACACCATGGAGAACACGAAGGCAGCGGGGAAAAAGCAGAACAGCATGACCGTCTGGTTGGCCGTCCTGGCGTCGGCGACGCGCTCGGCCAGCAGCCACACCACCACGCTGGCGGCCGCCCCGGCCAACGTCGACACCGCGACGCCGACCAGCGCCGGCGACAGCCCCATAACCTGCGATCCCGCTTGGATGAGGAGCGGATACCCGGGGAAGAAGGCGAGCGTGCTCTGCGCCTGGTCGCCGAGCCCGACCGGCACCGCCCGGGGGTAGCCGTCCCGCACGATCGCCAAGTACCAGCCACCGTCCCAGCGAGCGAGCACCTCCAGCACGGACCGGTCCGCGACCGCGGCCACGGCTAGGGCCACGGCGAAGGTCACGAGCCTCGAGGTCCCGAAGGCGGCAAGTGAGAACCGGATGCCCGGACGCGGGTCGACGGCGGCGCGAGGGCCGTCGTCCAGCCGGGCCCGCTCGGCCAGGCCGATCCTCCACGCGGTCATGCTGGTCCGCTTCATCGACGGTTCAGGGGGTGGGCCGCCGGCGGGACCGGAACACCCAGGAGCGCAGCAGCACGAAGCGCAGGACGGCCACGGCCAGGTTGGCCGCGGTCAGCACCGCCAGCTCCAGGGCCAGGCCGGACGAGGCGATGGCAGCCTGCAGCACCGCAAGGGCCCCGCTGGTCAGGGCCAAGGCGAGCAGGAACACCGGCAGCCCGCGGAACTGGTGGTGACCGGCCCCACGTCCGCCGGCCGTCCCGAAGGTCACGCGCCGGTTGGCCGCGGTGTTAGCCACCGCGGTGACCAGCAGCGCGGCCAGGTTGGCCGCCTGCGCACCGAGGTCCCTGCGCAGCAGCGCGAACAGGGCCACGTAGGTCACGGTGCTGGCCGCGCCGACGGCGGCGAACCTGACGAGCTGCCGGGTCAGCCCCAGCGGGACCCCCGGCGTGGCCGGCTCGAGCGGCGCCCGGCCCAGTTGGGCGCGCAGCTGGCCGACCGGGAGGGCGCCGGTGGCCAGCGCCCGGCCCAGCCGGACAATCCCCTTGAGATCGGCCACCGCGGTGGCGCGAAGGTCGACCCGGCTGTCGGGATCGTCGATCCAGTCCACCGGCACCTCGTGGATGCGGAGCCCCGTCCGCTCGGCCAGAACCAGCAGCTCGGTGTCGAAGAACCAGCTCATATCCTGGACGTGGGGCAACAGCCGGTCCGCGACGTCCTTGCGGATCGCCTTGAAGCCGCACTGGGCGTCCGAGAAGCGGGCGGCGAGCGTACCCCTCAGCAACAGGTTGTAGCCGCGCGAGATGACCTCTCGCCTGATGCCCCTGACCACCCGCGAGCCGCGCGTCAGGCGCGATCCGATGGCGAGGTCCGAGTGCCCGGAGATCAAGGGCGCGACCAGGGGGAGCAGCGCTGCCAGGTCGGTCGACAGGTCGACGTCCATGTAGGCGAGCACCCGCGCGTCCGAGGCCGACCACACCGCCCGCAGCGCCCGGCCCCGTCCCTTGGCGTCGAGGTGGACGGCGGTGACCTCAGGCAGCTCCCGCGCCAGGCCGCTGGCCACGGCCAGGGTGCTGTCGGTGCTGGCGTTGTCGGCGATGGTGATCCGGAACCGGTACGGGAAGCTGGCCCGCAGGTGCGCCAGGAGGCGGCGCACGCACGGTTCCAAGTCGGCTTCCTCGTTGTGGACCGGAACCGCCACGTCCAGCACGGCTCGGGTGGCGTCGGGCGTGCCGGCTTCCGCCGGCAGCGAGGACAGGATGGACGTGGCTTCCCCCGATCCGCCGCAAAGCTATCCGGATCAGACAAGCGCGGCATGCTACCAGCCCAGGGCTTGAGGTCCAAACCCGGCCTCCCAGCGCGCCCAGTACGTTCGGGAGCACAGACCAATCACTACGTGGCTGCCGGTCCATGTCCGATTCGTCCGTGATCTGCCCGTCACTGGTGACTCGGTCAGATTTAGGGTGGCGTTGGCCGCGCCGTCAGCGCCACAGCAACACCCACAGATGCCGACGACCACGCGGTCGCAACTCGACACGGGCCCCGGACCTGGACGCCGCCTGGCGCAGCCGCCGCGCCGGCAGGCGGGTCCCCCGCCACGCCGCCGACCACACCCGGCGGCCCTGGACGGCATGCACCAGATGCCCGGCCAGGTCGATCACCCACGGCAGCGGACCCGGGTGGCGCACCTGCAACGCACCCCGCCCGCCTGGCCGCAGCACCCGGCCCGCCTCCTCCAGGTACCGCAGCACCGCCGCGCTGTCGGCGACGTGCTGCAGGGTGATGTAGGAGAAGACATCATCGACCCAGCCATCAGGGATCACGGCGAGATCGGCACCAGAGCCGAGTATCCACTCCACGTTGCCGACGCCGGCGAGGTTGCTGCGACCAAGCCGCAGCATCTCCTCCGACACATCCAAAGCGAGTACCTGTCCGTACAGCTCGGCGAACCGGTGGGTCATGCGCCCGGCCCCGGCGCCGATCTCCAGCAGCGTCTTGTCCTTGGACGGTCGCAGCCCACAGAACGCGACGAGCTCATCGGTATCTCGGCGGCCCCGTTCGAAGAACGGGTCGGACACCGTGGCGATGTACCACCTGGCGTCTTCTTGTGCGGCGCGGTTCCACCACGCCTTGGCGTCGGGCACCGGATCCTCACGCCATTCCGACCAGGCGTCAGTTCGGCGCGGACTCTACGAGAATCCGCCCAAGGGGACAAGCCGACCGAAACTGTGGCATCCGAGGAGTCCCATTCGCCTTTGGCACCCCCATTCCCGAGGTGACAGAACCCGACTCGGCCCGTTACCAAGCTGCTGTGGTGGACGGCGGCTGGCCTGGCAGCTGGCGGAGCTCCCGCGAGATCGACCCGTTCGACAAGCCGAGTGACTACACTAGCCTGGCTTGGTTACAAAGTACGTCGCGCTCTCGACTTCACCGAACTCGAATTTCCCGCACTGCACTTCCAGGATGCTCGCCCCAAGGGATCCTTAGATAGGTGAGAACGTCCTGCTTTGGGATGAAGTTCATCTGCATGACGGGAACGAGCTTGAACCGATCATAGAGCACACGCTTATCCAAACCAAGTGCAGATAGCGCTGCGAATGCACGAGTCCGCAGCCGTAACCGGTTGCGAAGCGATCGAGGCGGTACGTAAGTCGGGAGCTGGAAGGCCAAGAGTCCTCCATCCGGCTTCAACACTCGAAGGAACTCAGCGATGAAGGTCCGGATCACATCCACCGCGGGTAGATGTTGAAGCACCAGTGCCGTGTAGACAAAATCAAAGATCGAGTCCTCGAACTGGGCGAGATTATCTGTGTCGTTGACAAGAAACCTACAGGGATATCCCTGATTGAGCCGTTCAGCTTGGTCAATCATGGTCTCAGCTACATCCACCCCGGTACAGTTGGAAAAGTAACGCGTCATCGCACGGGTGAGCCGGCCAACGCCACAGCCGAAATCTAGCGCTTCATCTCTCCTTCCTGGAAGTCCCAGATGCGCTGCTGCCGACATTACATGCGAAATCTCATCTTCACCCAGGCGCCAAACTCCTCGATGGTCCATCTACCGTGCTTAAGGCCAGGATGGGTGATAATTGACCACAGAGGGTCGATTGATCCCCAGTCGTTCCCCAGTCGTTCCAGGCTTGCTTGTTTCCACGCAACGCCCGTGCGGTCGCTCGGTCGGCGTCAAGCTCAGATGTGGCGAAGCGGTCTCGCTGCGGTCTGCTGCCCTGTGCAGCGTTGCGGTGACTTGTAGGTCCCACTCCAGGCCCCTACCCCGGAGGCGCCGCTGGAAGCCTCACCCCAGCGAGAACGCCTAAGTCCGACATGCCTTACAGACCCCTATCCCATCATCAAGCCATCCGCTGCGCCACCTCCGGCATGCCAACCAGGCTTGGACGCCACCAGTGACGGACCTCACCCACCACGCGAGCTGGATCGACCTCGCCATACCGGCCGGCCGATAGCGTCCGTGGTCGCCGAGGACCGCAGCGCCAAGCGGTGTCAGCGACCAGATCGAACCGAAGCCAGCGGTACACGCTGGGTACACACCCGATCGGCGGCCAGGGAAGCGCAGCGGGGGCCAGCAGACCCGACGGGATGCGAGAACCCGCAGGTAAACCTCAGGATTTGGCCGTGAGCAGAGAACACTCCAGACAGTCTAGGGGAGTCGAATCCCTCCTCCTCATGCTCACGAGGTTGCTTACGGGACCTCTGCGAGGTACCCGAGGTGGGCCGGGACGGCTCCCGGTGAGGGAGCGGTGACCCGCTGGTCATCGCCTAGCATTAGGGCCAGGAGCGTACTGCTGAGAACGGCGCTCCAACGACTCATAACCCAGCAGTGGCTTGGGCACGCCGGATTGGCTATGCCTCGGCGGCCGGGGTCTGTCGGCCGTCGAGGTAGCCGCCCCGTCGCCGGCCGTACGCCTCAGGCCGGAGCTGCCGCTCGGACTGCATGAGGCTCCAGATCCTGGTGCCGTCGGCGCGGACGTACGGCTCGACCTTGGCGGCGAATTCGCAGACGGTCGCCAGGTCGACGCCGAGCAGCTCCGAGCAGCTCCGCGCAGCGTTCCAGCGGCGCCGCGATCGGCCGGCCCAGATCCGGGTCGTGCCAGGTCCCCACTACGACAGGCTAGCGAACACAGGTTCGAGAACGAATCGGGAATCCTGCTGACCGCGGCCGGATGGACCGGGCACATCGGCGGGACAGCGCACCGGCATGCAGAGGTCAACAGCGGATCCTCGCAGCGCAGTCTCATGGCTTGCCCGCGATGCGGGCTGGAACCTCCCCCGTGCCAGCCGACTGATCCCGACGTGGTCACTGCTCCGTGCTTGTCCGCTGGGTCGTTAACCCGCTGTAGCGGCTCCTGGCGGCTGGTGAGCAGGTCGGCCAGCGCATGAACCGACCGGCTGTCGGGTTGGCGACCAGGTCGGCGCGGAACCGCGCCTGGCCGCCGAGCTGGTCGGGGTGGGTGAGCTCATCGGGCATCGGCAACCATCTCCCTCTCGGGCTGGGGGCGGCTAATGCGCTCGGCCCGGCCGGCCTGGTGATGCTCGCCGCGCTGCTCGCGGTCGAGGTGGCGACGGTGGGCGCGCTGGGCGCGGCGGGTGATCGCCCAAGCGCGAGTGCTGGGCTTGGCGGTGTGGCTTTCGCTATGCAACTCCACCACTACCCGCGCGCCAAGCACCGCGTAGTCCTCGGCGCGGCGCACCCGCTCGGCCAGCTCACCACCCGACCCCGCCCGCACAGGGAGCTCACCGTGGTTGAGCGCCACAAACACCGGGTCAAGGCTCGCCATAGCCGGCTGCCCGGTGTGCTTGTGGGCGGCCTCGGCGGCGCGCTGCCGGACGGCCTGGGGGTTGCGGGCCGGCATGCCCAGCCCGTGGCGGGTGAAGGCTTTGCGCAGCGACGGCCAGGTGGTGCCCAGCTCTTGAGCGGCGGCGTTGACACGCGGGACACTGCCCAACCGCTCAGCCAACGCAAATGCGCATTCGGCCTCGGCCCGGTCGGTAAGGAAGCGGCTGGGCTGCCAGCCCACCCGCCACTCGAGCAACGGCAGGTCGCAATGGCGAAAAGGCAGTTCATTTCCTCCCTCCTGCGAGCCACCCGAGCGGGGACCGAAGGGCCGGCAGGCCGTGGCTGATATTCCTTGCTGAGTAGCCTGACTCGTACAAACCTCGCAGTTCTTGAGCGGTGACAGTGCCATCGAGCGGGACCCACGGCCCGGTTGATCCTGTCTGTAGCGGTCGCGCTGCCGGCCGGCAGCGCGGTTTCCAGCCAACCACGCGGGTTGGAGCGAGGGAATGGCGCATTCTAGGCACTCGCTGGGGTAGCCGGCGTGCTACGTCTGTGGTCGAATGTCGGAATCGTGAAGGCTGACGATCCCGAGCTGACATGGAGGGACTGCCATGGCACTGCTTCCCCCCCGCGTCATCGGGCCCCTGTCAGAGTGCAGCACGGGTGTACGGGTCCAAGGTCAGCTCACCGGATCGACGGTCACCGTCTTCGCCGACGGCGTGCAGGTCGCCCAAGACACGGCGTCGTGGGCCGATCAGACCTTCACGCTGCCAGGCGGTGCATCGCTGGCCGCCGGGGCCAAGGTCACCGCCACCCAGACCGTCGGGGCCGACACGAGCATCCCGTCGCCAGAGCATGTGGAGGTCCAACAGCAGCCACCGGCCGTTGGACCAGTGGCCTTTGCCAGTAACCTCACCCAGTGCGGGGAGTGCGTGTGGCTGGAAGGCCTTGTCCCGGGCGCCAAGGTCGAGGTGCGGGTCCAGGGCGGCGCAACGTTGGGCAGCGGGTCCAGTTATGACGGGCACGCCCGTCTGCATCTCAACCCGTCCATCGCCGCCGGCAATGTCATCCAGGCCCAACAGGACGCGTGTGGTTCGGCTGGTCCGGTCACCACAGGACCACCAGTCGAGATCCTTCCCGAGCAGCTACGAAGGCTGCCGCCCCCGACGGTCGAGTCCCCCCTCAAGGAGTGTGCCCGGGCCGTCACGGTCTCCGACGTTGTCCACGGCGCCACGGTGACCTTGCTGCGCAGCGCCGGCCCCAACCTCCAAGCCTGCTTCGACGCCAGCGCCCTGTACTTCCGGGTGAACCCACCGTTGGCGCTGGGTGAGACGGTGAGCGCACGCCAGGAGTTGCCCGACTGCAAGCTGATCAGCAAAGACGCAGCCGTTGTGACCGTGCAGGACAACACTCCAGTACCCCCCGCCTCGGTCAGGCCGCCGCTGTGTGCCGGATCAACTACCGTGACGGTCACGGGGTTGATCCTGGGGGCACGGGTCCGGATCCAGCAGAACGGGGTCGACATCGGTGAGGCCGAAGCACCGGTCGCCGGAGCGTTCGACTTCCTCGTCCCCCCCTTGCCCGGTGGCGTGACGGTCAGCGCACTCCAGGAACTGTGCGGTGAGTGGAGCGGGCCCGGAACCTCGGTATTGGTGGACCCGGCGCCAAGCAGCCTCCCCAAGCCCAAGGTCCAGGACCCGTTGTTTGAATGCGCCGCCGTGGTACGGGTGCGCAACCTCCACCCCGGCGGCCGCGTGTATGTGCACTCGACGATGCTGGGGGGGCCAATCGGTGAGCAGCAGGTGTTCACTACTGAGGCCGACGTCGGCGTGGCGCCGCTCCTGATCCAAGGCGACGAGATCTTCGCTGTCCAGCGAGGCTGTGGTCTGGTGAGCAGTCAATCCGACCCGGTGAAGGTGCAGGGCCTAGAGGACTTGCCGCCACCTAGGGTCGCCGAGCCGCTCTACTCCTGTGTGGCCGGGGTGCTAGTCACCGACGTGGTCCCTGGCGCGCGGGTCGACGTCTACGTCAACGGGCTGTTTCGGGGCTCGGAAAAAACCGGCGGCACCACCGTGACCGTTCCGGTTACTGGGATGCTGCAGGTGGGCGACCAGGTGACCGCCCGTCAGCGGTTGTGTGAACAGGTCTCCAGGCCGAGCCGCCCGGTGACCGTCGAGGAGTTCTTGGGGCGCTGGCGGCGGGTGGGCGGCGATACCTTCGCGGAGATCTTGGCCGTGCACGCCGCGCTGCTGCCGACCGGCAAGATCGTCTACTTCGGCGGCGACCAGCACACACAATCGCTCAACGCTGCCGGTGACGTCGACCATACCCGGCTGTTCGACTGCGAGCAGGAGATGCTGGCCACGGTGACCGGGCTGCCCAGCAACGCCGACCTGTTCTGTTCGGGTCATGCGCTCCTGGAAGACGGGCGGCTGCTGGCCGCCGGTGGCACCCGCAAGTGGGGCGGCGGCGGTGTCCATCCAACCGGCCACTTCATCGGCCTGCGCGATGGGTACCTGTTCGACCCTAGCGACGACCTGTGGCACCAGACCGGCAAGCTGGTCACCCAGCGCGCTGCCGAGGTTCCCACCGGCAAGGACATCGAGAAGACCGGCGGGCGTTGGTACCCGACACTGCTCACCCTGCCCGACGGTCGGGTCCTGGCCGTCTCGGGCCACCCCGAGGTCGACGACACCCGCCACAACAACAACTCCCTGGAGCTGTACGACCCATCGACCGGGAGCTGGACGATCGTCGGGGCGGTCGACTATGGAAATATCGACTCGGCGACGGCGCGAATGTATGAATACCCGCGGCTGCACGTCCTGCCCGATGGCACGGTCATCTCGATGTCGACGATGTCCAACGGTAACATCGAACAGTGGCATCCCTACACCGACGCCACCGACTGGGACCACGTGATTGGCCCAGCGCCCGACCCCATGTACGGCGGATTCGCGCAGGACACGACCTCGGTACTACTGCCGCTCAAGCCATCCGACGGCTACCGCGCCAGGATCCTGCTGGCTGGTGCGTCGATGCCCTATGTGCTGGACATGGGCAACGTGGCCGGCGGGTGGACGGCGGTGCCGCGCAACATGGCCGACTATCCGGCGCCCGGTGATTTCAACCCGCGACGGGAGAACCTTGATGCGGTCATCCTGCCCACCGGCGAGGTGTTCATCGAGGGCGGCGTGAAGGACCCCAACGACGACAACACCGCCGTGAAGCGCGGCGAGCTGTTCGATCCGGATACCGGCACCGGCACCTGGAAGGTCCTCCCGGAAGCCGAGCGGCCACGCCAGTACCACAGCGTGGCCTTGCTGATGCCAAGCGGGGCGGTGTTCGTGGCCGGCTCCAACTTCAACCAGGGCACCGGGCTCGCCAACCGTGAACTGCGCGTGGAGATCTTCGAGCCCTGGTACTTCTGCGGCGCTCGTCCTGTGGTCACCGACGCCTCTACCCGGGCATGCCACGGCGAGCAGATCGAGATCCGAACCCCCAACCCGGCCACCATCCAGTCCGTCGTTCTGGTCCGCTGCGGATCGGTGACCCACAACTTCAACCCCGATCAGCGCCACATCACCCTGGAATTCGCCCATGAGAAGGGTGACGTGCTGGTGGCGTCGATCCCCGGCAATGCCGCCGTTGCCATCCCCGGCTACTACCTCCTGTTCATTCTGGACGCCAGCCGCCGCCCGAGCGAAGGCCGGTTCATCCAGATCTGCCGCGCAACCACCCGCACCGCTCCCTGGCCGTGGGACGACTTCTGGGAGTGGCTACGCGGACTACTTGGCGAGCGTTTCCAGTTGGGCCCGGAGGATGTCCGCCGGCTCCGTCGGGAGCTGACCGGGCCCCCCTCGCCCACCCGCCGGCGCCTGGAGACCTCCGCCCCCCCACACGGCGAGCATGACCACGACCACGACCACGACCACGACCACGACCAGCATAGCCGGCGCGAATAGGCCGCTCCAGCCGTCGGGGGCGACTATCACCGCTCATCCGAGCACGTCCATGTCCTAGGAAGGATGACCGCCAAGCCATAGCCGACCGCCTGGCTGCCCGGGTCAACGCCAGCGCGTTCCTGGACAGGACCGCCCAGCTGTCAGCCAGCTACAGCGACGAGCAGCTCACCCGACGAGGAATTCCACCTCGTCGGCGCGCTTGTGCCCAAGGGCATCGCTCGCTCGGCTCGACCGAACACGGAGGAGATGACCATGCCAAATCTCGCGACCTTCGTGACCGTCACGCAGCCCGTCGGCATCGGGGCGGCCCATGACCACCTGCTCTACACGCAGTACTGCACTGAGGAAGGTGCCCCGGCCATCTTCTCGGTCACGGACACCGGCACGGTCGCCGTATTCGCGCCCACGTTTCCCAGCAAGCCCGGCTGTATCGAACGGTATCTGGACGTCAATCCTGGCCTTGGTCCCTGGGCGGGCAAGCAGGACTTCGTCTATGTAACCCAGGGCACTGACATCTTCGAGATCACTCCTGACGGCGCTATCGTGGCTCCCTTCGCCACGCTTCCCTCCGCCCCTGGCGTAACCAGCCACACTGGCATCACCTTCGATCGGGAGGGTACCTTCGGTCACGACCTGATCATCACCGACACCCAGGGCGACGTCTTCCGCATCAGCCCGAGTCCCACCCCGACACCTCAGTTGATCGCCAACGTCGACACATCCATCGAGAATCCGGCCGTGGTGCCGGTCGGCTTCGGACCCCACGGTGGCGAGGTCTGGGTCGCAGCCGAGGGTATCGGCGACATCATCGCGGTGAGCCCGGCCGCTCAGGTGACCAGACTCAACCTCAATATCCGCGCCGCGGAGAACGTCTCGGTCATTCCGGTCACGCTTTCTGAGTTCGGTGCCTCCGGGGGTGCCTACTTCGCCGCCGATCACCCACAGCGTATCGTTATGTATCCGGCCTCTGATTTCGTCGGCCTCGGCGGCAACGTCCTCGTCGGCCAGGAAATCAGCAGTGGACAAGGTGAGATCAAGCTGATCTCCGCTGTCGCCGGCGCCTATACAGTCTCCACCTTCGACCCCCACCCCTTCATGGGTGGGGCGGAGGGAGCGGCATTCGTGAGCGCCGCCGTTTCCACTCGCCATATCTACGCCGCTAAATTTGTCTGCGGCGAGTTCAGAGGGGCGGGCGAAGGCGGCGGGCTCGAAGGCCCCGTCCAGCCGGCCAGCTACGCGACTGCCATCAACGTCCACAACCCCAACGCCTTACCCGTCACCTTCACCAAGAAAGCGGTTCTGCTGTTCGACGATTCCAAGCCGCAGCAAGAACCGGAGGAACCACGACCCCCAGGGCGGCTTGTGCGGGCGCAGCTTGGCCCGGACTGGGGTCTGGAGATCGACTGCGACGACATCCGGAAAGTCCTGCTGCGGGATGTGCCAGGGCCCCCTGCGCCCACCTTCATCAAGGGCTGGGTCGTGATCCACTCACCCCTGCCCCTGGACGTGATCGCGGTCTACACCGCTCACGCCCCGGTGGGGTTCTCGATCACCACTGAGCGCGTGCCCGCAAGCTCCATCTGAATCCACGCAGCTAGTCGGCCTGCCGTCGGCCTGCTGGTGATCGTACGCCAGGTCGTCGCCCTGGTGGAGAACCGCCAGCTCAATACCCGCCTCCAAGCCACCGTGGTCCAGCCGGCCGAGCAGGAGCAGGAGCTCAAGGACGCCCTCCGCCGCGCGCTGGCGGTAGCTGACCACTCAGACGACGACTCCAGGCCGACGAGGAATCGCCCTAACCGGGCAACCGGACGAGCAAGCAAGCCTCAGCCCAGTCGGCGGACGGTCAATCCGCTGTCCCGTCCGACTCGTTACAACCTCCTCTACCCCTTCCTCAAGGCCGGCCTGCGGGCGGCCGCCTGCGGGGGCCGTCCTCGGCCGGCAGGCAGCCTTGGCGTCGGACCTTGTGCCGGCTACTATCGCGTTGACGGTGCGTTCTACCGCACCGCACGACGCGGGGTGGAGCAGTGGGCCTTAGCCTCTCTAGTCCCATCGTCGGCTTCGTGCTTTTCGTCCTCCTATTCGTCGCCGGACCCGTTGCGCTGGCGCGGTGGGCTCAAGCACGCCAGCGCAGCCGGGGACCGCTCGGGCGGCGTGATTGGGAGGACGATCCTGGGCGCGGTGTCGAGCATGCTGTTAATGACGCCATCGGCCGCGGCATCACCGGCGGGAACGGGTAGGAACCAGATCAAGGTTCTCTGGTCGGCGCTCCATCGGCCTTCGCTGCCGCCGCGACGCCTCCGGCGCCTTGCCAACGAGGCAGGTGGTCGCCCAGGACGAGCTGATGGCGCTCACCGAAATTCCCCACTTGTGCTCACCGAAATTCCCCAGGTGAGCCACCCGGTGGCGTGTCTCATTCAACCATGCTTGGTGGGCGCCACCCCCTTTCGGAGTCCCTCGACGCGGGCGCGGTGGGTGCG
>WNFV01005332.1_pt1 | contig 15596 bp, 9 predicted proteins | sample 5400101 | NCBI WGS metagenome assembly WNFV01 (sample SAMN13153361, study PRJNA577476) | soil metagenome | isolation source: 115 cm soil or saprolite under grassland replicate 1 | place: USA:California | collected 2016-06-15 | reverse complement strand
GCGTCCCGGTCTTCCTCGTGCGCGGGGACGTTTACTACTGGGGCTCCCTCATGGCGGCGTGCTTGATCGCCTCGCTGCCGATCGCGGTCCTCTACAACAGCTTCCTCGACCGCTTCATCGCCGGTTTCACCGTGGGGTCGGTCAAGTGATCGGGCGCCGTACGCGCCCGATCATCCTGAGCGCCGTGAGGCGCGAAGGATCTCGAACCGACGCCGTCTAGGGAAGCTTGCTCGCGAACTCTGCCCGCATCCCCTCGAACAGGCGCAGCATCTCCGTTACGGCGCGCGGCACATAGTCGGACTTCAAATAGACCCAGCCGGTCTCGCGGTAGACCTTGCGGCCACGCAGCCTCGCGAAGGCCAGCCGCTTGTGGCGCAGATCGGCCGCCACGGTCGCGTGGGAGAGCACCGTGATCCCGTTTCCGTTGGCCACCATCGCCTTGATGATCTCGGCGTTTTCCGTCTCCATGGCGACCTCGAAGGAGACCTTCTCGTCCCGCAGAAAATTCTCGACCGCCTCGCGCGTACGCGAGCCGCGCTCGTACAGAATCAACGGATAACGGCCGAGCTCCCGGGGATCCACCGTCGGCCGGGCAACCAGCGGATGGCCCGGGGCGGTCACGACGACCATCTCCTCTTTCAGCACCGGGACGACCTCGAGGTCTTTCTCGAGCACCGGCAGGGTCAACAGGGCGAGGTCGACCTCGTGGGAGCGCAGCTTGCGGAGGATGGCCTCGGAGGTCCCGGAGGTCACCCGCAGATCCACGTCGGGATGGAGAGTCCGGTACCTCTTGAGCATGCGCGGGAGGATGTACATGCAAACGCTCATTCCGCCCGCCAGCCGCAACCGGCCCCGCCGGAGCCCGTGCACGTCGGAGATCTGCCCCGCAACGTCGGCAAGCTGCCGCGAGAGGCTGGAGGCGGTTGCCGCGAGCAGCTCCCCCGCGTGCGTCAGCGCGGGCCGCCGCCCGTCGCGGTGGAAGAGCCGTCCTCCGAGCTCCCGCTCGAGCAGGCCGATCTGCCGGCTGACGGCGGACTGAGAGACGTGGAGGCGCTCGCCCGCGCGCGTGAAGCTCCCCTCCTCCGCGACGGCCAGGAACATCTCGAGCTGCGGCAAGTCCATATCAAAAACGCATGATGATTATCGATTCATTCTATTTTACTTCTGGCCCCGTGTGTCCGATTCTTTCCTATGCGCCACGGCAAGAGGGGCCGGCAAGCGCCCGGTCTTTGGGACCCGGGCAACCAGCGCGACGCCTGCGGGGTCGGCCTCGTTGTGGACCGGAGCGGGGGTCAGAGCCGCCGAGTCCTGCCCCTCGCGCTGACCGCCCTCGCGCGCCTGGCGCACCGCGGCGCCGTGGATGCGGATGGCCGCACGGGGGACGGAGCCGGCGTCAGCACCCAGGTCCCGCACGCGCTCCTGAAGGACGATTTCGCGCAACGCGGAGAATGGTTGCCGGAGCCGGGCCTCTTCGCTACGGGCCTTCTTTTTCTTCCCCGCGGTCGAGAAGAGCGGCGCCTCTGCCGGCAGACGGTCGCGCAGGCGCTCGCGTCGCGAGGCTTGCCGCTGCTCGCCTGGAGGAAACCGCCCTTGCGGGCTCGAGCCCTGGGGGAGAAGGCGCGGATCTCCTGCCCGGCAATCCTGCAACTCTTCGTGGGGCGCCCGGACGGGCTCTCCGGAGAAGAGTTCGAGCGGCGCCTGTATCTGGTTCGCAAGGAGATGGAAAGGCGGCTCAAGAGTCTCGTGCCGGACCGCTTCTCTGTCGTTTCCCTCTCCCACCGCACGCTCGTCTACAAAGCCCTCGTGCGCGGCGTGGATCTGGCGGCCTTCTACCGCGATCTGGAGAATCCGCTGTACGAGACGACATTCGCGCTCTTCCATCAGCGCTACAGCACCAACACGTCACCTTCCTGGGCGCTGGCGCAGCCTTTTCGGCTGCTGGCCCACAACGGGGAGATCAACACGATCGCGGGCAACCGGGCCCGCATGCGCGCGCGCGAGGCCTCGTTCGCGGCGGCCGGAGAGAGCGCGCGGCTGGAACTCCTGCCCCTGATCGAAGAGCGGACAAGCGACTCCGGAAACCTCGACAATGCAGCCGAACTGCTCGTCCGATCGGGGCGATCGCTTCCGCACACGATGACGATGCTGCTTCCTCCCGCCTGGGAGAACGATCACGAGCTCGAACCGGATGTGCGGGCCTTCTACGAATACCACTCCGGGCTGATGGAGCCGTGGGACGGGCCCGCGCTCGTGGTTTTCTCCGATGGCCGCGTTGCGGGCGCCGCGATGGACCGCAACGGTCTGCGTCCGGCCCGGACCGTCGAGACCCGGGACGGCCTGTATCTTCTGGCGTCCGAGGCGGGTGTCGCCGCGGTCGAGGAGCAGAGTGTCGTGCGTCGGGGGCGTCTGGGCCCCGGAGACCTCGTCGCGGTGGACCTCGCCAGCGGAGATCTCTCCGAGCCCGAAGAGATCCGGGCGCTTCTGTCCGCCCAGGCTCCGTACCGCCAGTGGCTGCGCTCCCGCGCCGGTCTTGGCGAGGGGGTCCCGGCCTCGGATACCTGTCCGGACGCGGCGGCGTTCCCGCCGGCAGAACGGATTCGACTCTGGAAGGCGTTCGGGTACACGCGGGAGGAGATCCAGCTCGTGCTCGAGCCGATGTCCGAGGAGGGCCGAGAGCCGCTGGGGTCGATGGGAGACGACACGCCGCTCGCCGTCTTCTCCAGCAAGCCGCGACCCCTCTTCTCCTACCTCAAACAACGCTTCGCGCAGGTGACCAACCCCCCGATTGACCCGCTGCGCGAGAGCGTCGTCATGTCGCTCGACACATTTCTCGGACCGGAGGGAGACCTTCTTTCGGAGGCGCCCGAGACGCGCGGCCGGATCCGGCTTGACAGTCCCGTGCTCTCCAACGCGGCGCTGCGTGGACTGCTCGGATGGCAGTCGCCGCGAACGACGCGCGCACTGGAGTTGACTTTCCCGGCGGAGCAGGGCGTGGCCGGGTTTCGGCGCGCGCTGGGCGAGGTCAAGCGGCGCGCGGCTCAGGCGGTCGAGGAAGGAGCTTGGCTGCTAGTGCTGTCCGATCGGCGAGTCGACGCCGAGCTGGCCGCGCTGCCGGTCTTGCTCGCCGTCGCCGCAATACACCAGGAGCTGTTGCGGCGCGGAGCGCGTCGGAGCGCGAGTCTGGTCGTCGAGACGGGCGAGGCGCGTGACGAGCACCACCTCGCCACCCTTCTCGCCTTCGGAGCCGATGCCGTCAACCCCTCCCTGGCGCTCGAGGTGATCCGCGCCGGGACCCTCGAGGCTTCACCGCCAACATCGCCCGGAAAGGCTCCGGGTCGCGATGCCGGCCTGCGCGAGAAGCGGTACCTGCGCACTCTCGAGCGGGGCCTTGCGAAGATCCTCTCGAAGATGGGAATCTCGACGTTTCGCTCATATCAGGGGGCGCCCCTCTTCGAGGCCATCGGCCTCTCCGAAGAGATCGTGGGCGAGTTCTTTCCCGGAGTTGGCTCCCCGATCGGGGGCATCGGACTCGAGGAGATCGCGTTGGAAACGCTTGCCCGTCACGCGGCCGCCTATGCCGCGGAAAGCGTGCCGGTCCTCGAGCAGGGCGGCTTTCATCATTTCCGCCGCGGCGGTGAGGCGCACGCCTTCTCTCCCGAAGTCGTCCGGACGCTGCGGGCCGCAGTCGAGCGCGGGCAGCCTCTCGACTATGAGGCTTATGCGGGGCTGGTTGCGCGCCGCGATCCTCTGGCCCTGCGCGACCTTCTCGAGCTCGCCCCGCCGGCGGGTGGCGCGATCTCCACCGAGGATGTCGAGCCGGTGGAAGCGATCCTGTCGCGCTTCACGACGGCGGCGATGTCGATCGGCGCCTTGAGCCCCGAAGCTCACGAGACGCTCGCGATCGCCATGAACCGCATCGGTGCACGCAGCAACAGCGGTGAAGGAGGCGCCGACCCGGCGCGATTCTGGACTCTCTCAGGCGGAGATTCGGCCAACGACCGGATCAAACAGGTCGCCTCGGCGCGTTTCGGGGTGACTGCCGAGTATCTGGTCTCCGCCGATGAGCTGCAGATCAAGATGGCCCAGGGCTCCAAGCCCGGCGAGGGAGGCCAGCTGCCCGGGCACAAAGTGACCGCGCAGATCGCGCGGCTGCGCCGCTGCTCCGAGGGGACCACCCTGATCTCCCCGCCGCCGCACCATGACATCTACTCGATTGAAGACCTGGCCGAGCTGATCTACGCCTTGAAGCGCGTCAATCCGCGCGCGCGCGTCGGCGTCAAGCTCGTGGCGAGCGCCGGCATCGGAACGATCGCGACCGGGGTCGCCAAGGCTTTCGCCGACTCGATTCTGATCAGCGGGCACGACGGGGGGACGGGCGCGTCCCCGCTCGGGTCGATCAAGAACGCCGGCATTCCCTGGGAGATCGGTTTGGCGGAGGCGCAGCAGGCGCTCGTCGCCTCGGGCCTGCGCCGGCGCGTACGGCTGCAGGCCGACGGAGGACTGAAGACGGGGCGCGACGTCGTCGTCGCGGCGATCCTCGGCGCCGAGGAATTCGCCTTCGGCTCGGCCGCTCTGGTTTCGGCGGGCTGCGTCATGGCGCGGCAGTGTCATAAGAACACCTGCCCCGCCGGGATCGCGACGCAACGGGAAGACCTGCGCGCGAAGTACCGCGGCACGCCGGAGATGGTGATCGCATTCTTCACCGCAGTCGCGCGCGAGGTGCGAGAGATCCTGGCACACCTGGGCTGCCGGACGCTGGCGGAAGCGGTCGGCTCGACCCACCTGCTCCGGGCCCGGGTGCCGCCCGGGCGCTTCAAGATCTCCACGGTGGACCTCTCGCGGATCGTTCCGGGCCCGCCGCTTCCGGAGGGTCCCCGCCAGTGCCTGGATTTGAGCAACGATCCTCCCCGGACCGGAGCGGACATCGACGAGCGCGCGCTCGAGCTCCTGCGCCCGAAACGGGGTGAAGCCACTCCGATCGCGCTCGATTTCCCGATCACCAACGCCGATCGGGCGGTCGGGGCGCGCATCGCGGGGGAGATCTGCTCTCCTGTTGCCGCTCCGAGAGCGTCCGCGGGACCGAAGGGTCCCCCGCCAGGATCCCATCCGCCATCGCGGGCCGCGCTGCGCTTTCGCGGATCAGCGGGTCAGAGCTTCGGTGCCTTCTGCGTCGAGAAAATGGGACTCTCCCTCGAGGGAGAAGCCAACGACCACGTCGCCAAGGGGATGTCGGGCGGACAGATCGCGATCTTCCCGAACCGCTCGTTGCCTGGCTTCGAAGAGAGAGTCGCCAATCCCCGCGGGAAAGCTCGCGGCCTCTCGAGCCCCCTGGTGGGCAACGCGGTCCTCTACGGAGCGACCGGCGGGCGTCTCTTCGTGGCCGGGAGCGCCGGTGAGCGCTTCGCCGTTCGCAACAGCGGCGCCCTCGCCGTCGTCGAGGGAATCGGCGATCACGGCTGCGAGTACATGACCGCCGGCCGCGTCGCGGTCCTGGGCCGTTGCGGGCGCAACTTCGGCGCGGGAATGTCGGGAGGAGTCGCCTATGTCCTGGACGAGGAGAGCACGCTGCGCGGGCGTGTCAATTCGGAGATGGTCGCGCTCCACCTCCTCGAGCCGGGCGACGCGCGGGAGCTCAAGCAGATGATCGAGGCCCACCGGGACGCGACGGGAAGCGAGCGCGCCCGAGAGATCCTCGAAAACTGGCGCGCCTTCCTGCCGCTCTTCCGGAAGGTCGCCCCGCGCGCAGCGGCCCAGTCCCTCGTCGCATCGGCCCCCGCACGGGTTCGGCGCCTGGCGGCGGCAAGCTCTCCTGGAGACCCTGCCGCGCTCCGCCCGAATCTATAATCCCGGCGCGAGGCGCCTGATGCAGCAGTCGGTCGGATTTATCGGCCTTGGGACCATGGGCCAGGGCATGGCCCGCAATCTCGCGAAGGCGGGCTTCCCGCTGACGGTCATGACCCGCCACTTCGAAAGGGCGGAGGCGTTCGCGCGCCAGATGCCCGGCGTGCGGGCGGTCCGCGAGCCAGTCGAGGTCGGCCGCGCCAGCGACGTCATCGTCTCCTCCGTTCCCGACGCGCCGGAGGTCCGCGAGGTCCATCTGGGCGAAAAAGGAACGGCGAGCGGCGCAGTCCGGGGCTCGATCATCATCGACACTTCCACGATCGCGGCGGAAGCCGCGCGCGCCATTGCCGGGAGACTCGGCGAAAGCGGCATCGCCTTCCTGGACGCGCCGGTCTCCGGAGGGCAGAAAGGGGCGATCGAGGGGACCCTGACCTTCTTTGTCGGAGGCGATCCCGCGGCGCTGGAGAAGGCGCGCCCCGTCTTCCAGGCGATGGGGAAGCGGATCACGCATCTGGGCCCCTCCGGCGCCGGGCAACTCGGGAAGGCCGCCAACCAGATCCTCGTCGGCGTCAACCTCATGGCGGTCTCCGAGGCCCTCTCCTTCGCGAGAAAGGCCGGCCTGCCGCTCCCCGCTCTCCACGAGGCGCTGACTGCCGGCGCCGCCAACTCCTGGGCCCTCGAGGTGCTCGGCAAGAAGATGATCGACGGGGACTTCAAGCCCGCGTTCGCGGTCAAGCACCAGCAGAAGGACCTGGCGATCGTGCTCGCCACGTCGCGCGAGAAGAAGCTGCCGCTGCCCGGCGTCGCGCTCGTCCACCAGCTCCTCGTGGCCCTTGAAGCCGAAGGGCGCGGCGACGACGGCACACAGGCGCTGTACACCCTCTACGAAAGGCTCGGAAAAGATTAGTTACGACGTCGCCGTCATCGGCGGTGGCATCGTGGGTCTCGCCACCGCCTATCAGCTCCTGCGCAAGCCCGCCCTGACGCTCGCCGTCGTCGAAAAGGAGCGCGAGCTCGCGTCGCACCAGACGGGGCACAACAGCGGAGTCCTGCACGCGGGTCTCTACTACGCGCCCGGCTCCCGCAAGGCGCGGCTCTGCCGCGAAGGCAGGGCGGCGCTGGAGAAGTTCGCGCAGGAGCACGGCATCCCTTACAGGCAATGCGGCAAGCTCGTCGTGGCGCACGAGGCCGAGGAGCTGCCGCGCTTGATCGAGATTCGCGAGCGCGCGCTCGCCAACGGCGTCGAAGGAATCGAAGAGATCGGTCCCGACCGGATGCGGGAGATCGAGCCGCACGCGGCCGGGATCCGCGCGCTCTGGGCTCCGACGACCGGCGTCATCGATTTCCGCCGCGTGGCGCTGGAGTACGCCGGCGAGGTCCGCTCGCGCGGCGGCGCGATCCTGACCGGGCGCCGGGTCAGAGGAATCGAGCCGAAGGGGGCGGAACAGGTCATCCGCACCGGCGACGGCGACGTCGTCTGCCGCAATCTCATCAGCTGCGCCGGCTTGCACGCCGACCGCGTTGCCGCCATGAGCGGCGCGGCCGGCCCGGAGAGGATCATCCCGTTCCGCGGCGACTACTACACATTGACTCCCGAGGCTCGGCGCCTCGTGCGCGGGCTGATCTACCCGGTGCCCGATCCGCGCTTCCCGTTCCTCGGCATCCACTTCACCCGCACGATCGGAGGCGAGGTGCTGGCCGGGCCCAACGCCGTCCTCGCCTTTGCCCGGGAGGGTTATCGGCGCCGGGACCTCTCGCCGCGGGATCTTGTCGAGATCCTCGCCTTTCCCGGCTTTCGCCGCCTGGCGCGCACGTACTGGAAGACGGGCCTGGCGGAGATGTTTCGGGACTGGTCGAAGAAGGCATTTACAGCGGGACTTCGGCGTTACCTGCCGGAGATCGGAGGCAAGGACCTCGTCTTCGGCCCTTCCGGCGTGCGCGCCCAGGCGCTCAACGCCGACGGAACGCTCGTCGAAGACTTCTCGATCGGCGAGGGCCCGCATGCTCTCCACGTCCGGAACGCCCCCTCCCCCGCCGCGACCGCCTCCCTCGCCATCGGCCGCGAAATCGCCGATCTCGCGATAACCCGCTTCGTGCTGCATTAAGCGGCCCAGGATCCCCGCAAATTCGATTGCATCCCCAAATATCCGGCCCGGCGGGTCCTGTCGCCGGCCACCTCGCGCGCGGACTGCGGCTGCCGGATAGAGTCGGACTAAGGGAGGGTTCCTCCGCCCGCGCGCGAGGTCTCCGTCCGGCGCCACCCGCCGGCCCTTCACTCCGGTTAAGCCGCGAGCCCGTGGAGGTCGCGCATCGCCCCCAAGCCGCCGGATGCCGGCCCGGCGACCGAGCCCGAGACGCCGAAGGGCGCGGGGGAAGAGCCAGGTCCTTCGCGGCCGGGCGACAGGCGACGAGGGATCGTCGGACTTCATCGGCCCGAAACGGCGTGCGGAAGGCGAGCGAGTACGGGAAGGAGCACCGGATATCAGTTCGAGCCCCGAAAGCAAAAGCGGAAAGCCGGGCGGCGGCGGACTCCGGCCCCCGGGAAAACCGGGAATTCTCGCGATCAGCCGGTCGTGGAAGATCCCCGCAGCACGAACAGCCCCGCGGCCCCGATGGCCAGCGCGAGGATCGCGAGCAGCCCGCCCGAGAGCGTCGGGACGTTGGCGGGCGGAGTGCCCGGACCGAGGGTCGCCGTCGGGCTGGGCGATGCGGTCACGGTCGAAGTCGGCGTCGCGGTCGCGGTCGAAGTCGGCGTCGCGGTCGCGGTTGAAGTCGGCGTCGCGGTCGCGGTCGAAGTCGGCGTCGCGGTCGCGGTTGAAGTCGGCGTCGCGGTCGCGGTTGAAGTCGGCGTCGGTGTGGCCGTCGGCGTTGGAGTCGGTCCCTGGCCACCGACGGTCATTCCGGTGATAGGCGTCTGCATCGTGAGGCTCGCCACCAGGGTGGCCGCGCCGGTCGAGAGGTTGATCGTATAAAAGCTGCAGGCGAGACCTGCGCAGAGCGTCGCGTAAGCGGTGCCCGTGACCCCCGAGACGTCGAAGTTCGGCAGACCCGCGGCAACCCCGAGAGGCCCGATCGTGAAGAGTTGGCCCGTGTTCGGCGACAGTGGTGAACCGTCGACTGAGCCCTGCCGGATGAGGACGCCGAGATTCGAGTCGATGCCGAAGAGAGTCGTGGACGGCGCGCCGGCTGTGTTGTTCACGTAGGCGGCTCCGGCGACCGACGGTGTCGCGCCGGAATTGGGATCGCTCGCCGCGTACGCGAGGTTCGTGTCCGTCGCGGTCAGCGTGCCGTCGTTCGGGTTCAACCGCATGTTCTGACCGGTGTTGCTCACCACCCGGATCCGATCGACGGTGGGGTTGAAGTCGAATCCGAAGTCGGTTCCGCTCAAGGTGAACGCGCCGGCCGAGCCGACCTGCGTCGCGACGCCGGTCGCCGGGCTGATCGTGTAGAGCCGACTGGTGCTCCCGAGCGCGTAGAGCTGCCCGGTCGCGGGGCGCAGATCGAGCCCCACGACGAATTCGCCGGCCTGCAGGCCGGTGATCGCCACGGAGGTCTGTACGAGAGGTGTTGCGCTGTCGAAGCTCGTCAGAAGCGTGCCTCCAACGACGGTATAGATGAGCTCCGCGTTGGCCTGCACCACCGAAAACAGCAGGCCGCAGATCACGAGCAGAAGAACCCAGGACTTCTTCATGCGCAATCCTCCACCGGGAATGATCGAAACTGGGCTGATTTTACACGAGGTCGGCAAGAGCCGCGCCCACGAAATTCTTCGTCATCTCCTTGCGCCACAGGAACGAGAAGTCGGTGTGGTCCATGGGCCGGGACGGTCCCGCGGCGGCCGCTGCGCAGCAATACCCGAAGGCCGCGGGTCGAGCGTCGCCGCCTTTGACCGTGTGACAAGCGCCGTTTCGCTTCGCGCTGCGGTAATCCGACACCCGGAGCGTCTGTCATCCTGAGGAGCGAAAGCGACGAAGGATCTGCCCCAAGGGCTTGAAGAACACGAGAGCAGATCCCTCGCTCCGCTCGGGATGACAGGGAGAATAGTTCGTGAAATTGCGTCAAAGGACACTACCGAAGGGAGAAATCGACGCGGCTTGCGAGCGCCTTTCCGGCGGGCTCGGCGGGCTTCGCGCCCGGCTCGAGGACGAAGACGCGGGCGGCCTCGATCTTCCCCGACCCCGTGAGGTAATCCTTCATCGCGTTTGCGCGGGAGAGGGCGAGCTGCCTCAAATCGTCGTCGGTCACCGGCAAGTTCGCCAGCATGAGGTTCTCCATCTCCTGGGGCGGGAGGTCTTTGGCGAAGCCCAGGGCGTTACGCGGCTTTGGAAACTTCTCTTTCTTGTAGGCCTTCTCGAGCCAGGTCGCGTACTCCTTCTCGCCGATCACGACCTCGTCCACGCCGGACGGCGCCTCCCCCTTCTTCGCCAGGGCGGCAAGCTTCTGGGCCTTCACCTTGCGCTCCAGCCGCAGCCGCTGGAGTCCCTCTCTGTCCTTGTCGCCCGACGTGCGCCCGGTCGCTTCGAGTTTCAGAGCGGGCCGGTTTTGAAGCGCCTTCGCGAGCGCGTCGAGCTTTTTCTTCGCCGCCTCGTCCGGCGCGTCGCGGCCGTCGGCGAAGTCCACCGACGAGAACTCCTGGCCGCTCCCGCCGCCCAGGAGCTTGCCGAGCAGCGAGAAGGGGGCGGTGACGGCCTTGCCGATGAGGTTGCCGAGGACCTTCCAGATCACCTTGCCGAGCCGGAACTTCGGGTCGTCGAGCGAGCCCTCGATCGGGAGATCGAGATCGATCAAGCCGTCCTTGTCCCTCAGGAGAGAGACCGCGAGGCGGACCGGCAGCTTCGTCGCCGTCTTGCTCTCGACCTTGTCGCCGAACTCGAACTGGTCCACGAGGAAATGGTTCTCCGCCGCGAGCTTGCGGTTTTCGAGCCTGTACGCCACCTCCATCGTGAGGGCGCCGCGCGCGATCGCGTAGCCGGCGTACTTGCCCGAATACGGCGTGAATGGCGGCAGGTCGATGTCGCGGAAGCTTGCCTTGACGTCGGCGAAGGCCGCGGCGGCGAGCGGGTTGACCGAGCCCCGGATCTCGATCGGCGAACGGTTGACCAGCGTTCCGCGGACTTCGAGCTGGGCGACGGTGCCCGCCCGCGAGTCGAGGCCGGTCACGCGCCCGGTGATGTCCCCGAGCGTCGCCGAATAGCTGGGGTGAATGAAGCGGTCGGCGAAGCCGATCCTCCCTCCCTGGACAGTCAGCGTGTCGATACGGATCGGCACCTTTTCGCCGGCCGCGGGAGGCGGGCCGGCCGCCGCGGCGACGGCCGTGGGGGCTGAAGTCGCCGGAGCCTCCGCGCCCGGAGGCCCTGCCGGAGAGGCCGTCCCCTGGGGCGGGGCCTCGCCTTCCCCCTCCTCGTCACCGGGAGGCGCGGGCTTGCCGACGACCCGCTGGAGGCTCGTGGTGCCGTCGGACTCGATTGTGACGTCGCACCCGATCCCCGCGAGGGCGAGCCGCGACACCTCCAGAAACATCGGGTTGTACCCGGCCTTCATCCCTTCCGCCGAGAAGCTCTCCCACTTCAAGAAATCCAGGTTCGTGGATCGGTCCACGGCGAGGAGCCCGGCGACGAGCGCGCGGCCCGCGTACGTGAAGCTCGCCTTGCCGCCCGCCCCTTCCCTGAAACGGAGCGTCCCGCCGGCCGAGACCGTGCCGCGCGCGAGCGTGACGTTGAAGTCCTGCACGACGTACGCCTGGAGCGGCACGAGCGGAATGCCCTTCACGTCCGCCTTCAGGTCCGCGAATATAGGATCGAAACCGACCGGGCCCTTCGCGCTCGCGGCCCCCCGGCCGTCCACGCCGAACCGGGCCGCAAGCTCGGCCTTCGAGCCCTTCGCCGTGGAGAACTTCTCGAGGTGGAGGTCCGTCTTTGTGAGCGTGTAGCGGGCGGGCCTCACCGGCTCGCTATCCGCGATCTTCACTGTGTACCCGTCGAGAACGAGCTTTCCGAGGACGAGGTTCCAGGGTACCGACGGCGGCTGACGGGGCGCGTCCGGAGGCGGCTCGGCCATGAGCTTGAGGAGGTCCACGTCGCCGTTCTTCTCACGCACGACCGCGAGAACGCCCCCGGCGCTCGCGAGCTCGCCGACCGAGGCGTTACGCTTGCCGAGGTCGAGAGAAGTCTCCGCCAGCCTGAGGGATGGCGCCTTGAAAAACGCCACCCTCTCGCCGCGCTTCCTCAGGAGCGGGGACTTCAGTTCCGCCGCGAGGCCCGTGAGCGTCGTGCTGGCGTTGGCTCCGGTCGCGAAACGGTACTTCGTCTTGAGGTCGAGCACGCCGTCGTCGATGTCGAACCTTACGGCCTCGCGGAAGAGTGGTTCGTAGCGTTTGAGCGGCAGGCCCCCGGCGGAGAACTCCCCCTCGAGCGCGAACGGCTCGAGCGAAACCGTGCCCGCGTTCTTGAAGGTCTCGCCGGCGTCGGACTTCGCGAAGGCCTCGAGAGAGGCCGCCTTGCCGGGCGCGGTCGAGAAGCCTTTCACGGAGACGGCGAGATCCGTCCAGACTGCTCGGAATGGCCGCGCGAGGGAGAGATCGTCGTAGTGGATCCTGCCGTGCTCGATCCCGGCTTGGGCGACTTCGACGAGAAACGGTTGGCGCGGCGCCTCGAGCCCTTTCGTCTCTCCCGCTTTGCCCTTCCGCCCGGCCCCGGACGCGGGCCCCGCCAGGGCCGACACGAGGCCATATTCGCCGGTTGTCTCGCGCCGGACCCAGAGCTCCGGTCCCACGGCCTTCAGGCTCGTCAGTCGCGCCTTCCCCCCGAACACCTCGAAAGAGGCGAGGGCGGCTTCGAACCGCTCACAGGTCGCGAGGGGCTTGCCGCCGGCCTCGACGGCGAGCTTGCGGAGCGCCGCCGTGCCCGAGAGGACGAGCGCGGGCGTCCCCTTCGGCGGCTGCCTGAACTCGGCCGTGAGCTTCGCGTCCAGGCGCCCCGAGGTGAGCCGGGACGGCATCGCCGCCGGGACGTACGCGAGGTAATACGGCAAGTCCACGTCGCCGACGGAAAGGTCCACCGCCGTCTCGTGCGTCTGGCTGAAGGGCTTCGAGGTGCCTCGCAGGGCAAACGGCGCGCCGTTGACCTTCGCCTCGAAGACGGGCTGCGTCGTGATCTCGACTTTCGACGGAATATTCGACAGGAACGGGATGCCGATCCTCACGTCGCGGACGGTGTGCTTCGTCCCCTTCGGTCGGTCGTCGAAGTCCACGCTTCCCCCCTCGACGCCGATGTTGTTGAGCGAGAAGCGGAGTGGTTTCTCCTCCGGAGACTTCGGCTTGGACGCCTCGTCGAGAAGGTCCTGGCAGTTGTACCTGCCGTCCTCGTTCCGGACAAGCGCGACGGACGGCTTCGTGAGCGTAATCGCGCGGATCACAGGCCCGCCCCTGAGCACCGAGACCGCCTCGAGGTTGACGTAGAGGCGCTCGAACGAGAAGAAGGGACCCGCTCCTTCTTTCTCCTTCACGTCGAGACCCTCGAGGGTGGCGGACAAAGCGAACGGGTTGAATGAGAGCCGGCGCAGCGTCACCGGGCGGTGGAGGTGCTCCGCCAGCTTGCGTTCCGCGACCGGCCGCAGGATTCGCGGCAGGACGAGAAAGCCGGCTGCCGCCCAGAGGACAAACAGCGCCACCGCGATTCCCAGGGCCTTTCGGGCGAGCGGGCGGTTCCACCTGTCAGGCAGCTTCATTCCGACTCGAGTTCACTCGAATCCTAACAGCCCCTGGATGATCGCGGCGACTGGATCCCGGTCCGAGAGATCTTCTTGAAGCCCGCTCCCGCGGCGTCCCGCGATCAGAGCTTCGCCACGAGCGCAACGGCCGTCGCGGTATCGGTCCTCCTGAACGTGGGCACGGGCTCATGGTTGTAGAGCAGGGTGTACGACGCTTTGAGCGAGAGGATCGATGTCAGCGTGGCGGAGACCGCAGCCTTGTCCGAGAGGATCCAGTTCTTCGAATCCGAAAGGTCATACGAGTACGAGAGTTCGTTCGTGAAGGCGGCGGTCTTCGAAAACTGCCACTTGTACCCGAGGCCCGCCCGGGCGCTCGCGTAGCTGCGGTTGTCCCCGACCAGCTGATCTTCGCGCGTGTAGCCGAAGCCGAGCTCGCCGCGCAAGGAGTGCACCGGGCCGAGCAGGAGCTTGTAGCCCGCGCCAGCCTCGCCGTTGATCAGGCTGTCAAATCCCGCGAAGCGGTTGCGGAGGTAACCAGCCCCGGCGAAGACGTCGAGACGCGGGGTCAGGTCCCGGATCCCCTTGAGGGAGGCATTGAACTGCTCGGCCGTGGTCACAGTGTCCGTCGAGGCACGCAGGTAGCCCGCCTTGAAGATCAAGGTCCACGGCGCCGGCTTGTAGTCCACCTCGAGCCCGCCTCCGAGGGAACTCGTGCTCGTATTGCCACTCGTCGAGAGGAACGACAGCTCGGCGGATCCGGTCCAAAGAGATGGGGCGGCGGGGGCGGCGTCGGGCAGGGGCACGGCGGCTGCCGGGCAAGGGCGGCGCCGCACATAGAGATCCAAAGAGCGAGAACGAGCAGACTGGGAATCTTCACGGCTTCTCCTTTCGACGGGACGCCGGCGGGTGCCAACCGGCCGGATGCTACCAGCGCCCTTGCATCCAGGCTTGCTGGAGACACATCATCCAGAATCGGGCGCTCTGGCAATAGAGTGCGAAGGGCATTAAGGAGGGGGCATGATCAAGGACTTCAAGGAGTTTCTTCTCAAACAGAATGCTCTGGCGCTGGCCATCGGTGTCATCATCGGCGCTGCAATCGGCAAGGTCGTCTCCGGGATCGCCGAGGACGTGATCAACCCGATCATCGGGCTCCTTCTGCCTGGCGGAGACTGGCGGACCGCCAAGATCGTTCTTGCCCACGGCGTGGACGCCGCGGGTAAGCCGACCGAAGCGGCGATCACGTACGGCCACCTGGTCGGCGTCGCGATCGACTTCATCATCATCGCGTTCGTCGTCTTCATGATCGGGAAGGCGTTCATGCCGAAGCCCGGGGAGAAGAAACCGGACACGAAGGAGTGTCTGCAGTGCAAGGAGATCATTCCCATCGCCGCCACGCGCTGCAAGGCTTGCACGCAGGTCGTTTAGAGAGAAGGGAGATTCGGGATGTCGTTCAGCCCGCGTGAGCGGACGCGTTACCGGAGCGTGCGGCCGGACAGGGAGGCGTCCAGGATCTCGATGGGGTGGGCGGCGTGCAGAGTCACCCCACGCTGGCGGAGGAGCTTCTGGATCTGGAGGGTGCAGCCGGGGTTGGCGGAGGCGAGCAGGTCAGGTTTGACGGCGAGGACGTTGTCAACCTTGCGGGCACCGATCTCCTCGGAGCTCTCGGGCTCGACCAGGTTGTAGATGCCGGCGCTGCCGCAGCACTGGTTCCCGTCGGGGATCTCGAGGACTGTCAACTCGGGGATCGGGCCAGCCAGGGCGAGTCTGGCGGGCGTCTGGCGCTTGCGGGTCCAGTCGCTGTCGATGCTTCAGAACTCCCGCGCGGTTGCACCAAAGATCCGGTAACCACAAGACTGCTATTCGACATCCGGAAAGACGTCATAGACATAATCGTGCGCGGCCAGCGCGGCACGGCTCGAGGAGCCTGCTGCCACTCGCCTGACGATCTCCTCGCGGGACAGATCGAAAATCGCCTCCAGAATCTGCGCGCGCTCCTGCTCGCTGGCCTGTCCCACGACGAAAAGGACGCGGGCGCTGTGCTGGATGTA
>WNFV01006078.1_pt1 | contig 15598 bp, 8 predicted proteins | sample 5400101 | NCBI WGS metagenome assembly WNFV01 (sample SAMN13153361, study PRJNA577476) | soil metagenome | isolation source: 115 cm soil or saprolite under grassland replicate 1 | place: USA:California | collected 2016-06-15 | reverse complement strand
AGTAAAAAAGTTTCTCTTCCTTTTTCTTCTCGCCTCGCACACCGCCTCCCTACAACCAAATTGGAAGGCATATTACCACACAACCAAAATTTCATGTTGCGATTTCTTACAAACTCTCAGAGTTTTTCAACAGCCTGTAAAGACCTGACCCTGACCGTTGACCGTGTGACCCTGACTGTGACCCTGACCCTGTGACCTTTCAGCTCTTGGTGTACGTCGTCTGGAATGTTTTTTACTGTCAGGGTTGCCATCCCGATCCTCCTCGAGTTGCGGTTTCAGATTGGCATCGTCCCAAAGAAAGGTGGTAATAGCATCAAGAATCGCCCCGTTTTCTGGACTCTACACATTAGGCAATAACTCCCGTCAGATTCACGTTGCTACAACAAAGCCCAAAAAATGCCTTGACAGCATAGATTTCACTTGCTATACGCCGAGACTTTATTTCCATGTAACCAATTGGATCGAATATTTCCGCTGTGGAATCGGGGGGCTCCGATGAAGAGACTTCGAGGTTTTGCATCTCTGTTGCTTCTTGGCTGGCTCCTTGTCCCTCCGCCTCTCATTGCGCAACAATCCACAACCCTATATGTCAACCGCACAGACCCCACCTGCGGTGGTCAGAGTCCCTGTTTCAGTACGATTCAAGCGGCTATTGACGCGGCACAGCCCCGCACAACGATTCGCATCCAAGCGGGTGTCTACGCCGAGCAGCTGACGATCGAAAAGAGCGACTTCGGCGGCGCGGTCGAAGCCGACCGCATTGTCATCGAGTCCGACCCTACGCTGCAACAGGAGCAAGTGGTTTTAAACGGGCCGGGCGGTTCTTCCTGCACGAATAATTTCGCCGTTCGAATGCGACGGTCCAACTTTGTTACGTTACGCGGTTTGACGATCACCGGCGCGGGCGCCCAGGCGATTATTTTAATGGGCGGCAACAACGGCAATCAGGGCATTCACATCGAGCTCAACCGCATCTTCGGCAACAGCCTCGCAAACAACTGTAATGGCGGCATTGAGATCAACGCCGGCAATCCCGGAACCATCGTCGCTAACAACTTGATCTACGGCAACGGCGGTAACGCTATCACCGTATTCGGCGAGAGAGGCGGTCCGCAGTACATCGTCAATAATACAATCTACGCCAACCAATGGAACGGCATCGAAGTTTCCGTTGGCCAACAGGTTTTGCTGGCGAACAACCTGATCAACGCCAACGGCAGCGCGACCGGAAAGCAGGGCACGAGGTTCGGCGTCCTGCGTCAAACCGCAAGTCCGCCTGCGCCGCAAAATCTTCAGTTGCGCAACAATCTCATCTGCGCCAACACCGGCGGCCAGCTCAGCGGCGCGATCCTGGATACCAGCGACTCCGGGAACTTCACGCCCCTGGGCAACGAAGGCCCCGGCGTGTCCGCGCTCCCCGGCTGCGACAATCCCGCCAATCTTTTTAGCAACCGCAACGGCCCCGATGGCGTGCCGAACACGATCGACGACGACTTCAGTTTGAAAGAGGATTCTTTGGCTATCGACGTTGGTATGGACCCGCGCACGCTGGGTCTCAGTCCGGCGTTCAACTCGATCTTCGAAGCCGATTTTCGCCAGGATAATATTCGCCCCGCCGACGGCAATGCCGACCGTGTCCCGGCATTTGACGTCAGCGCTTTCGAGTACTCCAATGCGCCGCCGATCGCCAACGCCGGCGCCAATCAGACGGTGTATCGCGGCCAGCTCGTTACGCTCAACGGTAGCCAAAGCAGCGACCCCGAAGGAGCGCCGCTTACTTACCAGTGGTCGATTATTTCCCAACCCGCCGGCAGTGACATTATCCTCACCGGTGCCAATACCGTCGCGCCCACCTTCACGCCGCTATTTCTCGGCGATTACAAATTCCAGCTAATCGTGAGCGATGGCCAATTCTCAAGCGCGGCGTCCATTGTGAGGGTTACCGTCATCAATCGAGGGCCAACGGCTAATGCCGGCGGTCCGTACATGGGTATCGTCGGGATTCCTGTTCAGTTCTCCGGCTCCGGGACCGACGCCGATGGAGATCCAATTACTTTCTCGTGGGACTTCGGTGATGGTAGTAAGGGGAATGGCCGGACGCCTGCCCATACATATGCTACCGTTAGCATTTACACCGTTACACTCACAGTCACGGATTCTGTCGGTGCATCGGCGGTTTCGCAATCAAGCGCAACGATCGAAGGGGTAAGTATTACCAACGTCGAACCGCCCAGCGGAGTGATCGGGACTCTCGTCACTATCACGGGTAACAACTTTGAGCCAGGCGCGACTCGGGTGACGTTCAACGGCACTTCGGCAGTCGTTCGCACGATCACCGACACCACGATCACCACAACGGTGCCAACTAGTGCCACAACCGGTCCACTAACAATTAGAACCTCCCGAGGAAGCGCCAGCCGAAACTTTACGGTCACGACGAGCCAGGATTTCAATCTGACGGTAAATCCCTCAAGCGTGCAGTCTGTCAAAGGCGGCTCGACAAGTATTTTGATCGACGCGATCCCGAGCAATGGTTTCAGTGGATTGATTCAACTCGCGACGGGCTCGCTTCCCCCAGGAGTAGTCGCGAATGTTTCTCCTTCGACTCTAGCTCCGAATAATCATTCAGTGTTGGCACTGAACACGACGAGCAGCACTCCAACTGGAGCGCATGCCGTAGAGATTCGCGCTAGTTCTCAACTCGATGGCCAATCGGTTACCAAAACCGCAACCGTGACGTTGAATATCGCGGCGCCAGGACAAACGGTGCTGGTTGGTCAAGTTTTGGACGGTGACGATCGGCCATTGCCAAATGTGAGCATCAAGCTCGGTGGCACAACATTGACTCATCTCGGTTCGTCCGACGCTGCGGGTAATTTGTTCATTCCCCTTTCCGTCACAGGTCCGCAAGTTTTCTTGATCGACGGCTCTCCGGCCAACACGGCGTCCATAAATTATCCGACGATACCGGTGACGATAGATATTCAAGCGACAGCAATCAATGAGCTTGGATATGTTCCACGCCTGCGAGGACACACCGTCGCGAAGCTGATTTCCTTCGTTCCGGGCCAAGCCACGATCATCACCGATCCGGATCTGCCCGGATTCAAGATGACTATTCCCGCCGGTGTGCGGATCATTGGCTGGGACGGACAGCCCAATTCGCAGTTTGGCGTGACCACAGTTCCCATCGATCGATCTCCACTGCCACCGCTTGTTCTTCCTCCCGGATTGGAGGCTCGGCAAACCTATCTATTCTCTTTCGGCAAGGTAGGCGGCGGTGTTCCTACGGGCAACATTTCCATAGACACGCCAAATAATTTTGGCGGCCTACCCGGCGAGAAAGTCGATCTTTACTTTTTTAACGAGGCTCCCGACGGCTCGGCTCCCAATCAATGGGAAAAGTATGGCACAGCAACGGTTTCCGATGACGGCACGACACTCGTCACTGACATCAACCCCGCAACCGGATTGCAGTATGGTATCCCGCGTTTTTGCTGCGGCGCCCTGACCCCCGTCTTCAACTTCATTAACAGGTTGTTTGGAGCGAGCGGCGGGCCGAATGACGGCGGCAATAAAGCAGGCGATCCAGTCGATGTCTCGACGGGGTTTTTCTACGTCGACAAGACTGACATGGTTCTCCCTGGACGGCTCCCTGCAGTCGTGACCAGAACCTATCGTACGAACTTCACGAACCCGGGACCATTCGGCATCGGAACCAGTGCATCTTTCGATATCTCATTGCAGGCGCCATCTATCTTTAACAACGAGACGGTTGTGCTTATTAGTCCCGGTAATAAACAAGATATTTTTTCTCGCCAGCCGGATGGAACGTACATCAACGCAACCTCGCCGTCTCTTCGTGGCGCCGTACTAACGCAAACTGGGCCACAGGAGCCGGCGTTTTCCTTGAGATTTAAAGACGGAATGATCTGGCGGTTCAATTCCTCAGGCACTCTCGCCAATCAAGGCGACCGTAACGGCAACTCGATTTCTTTCTCGCGGGATTCTTTCAACCGGGTCGTGAGGATCCGAGAACCAACGGGGAGGGAGTTAATACTCAACTACGGCAACCCAGGCCTCGGTCTCACTAATATCCAATCCATCACGGATCCGATCGGGCGACAAGTGCGCTACACCTATGATGCTTTAGGACGGTTAGAAACAGTGACGGATCCAGCCGGTGGCGTTACCCGGTACACTTACGACTCCGCCGATAGGATGCTGACCCTAAGAGATCCAAGGGGAATAACTTTCTTAATCAACGAATACGACGCCAACGGACGCGTGGTACGCCAAACTCAGGCTGACGGTGGTGTTTGGACGTTTGAATATACGAGCAACGGCACTTACGTCAGTCAGAGTGTTGTCACAAATCCTCGCGGACACGCAACAACTTATCGTTTTAATGCCGCCGGATACCTGACTAGCGAGACGGATGCATTGGGAATGACGACAACTTTCGAGAGACAGATAGAAAGGAATTTGACTATCTCTATTACCGATTCGCTAAGACGGGTAACGCGCTTTCAATACGATGCGACAGGCAATGTAACTGGGATTACGGACCCCGTCGGAAACTCTAGGACATTCGCCTACAATTCAAGTTTTAATCGAGTGGCGAGAATGACCGATCCACTGGGGAACATTACACGCTTTGACTATGACGCTTCGGGTAATCTCATAGCCATCATCGATCCCCTCGGAAATCGCACAACATTTACTTACAATGCTTTTGGCCAGCCTACCAGCACGACCGACCCACTGGGCAATATCGCGACCCTGACTTATGACGATACGGGGAATCTCGCTTCAATAACTGATCCTTTAGGTAATACCTCCCAAAGAACATATGACCTAGTTTCCCGTCCGACTGCCCGAAGCGATCCGCGCGGCAAGATAGCAAAGTATGTCTACGATGCCCTGAATCGACTCACTAGCATCACCGATCCCGCAGGGGGTGTGACTCGTTTCTTGTATGATGACAACGGGAACCTTGTCGAATTTACGGATGCTCGTGGCAACACTGTAGTTCACTCCTACGACAGCATGGATCGCTTGGCGACACGTACTGATCCTCTTGGTGCGGTCGAAACGTTACAGTTCGACGGGATGGGTAATGTTACGCGGCACACAGATCGTAAAGGTCAAGTCGCTATACTCGCTTATGATTCGCTGAACCGTCATATTCGCGCTGATTTTGCGGATGGGACAAGCACCGGCTATGTTTACGATAGTTATGGACGATTGATGTCGGCCAAAGACTCGGTTGACGGAAGTATTGCGAATCAATACGACAGCTTGGATCGGCTTGTGTCGCAGATTACTAAACTAGGTACGGTAAGTTATCAATACGATGCACTTAACCGGCGAACGAGGACCGATATTCCAGGGCGAATTCCGGTAACTTATAGCTATGATGCAGCCTCTCGTCTTACGCAGATAGTGCAAGGGACTGAGGCGGTGGATCTTGCCTATGATACTAGTGGTCGACGGACGCGCATGGCGCTACCGAATGGAGTTTCCACGGAGTATCAGTACGACGCGGCTTCTCGCCTGACTGCTCTAATCTACCATAGAGGACTTAGCCTCCTAGGTGATTTAACTTACCAGTACGATCGCGCGAGCAATCGCGCTGGTGTGGGCGGAAGTTTCGCACGAGCATTACTACCTAACTCAGTATCCTCGGCTACATACGATGCAGCCAACCGGCAACTTCAGTTTGGAAATAAGCAGATGAGTTTTGACGCGAACGGCAACTTATCTTCTACTACTGATTCGATTGGTACGACGCTATTCAGTTGGGATGCTCGGAATCGATTGATGGCGACCAGCGGGACTGGGACCACCGCCGGATTTGTATACGATGTGTTCGGTAGAAGATCCGAAGCAAGAGTAAACAGCCAGAGAGTGCAATACCAGTATGATGGCCTTAACCCAATTCAAGAGACCGCAGATGGAGGAACATCGGCAAACTTTCTTACAGGACCTGGCATCGACGAATACCTTGTTCGCACGGATGTTCCGTCTGGTTCAAAGCAGTATTTTCTCGCCGATGCTCTTGGTTCATCAGTAGCCTTGACCGACGACTTCGCAGTCGTTCAAACCGAATATACGTACGAGCCGTTCGGAAAAACTGCCGTTGCAGGCGGGCTGACTTTCAATCCTTTCCAGTATACCGGGCGCGAACTTGACGGGACAGGCCTCCACTATTATCGAGCAAGATATTATGACTCGGAAACACAAAGATTTATTGCGGAAGATCCACTAGGTATAGCAGCAGGTGATCCGAATCTGTTTGTCTATACAAAAAACAACCCCACAAACTTTCGTGATCCAACAGGCCAATTCGTGCCACAGGCCGTCGTAGCGGGAGCGCTGTGTGCGGTGGGAGCCGTGGCAGGCAGCTATACTTACCAACAGCTTGCGGGACGAAAAACTAGCTTTGCCGGTTTTCTTGGCAGCGCTGCTGCTGGATGTGTTGGAGGTCTTGGTCTTGGGTGGGGGATCGGGATTGCTCTGGAAGCAGTAATCCCAAGCATCATGGTGGGAGGCGGGCAAGTCGCGTTATGGGGAGGGATTGGAATAGCCGGAGGACGCCAACTAGCTACCGCTAAGGCGGCTGAGATTGGCGCAGCGACGATATACCAAACTTTCACCGGGTCGGCACTGTCGTTAGTGGAAGCGGCTATACCTAATACTATGACACAACCTTTGTGGTCGGCTCTCTCAGGTAGCTTTGTTTCTAGCGCGGGATCGGCAACAGTTTTAATCGGACGTCAACTTACCAGTACGAGTGTTTTCATGACCAACGAACTTCCCGTATTGCTACAAAATCGGGCTGTTCTCGAGTTCATCTTCTACTAATCATCAAGATATACATGGAGGTGAGAACATGGCTTTTCAAACCTGTCAACAGAGGTCTTCACAGGGCAGGGCTTTACAGAGGTTGGTGTATAGGTCTATTAACAACCCTTTGCCTGGACCTTGTTTTTGATTCGGCGTTGATTTTCCCTATCGAATAGAATGACACAACCCGCCGCCGCTGTGGCTCTGATTCGCCATATTGTTTTTCGGGTTGTGCCATGCATTGATCGAGAGCGTGCTGTTGGTGCCCAGATAGTAACCATTTTAGTTCGAACACTGGAAGACTTTGTGTTAAAAAGATGTACCGACTTATACGCAGCAGTTTATTCACCAGATGCTAGAATGGCTCTTCAATACGAATCCTAAGAAGACGATTGCAAAGAAAGCTGTTCGTCGCGCTCAAAAGCTTCTCCGCTCGAGGCAAGCTCCCGAGTTCAATGCTAAAGTAGACTACCTCCTGTGGTACGGCGCGGTGGACATCGACCCCAAATACTGTGTCGTATGGATAATCCTAAGCGGTCCGGATTCGGAGCTCATTCCGGCTATGCTAATGCCCGCACGCGATGAGAAGTCGCGGCGTCGTGCGACGGAGGCACTGAGCCCCAAAGACTGCCAGTGGTTAGAAGAGCTCGCTGCCGCTGTTGAACGCGAGTTTCGCGCTTGCGGCTGGGAATGGCAGACGCCCAATATCGGGATTGAATCAGCAGAACGCGTGAAGCGTGGCGGCGGATTCTTCTACTTTCGATAAGCGGGTTCTGCATCGAAAGCATTCTCATATTAAGACGCACCACGGAAACCTGAAATGAGAGATTGGTGGTACGTGTTACTTTACCTTAAGATTCAAAATTAATATATCCTTCGCTCTCGAATTGGTCTGCGCCGTTTTGCGAAGCCATCTGCCTCGGGAACTCGCTTAGACCTGACTTGCGGTGGAACACCACCCAAAATTCATCTACCGTTCCGCTAGAACGGATTCTTCACTACCAAATACCGCTTGCGACTGCCGAGTCGTACAACTTGGGACTTGCCCCGGGGGCGTGGAATCCAGTAGTCAAAAAAAATTTTGTTGACATTTCATTATCCGTCTTATATACGCCGAGCCTTCATTTCTATGTAGTCGATTAATCAAATTTCGCTGCAGATGGAGGGCTCCGGTGAAGATACTTCTAGGGTTTGCATCTATGTTGCTGCTCTTTAGCTCGCCCTTCGCCGGTCAGCCCTCAATAGCGCAACAATCCACAGTATCGTATGTGAATCGGGCCGATCCGGCCTGCAGTGGCGCAAGTCGTTGTTACACTATCATCCAAGCAGCCATCGACGCGGTACAGCTCCACAAGATCATTCGCATCCAGGGACATTTACTTCGCCGGTGCAGCTACGAAAGTGTTTTAGATTCAAGGAGCACGAGTTAAACGTTTGTCTCTCGATTGTTCTAAAAGAAGTATCGCGACGAAATTGTTAGGCGCAGAGCGCGAGAGAAAAGAAGCATGACGCGTTGAGGACATAACGGGAGAGAGGATCTTTGTATGCGCATCTTAAGGAATCTCAAGAGGGATCCGTGTCGTCGTTCAGAGATGTTGTTTCTTGTATGTCTCGCCCTCGCTTTCTCCTTTGGCTATGTTTTCGCTCAGCAACCGCAGATTGTTTATATCTATGACGACCTCGGCCGTCTTGTCCGGGTCATTACTGAAACCGGTGACGCGGCTACCTATCATTACGATGCAGTTGGCAACCTTCTCCGCATCACGCGCGATACTGGCGTTTCCGCTACTGCCAGCGTGATCAACGTTGCCCCGAATTCGGGCGTTCGCGGTGCTTCTTTCCCTATATCGATTTCCGGTCTTAACCTTGCCGGCGCTAATCTGATCACCAGCGTAGCCGGGATAACATTCTCGAATGTTCGGACGACGCTGGACCAGATCGTGGCGGACATCACGATAAATACAACTGTCCCAACCGGTACGACGCAAATAGTAGTTGAAACCCAGTTTGGTACGATACCGACCTCGTTCACAGTGACAGATACCGCCCCTTCAGTGCTGATCTTATCGCCAGCCGAGGGGGTAACGACGATGGAAGGAGTGCAACTCACGCTCTCCGCGCAGGCGGCCGACAACGTCCAAGTAACTCAGGTTGTTTGGATCTTAAACGGTGTAGCAGAGACACCCGTGTTCACTCCGCCGTATCAAAAGGTCGTGAAGGTGCCAGTCAATATAACGACTTTAAGTATTGCGGCCACAGCAACGGATAGTGTCGGACAGACGAGCACCGCAACAAAGACCATTACCGTTCAACCTGATCCGCCGCCTACAGTCGTAATTACGTCGCCCCCTGCTGGATCAACTGCCGAGGAAGGAACCCAACTTACTCTGGCCGCACAGGCAACGGACAATGTAGAAGTGAGACAGTTTACGTGGACTGTGAACGGCGTTGAGCAGAATTCAAATTTCACTCCTCCCTATGAGAGAGTTGTCACGGTGCCGATCGGTCTGAGCTCGTTAACAATTGTGGGCGCTGCCATTGACAATCTAGGTCGAACCGGCACGGCCACGCGAACGATAACCGTGACAGCTACGCCCCGGACTACTGTCATTGGTCGGGTGATTACCAGCGCCGGCCAAGCGATCGCCGGTGCTACGGTACGAGCATTTAGTCAGTATATTTCCCAGAGTCAAACTGATGGTACGTTTAGTATTTCACAAGTACCGACGGTCCTGGGACCGATTACAGTGACAGCCGAAGTGCAGCAGGGAACATCAACTCTAACTGGCGTATCAGCATCCGTTCCGGCCGTTGCCAATGGAATTACCAACGTCGGCGACGTCACTATCGCGTCCGGGGCGGTCGCCGATCTCTATCCGGGACCAAGGATTGCCATCGACGCGGCAGCGTACCTAGCTGTCGTTGATCTAAACGGTGACGGGATCTTGGATATCGCCGCGCCGAACATTTCAAGCAACGAGGTATTTGTATTTTTGGGGATCGGTAACGGGATCTTTCAAACCGAGCAGCGTTTTGCGACCGGGAACTCTCCTTGGTCGATAGCAGTGGGCGATTTAAACGCTGACGGCATTAAGGACATTGTGACCACCAACACCGCATCCGACGATATTTCCGTCCTATTGGGTAACGGCAACGGCACATTTCAAGCGCATCAGAGTTACGCAGCCGGCGATTTCCCATTTTCTGTCACGCTATCCGATCTAAATGCTGACGGATTTCTTGATATCGTAGTAGCGAATGAAGGTGTGTCCATATTAATGGGCAACGGCAATGGGACATTTCAACCGCATCAACGTTTGACTACCGGCACGGCACCCTGGTGGGTTGCGGTGGCTGATCTGAACGGAGATGCCATTCCAGACATAGTCACGGTAAACAGCGATGCTGACGATGTTTCAGTGTTGTTAGGCAATGGCGGCGGCACTTTTCAGCCGCAGCAACGTATCCCGGCGGGGGTGGACCCATCGTCCGTGGCCGTAGCTGATCTAAACGGCGACGGTTTCCAAGACCTGGCAGTTGCGAATAATTTTTCCGATGACATATCCGTGCTGTTAGGTAATGGCAACGGAGCGTTTCAGGCGGAACAGAGGTTCTTCGCTGGCGGACATAGTATCTCAATAGCGATTGCGGATGTAAATGGTGACGGTAATCAAGATGTTGTGGTCGCAATTCAAGAAAGCAACTTCGTGTCTGTACTCCTAGGTAATGGTAACGGCACGTTTCAGAGCCAGCAAAGTGTTCTAGTGGGCACGGCGCCGCAGTTCGTTGCAGTTGCGGACGTGAACGAAGACGGGTTCTCAGACCTGGTAACGTCCGTCCCGTTTAATGACGTGCTTGTGTTATCCTTTGGCAACGGTGAGGGTAGTTTTCAGCCCCAGCCTGCGCCGCCAAGCTTTGCAGTAGGAACATTCCCTCTCTCGATAGCTGTCGGCGAGCTCAATAGCGATGGGTTTCCTGATGTCGTGACGGCAAATCGTACTTCTGGAGATGTGTCTGTCCTTTTAGGCAACGGGAATGGGACATTCCAACCACAACAACGAGCTTCAACTGGTAGTTCCCCTCAAACCACCGCAATCGCGGATTTGAACGGTGATGGATTCCGTGACTTGGTTGTGGCGAACGGCGGCACAAATGATGTCTCTATCCTGTTGGGTAATGGCGACGGGACATTTCAGACGCAGCAAAGATTTGCCGCGGGCTCTTTCCCAAATTCAATGGCAATTGCAGATCTGAATGGCGACGGTTTTCCTGACATCGTCACGGCCAATGGTACTTCCAACGATGCCTCGATCTTACTAGGCAATGGTGACGGCACGTTTCAGGCCCAGCAGACATCGGTGGTCGGAAATTCTCCCAGCGCGGTGGCAGTCGCCGATCTGAACGGCGATGGATTTTTGGATATTGTAGCCGCGAATAGTAACAGCGCCGACGTTTCAGTATTGCTGGGCATCGGTAATGGTACTTTCCAAGTCCAACAACGTTTCGCGGTATCCTCTAATCCTAACTCTATCGCAATCGCTGATCTGAATGGCGACAATGTACCGGATCTAGCGGTCCTAAGTTCGTCGGCGGTCGCGGTTTTGAGAGGTAACGGTAACGGCACATTTCAAGCCGAGCAACGCTTCACGGCCGGCTTTGGTTCCAGGTCCGTAAAAGTCGTGGATGTGAACGGAGATAGTTTTCTGGATCTATTAACCGCAAATAGGGTAACCGGTGATTTTTCTGTTTTGCTGGGGAACGGTGCGGGCAACTTCCAATCACACCAGCGATTTGTGGCTGGCAATGATCCACGATCCATGGCTGTCCTTGACGTCAATGGGGATGGCAAGCCCGACGTTATCACCGCAAACGGCAATCTAAACGCTGTGTCTGTGATCATCCATCGTTAAGCGATGACTTCCGGTAATTTAGGCAAATAACTTCCGAAAGTGCGTCGGGCGCAAGAGTTCCCCGAATCGATCTTCGTCGGTGTTGGGGTTCCGTCGGCCTTGGGTCGTGCCTGGATATTTTGACAATCTTCCGACGAATGAACGGCCACGATAGTTTGTTTGCTTAAATGTATGGTAGGGTTGGCCACCAGTACTCGAAGGCAAAAAATAACGGCACCACGGACTCCACATAGGACACGTTCAACCATTTGACGCGAGCGACTAACCCGCTGCCGTCGAATCCGCTGGAGACCTACAACTATGACGCGGTCGGTAACTGGACCAACTCCAACCCAGAACGGGTCATCGGTCTTCAACTCAGCCACGGAAAGGAGCCGAAAGGGGTCAACCGAGTGGTCAAGTCTTTTGTTGACAGAACTCCCGCACCAACCTCTCAATTTGATCTCTAAATCCCTTCTCCTTCTCCATCTTTGTCTGTACGCCGTAGCAACACCAGCCCACCGCACCATAACTTCCCAGTCCAAACAGCCTGGCCGTCTCCCGAAGCGTCTGATCGCAACAGTGCCGCACCAAATACATCGCCACCTTCCGCGCCTCGTTCTCTTTACCCCGTACTCCCTGAACGACTTCCTCTCTGGATATTCGGTAGCTCTCGGCTACTCGCCGGATTACGTTCTGCGCACTCGTTTGCACCCCCCGCCGTTGGTAACGTGGATGCTCTTTGACTAACGGCCCTAGCGGCTTTCTTATCCGCTCGACGAACTCTTCTCCTCCTAGCACCGGACTCTGGTGACCGGACTCATAAAATTGCTCCAGGGCTTCTTCGTTTCCTGACAGGACAAACTCGTGGAAGGCTTTACTCCCGCCTACTTGTTCCAATACCGCGTCGGTGTTGAACCACGGAGGCCGGGTTTTCGTTTGGAGATAATGACGGTGACTGCTCCAACGGTACTCTTCCGGGTATCTGACCATTGCTGATTCCACCGGATTTAGATGAATGTAGCGAACAACTTGAGCTAAATATTCGTCGGCATCGACCAAGATGGCCTTGTAGCGGCCCCGAAACAGCGGGCCATCGCGATCGTGACTACGGTTAAACCGTTGGGTGTAAAGCCCGTCTACATGGCGCATGACGCGAGATAGGTTTCCCTTCGGGGTGGTTAGACACACAGGGTAGTGGTTCCTCATCAGGCAGTAGCTGAACACGTCAATGCCCCACTGCCTGTGGGCCTCAGCAAGGGTGTTTAGAAATACCTGATAGTCTTGTTCGTCAAGGAAGGTTGTTTGTCTGGCCATGCCCCGGTTTATGACATGATAAACCGCTCCTTCAAAGCAGCCCGTCCCAGAGTCGGTGCAGGTCCAATGGCGCACGATCCGGTGCCACGCGGACACAGATTTGATTGCCACCACGGTCACCCTGCGAGTACTCCCGCGTGAGTAACTGCACGGTGTGTAGGGGCTGATGCAGATCGCCAACAAGGTGAAAAAGCCACGTTAGCGCGATTGCTCGTTTTGCCGGATCGCTCGCACCTACTCCAATGCGCTCGTTCTCTGCTATTGCGGTGAGAATGTTTTCTGCCTGTAGGGGTTTCGTTTGAACGCTGGCGGGTTCGTCCTCGGGTCTGAACGGCCTGGATTGCTGTGCTTCTAGGGGGTGGAAGGGCGCGATGGAAAAAACGAACAGAGCAGGATATCGTGAGCTGACCTAATCGTTCAGTCGTTAGGGAGGTCATATGGTTGTTGAAGTCAAATACCAAACGAAAAGGGACGCGACTACCGAATATACAGACTTCACTCAGACCGAGTATTTTGAAACCGGTAAAATACCGGATAAACCGACTATAGTTAGAAAATTGTTAGAGATGGGCGTGGATTTTGCCGAAGATACAGTTTTAATTTCCGCCTACATTGATGGGGATGGTGACACACTGAGAAGAGGCGGATTTCGTATAACTGAACTGTGAATCTTAAAAACCCTTCACGCGGCGGCTCATCAAAGATCTTGAAAAACGTAGAAATTGGCAGCAGCGCGAAGTAGCTAAATCAAAAGTATTTAGCTATGGATCTGTGTTCGATTTCGCTGGCTTGGTCGAATCACTCACTCAATCGGGGTCCTGTTAGGACCCTGGCGCGACCTCGGCGATTGCGCGGAGTATGACGACCCCACCCGGTTCGAAAAAGTCGAACTGAAGCGACTGCCGTCACAACGTATAGGCACAGTCCATATCGTATGGCGTGGATTGTGATTCAGAGCAAAGGGCGTTCCGCCGTTCTGCGGATAGACATTTGTCCATTCGATCTAATTTCCACTCGGTCACCGATCACCCCATACGGCAGGCTGGCTGAAGGCTTAAAGAATACTATGACAAATCCGTGTTAGCTATCTCCTGGATAGAGCAGCCGACGCAAGACTTTAGGCCGCGTCCCCGGGTGTGTGGAAATTCGTATTTCGGTATCCATGTCTGAAAAATTTCTTCCACAATTGCCTTATAACGAACGATCTCAAAGCAGCCAAGGCTTCACTATCCCCCCTCAAGCGGCTTTTAAGAGAGAAACTTGCTTAAGGTCTTGCCATCCACTGATGCGCCACATACGGATCTGACCGCTAATGATCAACCCAAACAGTAAGAGCTCGGCCGCTTGAGCACTAGGCAACGAGCCCTGCGTCTTCACTCGACGGCGAAACTCTCCATTGAGCCGCTCAATGGCATTGGTGGTGCGAAGCGATTTCCATTGACTGTTAGGAAAACGGTAAAACGTCAACAGTTCTTCTCCAGCCTCTTCCAAACTCACGACCACTTTGGGAGCGAGCTTTTTCCACTTCACCACAAAGTCCCGGTAAGCCTTGCTCCCCTCCTCGAAGGACTCCGCATTGATGATCCTGTGATAATCGCTTTTCACTTCCTCCAAAGCATGCCGGGGTGTGTACCGCTCCAGATTGCGAAGCTTATGCACCGTGCAGCGCTGCACTTCGACCCCAGGCCAGTTCTTCTCAACCGCAGCTCTCAGCCCCTTGTTCCCATCGATGATCACCAAGCGCGGCCGCCCCAGCCCGCGACTGTTAAGGCCCTCAACAAACCCACCCCAGCACTCACTCGACTCGCTCTGCAAAAGCTCCAAGTCCAACACCACCTTCTGCCCATCCGCTTTCACGGCCAACGCCACCAACACTGGCGCCGAGATCACCTTGTTAGCGATCCTCACCCGCAAACAGATGGCGTCCAGATAAAGAAAAACCACCGCCTCCGTTTTCAATGACCTTTGGCGCCACTCGGTAAACAACGCTTGCAGTCGCCCCACAATCCGCGAGATCGCGCTCTTGGACAACGGCGCGCCGCGCAAAAGCGGGGAAAGCGCTCCCCGAATGCGCCGTCCGTTGGCTCCGCTGAGGTAACAACCCAATAAAGCACTGTCCACCGATCGAGCCCGCCGCTGATAACGCTCAATCAGCACACTCTGCCATTCCTTCTCCTCTTTACCCTCGATGAGTCTGGCTCGCGGCAACTCAATGGCCGTCGCTCCCAAACCCGTACTGACCCATCTCTCTCGCTTACCGTTACGATATCCGCGACGCTCGTCCTTGCGCTCATACGGCAAGACCGCCAACACCTCTCTCAGCTCCGCTTCGGCCAAGGTCAAAATCATCTCTCGTACCTTTCCCCGCAACGCTTCGCTCAACCGATCGGACCCCAAAAGACCTTCCATTTGGCCAAAACTTTGTATACCTTCACCCATAGGCGTGTTCCTCCTCGGTCTGACTCACTCCATGAGCCAGTTTATTTTTTGGGATACCGAGAGAATACGCCTTCTCTATTTTCCACAACAAGCGGGACGCGGCC
>WNFV01005329.1_pt1 | contig 15598 bp, 11 predicted proteins | sample 5400101 | NCBI WGS metagenome assembly WNFV01 (sample SAMN13153361, study PRJNA577476) | soil metagenome | isolation source: 115 cm soil or saprolite under grassland replicate 1 | place: USA:California | collected 2016-06-15 | reverse complement strand
CACAGTGAACTCTACTACGTGATCAGCTCATCGCTACGGCGCACCGGGATCGTGAACGTGAACGTCGAGCCCACGCCAACCTGGCTCGTGACCCAGATTTTGCCGCCGTGGAGTTCGATGAACTTCCGGCAGAGGGTCAGCCCCAGCCCCGTGCCCTCAGCCTTCTTCTCAGCAGTCCCCACCTGGCGGAACTCCTCGAATACCGCCTCTTTGTCCTCGGCCGCGATCCCGACCCCGGTATCACTGACCGACACCTCGACGAGCCCGTCCCCTGGCACGGCCCTGACCTCGATCCGGCCGCCCTCCGGCGTGAACTTGATCGCATTCGACAGCAGGTTCAGGACGACCTGCCGGATCTTCCGTTCGTCCGCCCGAACCTCGCCGAGTCGCTCGTCGACGGTCGCCTGCAGCGTGATGCTCCGTCGCCCGGCCCGCTCGCGGACCAAGATCAGGGCATTGTCGAGCGCCTGCGGAAGGTCGAAGTCCGTCAGCTCGAGCTCCATCCGCCCGGCCTCGATCTTCGACAGATCCAAGATGTCGTTGATCAGGGACAGCAGATGCGTACCGGACGCATGGATGTCCTTGAGGTACTCCTCTTGCTTCTCGTTCAGCTCACCGAACATCCGCTCGGTCAGCACCTCGGAGAATCCGATGATCGCGTTCAGGGGCGTCCGCAGCTCGTGGGACATATTGGCCAGGAACTCGGACTTATGCTGGCTGGCGACTTCGAGCTGCCGACTCTTGTCGGCGATTTCGCGGAAGAGGCGAGCGTTCTGAATGGCCAGCGCCGACTGCGTCGCGAACGTGCGAAGGAGATCGACGGTCCCTGGCGCAAACTCGCCCGGCGTCTTCCTGAAGACAGTCAGTCCGCCGATCAAGTGGTCCTCGCGAACGAGCGGAACTGCGAGCAGCGCTCGATAACCGGCGCGTATCAAGACATCGCGAATCGGAATCTGTTCGGCGATGTCGCGAACGTCGGCCAACTGGATCGGCTCCGGCACCTCCGCAAGGCGGCCGGTCACCCCTTGCCCCTTGCGAACTGGCGTCGCCACGAGCATTCGGACGATGTCCTCTTCGAGGCGCTCCGTCGCCCGGGGCTCGAAGATTTCGCGCTGCTCGTCGTATTCGTAGATCACACCGGCGTCGACCCCCGTGAGTTGCGTCGCCTGCGCAACGATCGTGCTGAGGACGGTCTGAAGATCCAGTGTCGAACTGATCGCCTGCCCGACCTCGCCGAGCGCCTGGAGCTCGCCGACCGAGCGGGTGAGCTCCTGCGTCCGCGCCTGCAGCTCGCTCAGCAGGCGGGCGTTCTCGATCGCGATCACCGCCTGATCGGCGAAGGTCTGGAGGAGTGCGATCTCGTCGTCCGTGAACCCGCCGGGGTCGCGGCGGGTCACCGAGATCGCCCCGACCGCCTCGTCGTGACGGAGCATCGGCACCACGACCAGGCTTCGGTAGCCACGGACACGGGCGCGGCCGTGCTCGGCTTCGGGCACTCCGGGATCGGTGTGGGCGTCGGCGATATTGACCGGCGCTCGCTCGCGAATGGCCTGGGCGTGCATCCCCTCGGATTGCAGCGGCTCCGGGTAGCGCGCTCTCGTGGCAGCGTCGCCGGCGGCATCGGTACTCGTGAGCGCGGCGAGCTCGATCTGATCGCCCGTGATCCGCGTCAGCCCACCAGAGTACGCCCCCAGCAAGCGGACGGCGCTTTCCACGATCGCGTCGAACACCGGTTGGACATCCGTCTGCGAGCGGCTGATGACGCGCAGGATGTCGCTGGTGGCGGTCTGCGTGTCCAGCGCCGTCGTCAGCTCGCGGTTGCTCGCCTGCAGTTCCGTGAACAACCGGACGTTCTCGATGGCGATCACCGCCTGGTCGGCAAACGTCTGGAGCAAGGTGACCTGCCGTTCCGTGAAGAGCCGAGCCTCCCTGCGCGGGAGCTGTATGACGCCGATGGCGACACGTTCCCGCATCAAGGGAATGCTGAGGAGCGTGCGGAAGCCGAGCCGTCGCGCATTTTCGCTGGCCTCAGGAAATTCCGTGGCCTCCGTCTGCACGTCCCCGATGTGAAATGGTCGTGCGTCCAGCACCGTCCGCCCACCGATCGTCCCGCGGTCCAGGGAAATGGTGAACGCGCCGAGCCCACTATGGATCGGGCCATGATGGGCCACCAGGAGGAGTCGATCGCCGTCCCGACGAAAGATCGAGGCGTCGTACGCCTCGCATAGGCGAGCAGCACTTTCGGCCACCGCGTCCAGCACGGGCTGGATGTCCGTCGGCGACTGGCTGATCACCCGCAGGACCTCACTCGTCGCCGTCTGCTGCTCAAGCGACTCACTCACCTGCGCATGGGCTGCTGTAAGCGCCTGATTCTTCTCCTGCAGCTCCGTAAACAGCCGCACGTTCTCGATCGCGATCACCGCTTGATCGGCGAAGGTCTTGAGCAGCTCGACCTGGCCGGCCGGGAACGCGCCCGTCTCCGCGCGAGAAACGGAGATCGCGCCGATGGGCCGCCCGTCGCGCAGCATCGGCACCGCGAGGAAGCTGCCGGCGCGCACGTCCCGGGCGAGGTTGGGGGCGAGGTCCGGGTCCTTTTCGGCGTCGCGAATATGGACGATGTTGCACTCGAGGATGGCGCGCCCCGCCGTGGTGTCGCGGCCCGGCCGGCGTGGATAGAGGCGGGCCGTGACTGGCTCGATGCCCGGACGCGGGTTGCAGTGGGCGACCAAGTGGATCATCTCGCCGTCGAACCGCGTCACAATTGCTGCGACGCCGCCGCACAGCCGGCTGGCGCTGGCCGCGATGGTGTCGAACACCGGCTGGACGTCGGTCGGCGAGCTCGCGATCACGCGCAGAATCTCGCTCGTCGCCGTCTGCTGCTCTAGGGACTCGCTTACCTGGGCGTGCGCCTGCGTGAGCGCCTGGTTCTTCTCCTGCAGTTCGGTGAACAGCCGCACATTCTCGATGGCGATGACGGCCTGGTCGGCGAACGTCTTCAGCAACTCGACTTCCGCGTCCGAGAACCGGCCAGGCGCCTGTCGGCTCAGGTTGATGGCGCCGACGACCTCGCCCTTGCGCATCATGGGCACCGCGACCATGCTCCGGACCCCGAGCAGCCTTCCAACCCTCCGCGTGTAGACCTCCGCCGCTGACGGTTCCTCGATGTCGGGCACTTGAACGACCGAGCGCGTCAGAATTGCCACGCCGGCCGTGGTCTCGAGGTCCACGGGTCGCGGGTACTGCGCGCGGACCGTCGCCAGCGCCTCGGGAGACGAGGAACCGTAGTTTGCCGGGAGGTCCAGCGTCCGGCCGTCCGTCAGGAAGACCCCCGCATTGGCGGCATGGCACAGACGGGCGGCACTCTGCACAATCGTGTCGAACACGGGCTGCACGTCGGTCGGTGAGCTCGAGATCACGCGCAGGATCTCGCTCGTCGCCGTCTGCTGCTCGAGCGCGTCGGTCAGGTCGCGATTGCGCGCCTCCAGCTCCTTGAACAACCGCACGTTCTCGATCGCGATGACGGCCTGGTCGGCGAAGGTCTCAGCCAACGAGATCTCGTCGTCCGCAAAGGCACCCGTCTCGGGGCGGGTGATGCCGAGGACACCAATCACCTGTCCCTCGCGACGCATCGGGACCTGCAACACGCTCCGGAACCCCCTCGCACGTGCAAGGCGCCGTGCGATCTCGGGAGACCGAGTATCAAGCTCGACATCCGGGACATGGGTCACGCTTCCGCGCACCCAGTCTTGCATCGCAAACGGGAAGCGCTCCCGGTAATCGTCCAACGACATCGGAAAGAGCGAAGTGTATGCGGCATCGCCCGCCTCTCCGGTGCTCGTGAAGGCCTCGAGGTGGATCTCGTCAGCGAGACGGCGAAACACGGAGGTCGTGCGCGCACCAAGAAGTCGCCGAGCGCTCTGCAGGATCGCGTCGAAGACCGGTTGAAGGTCGGTGGGCGAGCTAGAGATGACACGGAGAATCTCGCTCGTCGCCGTCTGCTGGTCCAGCGCCTCGGTTACCTGCGCATGAGCGTTGGTCAGCGCCTGATTCTTCTGCTGCAACTCGGTGAACAGCCGCACATTCTCAATCGCGATCACCGCTTGGTCGGCGAAGGTCTGGAGCACGGCAATATCCGAGGGAGAGAACGCGCCGGGCTGCTCGCGGTGGACCCCGATCACCCCGACGACGTCGTCAGCCCGCAGCATCGGCACGTAAATCGCCGACCGCCAACCGACCTCCCCCGCGATCTCGAGGACCTCGGGCACCAGGGACGTGTCAGTCTCCACGTCCACGATCTCTCGGACGGTCCGCGTGAGGATGGCCTGACCCGATAACCTGGACTCCTCGGGGTGACGCGGCGCCTGCAAGCGCTTCAGCATCCTTTCGCTGCTCCGGTCGCCCCGGGCCGCAGCGAGCCGTATGAGCTCACCATCGTAGCGGAGGATCACTGCCGAGTGCGCGGCGAATAGCCGCATTGCGCTGTCCGCGATGGACTCGAAGACCGGCTGCTCGTCTGTCTGCAAACGGCTGAGGGCCCGCAGGATCTCACTGGTCGCCGTCTGCTGCTCCCGCGCCTCAACCAGCTCGCGGTCACGCGCCTGGAGCTGCCCCAGCGCCACCGCCTCCCGCTTTGACGCCTCCGCCTCGCGCTCCAGCGTCTCCGCCAGGCGCTTCTCCAGGTCGCGGACCCGAGCGGCATCGTCCTTGGGCGACTTGCGGGCAACAGGGGGCTTGGACTCAAGCTTGGACTTCGCGGGCTTTGGACCCCGGCGCATTAGCCTCTCCTTGCCTCCTGTGAATCGGCCGACGACAGGCTAGGCGAACGAGGTCGCGTGGGCAACCATGTCGACTAGGGCTAGCGGAAGTGGCAGCCGTCGAACTGGAAACCGCTCATGCCAACTGCCTTAGCTCCGCCTCCGCCTGCTCCAGCCAGTACGCCATGCCCATCTCGCGGTACAGCGTCGTCGCCGCGGTGAGGTGCTCATGAGCCTGCTCGCGCTTGCCCGTGCGCCAGTGGAGCTCCACCAATTCGGCTGACCTCGTCTCAGCAAGGCCGCTCAAGAACTGTACGACAACACGGCGCGGACGACGCGCCCTCCCGGTGAACGGGCTCGCCGGTAAGTCAACTCATAGTCAAAGCTCGCAAAATCAAAGCATTGCCGTCGCTGTTGTCCCGAACGGGCAACAGATCAGGCAACGGAACGGGAACGGAAGGTTCAACGGCACGGGCGGGCAACGGAACGGGCTAGGGATCCCTTGGCACCCCGTGCAGCCGAGCAAGGCTTCGTCGAGGGACTTGGGCGCATGACCCGCGCGCCGACTGACGATCGCGCGAGAAGAGGAACTCGTGGCAGGGACCACCCGACAAAACCGCCAAAACCCCCTCGGCGAGTCTCGTCGGTTACCGGCCCACCTCTGGGCTCCGACGTCCGTGGCCCCCACCACCGTGGCCAGCCCCGGGTTGGTGGGGAACAATAGGCAGGAGCGGCGAGTGCCGCGGGCCATACCGTGCAGTCGCCGCCGTGGTCGCCCTCCGGCGACCCCCTCACTCGCCTCTTGGGTCGTAATACCGCTCGAGCTGGCCCCACCTGTTCCGGACCACGATGAATGCCCTCGCCGCCCTCGCGCTGGCGCTCCGCCTCTCCAAAGTACGCGCGCGCGATGTCCCGGGTCCACGTCGTGAAACTTGCGACGCTCGCTGCAGACGACTTCGACGCCGCGTGCACGAGCAGCAGCGCGCCGGCTGCGGCATTGATGACATCATCATGCCCGTGCTTCGGATGGTCGATGGAGTCCTGCCCGGCCGCCGACGTCCGGCGCTCGAGGGCGAGGAGCTGCTTGATGGTCCGGTCGAAGGAGCAGGGTAGGCCACGCGCCTCCTGCTGATCGACAGGAGCGGGCGCGTGCGGCTCGTCTGAGACCCAGCCCCGCTCGATCCTCGAGGATGCCCGCGGGCGGGGGGACGGCGTTCACTGAAGGCCGACGCGCCGGAGCAGGTCTCGGAACCGATTGTCAGAGCGCAGGGCATCGAATCGCGGATCGAGTTTCAGCCAGACGAGCCAGTGCGACCGGTCCTCCAGTGCTCGATCCAGCCAGGCCAGCGCCTGACCTTTCTCTCCGAGCCCTGCATGGACCAGGGCGACGCCATAGGGGGTCACGTACCGCTCTCTGGCAAGCCGCTTCAACACATCGAGCGTCTCTCGCGCCTCGTCTCTCTGGCCGGACACGCCCTGAACATGGCCGATCGCTGCCCACGCAACCGGCCAGCCGCGCAGCACCGTCTCGGTCCGCCGAAACTCCGCGATGGCCTCATCGTACATCGCCTTTTCTTGATACGCCCGGCCGAGCCAGAGATGAGCGAGCGGGAACTCCCGGTTCATGTCGATGACGGTCTGCAGTTGTTTGATGGCGGCGTCGTACTGGCGGCTGTAGTAGAGGAAGAATCCCAGGTCCGTGTTGATGCTCAGCGAGGTCGGGTCAAGCTCTTGCGCGCGTGTGATGGCCGCCCGGGCCCGCTCGAACTGTCCCATCGCCGTCAAGTACACGGCGTACCAGTGGTGGGCGGTCGGATAGGTCGGGTTGAGCGCGATGGCTCGCCTGAATTCCTTCTCCGCCTCCGCCCAGTCCCAGTCGTAATACAACCTGACGTAGGCCAGCGACGTGTGCGGCTCGGTCAGCGTGGCATCCAGCTCGAGCGCTCTCATTGCCGCCTGCTCCGCCTTCGGGAAGACATCCTTCGGCGGCAGGTAGCTGAGATAACCAAGCGCGGTGTAGGAATCGGCGAGCCCGGAGAACGCCCTCGCATAGGCGGGGTCGGTCTGGATCGCCCGCGCGAAGTACTCGGCGGCCTGCTTCAGGCTCGCTTCGCTACGCTGATTCCAGTGATAGCGGCCCTTGATATAGAGCTGGTAGGCGTCGGTGTTGCCGGTGGAGCGCCTTGCCAGGAGCGCCCGTTCGTCTCCGGTCAGTCGCAACGCCAGGGCGCCGATCACCCCTTCCGCGATGGCATCCTGCACGGCGAAGATGTCGTCAGAAGGTTGATCGAACTGCCCCGCCCAGAGCGACGTCCCATCGCTCACCGTGACCAGCCGCACCGTGACTCGTACCCGGCCGCCCGACCACAGGATGTTGCCATCCAGCACAGCGTCCACCTGGAGTTCCCGACCGGCCGCGACAGGATCCTGCTCGAGGCCCCCATACTTGCGGATCGCGCTGGTGGGCCTCATGACGACATCCCTGAGCGTGCTCAGCCTGGTGATCAACGTGTCGGCCATTCCAAGCTCGAGCGCTTCGTCGCGGCGGTCGGCGGCTACCGGCTTGAACGGCAGCACGGCGATGGACTTGATGACGGGAGGCGCCGGCGGCTTCCGGAACGCCCCTGACAGCGTTGCGACGATCGCCACGGCGAGTACGGCCACTGTGCCGGCCGCGGCCCACCATCCGCGCCGCCGGCTGTCCCGCCCGCTGAGCCCGCCGCCGGCGACCGCCGGGATTTCGGCCCCGGCCCGCTCAGGTGCGCCAGCCTCGGGTCCGACAAAGCGATAGCCACGCTTGGGGACGGTTTCGATGTATCCCTCGCCGAGGACCTTCCGGAGCACGGAGATGTTCCGCGTGAGGCCACCCTCTTCGACGTGGATATCGCTCCAGACCTGTTCCATCAACCACTCTTTTCTCGACAGGTGGTGGCTGTTCTCGACTAGGGCAAGCAGCGTCCGGTAGACCTGGGGCTCGAGCGGCACGGGCTGTCCGTCGCGCAGCAACAGGCATTCGGCGGTATCGAGCCGGAAGCGACCGAACTGGAAGGTCTTTCCTGGCTGGCTCACCGGCAGCTTCGGAAATTCCGCGGAATTTCTTCAGGACGCCTACAGGACGGCTGGGCGGGCCTTTCGGTAGCGTCCGTGGCGATGTCAATCGCCATCGAACGGGGAGGATCATCCATGAAATGGACAGTGCTTCGAAACGCGTTCCTCGCAGCGGTCGTGGTGGTCATTGCCGCCGTTCCCGCCTCGCCGGGGTCCCACGGCGACAGGGCGTTGGAACTGATCGGTGCGGTACTCAATGCCGGCCCGTCCTCCGCGCAGTACGGTTATATCAGCTACATCAACGGCATCGACGGGATTTTTACCGGCAGCCCACAGAACGAGACCACCGCGCTGTTCACGTTCTACAACGCGACCAGCACGCTCCGGGTCATCAACAATGGCCCGCTCCGAATCGTGAATCGCGAGGGAACGATGACGGTGTATCTCGACGGGAACCCCAACGGCGACTTCGCCAAGCCCGACTCATTCCGGGATGGCACACCGGTCATGGTCGCGACCCTGCGGCATCAAGTGATTCTCGATACCGCAACGAACCAGTTCACCACCGTTTTCGTCAACACCATCACGTCAAGCGCGAAGTTCACCCTCGGAGCTCAGCAATACGATCTGGGCAAGCCGGGGCAGATGTTCCGCACGATGGTGTTCGGCCGGCCGAGCACGTCAGGCCCCGGCCAGTTCGTCATTGCTGGTTACACGGTCGGGACGGACGCTCACTCCAAATGAGGGCGACTGCCCCCCGGTATCCATCGTGGCCCGGCTCTGAGGCGGGAAGGTCTGACATGAGCCGGATGACGCTCGAAGACGAAGCCGATCTGTACGTGCTCGCCGCCGGGCGGTGCGACGAAGCTGATCCCACGCACTGCGCGCCGTGCGCCGCGCGGGCCCTCCTCGCGGTGGCGCCCGAGCCAGACAGCGGCGCGGACCGGCGCGCAGCAGACCCAGCGCACCCGCACCCGACCGGATAGCGGAGCGACCGGCGCTTATAATACGCTTATAATAATGGACCGGGCGGCGCACGTGTCGGCGCGGCAGCGGTGGTAGGCACAAAGGTCCGTGAACCATGGCGTCTCACGGATCGACGTTCTTCCGCAGGTCCTCGACGTCGGCGTCGTGACGTTCCGCCTGCCGCCGCATCTCTTCACGCAGCCTCACTCGCTCCTCGAGTTCCCGGCGATGGTGTTCGCAGATGCCGTGGGATGTCCGCTTGTCGGCGACCGGCTCACGCTCGCCGATCAGCGCCTCCGCGTCACCCTTGCCGGCCTTGAGACACCAAGCGCACCGAACTCGCATCGCTCCTCCCTTGAGTGAGCGTAGCAGGAGGCCGCTCGCCGCTCGTGCAGGGCCGTCGTCACCGATTACATCGCCGGCGAGTAGGCCGTCCGGGTATCTACGGAGGAGGGGAACAAGGAGAAGAAGAACCGGGGACAATTCCAGCGAGGGCGAGATCAGGGAAAACCGCGTCGGCCGGTGCCCATCATCTGCCGTGCCGATGGCTACTGCTTTTTCACCCAAGAGGGTTCATCTCGATACCGTGAATCACGATCATTTTCTGCGAAGCGGGCAGCATCACAGACGCGGCCACTTGATCGTCAAGATAGTCAATCAGCGTTGGAGGCTGCTCACCGAGGTAGGCCGCCTGAGACAGCATCCCTTGAGGCAACCCAAGATCTTCGAACTGGGAGTGTTCGCGGACGAAGACCGGCACATTCTTGATGCCGCGCAAAAGAAGACCGAGGGAGCGATGATAACCGTCCCGAAGCACGTAGCGTCCCCTGAACCATGCGACCTGAACATAGGAGGGAAGCACAGACACGATGAACCCATAGCCAATAGCGCCCGGCTGCACTTCGCCTGCGAAGTTACCTACTAGTCGGAGGTTTGGATTCCTCGACGCGATCATCCATGTTTTTTTGAACGTCGTCGAACTGGGCAGGGAGGCCGGCTGATGAAGGAAGCGGCAAAGTAACAGCCGCAACTGAACGAATGTCGGTAGGTTCAACTGCGGCAGCGCGCTCCTCTGCATGGTCGGAGAATATTACCGGCTGGAGAGCACAAACGCGTGACAGGTCTACGACCTTAACGCTCCAACCTTCGGCAAAATAGGTCTGAGCGCCCTGAGACGCGCGAAGTTTCGCGATGTGCTCATCGAGTTCGCCAGTTGGTTCGCCGACGATGCCGTCCTGGTTGCAGCCGCGCGGCCTGTCGGCAACGGAATCCCTCGCTGCGGCGGAACGCTGGATGTGCTCAGGCTGGTCAGCCTTGTCAACCCTTCGACCTGCCAGAACCAGTTGCGCTTCAGGAGCCGCCATCCAGCCCAGGAGCGCCCTCGCCGGGCGCATGACCTGGGCAGCATCGTGGCCGTGAATCGAAGGGCCCTTCGGTTGACTGGCCATTCGCGTCCGGCCTTCAAAGTATCACGATCGCTGCGGCGAAAGGTGCCGCGCGGCGGACAGACGACGGCGTCGGTGGTCCCGACGCCCCGTGAGACGGGTGCCCTAGAAATACACTTCGCAGGCCAGGACCAGTTAAAATTCCCCCAGAGTGAACCTCCTATACTACGGCGACAATCTCGACGTGCTCCGCCGCTACCTTGCGGACGAGAGCTTCGATCTCATCTACCTCGACCCGCCGTTCAAGAGCGACCAGAATTATAACGTCCTGTTTGCAGAGCAGGACGGCTCGCGCTCTGCCGCACAGATCAAAGCATTTGAGCCTCGATGGACACTTCAAAACCGGCCATACGTGGACGGCGCAAAACCGGCCATAGGAGCGGGAGCTCAAGCAGGGGTGTTGTAGCGCGCTTGCTCAGGAGAGAGCAAGTGGCGTTTTCGGGGGATACCCCAGTAGTCCCCACCTCCGAGATCGTGACGTCGGGGTGAGCTCACGAATGAGCGGATCGACCTGGCGGAGCGTGAGCGGGGTGGTGGATCACAACCCGACGTGACGCTTGCCCCGAAGCGACGAGCCGTCATCTCGCTCCCGGTTGAGCAGAGCTCGTGAGCGTATAGGTCGCACCGCGGCCCTTGCCGACGCCCTGGAGAAGTCCGCGACGGACAAGATCTCTCATGTCGCGAGAGCCCGTATACGCCGTGATCTGCATGATGTCGCAGTAGTCCTTCGCGCGGATCGAGCCGTGGGTTCGAAGGTACTCGACGAGCTTGCGTTGCCGCGCGCTCAAGCCCTCGATGGCCGCGGGCGTCGGCGCGGACACCTGGGGTCCCGGCCCCTCGAGCTCCTCCTCGACGAAGGGACCCTGGCGATTGCTCAGCTCGTGGAGAGCGCGCGCGACCGCCCTGGCATCCTGGTACTCGCCGACCAGAAGAATCGGATCACGTTTCGTCGCGAGCTGCTTCAGCGCGCGGAGGAACGAGACCTCCGTCGCGTCGAGCTTCGCCTTTGCCGGGTCCAGAAGCAGGAGGTCCGCGATGGACCGTCCGTCTCCCGACCTCGGCAGAGTGACGACGTTGCCGGCCAGAAGTCGGTAGAGAGCCGGCGCCAATGCCGTCGCCGGATCGCCCTGCATCGCGAACACGACGCGCACGTCCAGGGGGATCGCGTCCCTCTCGCCAAGGCGCTGCACCTCCCCCCGCTCGAGAACCCTCAGAAGCCTCCCCTGCAGGGCGTGCGAGCTTCGTTCGAGGCGATTCAGGAACAGCGTCCCGCCTTGCGCCACCTCGAAGAGGCCGGTCTTCACCGTGCTCTGCCCGGTGAACGACCCCTTCACGTGGCCGAACAGCTCGCTCTCGAGCAGAGCCTCACTCGCGTGGCCGATCGCCACGGACCGGGTCCGAGGGGCTCCGATCGTCCCGGACGGCGCAGCGACTGGAACCCTTCGCAAGACCGGGGGCAGCTTGCTGCGCTCGGTGGCGCTGCGGACCTCGACCACGAAGCTCGTCTGACTCGACATGAGCCGGTAGCGCTTTGCCAGGTCCACGATCCGAGCCTCGACGGCCGCGCGCCGCTTCTCTGGTTGTTGCTGGCTACCACGCGAGCCGACGCGCTCGCGCTCGAGCGTCCGGATTCGCTCGCGGGCCCATAAGAGCGGCACGGGGCCGCCGAGGTCGGCGCCCTCGAGGTCGAGGTGGACGCGCCACTCCTGCCCGGCCGCGCGCAGGCACACGGACTCCGCGTTGCCGCCCTTGATCCTGGCCAGTACGGTCAGGCTGTCACCGCTGAAGAGCGGAGGGCACACGGCCGGCTCCTGCTCCACCTCCAAGCCGCCCCAGTCGAACTCGACGGGCGTCGCGGGAGCGTGGACGCGAGTGAACATTCGAGCGACCTTCGGTTCCAGGCGCTCGCCGGGCGCAATGAACTCGGCGGCGCCGCCCGTCACTCGCCCGAGCTCGCGCACGAGGTACTCGCTGGCGGACGAGCCGATCCCGAACACGAACACGCGCGTCTCCGGTTGCCTGGCACAGAGGGCGACGACCTGATCCTCATTGCTCACCTGTCCGTCGGTGAGCAGCAGCACTTGCCGCCAACGCCGGGCGGCCGGAGGACGCGAGAATACGGACTGCAGCGGCGACAGGATCTCCGTGCCTCCCATGTTCGCGTCCACGCGCGTCATGAAGGCGAGCGCTTCGTCGAGGTTCGCGGAGGTGACCGGACGCGCCTCGGGCCAGAGGGAGCGGTGCTGGCTGCCGAAGCAGATCACGTTGAACGTGTCCGACGGAGCGAGGGTGCGGATGCACTCGCCGAGCGCGTTCTTAGCCTGGACGATCGAGTCGCCTTCCATCGACCCCGAGCAGTCGAGCACGAAGACGACCTCGCTCTCGGGAACACCCTCGTGATCCAGCTCGGGAAAGAAGGTGACGACGGCGACGCGGGCGCCGTCTTCTTCCCGAGCAACGAGGGCTCGGGGGACGTGAGGCTCGCGCGACTCGATGAGCAGGACGAAGTCCCGATCGAGAGCGACGGCGTCCGTCGTGAGAGAGACCGTGGCGTCGTCTCCCTCGAGCGTGACGCGCACCGGGTGGCTGGGCGACTCGATCATGCGGAGAGGTCCGACACCCCCGACGTCGATCCGCAGGCCGAGTCCGTACGGCACCGCATCACGCGCTTCGGGATTCACGCGTTCGCCGGCAGGCTGGCCGATCTCGGGAAGACCGGACGGCACGTAGCGCGGGGCCACCGTGGTCGGCACGAGGAGTCGCGCGGCGTCCCCCTCCAGGTTCAGGAACGCGACGTACTCGATCGTGATCTCGATCGTCTCGCCCGGGCGAAGGTTGCCGACGGATGTCGTGAAGACGTTCGGCCTCTCCTGTTCGAGCAGGAACGCACCGTAGCCCTCGGCGATCGCATCGTCGTACCGTGCGAAGGCTCGCTCGCGCTCCTCGATCTCGCCTTCGATCACGCGGTCGCCGATCCGCGCCTTGAAGCCGTAGATCGCCGCGCCCTCGCCCAAGGGGAAGATGTAGACGGCCTCCACGTCGCGCGGCTCCGCGTTCCTGTAGCGCTGGGTCACTCGCATCGCGCTGCAGAGTCCGCGCACGCAGCCGTAGATCTCGACGTGCTCGAGAGGAATCGCGTGCCGGCCTGCATACAGTCCGCTCGACGGTAGGCTCATTCGTTCCTCCCAGCGTGTTCCGACACGTCATCCTGCAGGATCTCTCGAACGGCATCCGAGAGTCGCGCGAGCCGTGTCGAGTCCAGACCGCGCGCGCCTCGAACGTGGAGCTCCACGTCATCACCGAGAACGACCCGGGTCCATGAGCTTTGGCTGACCGGCGCGGTAGGAGGCCGACGGCGAGGAGCGTCGGCGGGCGTGCGACCCGAGGCCAGGTGTGCGGGAATCTCGGCGAGGGCCACGCCGGCGCGCTGAAGCTCGACGATCTTCAGCAAGGCATCGAGATGCTCCTGGGTGTAGTGATTCCCTCGGCCGGTTCCGGTCGGAGCGGGGAGCAGCCCACGCTGAACGTAGTAGCGCACCGTGCGTCGCGTGACGCCGCCGAGCTCGGCGAGCTCCTCGCACCCATAGCTGTTCGAGGTCACAGGCTTAAATGTGACACCTTACTGTCGCGTTGTCAAGTGTCACGTTATGGCCGGTGCGCTCTTCTCTTGCATCGGGGAGACAGCGACGGTCAGCCACCAAATCGCGCTTCGAATCCCTCGAAAAAATCAAAGCATTGCCGTTGTTGTTGGCCGAACGCCGCCCAAGCGGGCGCCGGCGCGCCTCAGTGCGATGGCGAGGGCGACCACGTGCTCGAAGGGCCGGAAGTCGACGGGCGTGCGGGACGCAGGCGAAGATCCCTCGGGTCAGGGCCTGCAACGCGGGCTGGGTGAGCGTCGGCATCGACCACGACACCGCCAGCTTTGCCGTGCGCACGATCGGCCGGTGGTGGCAGAAGATGGGGCGCCCGCGCTACCGGCGCGCCCGCTCGCTGCTCATCACGGCCGATGCGGGAGGCAGAACGGGGCCCGGCTCCGGCTGTGGAAGTGGGAGCTGCAGCAGCTGGCCAATCGCACGGCCTGACCATCACGACCAGCCACTTTCCCCCGGGGACGAGCAAGTGGAACACGATCGAGCATCGGCTGTTTTTCGTACATCAGCCGCAACTGGCGGGGGCAGCCGCGTGGAGACGGCGGCCCTGGCGGGCGAGCGCGGCGCCTACCGGCTCACCCGGCCCGTCGAGCACCTGACGATCCCCGCCACCGTGCAGGCCATCCTGGCCGTGCGCGTCGACCGCCTGGCGCCCGAGGCCAAGCGACTGCTCCAGGCCGCCGCCGTCATCGGCTAGACGCAGATGGGGCACGCGACGATCGGTCGGACTGCGGATACCTACAGGCACGTCCAGCCGTTTAAGGTGCGTTGCGCGGTCTGACGCGACGCGCTGTAATATGCCGAGGTCCGCTGAGCACTCACCGCCTCACTCACCGCAAATGGACCCGACTTCCCTGGTCTGACGCGTCGCGTTATGGGGCCGGTTCGGCTTCGTTTCGCCGCCCGCGGTGCGCCGCAGGGTGAGGGCGCGCGAGTCACCGACAAAACCGACAAAATGGTGATGGGCCGATGGCCCATCCTGCACGATGAAAATCGAGCGCGAGCCTCGCCGGCGTGATTTTCTGAGCAGTCGATCATGGGCCTGCGGCCCACCCCGCATCATGAAGATGGCGTACACTCGCGGTGCGCCAGCGCCCGGAAACGTCGACGACTTTGTGGTACCGCGAGTCCGCGAGCAATCTGACGTGGGAGCGGGTCGGCACCCCGCATTGTGGCTGCGAGCACGCCGAGGAAACTCGTGATCGGAACGCTCCTCCGGGGACTGGCGACACTTCAGGTCGGAGGCGGGCGATGGACCGGATGATCGAGCGTGCGTGTGGACTGGATGTGCACAAGGCCACCATCACGGCCTGTGTGCGGGTGGCGGGTTCCGAGGGCGAACGACGCCAGGAGGTGCGCACGTTTGGGACGACCACGTCGGAACTGCTGGCCCTGCGTGACTGGCTCGAGGCTCATGAGGTCACCCACGTGGCCATGGAGAGCACCGGGGTCTACTGGAAGGCGGTCTACTACCTCCTCGAGGACCGGTTCACCTGCCTGCTCGTCAACCCGGCCCACATGAAGCAAGTGCCCGGGCGGAAGACCGATGTCCAGGATGCGGCCTGGATCGCGCAACTGCTGGAGCATGGACTGCTGCGGGGCAGCTTCGTGCCGCCAGCCCCGATTCGGGAGCTCCGCGACCTCACCCGTTATCGCAAGGTCCTGATCCACGAGCGAACACGCGAAGCCAACCGGGTCCAGAAGGTGCTGGAAGACGCGGGCATCAAGTTGGCGA
>WNFV01015358.1_pt1 | contig 15610 bp, 13 predicted proteins | sample 5400101 | NCBI WGS metagenome assembly WNFV01 (sample SAMN13153361, study PRJNA577476) | soil metagenome | isolation source: 115 cm soil or saprolite under grassland replicate 1 | place: USA:California | collected 2016-06-15 | reverse complement strand
TGGCCGTGATCGCGGTGCTCGCCCTTCCACTCCCGGCCGCCGCGCTCACCGTGCAGGAAGCCGTCCACCGCGCCAAGCCCGCCGTCGTCCACATCTCCGTGCGCGTCGAAGCCGAAGTCACGATGAACTGCGGCCAGGGCCCAGTCATCGTGCGCCCGGCGCCGTTCGTCGAGACCGGTACGGGCTGGTTCGTCGACGGGCGCAGTTACCTCATCACGAACGGCCACGTCGTCGACCCCGCCCACCGGCTGCCGCCCTGGGTCATCTTCGAGCTGAAGAAGAACGCGATCGATCAGGGGTGCGTCGTGCCCGCCCTCCGCGCACGGGGCCTCATGCAGGGGAAGCGGCCCGCCCTCGAAGACCAGATTCGGCGCGAGATCGTGGACCGCGCGATAGCAGGGCTCAAGATCACCACATCGCCATCGATCACTGTGGTCCTCTCGAACGGCGCCAAGCTCTCCGCCGAGGTCCGGAAGTTCAGCCCCCCGATCAGCTTCGACACGCTGGGGCAACCGCTGCGGGACTCCGGCCGCGACCTCGCCCTGCTCCACGTCCAGGCCGGCGTCTACCCAGCCCTCGGGATCAGCCGGCGTGCGCCGCAGATCAGCGATCCCATCCACATGCTCGGCTTCCCAGGCGTCGTGCTCTCCAACGAGCTCCTCAGTCGCAGCGATGTCGTCCTCGACGCGTCGGTCACCAACGGCGCAGTCTCCGGCTTCAACAAGGACGCAATTGGGCAGGACATGATCCAGACCGACGCCCCCGCCGCCCACGGCAGCAGCGGCGGCCCTGCCATCGGCGACGACGCCAACGTGATCGGCATCATGACGTTCGTCTCCCTTTCGTCTGGCGGCGGCAGCCTCGTCCAGGGTTTCAACTTCCTCATCCCGGCCAAGGACGTGCTGAAGTTCCTGTTCGGTACCGCGGTCACGGACCCGGGCCAGAGCCCTTTCAACCCGGTGTGGGCGGCCGGCGTCGACGCGTTCTTCGAGGGCCGCTACTCGACCGCGCTGGCGAGGCTCCGTGAGGCGGACCGGCTCGTCCCCAACCTTGTGGATGTTAAGCACCTTCTCCGAGAGGCCGAGGAGAAGGTGAAGAACCCGCCGCCGCGGCCGTTCCCCTGGGCGTGGGTGGCGGTAGGCGTCACGCTGGTGAGTCTCGGCGCCTACGGGGGCATGGGGGTCAAGCGCTGGTGGCGCAACCGCTACCGCGTGCTGCCCGTGCAGGTGGTCGGTTTCATGGAGAGCGGCCAGAACCCGGTGCTGCTCGACGTGCGCACCAAGACCGACTATGAAACGAGCCCGCTCAAACTGCCGTGCGCCATCCGGCTCGATCCCGACGAAGTCGACGGGGGGCAGTTCCACCTCGGCGTGGACCCCATGCAGCTCGTCATCGCCTACTGCACGAGCCCCGAGGAGCAGTGTAGCGCCCGGGTCGTTCAGCGCCTCCACCAACGAGGCTACCGGAATGTGCGCATCCTCAAGGGTGGTCTCGGCGGCTGGACCAACGCGCGGCTGCCGATAGAGGCCAAGTCGCACCTGCCCTCCATCGGGCTCGAGATCTACAAGAACCTCACCATGGGCGACGTCGAGCGCCACCGCTTCAAGGCGGGTGAGGTCATCTTCCTCCAGGAGGACGAGCCTCGCGGTGAGGCGTACGTCATCCACTCGGGAGCGGTTGAGATCCGCACGAAGATCAACGGTGCCGACCATGTCCTGAACCGGCTCGGCGTGGGCGAGCTCTTCGGCGTGCTTGCGCTGTTCCTGAGATCGCCGCGCTCAGCGTCGGCGGTGGCGGTGTCCGACACCGAACTCTTGATCATCAAGAACGAGCGGCTGGAGTGGCTGATCTTCAACCGCCCCCAGCTCACCATGGAGATTCTCAAGCACCTGTCAGAGCTGGTGGTCTCCACCGATGCCCAGCGAAACGGCGACCGTTGAGCGCGTCCGCCGACGCCGCGCTGGCGGAGGCCAAGGATAGGACGTTGCCCATTGATCTTCGCGCTGGGTCCGAGGACGGTGATGGCGGCAGGCTTACGAGCACCTCACCACCGCGCTGACGATCTACCGCGAGATGGACATGCAGTTCTGGCTGGAGCAGGCGGAGGCAGAGATGGAAGAGCTGCACTGATGCTCTGCCCCAGCTGCCGCACGGAGAACCGTGAAGGTCGCCGCTTCTGCTCGAAATGCGGCGCCGCGCTGGCGCTCGCCTGCGCCTCCTGCGGATTCACCAACGAGCCGACTGACGAGTTCTGCGGTGGGTGTGGCGTATCCCTTCGCTCCTCGCCGCCGACGTCCCAGCCCCAATTCAGTTCGCCGCAGCTCTACACGCCCAGGCACCTCGCCGAGAAGATTCTCACCTCACGAAGCGTCCTCGAAGGCGAGCGCAAACAGGTCACCGTCCTGTTCGCTGACCTGAAGGGCTCGATGGAGCTGCTTGCCGACCGCGACCCCGAGGAGGCGCGGAAGATCCTGGACCCGGTTCTTGAACGGATGATGGAGGCGGTCCACCGCTACGAGGGTACCGTCAACCAGGTCATGGGTGATGGGATCATGGCGCTCTTCGGCGCGCCGCTCGCGCACGAGGATCATGCTGTCAGGGCATGCTACGCCGCTCTGGACATGCAGGCTGCCATTCGCCGGTGGGCCGAGGAGGCGCGTCGCTCCCACGGCATTTCCGTCGAGATTCGGGTCGGGCTCAACTCCGGCGAGGTGGTGGTCCGAGCAATCGGCAGCGATCTTCATATGGACTACACCGCGGTCGGCCAAACCACTCATCTGGCGGCTCGGATGGAACAACTCGCGAACGGAGGCAAAAGCTACCTCACGGCCGACACGCTGCGGCTCGCCGAAGGCTATATCGAGGTGAACCCGCTGGGGCCCGTGCCGGTGAAGGGTCTCGAGACGCCCATCGAAATCTACGAGCTGACGGGGGCCGGACCCCTCCGCTCACGGCTCCATGCTGCGGCGGCTCGCGGGTTGACGCGATTCGTCGGCCGCGAGGCCGAGATCGAGCAACTCCGACAGGCGCTGGGCAGGGCCGCCGCCGGCCATGGGCAGGTGGTGGCGATCGTGGGAGAGCCCGGCGTGGGGAAGTCGCGCCTGATCTGGGAGGTCACCCACTCGCACCGGGTCCACGGCTGGCTCGCCCTCCAGGCCGGCGCGCTCTCGTACGGCAAGGCGACCTCGTATCTGCCGGCGGTCGATCTCCTCAAGGGCTACTTCGCCATCGAGGACCGGGACAGCCCGCGCGTAGCTCGGGAGAAGGTGACGGGGAAGCTGCTGACCTTGGACCGCGCGCTGGAGAGCGACCTACCGGCGCTCCTGGCGCTACTCAACGCACCTTCTGACGACCCGCAGTGGGCGAGGCTCGATCCGCCCAACCGCCGGCGGCGCACCCTGGACGCAGTGAAGCGGCTCTTGCTGAGGGAAAGCCAGCGGCAGCCGTTGCTCGTCGTTGTTGAAGACCTCCACTGGATCGACGGTGAAACGCAGGCACTGCTCGACGGGCTCGTCGAGAGCCTGCCGGCCGCTCGCTTGTTGCTGCTCGTCAACTATCGGCCAGAGTACCAGCACCCCTGGGGCAGCCGAACGTATTACACGCAGCTCCGGCTGGATCCTTTGCCGCCCGACAGCGCCGACGAGCTCCTTGGCGTCCTGCTGGGAACCGACGTCAGCCTCGATCCGCTCAAAGGCGTGCTGAGACCGGGGCCCTGTCCGGCGAGCGCGGCGCCTACCGGCTGGCGCGACCGTTGCCGGCGATCCAGGTCCCGGCCTCAGTGCAGGCCGTGCTCGCCGCCCGCATCGACCGGCTGCCGCCCGGTGACAAGGCTCTGCTCCAGACAGCGTCGGTGATCGGGAAGGACGTACCGTTTGCGTTGCTTCAGGCGATTGCCGAGCCCTCCCACGGCGACCTGCACGCCGCGCTCGGGCGGCTGCAGACCGCGGAGTTCCTATACGAGGCCCGGATCTTCCCCGACCTCGAGTACACCTTCAAGCATGCCCTCACTCACGACGTGACCTACGGGAGCCTGCTCCTGGACCGGCGGCGGACCCTCGACGGCCAGATCGTCGAGACTCTCGAGCGGCTCTCTCCCGACCGGCTGTCTCAATATATCGAGCAGCTCGCCCACCATGCGTTTCGTGGGGAACTGTGGCACAAGGCGGTGATCTACCTGCGGCAGGCCGGGGCCAAGGCGTTCGCCCGCTCGGCCAACCGCGAAGCCGTCGCGTACTTCGAGCAGGCGCTGACGGCGCTGACCCATCTGACCGGACTCCGGGAGACGCTGGAGCAGGGCGTCGACACTCGCCTCGCTCTACGGAACGCGTTATGGCCCCTCGGCGGCTTCGAGGCCGGCTTCGCGCATCTCCGCGACGCCGAAGGTCTGGCCACGGAGCTCGGTGATCAGCGCCGTCTGGGGTGGATCGCCGCGTACCTCAGCGAACATACCCGACAAATGGGGCATGCGGCGGATGCGCCCCCGTTTGCCGAGCGCGCCCTGACCATCGCAGACGGACTCCCGGACCTTTCGCTCCGCGTCGCCGCGAACTACTACCTCGGCACAGCCTATTTCGTAGCGGGCGACTATCGGCGGGCTGACGAGTTCTTCCCGAAAATCCTCGGGCTGCTCGAAGGCGACCTAGTGCGCGAACGTTGCGGCCTCGGGGGATTTCCGGCCGTGGTGTCCCGAGTGTTCTGGACATTGGCCCTGGCCGAGCGCGGCGAGTTCAACCAGGGGTTGATACAGGCTCGGGAAGGAGTGCAACTTGCCGAGGCGCTGGATCATCCGTACAGCCTGGTCCTCGCACTGCGGGCGTTCGGTCGTCTGCACGGCTCCAGAGGAGAGTTCGATCACGCAATCGGTCTCGCCCAGCGCAGCCTCGCGCTGTCCCATGACCGAAACCTCGCCCAACTCTCGCCGGAAGTCGCGGATCTGTTGGGTCATCTCTATGCGCTGTCGGGTCGTGTTGCCGAGGGTCTGGAGTTGCTCGAAGAGGCTCTGCGGGCGATGGAACGCATGGCGATGATCCAGTGGCGGACGCCCTTGATCGTGCATCTCGGCGAGACATATCTGCTGGCGAACCGGTCGACGGACGCTCTCAGGTCAGCGGGGCACGCACTCACGCTGGCCCGTGAACGCGGTCACCGCGGCTCGGAGGCCTGGGCGCTCCGCCTTCTTGGCGAGATTGCTTCGCATGGTGACCGTGTCGACATAGCAACGGCCGAAGCACACTACGGCGCCGCCTTGGCCCTCGCCGCCGAGCTCGGCATGCGCCCGCTCGTCGCCCACTGCCACCTCGGCCTCGGCAAGCTCTACCGGCGCACGGGCAAGCGCGAGCAGGCGCAGGAGCACCTCACCACCGCGACGACGATGTACCGCGAGATGGGCATGACGTACTGGCTGGAGCGAGCAGAAAAGGAAAGGGCGTAAGCCGTGGCGGCCCAAACGCAACTCGTGCGATGAGATCAAGCGGCTACGTAAGGAGATCACCGCCCTGCACTGAAGGAGGTAGGACATGGGGTTCGTTGGTATCGAAGAGATCTTCCTCAAAGTCCAGGACCTGGACAGCGCGATCGACTTCTACCACAACAAGCTGGGCATCCCGCTCGACAAGCGCGATCACGAGCGCGCCTATCTCCAGTGTGACCGAGGGCATCTGGTGCTACAGATCGCGAACTCCACGGGTCGGCATCAAGCAGGAGGTCCGATGCACTTTGCCTTTACCGTCACTGAGGAGACCTTCGACGAGGTCGTCAAGAAGTTTGTCGCTTCAGAGTATCGGACGCGCGGGCCGATCGACCGTCAGGAGCCGTTCAAAGGCCGGGCGCTGTTTATCTTCGATCCGGACGGGAACGAGACAGAAGTGAACACACGCTACCTTTATCGTGCTCCGTTGCGCTGACCGCTGCGAGGCCCAGCCGACTCGCTGCGGCCACGGAATAAACTCTGATGCAATACTGGGGATCCAGTTGGACCCGACGCGCCGCAGTCCCTGGAAACAAAGTCCTCAAGGGTGCGAAGCCCGCTGACGTCCCCGTCGAGCAGCCGACGACATTGCAGATGGTCATCAACATCGAGACGGCCACGGCGCTCGGGCTGACGATCCCGTCGTCGGTGCTGTTGCGGGCGGACGAGGTCATTCAGCAATGAACCGCCGAGCGTTCATCGGAACCCTACTCGTCGCGCCGCTCGCCGTCGAGGCGCAGCAAGCGGGGAAGGTTCCACGCATCGGGGTTCTGGTCGTTGGGTCCGCGTCCTCCGAATCCACTCGCATCGAGGCATTCCGCCAAGGTCTGCGCGAGCTGGGGTACGTGGAGGGCAGGAACCTCATGGTCGAGTGGCGCTTCGCCGATGGAGACACAGGGCGCCTCCCCGCGCTGGCGGGCGATCTCGTCCGCTCAAACGTCGATATCCTCGTCGCGGCGTTCATGTCAGAGATCCTCGCGGCTCGACAAGCGACCACGGTCATTCCGATTGTTATGGTCCAATCGGTCGATCCAGTTCCCAATGGGCTTGTGGCGAGCCTGGCACGACCAGGCGGAAACATGACCGGGATGACGATCCAGCCACCTGAGTTCGGCGGGAAACTGGTGGAGCTGCTCAAACAGGCGGTGCCGCAGTTCTCACGGTTCGCCGTGATGTGGGATCCCCTCTATCCCGGTTTCAAGCCCTTCTACGAGCACGCACAGATAGCGGCGCGAACACTCAGCATCACCCTTCAGTCGGTCGAAGTGCGACAGTCAGGTGATATCGACGTGGCGTTCGCCCGAATCACGAAGGAGCGTTATCAGGGTCTGACCGTCTGGCCGACCAATGTGATGGCAGTCAACATAAGACGCATCATCGACTTTGCGTTGCAGAATCGGCTCCCGACGATCTATCCGACCAGAGCCTACATGGACATCGGCGGCCTGATGTCCTACAGCCCGAATCGTGATGAGGTGTACCGGCGAATCGCTGCTTATATCGACAAAATCCTCAAAGGCGCAAAGCCCGCCGACCTTCCCGTCGAACAGCCAACGAAGTTCGAGTTTGTGATCAACCTGAAGACGGCGAAGGCGCTCGGCCTCGCGATTCCGCAGTCGCTGCTGCTGCGAGCGGATCAGGTGATCGAATAGCGCGTGCTCGTGTGGCGCTGTGCTGGTGCGCGTGGTGGCGTTCGGCTAGACTGCCCGCCAGCCATCCTCAACCCAGGTGCCCATGCGGCTGATCGGGCTCGCGGTCATTCTCGCAGTCAATCTCGTTCTTGCGCCGCTCGCAGGCGAGGCGCAGCAGGCCAGAAGTCCTCGTCTGGGCGTGCTGTTGTTCAGTGCGCCAGAGACTGACCCGAACGTCGCGGCGCTTCGTCAAGGGCCGGCCGACCTCGGACACACGGAGTCCCGCAACATCACCATCGAGTACCGCGGCGCGGGAGGAAAGCCGGAGCGGCTCCGCGATCTGGCGGCGGAACTCGTGGCCGCCAAGCCTGATGTGATTCTGGCGCGGGGTGGGGACGTCACGCCATTCGTGAGAGCCGCGACGGGCACGATCCCGATCGTCATGGTCGTCAGCAACGACCCGGTTGCGGCGGGCCTGGTCGCGAGCATGGGCCGTCCGGGCGCGAACGTTACCGGGGTGACCTTCGTTTCCTCCGACTTGGCCGCCAAGCGACTGCAGTTCCTCAAGGAGATGGCACCGCGCGTGTCCCGAGTCGGTGTTCTCTGGAATCCGGATCACGTCGACCCCGAGTACCGTGAGACTCAGAAGGCGGCTCAAGCGCTTGGAATGCGTGTCCAGTCCCTTGAAGTGCGAAACGCAGGCGACCTAGTCTTCCCGGGAGCGGCGGCTTCTGCTCGCGTCTGGTTGGGGGCCGTGGGCGAAGGAGGGCGCTCTGTTCAGCTATGGACCGGACCTCAACGCGATGACCCGACGCGCCGCGAGCTACGTAGACAAAATCCTCAAAGGTGCCAAGCCTGGCGATTTGCCGGTCGAGCAACCCACTAAATTCGAACTCGTCATCAACCTCAAGACCGCGAAGGCGCTGGGGATGACGATCCCGCAGTCGTTGCTGGTGCGGGCTGACGAGATCATCCAGTGATTCCAGTACCATCGCGTCTGGATGACGTGCACGTGCGGGCTGAGATCGTTCGAGCATTGGAGCCGGTCGCCTGAGTCTCTCTGCTAGACTTCCCGGCACGTTGAAAGCGGCCGTCGTCGGGTCGTGCGGGTTCGCCCTCTTCCTGGGGGCGTGCGCCATCACGAACACGCCTCAGCAAGACCTGGCCTATGCGCGGTGGGCGAAGTGCAATGCGCCGTTCGTTCAGCTCGAGTGGGTCGATCTCGACGGCCGGATCACATTCAGGTTCTCTAGCGAGGGGGGCCGGCAAGAGGTCCTGCAATGCCTTGCCGAAGCTGGCCGCACGGGGCCGCCGCTTCCCGAGCCTGTGGGCGTTCGCCCCCCGGGAGGCGTGTGAGCGATCAACGCGGCCGTCTGCTCGTGGCGGCGCTCGGCTTCGCCGGGCTTCCTCGACCCTCGTATGACCGCGCGCTCTGGGCGCTGAGGTTCTGGCTCGACTCCTGGCGCGGTATCGGCGACGTCGAACGCGGCATGGCGCGCCAGGGCTTCGATCTCCAGCTCACGCGGTACGACGAAAAGGGCGGGCGACGTTCTACACGACCGGAATGGAGCACCCCATCACGAGCGCGACGACTTCAGTGTGGGAAGGCACGCCGTGGCATGCCGTCCAGGGTGCGGCGCGGGATGCGCTGCGACAGGCCGGATGGCTAGCTTGCGGCTCCAGCTCTATGCGCACTTGGTTATCCAGGTTGTTGGTTTCGTCATCCTGACTGAGGTCGCAGTCAGGAACTACCTGCGAGGCAGGCGTAACAGGCGTCCCGACTCCCCGTGGCTCGGGGCGCTACTCCTGGCCGTCGGCCTCCTAATTGCCCTGCTGCGGCGGTTGTATTTCGGCGCGATCGAGGTGATACCTGTCACGAAGGCAGCGCCCGTCTTGGTCATTGCGCTGCTATTTGGGTTTGTGGGTCTAGCGCTGATGCTCCGCGAGCGGAGGAGAGCGCGAGCTGCCAGATAAGAAGCGTGAGTCCGAGCCGGCTGCGAGCTACTTGCCGCGGCGATACCCAACGCGGCCCAACAAGAACGGTCATTTAACCCACCGCCGGGGAGCCCGCGTTTGGGCCCCGTTGTGACTCGTTGGGCCCGTTGACGTCCAAAACACGGCCGAACACTCTGGCCCCGGGTCGCCCGCCGGCTACGCTGTCGTGGTCTACCGACCAAACGGGGTGCAGGCCACTCGCGCGAAGCGCCCTGGTAATCGTCTAACGACCTCATCGCCGCATTCCAGGACATTGGCTGCGAGGAACAGTCAGCGGAGCGCGCTTATTGTACGGGGTGCGGTAAGAACGTGCGTGACCACGAGCTGCGTGGTCATTCCATGCATCGAGAGAAAATCGGCCAGATCCTGCCCCGAAAGGTGATCGTAGCTAACCACCCAGGCTTGTACCCGCGTGGACAACGTGGCTTTCAGGTCAATGAACAACCCTATGCGCCGTTTCTCGTTCCGGTTGCGGGAAGTCCACTGGATAACGTAGCTGATGGCCAATTCGGCAAGCGCCTGTTGATCGGAGGGATCGGGCAGCGCGTTGAGAGGCCGCTGCGTGTTGATGTACCTTAGCAACGTCTTGGTGTCCGACTGGTTCATGATCCTCACGACGTCAGGGTCCGCAATCTTGCCCGCAAAGCTGGTGGCAAGGTATTCAATCGCGGCGCGGTAAGCCAGGCAGTCCCCGTGGGTCGCGAGGAAGGTCACGGCTGTGGAGTCAATCGCGAGTCCAACACTGCCTTCGACTGGTTCAATCATAGCCCCAGCGGTCCGGATGACGTGTCGAAAGGGCCGCATCAAGGGATTGAGCCTGCCGTCCATACACGTAACAAGGGTGGCCTGCGTGACCTGCTGACTTTGCTCGGACCAATCTGGCAGCTTACCGCTCAGAAACGCCGCTAAGTACTTGACCGCCTCCGTGTCATTCATCTCACCCATTTACTGCGTCGCCGGATCCGAACCGAGCCAGCGTTGCCAGAATGACCGAAACCCCGTATCCCGAGCAGTCCAACCTGTCCCGTCTCCCAGATCGCGCTTGGCGGTGAGGATTGCAAGACCCACCTCCGTGGTCAGCCTCTCGCCGTAGGCGACTTTCCCGCAGAGCCACCGGTGATGTACTCCTTACCCTTGTGGAGCGGTGCGGTCCTCATCCGTTTGTTGCTGGCGGTTGTTTCCCATCCTGAGGAAAGGTTCCAGCAGGGAGGTGAATTCCATAGGGAAGATGTATTTCGTGGACGGACTTGCACCCAACTCTTTCAACGTCTGGAAGTACTGCAGGCTCATGGTTTTGAAGTCCGCGGTTATGGCCACTGAGTTAATTTTATCGAGGGCAGCGCTGAACCCTTCGGCGTTCAAGATTGCTGCCTGGCGAGACCCTTCGGCCCGAAGAATGGCCGATTGCCTGTCACCTTCGGCTTTCAATATGGCGGCGGCCTTTTCGCCTTCAGCCACGGTGATGCTGGCCTGGCGCTTTCCTTCCGCCTCAAGCACTACCGCCCGCCGTTCGCGCTCTGCCGCCATCTGCCGGTTCATGGCCTGCTGGATGGCGGCAGGCGGGATGATTTCTTTGATCTCCACGGCGGTGATCTTGATGCCCCAGCGTTCCGTGACCTCGTCCAGCTTGACGCGGAGGACCTGGTTGATCTGGTCGCGTTTGGCCAGAACGTCGTCGAGCGGAATATCGCCGATGACGGCGCGCAGGCTCGTGGTGGCGATGCCACTGAGCGCGCCGCGGAAGTCCTGCACGTGGAGGACACTCTTTTCGGCGACTTCTTCCATCACTTTGTAGTAGATGAGGAAATCGATTTCTATGGGCGCGTTGTCTTTGGTGATGGCGTTCTGTCGCGGGATTTCCACGAACGCTTCACGCAGGTCGACGCGGCGAATGTCGTCCGCGATAGGCACCCAGACGGTCAGGCCGGGCCCGCGCAAGCCGATGAACTTCCCCAGTCGGAACCCCACCGCCCGCTCGTACTGCCGGACAATCTTGAATGGAATGAGCATCGTGCCCGCCCCCTTTCCTATGGGTGCGTTTTGCGCACCTTGAGCATGAGTCCTTCCAGCCCCACGACCGAGACTGGATCGCCCACACGAATGGGAGTCGCGTCGTCTGCGGTGGCGGTCCACAGCTCACTAGCGACTTGCACCGTGCCTTTTGGAGCGAGGTCCGATGTAGCGAAGCCGGTCTTCCCTATCAAAAGCGCGCCCGCTCTGGGGTACTGGAGCCGCCGCGTTTTGATGACCGCGCCGCCCACCACGACGGTGACCACAGCAAAGAGACCGGACAGGATGCCGATGAGCCAGAGACTCACATGCCGGACCGGCTCGCCCGGCAGCCTGGGGATGTCGACAGAGAAGAGGAGTAGTGCGCCGATAACGAACGCCAGAACCGCACCGACTCCCAGCAGGGCCGAACCGGCGTGCAACTCCGCGATGACGAACGCGGCGGCCAGGCCCAGCAGCACCAGGCCCGCCCAGTTGAACGGCAGGGAGCCCAAGCCCAAAAACGCCAGCACCAGGCAGAGCGCGCCGATGACCGCCGGCGCCACTAAGCCTGGATGAAAGAGTTCGATGAAGACGGCGAGCATGCCGGCGGTGTACAGGATTGAGACGAGCTCGGGCGTAGCGACGAACGCGACGAACCGCTCGCGCAAGGTCATCTTCAGGGTGCGTTTGGAGGCAGACGCCACGTTCATGATCACCGGACCCGCAGCGGTCTGCGCCGTCCGGCCGTTCAGCTGGGCCAGGAGGTCCTCCGTGTCCTTGGCGATGAAGTCCACGATATGGGCGTCAACGGCTTCCGAAGCGCTGAAGGACACGGCCTTGCGAACCGTCACCTCCAGCTTGTCGCCGTTGCGGCCGCGCTCCTGGGCGATGCTGCGCATGAGGGCCGCGGCGTCGTTGGTGACCTTCTCCAGGAGGGTCCCGCCGATGTCTTCCCCGGTAGCGGACACGGGTGACGCCGCGCCAATGTTGGTGCCAGGCGCCATGACAGCAAAGTTAGCGGCGGTCAAAATGAACGTGCCGGCGGATGCGGCGCGCGCCCCCTTGGGTGCGACGTACACGGCCACGGGCACGTCAGCGGCCAGCAGGTGCTGGACGATCTTGCGCGTGGCATCGTACGCGCCGCCGGGGGTATCGAGCTGGATGACCAAGAGGGCAACGTGCTCTTGCTCGGCTTGGCTGACAGCGTGGGCGATAAACCCTTGTGTCACTTGGTCGATTTTGCGGTTGACAGTGATGAAGAGGACGGTCGTCGGCGCTGGCTGAGGATCCCCGCCCGCCGTGGTGATCACGCCACACACGAGGATGAGGATGCCAAGCCAAGCGCGCCGCACCGCCACGATGCTCACTCCTCATCCGGGTCGACTCGAGGAGGGCCCACCGGTCGAGCCATGATTAACTGCTCGCCGCCCCTTGTCAACGGTCAGACGGATTCGGCGGTAGTCATCGAAAATGTTGAGGCTGTCCTTCGCCAAAACCTCGGCCGACGGCAAGTCGTTGATCTGTCGGCTCTGATCCGGTGAGAATCTCGCCTCGATGATCACCCTCCTGCTCCACCTGCTTCGACTCCTCCCGTTCCCCCGCGGCGACCATCGCCAACTCGCCCTCGAGAACCTCGCCCTGCGGTAGCACCTGGCCGCTACAAGCGGACGAACGGAGTGATCGGCTCCCCTGGGTCTGGTTGTCCAGGGTGTGGCTCGCCTGCGGGATCATCGTGCGAGGCCTCGCGTGTGGAGCATTCTTTAGCCGTACCGCTAACCGAGCGTGGCGACGAGCACGTGCGATGCGGAGTTCGTCCCCGCGCTGGACCCAATTCCTGGGTGATTCCTGGGTAAACGAAAGGGGTTAGCGGCTCTTGCGTCCGCTAAGCGCGACCCCCGAATGATACGACGGGTACGACGGATCAGCGCGGCGCGGTTCGCGGGTCCGGCAGCGACCGGAAGCTGCGCCACTCCATCGGCGGATCCTCCACCGGGCGGCCCTTCTCGATCCGCGCCCGCTCGTTGTGGATCTCCAGCGCGGGCAGCGCGTCTGGCGCGTGCACGACGGTCGGCAGCTCGAGCATCTCGGGCGTGACGAACACGGGCGCGCCCGCGTACAGCGCCAGGGTGATCGCATCACTGGGCCGGGCGTCGATCTCGTGGGGCTTGCCGCCGATCTTCAGGGTCAGCGTCGCGTAGAAGATATTGTCGCGCAGCGCGGTGACCACGACGCGCTCGATCGCGATGTCCGCCGCGCCGAGCACCCGGTACATCAGCGAGAGTGACATCGGCCGCGGCGTGCCGATGCCCACCAGCGCCAGCGCGATGGCGTCGCCTTCGACGGTGCCGACCCAGATCGGCAGCGCGCGCTGCCCCTCACGCTCCTTGAGGAGAACGACGCGCAGCGGGCCGATGTTGGGCGGCCGCCGGTCGGGAACCTCCAGATACCGGACTTCGCCTTCCTTCGGGACACGAAAGATCAAGTCGTCCACCGTGACTGGAATCATCTTCTCCTCCTGACGGCGTCCGCCGGTGTCGAGCGGGACGCCCAGCTCCGCGGCCAGCGTCCGCCGGAGTCGGCCGCGCGCCCGATGCAGTCGCACCTTCACCGTGCCGGCGGGCACGCCGACGAGTGCGGCGATCTCCCACACGCGCAATCCATCCACGTAGTGCAGCTGCACGGTCTCCTGCTGCTCCTGCGGCAACGCGCCGAGCGCGCTCCAGATGCGGTCGTGCAGCTCACGGGCTTCCTGTCGGGCCTCGGGCGTCGGCTCGGCGTCCATCCACACGAACTCGCGGGTCGCCCGCCCACCGGCCCAGTCGTCGACCGGCGTTTCCCGCCGGGCGCGCAGCCGGCTCTTCGCGAGGTTCACGATGATGCCGAGCAGCCAGGCGACGAAGCGGTCGCGCGCCCGGAGCTCTGCGAGCTCGAGGAACGCGTGGAGCCACGCCTCCTGCACCACGTCTTCGGCGTCGGCGCGCCCGCGGAGGATGCGCAACGCGAAGCGTGTCGCACCCTCGCGATGCCGGTCGATCAGGATCCCGAAGGCATCCCGGTCACCGGCGAGCACCCGCTCGACGATCGCGCCGTCGTCCTGGTCCATGACCCGCATCGCCCTATAGTCGTCGAAGCGGCGCGGATGGTTGCACTTGGACAGAAAAATGATCACCCTGGTGGTCGGCTCCGGTTCGATGACGCCGTTCCGTGGGCGTGCCGGCGCACGCGCGGGCCCCGACCCCAGATGGCCCGAACGCCTTGGCGGTTCGAGGGCAGGCGGACTTCTCGGGGACCGTTCACAGCGGGTCACTCGACGGGCCTCACATGACCGTTGACCGTCTCCTTTTCGGGGCGCTTCGAGCGTCGAGCCTAGCTTGCCCACGCCGCCCCACTGCACGTCTAGGCCGGGGCGCTGGTGCGCGTCGTGGCCTTCGGCTAGACTCCCCGGCAGCAGTCCTCCACCGAGGTGCCCCATGCGGCTGATCGGGGTCGTTCTCGCGTTCGTACTGACGCTTGCGCCGCTCGCCGCCGGGGCGCAGCAGGTAGGGAAGGTCTACCGCGTCGGCCTCATCTTCACCACGTCGCCGGTCTCGGAGATGGCGGGACCTGAGCCTGTCCACCCCTCCGCCAGGGCGTTCGTGCAGGGCTTGCGGACCCTCGGCTATGTGGAAGGGCAGAACCTCATCCTGGAGCGCCGGTCGGCCGAGGGACGGTTCGAGCGATTCGGCGACATCGTCGCCGAACTCGTCCGCCTCAAAGCGGACGTGATCGTGACCGTCGGTGACCTGATGCCGCGAGCGGCGAAGGCGGTGACCACGACCGTCCCCATCGTCATGGCAACCAGCGACGATCCTGTGCGCGAGAGGCTCGTTCAGAGTCTCGCGCGTCCCGGCGGCAACATCACGGGGCTCACGCTCGCCGTCGGGCCGGAGATCGAGGCCAAGCGCCTGGAGCTCTTGAGAGAGATGCTGCCCGGAGTCTCTCGCGTCGCTTACCTCGGCAGCAAGGAAGATAAAGACTGGGAGCGCCCACCGGGGAAGAGCCTTCTGACGGCGGCGCAGGCGCTGGGCGTGACGCTGGTGCGGGCCGAGCACATGCCGCATCAGTTCACCGAAGCCTTCACGCTGATCAGCCGCGCCCGGGTCGAGGCGCTCCTCGTCTCGCCGAGTCCAGCGGCCTTCGCCGATCGAGGTCTCATCGTGGACTTCGCGACCCGGACTCGGCTGCCAAGCATGTTCGCCTTTCGGCAGTCGGTCGAACTCGGGGGTTTGATGTCCTATGGATTAAACGTGACTGACAACTTCCGTCGCGCCGCCATCTTCGTGGACAAGATCCTAAACGGCGCGAAGCCTGCCGACCTCCCGGTTGAGCAACCTACCAAGTTCGAGTTGGTGATCAACCGTGCGTCCAGAGAAAGCTGACGTGTTCAGTGGGAGTCAGCCCCGCCGGGGTAAGAGCCAGAGCCCCGTAACTCGGGTGGCAGGGTGGAGGGAAACCGAGACTCTGAAGCCCACCGACCAAGCCCTCG
>WNFV01005318.1_pt1 | contig 15629 bp, 19 predicted proteins | sample 5400101 | NCBI WGS metagenome assembly WNFV01 (sample SAMN13153361, study PRJNA577476) | soil metagenome | isolation source: 115 cm soil or saprolite under grassland replicate 1 | place: USA:California | collected 2016-06-15 | reverse complement strand
ACGAGCAGGCGCTGGTGATCGACCGCGAGATCGACGACCGGGGCGGGGAAGCCGCTGACCTAACCAACCTGGGCAACCGCCACGCGGCCCTCGGGGAGACGCGGCGGGCGATCGACTCCTACGAGCAGGCGCTGGTGATCGACCGCGAGATCGACGACCGGCGGGGCGAAGCAACTAACCTGGGCAACCTGGGCAACCGCTACGCAGCCCTTGGGGAGACGCGGCGGGCGATCGAATATCACGAGCAGGCGCTGGTGATCGCCCGCGAGATCGGCTATCGGCAGGGCGAAGCGATCCACTTAACCAATTTGGGCGACTGCTATGTTGATCGTGAAGCGTGGGAGCAGGCGAGCCGGTGTTATGACGAGGCGATCCGCATCGCGGACGAGATCGGCTTGGTCCAGATCCAAAGCGATGCCCGCGGCGGTCTGGCGAAGGCGCACCTGTTGCAGGGTGAGCTGTCGGCAGCGCGCCAGACCACGGAGGCCGCCCGCGCCTACGACTACGCGACCAACAATGCCAGCGTGTCGGCAACGCTGGGCGTGGTCCTGCTCCGCCAGGGGCAGACCGAGGCGGCCCGGCCGGCGTTCACCGAAGCGGTCGCCCAGGCCGACGGCCTCCTTGAGCACACCGGCGACAACTACCAGGCGCTTGACTGCAAGACGCTTGCGTTGTGCGGGCTGGCACTGCTGCGGGATGTCTCTCGACTGCCTGAAGCAATCGCTGCCGCTCAGGCGGCGCGGGCGATCAACCGAGATGCTGGTGTCGTCCAGCGGGTGGTGCGCCTGTTCAATGCCCTCGCTGTTGCGGACGCGGCCGGCATCCTTGCCGAGGTTCGTGCCGTCATGGCGGGAAGGAACGGCTGAGCGGCTGAACTGGCCCTTTCTTACCGAGACCCCAGTTCCGTTCCATCGGTAGTCGAGAGCATCTTCTTGTAAGTGATCCCGCTCATACCGCCATGCCGACCTGCGGTTCCCCTGCTCGCTGGGCTCCAGAAGCCGCGAAGTTATGCGCTGTGATTCAGCCGCTTGGCGCGATCAGAGCGGCGGGTCTGCCGGCGGGTCAGGTGCGCCCATGCTGGTACTGGGCCACCCTGCGGCCGGCCTTGTCATAGGCCACCACCCGGACCACATGCCAGGTGCACGGCGGCTCGTCATGCTCGGGTTGCCGATGCAAGCCAGCATAGAAGTTGACCGGGAAGCGCTCCCCGGCATCAACCGGCACCAGCTCCAGCGGGCGCCCGGTGCGGAAGTACACCCGCAGCCGTGCCGCCCGCTTGGTGACGATGCCACTGACCACGCCCAGCCGGGGCTCGCCAGGCGCGCTGATCGAGGCCCCGCTGGCCTCCAGGGGGCCATAGGGCATGGTTGGGTCGCCGTGGGGCCCGATGGCGCTCCAGCCCTCGGCGTCGCGCAGGCCCTCGTTCCAACGCAGCCAGTTCTGCCCGGGCCGCGGGGGCTTCGCGGCCAGTAGCACCGTCTGGCCACGGCCGGTTCCCCAGGCGACGACCTCCAGTAGTCCAGGGGGTGTGTCGGGCTCCCAGCCGCAGTCTTCGCTGGTCACGTCATGGAGGAACCAGGCGTCGACGGCACCAGGCGGTGGTACGCCTGGGTGCAGCTGGAGGTAGTCCGGGGCCGTCGGGATGACCCTGTGCGCCGCCGGCAAGATGCTCGCTCCGAACAGGGCAGCCAGTTTGCCAAGGAACCGCCTGCGCTTCATCTTCGACTCCGAGCATCCATCCGATGCTTACAGCGCTTCCTTATCAGCTATCCCGCGCGTAGCGCCATGCCGACCTGCGGTTTCCCTGCTTGCTGGACTCCAGAGACGGCGAAGTTATGTGCTCTGAGGCGCGCCTGCCCCGGAGCAGGCCGTCAAGGTCGTTCGTCCGTGGGGCGCTCCACTTTGACGGCGGGCATCGGTGCCCGCTGCGCCACGATACCCGGGCGGTCCATGCGGCCAGTATGCCGGGGGAGGAGGAGTCCTCCCCCGGTCCCCTCCTCTTGGTCTCGTGTTTCGGGGTTATGCCGCAGGGTCGAGCTGGGTGAGCAGCAGGTCTGGGGATAGGTCGAAGGTGTTCGGGTCTGGGTGACCGTGTTGATATTGGGCGGCCAGTCGCCTCAGTCGGTGGACCGGGTCAAAGACGCTGCCAAGGTAGTCGCGGCGTCCCTGCCAGAGCCGGACCTGGGCATGGTGAATTTTGGGACCAGCGCAATAGTGAGCGCCTGACTCGCATGCTATTGTTGCGATTGCTGCGCGGAGACCTGGCCAACGCGGCCGATAACTCTTCGCCGGATGGGGGGGGTTATGGGGCGCTGGTACATATTTGCTAGGGTTCTTGCGGTTCTTCTCTTAGGAACGATCGCGGCCCGCACGTCACCAGCCGCCGCAGCCCCCGATCTCGTCGTGCAGACTTCCGGTGGTGCCGTGAGCGGGGTTCTCGAGGGATCGACACTGCAATGGCGCGGCATTCCGTATGCCGCCCCGCCGATCGGCTCGCTGCGCTGGCGGCCGCCCGCTGCCGCTGCGCCCTGGTCGGGCACCAGAGATGCCAGCAGCTTCGCGCAACCATGCATCCAGCTCGCGTTCGAGGGTGGCACGCTCGGCTCCGAAGACTGCCTCTACCTGAATGTCTTCGCTCCCAGCACGGCCACGCCAAAGTCGCGCCTCGCGGTGATGGTCCACCTCCATCCCGGAGGCAACGGCGGCTTCCACGCATACACTGATGCGAAGGCCTTCACCGACCGTAACGTCATCGTGGTGACGGTCGCCTACCGGCTCGGCGTGTTCGGGTTTGTCGGACTTCCTGGGCTCTCTGCTGAGGGCGGCGGCTCGTCTGGCGAGTACGGCCTTCTCGACCAACTCGCGGCCCTGCGCTGGGTCCAGAACAACATCTCCGGTTTTGGCGGCGACCCGTCCCGCGTCACGCTCTTTGGCAGCTCTGCCGGCTCGTTTGACACCGTCGCCCTGATGGCTTCGCCACTTTCAAAGGGATTGTTTGCGCGCGCCGCCGTTCAGGGCGAACCCCAGTGGGGCCTCACCGGCCAGTTCAACACTATCAAGGAAGCCGAGAAGACAGGTATCGAGATGTTCCAAAGCGTCGGTTGCCAGTTCGCCGCCGACGAGCTGGCGTGCCTGCGCGCCACTCCGGCCTCGACGCTTGTGGAGGCTGGCGGCTTCATCGACATCGTCCCGTGGGTGGGCGGCGTAGTGCTCCCGAAATCGCCACTCCAACTCGTAAGCGAGCGGCCAACCGTGACGCTCCTGATCGGCATCGACCGTGAAGAAGACGCATTTAACAAGATCGACGGGCAGACGGGCAACCTAGTCAGCCCGTATACAACCGACGACTGGACTAAGGACACCAACCAATTGGTCGGCCCTTCATACGCCGACCAGGTCCGGTCCCTCTATCCGGTTGCGTCCTACGACTCCCTGCTCTGGGCGTACATCACGATGCGCACCGACGCCGTCCGCGGCTGCCCTGTTCGCCGGCTCGCAGGCTATGTTCAGGCACCGGTTTACCGGTACCTCTACACGCACGTCATGGAAGACGACCCATACTTTGGACAATTCAGGGCCAGCCACATCCTCGAGGAGCCGCTACTCTGGCACTCTAGCGAAACCGTCGTCGGGCATGTGCTGACGCCGGCCGAAGAGGTGCTCTCTGGTCGCATGACCAGCTACTGGGCGAACTTCGCCAAGACCGGCGACCCCAATGGCACCGGCCTGCCCAGCTGGCCACGATACAACGCGGCCAGCGAACCCACCTTGACGCTTGATGATCAGATCGGCGTGATCACCAAGTACCACAAGCCGCAGTGCGACTTCCTGGACACAGTTCAAATCCTGTTCCCCGTCCCCTGGGCTGATTCCGGGCACTATCCGGCCATCAACCCTCCGGGCTTTGTCTATGGGCACGCCAGAGCCTTCCCGTGAGTGCGGCGCAAACCGCTGGTCGGGCGCCTGCTTTGGAATTCGACCTGCTTAACCGCTGTGCTGACCTGCGGAAACGCAGGACTCCTCGCTCCGAGAACCAGGAAGTTAGCTGCTCTTGCACACAGAGCGTGTGACGGGCGAAACGTCACACTCCACTGGGGCCTCGCTGGTTCCCGGGCGGGCTGTCAAGGTCGTTCGTCCTCGCTGCGCTGCGGGCGCTCCACCTTGACAGCCGGGCATCGGTGCCCCGTCTGCACCACGATACCGGGGCGATCCAGTTGGCCAGTATGCCGGGGGAGGAGGTGTCCTCCCCCGGTCCCCCTCCTCGTAGGGTGGCCACAGCGGCCGGCCTGTGACATGAGTCGGCGCCCGACTGCGGGTTGGCAAGGGGCTGTCATCCCTGCCTGCTACCGTTCGACGTGCTGATCTACCCACACCACAACGAGGGGGTGGTCACGCTGCCCCTGACGCTGAACTAGTCCCGGAAAAACCGCCACACAACGCGAGGCACCACTGCCGCCCGGGGAGCCTGGCAGGAGGGCTCGAAGTCGGAACGGCCCGTTACAGCGGCCCGGTGGAGATGCGGTAAGCCATTCTGCGGGCGGATGGGTCACCTGCCGGACCATCCCGCACCCCCCATATGACCGGTGGATCGTTACGCAGCCCTTTGCAGAGTAACGGTCGAAACGTCACACGGGTCACTGGCTAGTGTCACCAACGGCGGCTGGTGATGGTCGAGTTCCCCAGCGCCGACCACGCCCGGCGCTGGTACGCGTCCGAGGACTACGTCGCGGCGATGGCGATCCGCGACCGTGCCTCCACCGGCAACGTCGTGCTGGTCGAGGGAACGGCGTAGGGCTGCCATCCGCCGCCCGCTGGGCGTCCGGGTACGGCCAGATCAGCGAGTACGCCGTTGCCAGCGGCCACCTAAGGGCGGGTCTGGATGCCTGAAACCTGCCCACCCCAATGCCTATGGGTCCCCACTTGACGACTTTGGCGGTTGTTTGCCTGGCAGAGAACCCGGGGCGGTAGGTTCGCCGTGTGGACCTCGACACCGTGCTGGCGGCGCTGTTCGACCTGATCTCGCCGCATCTCAACGAACGGCAGCGCCGCGCCTGCTGCTGGGAGCGGGTGCGCGGGCGCTGGGCCGCGGTGGCGGGGCGCGGATGGCCCGCCTCAGTGGCATGTCCCGCCCCACGGTGTACGCCGGGGTGCGCGAGCTGGAGGAGCCGCCTGACCCGCACGGCCGCATCCGGCGGCCCGGCGGGGGCCCCAAGCGGCTGCGGGACACCGATCCTGGCCTGGTCGAGGCGTTGGAGGGGCTGGTCGATCCCGACACCCGCGGGGATCGAGGATCGGCTGTTCAGCGCGATCTCAACGAACTGGCGGGGCCGGCCGCTGGTAAGCCATAAGGTGATCGTGGAGCTGATTGGAGCGACCACGACCCGGACCGGGCTCACGGTGCACGCAGAGCTTGACCCTGGCCGCTACCCGCTGGGCGTGAAGGTCAGCGACCAGCAGTTGGCGGCGGCGCCGATCACCCGGCATGAGTGGCACGGGGAGTGGAATTACACAGTCCTTCCACGGGCCGCATAGCAGCAAAGGAATCAACGTTGTCGTGCGGCAAGCCCTAAGCTGTCCTCGGCCCGGTCCTGGCCTATCCTTCTTCTCTTTTTCCATCACTAGTTTCAATACGCACGATTACTTGCTCAACGAGTTGTGCATATTCCATCGCTTGCTCATAATCAATTGCTGGCGCCTCCATGCCATGCGCCAGAATATTTCGCATGCCGCGTAGATCTTGCAGGGCAGAATTCTCAGCGGGTCCAATCAGGCCATCTCTTCTAGCCTGGTCTATCAATCTCCCTATCGTTACAAAGAAACGTTCTGGAAGATCTGGATGCCGTTCGCTAATCGCTCGCCGCAATACAGCCTCTAGCCTACGGTAAGACTCCAATACAGCGGCAGTCGGAGAAACTCTAGCCAGCTCACCTATCTCCGTAAGGAAACTAGGCGATGGGGTAACTTCCTGTCCCTCGGGAGTGACGGCCGAAGGTATCTCTTTCTGCTCCTCTATGAGTCCTGGTCCCTCGAGTTCTTCTCGAACTTCTTCAAGCTTGCGTTCCCATTCCATTTCGAGACCTGTGGGACCAGCCTTCAGACGGCGAAGATCCGGCAACAATCTCGCTATGGACTTCCGAAAACTGACTACAACTACGGCAATTACAAGCGGCCAAGCAAGGGCGCCAGTCATTGAGCTAATAAACTCAAGCCAGCTCACAAGTACCTCCTGCCGCTTGCGCTGTTCATTGCTGGGCAGGTTAACCCGAGGAGGCAACCTAGAGCAAACTCACGATAGCTAGCCTCATGCATGTCGTTGCTCGGGACTGAGGGTCCGAAGACCGAGAGGGCGTGAAGCCGGCGGAGCATGCCTAGCTGTTATGGATGCTACGGCTGCGATGACTTCCTTAACGCGCGTAAGCGAGCGAGAAGGTCCTCGTACTGGTAAACCGCCTTGAGCACTTCCTTGGTGAACTCGACTGATAACTCGACTTCGTCCTTGCCGATCTTCTGGAATACTTTGGAGTCGACATGGGCTGCGTCGTTGCCAAGTAGTCGGAGATCGTCAAGTCCATCGAGTAGTTCCTTGGGAAGCACGACCTTACCGCCGAGGTCAGCGATACGCTCCTTTAGGTTCTTACCCTGTGCTGATCGCTCTTCGCACAATTCCTCCAAGGTCTTGCGTACCATGATCCCTGCTGCGACGTAGCAGCCGGCCGCATGACAGGCGATCGCTTCCTCCAAAGCGGTGAGCACGGCGGACGGCAGGTTGGTCGCATCGAAGTCGAGCCTTTCAGGCGGGTAACTGACCACCAATTGGTTGGTGCTCTGCTCGACGACAAAGAAGACGTGGGTCCTGCACTCGCCGTCCGGACACTCTCGTTGCCCCAAAACGTATTGTCCTGTGGGAGTGTTGATTGATATGTCTTGTGCGAGAGGTTTAAAGATTCCACGTTGTCGACAAGAAGGGCAGCGTAGACCAACCTGGGTGAAGCCTTGATTGCTTTGACCTCTTATCGAAAAGAGCATAATGTCTCTCCTATCGTTATCATCCATTTCCCACCCTCTGATCCAATGGCCAGGATTTCCCAAAAAATTGCCCGAGAAGCGAACGCTTGGACCGAAGCCGGAGGGCGCCAGGGGTTCGGGGTGCTCGCCGCCGTTGGGACAGACGGATTGTCACACGAAAGCACCGGGCCGGTGACGGGCGGATGGTCACAGCGAGGCGAGCATGACGGGTGACGGGCGGATTGTCACAGCGGAGCAAGCGGAGTGCGACGTTTCATTGGTGACCGCGTGTGTGACGTTCCGTTTGTGCTTGACCATGGCGCGGTTGGAATGGGATCGCCATCGGAGATGGCGGCGCGCCGTAGGTGCGCGGAAATTGCGAGCGCTCCATGCGGCAGCCGGCCGGCTGAATGGATCGATCGCCGCCGTAGGCGGCTCCTTGCAGCCGGCCGGGTGACGGATGGATCAAACGCGCTCGCACCTCTCCCCCAAGGGGGGCCAGTCGCCCGCGCTTTTTGCGGGCGACTGGCCCCCCGCAGGGGCTCCTGCCTGCGGGAACGCTGACGCCGAAGGCGAGGTGGGGTACGCGGGTCGCGTGCGTAGGGTCCAGCGTAGGGTTTAGCGTAGGGTCCTGCGTAGGGTTTGGCATACCCGTCGAGGTGCCCGAGTCGGGCCGGGGTGAGGTGGTCCTCCGGGGTCGCGGGGTTGGACTGCGGAGCTTGCCAGCGCAGCAGCAAGCGCCGAAGGCGCTTCCACATGGACGGCAATTACCGCATGCCTTGGAGGTGCCCACGAGCGGGAATTGCGCGGGCGGATCGTGACCGGGGGTGACGATCCGCCCGTAACGGGGTGCGGGATAGGTGGCACGTGCGGATCGTCACGCTGACGCGGCCGAGGTGTTGACCACCGGCAGCGCCATAACGTCACCGAACCTTCACCGAACCCGAGCGTGCACTCGACTCTGAGGTCAGTCTTGAACGGCGGTGCGCGAGGCGGCACGCCGAGCAGGCGATCGGCCGCACCCGCGACCTGGCCACCGACCGCAGCCAGCGAACCGACCGCGTGGAGGGGACCGGTTGCCACCGCAGCGACCGCGGGGTGACCAGAGCACCGCGACCAGGAACGCGCCATGTAGGTGCTCGCGTGAGACCACTCCGGCCGCGACCAATGCAACCTCAGTGCCCGACTCATCTGCGGTCAGCGTCCGCAGACTCTTGTGACCCGGCTGGACGATGGGCGCCTTATCCGAGCGAGAACGCTAGTTCGTCCGATGGTGGATTTCAATCGATTCATGAACTATTGACATCTCCAGCCAGAACGGGCAAAGCTTGTCCGCCCAAGCAGTATGGGGCGATTCGCCGTTCCGCCCCTCCTGGAGGTGTCATGCGCAAACGACCCAGGCTCCGCGCCCTGCTCATCCCGCTGCTGGCCGCGGCCTTCGTGCTGGCCGCCCAGCTCCCCGCCTTCGCCCCCATCGCCGGCAGCGACGCTGCGATCGAGCCGCTGGCGATCTGCCGTGACGGCATCCGGTTTATGTTCTTCGCCGACTACTACCCGGCCGGCACCCCCGACTCCGGCGAGGACGAGGCACCCTTCCTGGTCCAGCCGGTGCAGGCGGCCGCCCCGGTGCCCGCCTCTGATGCCAACGGCCGGATCACCCCACCCGCCGACACGCTGGTGCTGGACACCACCGTGAACGTGTCCTACGCCCCCCAGCAGGTCGACTTCTCCACGGTGGCGGCGCCGCCGACGTTCGCCAAGTACCCGCCGCACGTCACGCTGTCATGGCCCTACCCGCAGCCGGTGGGGCTGCAAGACATCAACTACGTCGGTGAGTACACGTTGCGGTGGGACCACAAGCTCAAGGCGGGCCCGCGGGCGGTGGTGCTCAGCTTCGACCGCTTCGACCTCACCAAAAACAGCGCCGAGATCATCGCCGACGTCGACAAGTGCCACCTGTTCAACGGCAACCACCCGCGCGACGTCGGCTAGGCATCTCGAACCTTCCGGCCGAGAAAGCACCGGTGAGAACAGCTGCGCACAACGACACATCGTTCGAGCACGCTTGAGGATCCAACGCTTTCCCAGTCGTTGACAGCCCATGGTCCGCTCCGCGACCCCTACCGGGAAGGCCAGCGGCGCGGCGGTGCGATGTTCCGTCCGTGCCGCTGGCCCCCCGAGGGTGGGGCTAGAGACCGTACTTGTCGCGCATGGCGTCCGCCTTGGCGCGGCAGGCGTCGGCCTCATGCGGGAAGCTGGTGCCGGCGGCCTTGGCGCGCAGGCCCTCGTAGCGGCGCCGGGCGCGCTGGTGGGCGGCGTCGTCGTGGTGATAGGTGTGCGGGCCACGCATGCCACCACATGGGCCGCACCAGGTGCCGGGGCGGCTGGTGCCGGCGTGCGGCGGCGGCTGATGCGAGCGGGCACGCTGGCGGCGGCCGGTGTCCTCGTAGGCGCGGCGGCGGGCGTCGTCCTGGTGCCGCTGGCGGTCCTGCTGCTGCTCTTGGCGGCGTTTGCGGGCGCGGTAGGCGCCGGTGCGGCAGGCGCCGGAGCAGAAGCGGCGCTTGCGGCCGGGGTCGTCGGGCTGGCCGAACGGTGTGCCGCAGTGCTCGCAGTCACGCCAGATCCAGGTGGGGTCTGTGACCATCGAATCGTCACCTCACGGGCAAAGAAAAGGCCACCCGGTGCGGGTCCGGGTGGCCTTGGAGACCAGGGTGGTTAGCGGTACCGGCCGAGCCGGTCGCGGCGCCTGTGTAGGCTGGTGGCCAGCTCCCCCACGCTGTAGAGGATCCAGCCGGTGCTGTAGAGCGCGATCGCCCAGCACACCAGCCCCAGCGGGGTGAGCGGCTGGTGCGCCAGGCGCCACAGGACTGCTGCTTGGACACCGAGCAGCACGGCGAGAAACCACACGGTCCTCACTCCTTTCGACCAGGAGCGGCGGTGTCCTGAAGCCCGGACAGGACCGGCTGTCCGTTGGGACCGGGCACCTCGGTCCGGAGTTGGCGCAGGACGGCGTAGGCGCGGGAGCGGGACAGGCCGGTGAGCTGCTGGACGTGGCTGGCGGTCACCCGAGCCGCCGGGGTCTCGCGGGCCAGCAACACCCGGACCGCGCCGAGCGGGTCGGCGCGCCTGGTGGCCAGCTCGCCGGAGGCCTCGGGTGGGCTGGTGTCCTGCTTGGCCTGCTGGTGGTCCTGGCGTCGGTGGGCGAGACGCTGGAGGAACAGGTGCCAGGCGAACACCGCCGCCAGCGGCGGCAGGCCGTACACCAGCGAGACCAGCCAGCCGGGCGGCGGGTCCAAGGGGATGGCGGGGTGGAACCAGTTGAGCAGGATCGACCCGCCAGCGGTGGCGGCGGTGAGCGCCCAGGGGTACCAGGGCACCCGACGCCACCAGATGGCCTGCAAGACTCGGGTGCGCTGCTCGGCCAGGGCGTTGAGGGCGGCGGAGGCCATGAACGCCTCGAAGCCCAGCGGCCACAGGTCGGCCGCCCAGCCTGGGAGCCCGGCGGCGGTGGCGATGCGGTGCAGGACCGAGTAGGACAGCGCGACGCCGTAGGCGAACATCGCCACGGCGGTGGTGCCGGAGGCGATCTCGATCGCGGTGTCGGTCCAGTCCCGACCGGGCCGGGTGTCCTGGCCGGTGTCCTGGCGCGGGTCCTGCGCGGGATCGGTGATGGTCGTCATCAGGGATTCCTCCAGGGCTAGGGGCGCCAGCGCAGCCGGCCGGCCAGGCCGGCGGCAGCGGCGGCGCGGGTCTGGCGGGCGTGGTCGGCGCACACCAGCCGGGCGGCGCCGTCGACCTCGACCAGCTCGGTCCCGGCGGCCGGGCAGGGCTTCCACCCGTCGTGCTGGCCGGCGGGCGCGCCGAAGCGCCAGATGGGCCGGCTGTAGGCACGGGCGTCGTACCACATGGCCGCGCACGGCACGGCCAGCAGGGCGGTTGAGGCTGGCCGGCTCACCTGGCCACCTCCGGCGAGGTCGAGGCGGTGGTGCAGGTGTGGGCGGCGATGATCTTGGCGGCGTCGGCGGGGGTGAACGTGACGGCGATGGTGGTGTTGCAGCGCTCGCAGACGACTGCGACACCGACGCTGAGCGGCACGGCGTACAGGTAGTCTTGATCCTGCATCACGGGTCCTCCCGGAGATGCGAAAGGCCGGGAGCGGTCGCGTCGCTCCCGGCCTGCCTGTTGGCGGGTGGCCGAGGTGGGCTACCAGCGCGGGCTGTTGGTGAAGTCGTCGTCTTGAGCAGGGTCGAAGTCGCGCCCGAGGACCGGCGGGTCGGGCTCGTGCCAGCCGCCGGCGTGGTCGGTGTAGTCGGCGGCGGCCTGCGCCTGGTCCTGGTTGGCGTACGGGTCGACGCTGTCGAACAGGCCCATTCGGGTCCTCCCAAGGGAACGCGGGAGGCCCGGGGATGGTCGCGTCATCCCCGGGCCTTGGTGGTCAGGCTGGGTGGGTTAGAAGGACGGTTCGTCGTTGAACTGCCCCGAGGGCTTGGCTTTCGAGGTGGAGCCGGCGGTGGCGCGTTCGGGCTTGGCGGTCGCCCACCGCAGCGAGGGGCCGATCTCCTCCGCCTCGATCTCGACGACGCTGCGGCGCTCGCCTTCGGGGGTCTCCCAGGAGCGGGCCTTGAGCCGGCCGACGACGATCACGCGGTCGCCCTTGGACAGGCTCTCGGTGGCGTTCTCGGCGAGTTGCCGCCAGGCGTTGACGCGGAAGAACGAGGTGTCGCCGTCTTTCCAGTCGTTGCCGTCGCGGATGCGGGGGGTGACGGCCACGCGGAAGTTGGCGACGGCGGCGCCGTTGGGGGTAAACCGCAGCTCGGGGTTGTCGGTGAGGTTGCCGGTGATGATGGTGGTGGTGTCAGGCATCGTCCCCTCCTTGTGGGGCTCGAACGGACGGGCGGCCGGGTGCAGGTCCCGGCCGGGCAGGGCGGATCAGCGGGGGTTCCAGCACTGGTCGAAGTCGGGGTGGGCGCACTGCTCCCAGCTCGCACCGAACCAGGCGCCAACGTCGCCGCCCAGCTCCAGGTCGTTGATCACGGTGTCGTGGGTGACGGTGCTGGGCTCCCACCAGATGCCCGTCGGGGCGGGCGAACTCGGTGTCGTCCCACCGCAGCAGCACGGCGGTTCACCTCCTTCGAAGTCGAACGACGGGCATCGGGTCAGGGGGGCCAGCCGGCCTGGCGGTCGCGCTCGGCTTCCAGCTCGATCACGACGCGCTCGCCTAGCTCCAGGGCGTCCTGCTCCTGCTGCGGGTCGGGGTAGCCGGTGGTCCCGCCGGTGGCGGGGTCGTAGCCGTAATGGGTGAGCAATTCGGTTCACCTCCTCTCAGGGAATTCGAGGTGGAATAGATGACTCGCCACTGGTGGCACGGAACCGATTAGTGGTTCCTGCTAGCCATCGGGACCTACCGATGGGGGCCATGCGCTGTGCCTGCCCTGGACCGTGGGCGTCATGGGCGCTGGTTGCCCTCGTGCCGTGTGGCGCTCCCTATGGACTTGTCAACGTGCGCAGGTCAGGGGTCCGAGCGGGCGGGCGGTGGTCCCGCAGGGCCTCGCCTTGGAACAAGGCGGCCGCTTGCGGCCAAGCACGCGCCGGTCAGGGGCAAGCCTTTGAGGGAGAAATCCGCAGCAGATTGTTTGCGGAATGCATCAATGCTGTTTTCCACACCGCAAAGAATCTGTGGAGGATTTGGACCGGGCTTGCCCCTGACGGCAAGGCGCGTGCTATTCCGCTCGCTCGCTCGGAGCGGCGGGCAGGTCGCGGGGTGCAGGGGCCCCCGCGAGCCAGCGCGCAGCGCTGCCGCCGCTGTCGGCCCTGGAGCCAACAGGCGACCGAAAGCGCGTTGGGTCCCCTGGAGATGGCCCCGGCTGGGACCGGCCCTGGCAGGCTCACCTGTGGTGAGGATCGCCACGTTCGGCCTGGTGGTGCCCTGGACGGCGATGGGCAGCGCAGCGGTGGCGTGCTGTTGCTGCCAGCTGTGCGGGTCTGTGGGCAGGGTAGGCTGCTGCTGCCGGTTGACCAGAAAGGCGTGGGATGTCGCTGTTGCAGAGGGTGCTCTCCGTGGGGCTCGTGGTCGGTGCCCTGGTTTTGCTGATCCGCGGCCAGCCCCTGCTCCGCTGGCCCCGCCGTCGACCCGATGGCCCGCCCTGGCTGACCCGGTTGGCGGGGCTGTCGGGGCTGCTGCTGGTGGCCGGCATGGTCGCAGGCTCTGAGCTGCACGCCAGCACGTTGGCTTATGGCCTGCTCATCGCCGCGATGCTTGTCTTGCTGGTGGGCATGCTCGTGGCCGGCCGCCAGGGACGCGTCTAGCCAGGTGGCCGCTTGGGTCATGGCTGGCCCTCCCGCTCGGCCACCCGACCACCACCACGTCGACGGGCGGGACGATGCAGCCGGCGGGTCTGGCCGGCCAGCCACCGCGGCCCTGCTGTGGCGGCACGCAGGGGCCAGGCGCGAGGCGGCCAGTTGGCGCGGGCGACCGCCACCAGCGTCCCCTCAGCGAGTCCGAGGCTGGTGGCGTGGTGGATCAGCGCGGTGACCTGTTCGCTGTCGCCCTCCCTGGCGGCGCTGGCCACGGCCAGGCGCAGCCGCCAGCCGGCACCATCCACCGGACCCTCCGGCGCCTGCGTGTCGTGGGCCTGGTCCTGGTCCTCGCCGTCGTCGCCGTCGCCGATAAGGCCGGGTGGCAGATCCGGGGGGCGGGCCGCTGCGCGATCCTGGGAGGGCGGGGGTTCCAGCGCGAGGTGGCGCTCCACCTCGAGCGCCGCCATCCCAGCGCGCTCCTGCACCTCCGGCCAGGACCGTGCACCAGGCAGCGGCTGATCCGGCCACCACGAGCGGGCCAGCGCGATCCTCGCGGCGGCATGATCCCGGGTGGCTGAGGCGATTCGGGTGCGGGTGACGATCAGGTGCTGGTAGCGGCCGCGGGCGATCAGCCAGCCTTCGCCTTCGCGGGCCTGCTGCACCTGCCCAGGGCTGATCTTGGCCTGCTCCCCCAGCCTGGCGGAGCTGTTGCCGGTGGGGCCGTGCTGGTCCAGCCGCCAGGTCTGCTCCACCACCTGCACCACGCCAGCGGCGCGGAGCATGCCCTCCGGGTTGGGCATCGCATGCAGCAGCAGCCCGCCGGCGCAGGCGCCGACCAGGCGGCGCTGCTGCGCCTCATCCCCCAGCCCATCGGCGCTCTGGGCGGACAGCACCACGTTGCAGCCGGCGTCTCTGACGCGCTCCACGAGCTGGATGGCGACTTCCCGGCCGCCGCCGATGGCGGAGAACTCGTCAAAGACCAGGGTCACGTCCTCGCCACGGCGGGGTTTGCGCAGGGTGGCGTAGTGGGCGAAGTCCTCCAGCAGCAGCCGACACGCCGCATCCGCGTCCTCGCGGCCTGCCAGGTAGGGGGCGCGGAGGTAGGCGAAGTCCACGTCCTCGAACGACCAGCCCAGCTCGGCGGCGTCGAAGCCCTGGCCGACGGCGTGGAAGAAGTTGGCGAACCGGGAGACGGCGCCGACCACGGCGCGGGCCTGCTCCCGCCCGGCCAGGGAGAGCACCTGGCGGTAGCGGTCGGGGTCGTGCTCCCACAGCGGCTTGAGCACCTCGGGGTCAAGCAGCGCCAGGAGCTGGGCGGAGGAGCGGACGGGGCCGTCCTGGGTCGGCGCCGTCAGGGCGAGCCGCAGCAGCAGGGAGGCGATGTCCTTGTAGTAGGGCTCGCTCCAGCCGAGCATCGCCATCAGCCGGTTGTGGACGGCGGCCGGGGTCCCCCGCCAGCCGTCCATCGCCAGCTCGGGCCACAGCCCCACCCGGGCGTGGGGGTTGCCGGCCAGGTAGCCCGCGAGCGCGCGCTCGGCAAAGCCGGGATCGGTGCCCTTGCCGTCGATCAGCACGAACTTCCGCCCCGACCTGGCACTCAGGAAGGCCTCGCGTTCCACGTCGACCGACTTGCCCATGCCGGAGGTGCCCAGCAGCAGCCGCGACCGCCGCGAGATCCAGCCCGGCAGATACACCAGCCCGTCACGGGCGGCCAGACCGAGGTCGCCGTCCAGCGCCGCGCCAAGCGCGGGCTGCCCGAAGTGGTCGTCGTTGACGTTGCCGGCGCGGGCGATGGCGCGGGCCATGTGGCGGCGCTGTTCGCGCTGCTGGCGGCGGACCTCGGCAGGGTGGAACGGCTGCCGACGGCCAGCGACGTTGACCGCGGCCGCCAGCGCGCCGAGCGGGACCGACAGGGGCACCTGGGGCCACACGAGCGCGCCGGGGAACGGCAGATGGATGACCGGGTGGCCGAACTGGCGAACGATCCACAGGTAGCCCGAGAAGTGATGCGCCAACGCGGGGCCAGGACCGCCCTGCACCACGATCACGGCCACCAGGGCGCCGAGGCTGAGGAGGGCGGCTTTCCACCAGCGCCACCCCAGCCAGCGCAGCACGGCCTGCGCTGCCGCCCACGAGAACAGCACCAGGGGGCTGAGCAGGAACAGGCCAAGGGCGATCAGCAGCGGCAGGGAGCTGGCGGCGGGCTGGCCGCCCGACGGCATCCGGTAGCCGAGCTGGTTGTCCCGCACCGGGCGGGGCCAGCCCCACCAGCCGCCATGCTGCGGCTGGGTCGGCCAGCGCGGATCATGCCCAGCGGGCCAGCGCGG
>WNFV01005316.1_pt2 | contig 15631 bp, 11 predicted proteins | sample 5400101 | NCBI WGS metagenome assembly WNFV01 (sample SAMN13153361, study PRJNA577476) | soil metagenome | isolation source: 115 cm soil or saprolite under grassland replicate 1 | place: USA:California | collected 2016-06-15 | reverse complement strand
CACGACCTCGGTGTCGGTCTGGGAGGCGAACGTATGGCCCTGCTTCAGTAGCTCCTGTTTCAGGTCGCCGTGGTTCTCGATGATGCCGTTGTGGATCACCGCCAGGCGGCCCTGGCAATCCAGGTGCGGGTGCGCGTTGGCCTCGGTCACGCCGCCGTGCGTTGCCCAGCGGGTGTGGCCGAGCGCGGCGTTGGCATCAGGCAGCGAGGTTGTGGCCTGGCCAATCTTGCCGACATGCTTTTCGACGACCAGGCCATCGTGGCGCGCGGCGATGCCCCACGAGTCGTAGCCGCGATACTCGAGCTTACGCAAGCCCTCCAGGACGAGCCGCGGCGCCTCGTCCCGCGTTCCAACGTAGCCAAAAATGCCGCACATGCTCCTCTCCTTCGTGAGAGGAGGCCGGTCCACGTTTCTGACAGCGCACAGATTCGAGACCCCGCATGAACAGGGTCCCGCGCACGCTGGGACGGCTTTGTCGAGCGGTTACCCGCCTCGTTTTGTCCCGCCCATTACGACCGTGCGCAGCCGAGGGTCACCCGCCGAGTCTTTCGAGATCCCCTACCTCGTCACCCCAATCTGTGACTGGGGCCTGGCGCTACCGGAAGTCCGGTTTATTGTGTTCGATTGTCGCCGTCGTCGAGCGAGAAGCGGCCACCTCCGATGTGGATACCGGCCATCTTACGCAACCCATGTGCCGCCCGCGGCTCGTTCAAGTCACGAAGGCGACTTAGGTTTATGGAAAAGGCCGTGCGTGCGTGACCACCGCGGCTCGGCAAACGCAGCGGAGGTCCTTTCCAAAAATGGGGGAAGGAAGCGGTGTGTGTTACGTGGGCCACGCACGCGGTTACACTTCTATGTTCAGCAGATGCGGAGTGCGTTCCTGGACCGGCTCAACCAGGGCACGCCCATCCTCTTCGATGGAGGTATGGGCACGCAGCTGTACGCCCAGGGGATTCCCTACGAACGCTGCTTCGACGAGCTGAACCTGTCCCAGCCCGACCTCGTCCAGACGGTTCATCGCGCCTATATCGCCGCCGGTGCGGAAGTGATCGAGACTAATACCTTCGCGGCCAACCGCATCAGGCTGGCCGCCTACGGCCTCGAGAACAAGGTCCGCGACATCAATTTTCGCGGCGTCAAGGTCGCCCGCGAAGCGAAGGAAGTGAGCGGCGAGTCGGTCTTTCTGGCGGGCTCCGTGAGCAGCATCGGCCAGCCCCTGGCGCCGATCGGGATCATCGAGCCTGACGAGGCGACGGCCATCTTCACCGAGCAGATCGAAGCGCTGCTCGAGGCAGGTGTGGACCTGCTGGTGCTCGAAACGTTCTCGAACCTGATCGAGTTGCGCGCGGCCGTCGAGGCGGCGCGCGCCGTGTCCAGCGACTTGCCCATCATCGCCGAGGTCAGCGTCGACGAAGAAGGCAACACGCTGGCTGGGGCGACGCCAGTCGCGGTGGTGCGGGCGCTGGAAAAGCTCGGCGTCGACGTGCTTGGCGTCAACTGCGGGATTGGGCCGCAGGCGGCGCTCGACGCGATCCTCGAGATGCGCGGCGTGGCCACGACGCCGCTGTCGGCGATGCCCAATGCGGGCGCGCCGACCACCCGGGGCGGCCGACAAATGTATGTTTCAACGCCCGAGTACTTCGCCGAATATGCGCGGCGCTTCTCGGCGGCCGGCGTCGCGGTCATCGGTGGCTGCTGTGGCACCACCCCGGCGCACATCGCGGCGATGCGCGCGACCCTGCCTGGCGTCAAACGGGTGGCAGCGGCGGTGGTCACGCCCAGCGAGCCACGGCCCACTGTAGAAACGGATGGCGCCGATCGCGCCCCCGAGCAGGAGTCGGCGCTGGCCAAGAAGGTACACGGTGGCGAGTTCATTATCAGTGTCGAGGTCGATCCGCCGCGCGGGATCAATCCGCACAAGATGCTGCAAGGCGCGGCGCTGATCAAACAGGCGGGCGCCGACTGTATCGACATCGGCGATAGTCCGATGGCGCGGGTGCGCATGAGCTGCATCGCGTTCGCGGCGCTGGCCGAACAGCGCGTGGGTATCGAGACGCTCATTCACTTCACGACGCGCGACCGCAATCTCATGGCGCTGCAGTCAGAGCTGCTGGGCGCGCACGCGCTGGGGATCCGCAGCGTCATCGCCCTCACCGGTGATCCGCCGCAGATGGGCAGCTACCCCAGCGCGACTGGCGTTTGGGACGTGAAGTCGCCCGGGTTCATTCGCATCATCAAGCAACTCAATCAGGGACTCGATTGGGCTGGCAACTCGATCGGCCGACCGACCAATTTTCTGATCGCGTGCGCGGTCAATCCGATGGCCGAAGACCTCGAGCTCGAGCTGGATTGGTATCACCAGAAAGTCGAGGCCGGCGCCGACTTCGCGATCACGCAACCGCTGTATGACTTGGACCAGCTCGACCGGTTCTTCAGTCGGGTGCCGAACCCGCCGATCCCGACCGTCGTCGAAATCATGCCCCTGCAGAGCTATAAGCATGCCGAGTTCTGTGCCAACGAACTCGCCGGCGTAGTGATTCCGGAGGAGCACCTGCGTAGAATGCGTGAGGCAGGGGAGAAAGGGATTGACGTCGGCTTCGAGCTGGCGCACCGGTTCTTGTTAGAGGTGTACCCACGGTGTCAGGGCGTGCTCCTCGTACCAAGTTTCCATCGCTACGAGATGGTGGCTGAGCTCGTGCGCGAGACTGTTCGCTTACGCGAGCGCGCGCGGGTCCAAACGCCCACGACCTAGTCGCGGGCATCGCGAGTCGAATTCTCACTCCCGGGAGAACCGAGCCGTGTCCAAGTACAGTCTGCCGTCGGCCCCTCTACTTCTTCTCGTGACCGACCGCACGCGCTACGGGGACCGCTCGCTCGAGGATGTGTTCGTGCCCGCGTTGTCGGGCGGGGTGAACATGATCGAGCTACGCGAGCCCGACCTGTCGGGTCGCGACTTGCTGGGCGAGGCGGAGCGACTGCGTCGGCTTGCACTGGGTGGCGTGCCGCTGATGATCTACGACCGTGTTGACGTTGCCGTCGCGGCTCAGGCTGACGGCGTGCACCTGTCGTCGGAAGGGCTGCCGATTTCGGCAGCCAAGCAGGTCGGGCGCGGCATTCTCGTCGGCAAGACGGTGACCAGTGTGGCTGAGGCGGTGGCTGCTGAGCAGGCCGGCGCTGATTATCTTGTGGTTGAGCCTTTGTTCTTTTCGCACTACGCGCACGGACGGTCGCCGCTCGGGCCCACGCTGGTGCGGCGGATCAAAGCCAAACTGCACATTCCGCTGCTGGCGGGTGGCGGGATCACGGCTGGCAACGCCCATCAGGTGATTGCCGCCGGCGCCGACGGCGTCTCGGTGATCTCGGAGATTGTGGATAGTGTGGAAACGCGCCAGGCAGCCCGCAGCCTGATGGAGGGTATGCGCGAGGCCTGGCAGACGAGGCCCCTGCTGCGCGAGGCGTTCGTCTAGAAGCCTAAGCCCCCGTCAATGCACGCGCCGCGCGGGGTTTCCAGTGGGACCCCTTCGGGGTGGGCTAGGGCAGGGTCGCAGGGGCATTTCGGCTGCGACCAGCACCCGCCCTCGGGTCTGCTTCGCTTAGAGAACGAAGATCCCTCTGGATAGACGGTAGACTTACGCGCGTGGCCGTCGCCGTCGCGGAAAGCGTCATCGTCGAGGAGCTGAAGCGGCTCCTGCCGCCCGAGCAGGTGCTCTGGCGCGACTACGACCTCATGCTCTACGAGTACGACGGGTCGATCGACAAGCATCGTCCGTCGGCGGTGGTCTTCCCGCTGTCGACCGAACAGGTCAGCCAGGTCGTCAAAGCGTGCAACAACCACCAGGTGCCCTACACGGCCAGGGGCGCCGGCACCGGGCTTTCAGGTGGCGCGATTCCCATCAACGGCGGGGTGCTCATCAGCCTTGCCCGCATGACAAGAATCCTCGACATCGACCCCGAGAACATGTGCGCCATCGTCGAACCCGGTGTCGTCAATCTGCGCCTCGGCCAGGCCACGGCCCAGTTCGGCCTGACCTACGTGCCCGATCCGTCGAGCCAGAAGGCGTGCACCATCGGCGGCAACGTCGGCGAGAACTCGGGCGGGCCGCACACGCTGCGCTACGGCGTCACCACCAACCATACGCTCGGCCTGGAGGTCGTGCTGCCCGACGGCGAAATCGTCACACTGGGCGGTTCTGCACCAGACACACCAGGCTACGACCTGGTCGGGCTGCTCGTCGGCTCGGAGGGCACCCTGGGCATCGTCACGAAAGTCTGGGTCAGACTCGTGCCCATCGGCGAGACGGTGAAAACGATCCTCGCGGTGTTCGGCTCGATGGAGGACGCCAGCTCGGCCGTGGCGGGCATGATCGCCCGACGCATCATCCCGGCCGCGATCGAGATGATGGACAACCTGACGATCCGCGCCATCGAATCGCGCTCCAAGGCCGGCTACCCAGTGGACGCCGAGGGCGTGGTGCTGATCGAGGTCGATGGCCTCAGGGAGCAAGTCGAGGCCGAGGCCGAAGCTGTCGACGAGGTGTGTCGGGAAAACGGCGCGCTGAAGGTACGCCTGGCGAAAGACGAAGCGGAACGTGCGGCCCTGTGGGCCGGCCGTAAAGGAGCATTCGCAGCGATCGGGAGGCTCACGCCCGACTATTACACCGTCGACGGTGTCGTGCCGCGCACGAAACTGCCCGCGACGCTCGCCCGCATCCAGGAGATCTCGCGCGAATCAGGTTTCCGCATCGCCAATGTCTTTCACGCGGGTGACGGCAACTTGCATCCGCTGATCCTGTGGGATGCCGATGTGCCAGGCGCGGAGGAAAAGGTGATCGACGCGGGCGCGGAGATCATGCGCACCTGCGCGGCCGCGGGCGGCTCGCTGAGTGGCGAGCACGGCATCGGCATTGAGAAGAAGGACCTCATGCCGCTGATCTTTACCCAGGCCGACATGGCGCAGATGCAGCGCATCAAAGACGCGGCCGATCCGCGCGGCCTGTGCAACCCGGGCAAAATGTTTCCAACGGCGGGCCGCTGCCTCGAGCTGTTCGCTCGGCGCGGGCGCGCCGCGGGCTGGTAGCCGGTCATGGCCCAACTGGCATCCGCGATTTCGATCGACGGCGTGGCACCCGCCGAGCACCTGCACCCCGCCACGGCCGACGAGCTTGCAGAAGCGCTGCACGCAGCTGACTCGGCTGGCAAGGCGGTTGCGCCCGTGGGCGGCGGCACGCACCTGGCGCTGGGGATGCCGCCCGAGCGCATCGATCTCGCGCTCCACACCGGCGCACTCGAGCGGATCGTGGAGTATGAGCCTGCTGATCTCACGGTGACCGTCGAGGCGGGCATTCGATTCGTCGACTTGCAGGCGCGGCTCGGCGAGCAAGGGCAGTTCCTCGCGCTCGATCCGTCCGTCGACGCCGCGTCGACTATGGGCGCCATCCTGGCGACCAACGCGAGCGGTCCGCTGCGGTTCGCCTATGGCACGGCGCGTGACCTGGTCATCGGCACACGCGTCGCCAACCCGGACGGCACGCTGACGCGCTCCGGCGGCCGCGTGGTCAAGAACGTCGCCGGCTACGACTTGAACAAGCTGTACATCGGGTCGCTCGGCACGCTCGGGATCACCGTCGAGGTCAGCTTCAAGCTCGCGCCCATTCCACCCGCGAGCGCCACTCTTGTTAGCGCATTCACGTCGCTGGACGACATGCGTGGGCTCGTTGCGTCGGTCGTCCATTCGCCACTGGCGCCGCAAGCGATCGAACTACTCGGGCCGGGTGCCGCGGCCGCCGCTGGGCTGGGCAGGGCCACGCTGCTGGTGCTGCGGGTAGGCGGCTATCAGGCCGCGGTCGACCGCCAGGTGCGTGACCTGACGGAGTTGACGGCGCAGCATGGCGGGACGGTCGTCAACACGACAGCGTCGGTCTGGGATGACCTGGCCGCCATGCGGCGCGCCCAGCGGCCGCTGCTCGTCAAGGGCGCCGTGCCCATCGCCCAATCCGTCGCGGCGGTCGCTTTGCTGGAGCACGAGTTGGCCAGCCTCGAGCCCGTGGTGTGGGCCCATGCAGGCAACGGCGTCGCCTTTGCCGCCTGCACCGCACCCGCAGATGCATCTGTTCTGAGGCGCGTGCGCCGGCAGGTGTCGGCATTGGGCGAAAATGCGTCGCTTGTGATCCAGGCCTGCCCGACGCCACTCAAGGCCGAGATCGACGTGTGGGGCGAGCCCAGCGCCAGCGTCGCGCTGATGCGCGCGATCAAGGCCAAGCTCGACCCCAAGCGCACCCTCAACCCCGGGCGGTACCTTGGCGGCCTCTAGCACCCCCGAGCTTCACCAGATCCTCGACAAGAAGCTGCTCAAGGAATGCGTCCATTGCGGACTGTGCCTCGATTACTGCCCGACGTATCGCGTTCTCGGCCACGAGGCCGATTCGCCGCGCGGGCGTATTTACCAGGTCCGCCAGGTGTATGAGGGGAAGGTCAGCGCTGACGATCCCGACTTTCGCCAGCACATCTATGCCTGCCTCGACTGCCGCGCATGCCAGACCGCGTGTCCATCGGGCGTGCAGTACGGCGCGATTATCGAAGCCGCGCGCGCCATCAGCGAGCCGCCGAACGCCTCAGAGCGGACCATTGGCAAGACGATCCTGGGCAGTGTGTTCACCCGAAAGCCGCTGCTCGACCTGGCAGGCTTCGGGTTGCGCTTCTATCAGCGCAGCGGGCTGCAGCGTGTGCTGCGCGCCATCGGTGCTCTGCGCCTGTTGCCGCCGCGACTCAAAGAGATGGAAGCCATGCTGGGTCCGACTCAGGGCGGACTGCGCCGCTGGACGGCGCCGCGCGTGACGGCAGCCGAGGGCACGGCCCGCTACCGGGTCGGCTTCATCGAGGGCTGCATCATGCCCCAGTTCTTCAGCGACACCAACGCCGCGACGGTGCGCGTGCTGGCCGCGAATGGCTGTGTGGTCTACAGCCCGCCGCGCCAGGGCTGCTGCGGCGCCCTCCAGATGCACACCGGCGATCGCCCGACCGCGCGATCGTTGGCCCGTCGCAACATTGATGCGTTCGAGCCGCTCGGGCTGGACGCGATCATCATCAACGCCGCCGGCTGTGGCTCGACGCTCAAGGAGTACGGCCACCTCCTCTCCGATGACCCGGCATATGCCGCACGCGCTGCTGCGTTTGCCGCCCGGGTCAAGGACGTCTCGGAGTTCCTGGCATCGATTGACCTGGTGCCGCCCACGGTGCCTGTGCCGATGCGAGTGACGTACCAGGATGCCTGTCATCTGGTCCACGGCCAGGGCATTCGCAACCAGCCCCGCGCGTTGTTGCGCCAGATTCCGGGGCTCGAGTTGATCGAGATGAAAGACAGCGATGTCTGTTGCGGCAGCGCGGGCATCTATAACCTGACCCACTACGACATCTCCGTCGAGTTACTTGACCAGAAAATGGCCAACCTGCTGGCGACAGGCGCCGAAGCCGTAGTCGCCCCCAACCCCGGCTGCTCGATGCAGCTCGCGTTCGGCGCCCGGCGCGCGCGTGTAGAGCTACAGCAGTTGCACGTGGTTGATCTCCTCGCTCGCTCCTACGGGCTGACGTAAGTCGTCTTTCTTAGAAAGGACGTCAGCGGTGGCGAATGAGTCGAACGAGCGCGTGCATCTCATCTGACCGAAACACCAGCGACACGACGCCATAGAGCGCCGCGCCGACCGACACACAGATGGCCAGCAGCACGGCCTGGCCTGGCGTGCCGTACGGTCGCAACAGGCCATCCAACGCAGAGGCGAGCCAGGCGACCGGCAAGCCCATGACCAGGCTTGCGGCCAGGATGCGCACCGCCGACATGCTCAGGCTGTCCAGCGACAGCTCGGGCAGTCGCCAGGTGACCAGCCGAATCAGCACCCCCGCCTCGACCAGCGCGGCAATTGAGTTGGCCAACGCGAGACCGCCATAGCTCAGCGGCGTCTGCATCAGCACCAGGCTCAACACCACGTTCAAACCGATCGCGCTGACCGCCACCAGGACAGGCGACCGCGTGTCGTGCAACGCATAAAACACTCGGTCGACGATCTCGACGGTGGCGTGCCCAGCCAGGCCAATCGCAAAGAACACGAGCGCGTAGGCCGTCGCCGAGGTCGACTCGGCCGTGAACTGGTTGCGTTCGAAGAACAAGCGAATGACCGGCTCGCCCAGCACCAGCAGGCCGACGCTGGCCGGGATGGTCAAGAACAGGATCATGCGCAGCGACAGTTGGAAGACCTGCCGCACCTGGCCCGAGTGCTCCAGCGCACTCGCTTCAGACAAGGTGGGAAACACGGCCGTGCCAACGGCCATGGCCAGCGCCAGCGGAGTCATGATCATCAGCCACGCGTAGTCCAGATAGGCCATGCTGCCCACGACCAGGAAGGACGCGAACAGCACTCCGGAAAGAACCTTGTTGAACTGGACAACGCCCAGCCCCAGCACGCGTGGCGCAAAGAGCCGCGCCACCTCGCGCACCCCGGCATGACCGAAATCGATCACCGGCTGCCACTTCATCCCCAAACGGATGAGCGCAGGCACCTGGATCAGCAGGTGCAGCACTGCGCCGACCGCGGCGCCGATGGCCAGCCCGTGGATGCCCATCGGCCCGCTCAAGAAAAAGGCGCCGCCGATGATCGCCAGGTTGTACATGAGCGGCGCGAGCGCGGCGACGGCGAATCGGTGGTAGGCATTGAGCACGCTGGCGCAGAAGGTGCTCGCGGCGAAAATGGCCGGGGTGATCAGCAGAATGCGGCTCAGGCTGGCAGCGAGCTCGCGGAATTCCGGATCGCGACCGGGCACGAGTACGTCCATGAGCGGTCGGGCGAAGATCGCCAGCACGAGCGCGGTGCCGCCGGCGACCAGCACGCCCACGTTGATGACCGAGGAGGTGAGGCGCCAGGCGTCTGCTTCCTGGCGCTTCGTCAGGTAGCCCTGGAAGACGGGGATGAACGCGGAGCCGACCGCGCCGCCGACGAGCACCTGAAAGACGGTGTCGGGCACGGTGATCGCCGCGATGTACGCATTGGCTTCGACGCCGGTGCCGAAGTGCGCGGCGATGACCATACTGCGCACCACGCCGAGGACCCGGCTGGCCAGGAAGCCCGTGAGTACCACCAGCGCCGCTTGCGCCAACCGCCGCATGCGCTCATGGGCGGGGGTCGGCGGTCGGCGGTCGGCGGTCGGGTCGAAAGCCGCAGCCTCGCTGATCCCTGGCCCCTGGCCCCTGGTCCCCTGGATCACCAGGCTCCGGAGCGCACGCGGCCACCCTTGCCTCGGATCCGCGCCGCGACGGCCTGGTGCGCGTCGTTTTCCAGCCGGTCGTCCAACGGCTGCAAGTCAACAGGTTCGCCGAGCCGATGGGCTAGCCCTGCCGCGAGGAGCCGGTCGGCCAGCCACGGGTTCTTCGGCAAGAGCGACCCATGCAAGTAGCAGCCAATGGCGCCCTTGTAGACCGCGCCTTCGGTGCCGTCCTCGCCGTTGTTGCCGGCGCCTACCAGTGCTTTGCCGAGCGGTTCGACGGACGGTCCGAGGTAGGTGCGGCCCGAATGGTTTTCAAATCCGACCAGCGTGCGCTCGAGGCCGTCGAGGTGCGTCTCGATCAGGACGTTGCCGATATGGCGGCGTGGTCCTGGGACGCTGCGCACTTCGAATAGGCCGGCGCCTGGCAGCTCCTGACCGTCCACCGTGGTGTAGCTGCGGCCCAGGAGTTGATAGCCGCCACACACCGACAGTAGTGCGGCGCCGTTTTCGACCGCATCTTTGACCGCCGGGCCCTTCTGCTCCAGGAAGTCAGGTGAGACGACCTCCTGCTCACGGTCCTGACCGCCGCCAAAAAACAGCAGGTCAACGTCCTCGGGGTCGAGGCGATCGCCCACGCTCAGCTCGACAACGTCAACGTCATAGCCGCGCCACTCGGCCCGCCGCTTCAAGGCCAGCACATTGCCGCGGTCACCGTAGACGCTCATCAAATCCGGGTACAGGTGCGCGAGGCGCAGACGAGCCATCAGCTATCAGCCATCAGTTTCAGCCATCAGCTGTCAGCCATCAGCTCTCAGGATTTGACCACGGATACGCAGACATTGTGCTGACTGCTGACTGCTGACGGCTGACTGCTGACGGCTAGTCCTCCCAGAAGCCACGCACGTAGCCGGTTTGGCGCAGCAGCTCGCGGATGGCCAGCATGGCCGTGTAGGTGGGCAGGACATAGACGGTCTCGTGCGGCTCCGCCGCCGCGAGGGTGCGCTCGATGGCTTTGCGCAGGTCGTTCTCGACGGCGATGCGCTCGGGCGACACGCCCGCGTACTTGAGGCGCACGGCCATATCCTCAGCGCGCAGCCCAGCGCATACGGCCAGGTTCACGCGCTCGTCGGCCAGCCGCTCGAACTCGACATCCCACAGCCACGACACGTCGGTCCCGTCGGCGAACTGATCGTTGATGGCCAGCAGCAATGTCCGTCGCCCTGGCGCCGTCAACACCGTCCGCAGCACTTCGGTGAAGCCCACCGGATTCTTGACCAGCGCGAGAAAGATCTGCCGGTCTTCGACGGCGATTCGTTCGACCCGCCCAAAGGCGGCCGTAAAAGTTTCCAGGCCGCGAGCCACAATCTCGCGCCGCACGCCGAGTGCAACACACACCGCGATAGCGGCCAGTGCGTTGTACACGTTGTACAGACCAGGCAAATGCAGCCGCACCCGCAGCGTGCCTTCGGGCGTCTCGACCGTCAACCGCGAGCCGTCGTCGCCCAGCAGCTCAACACTGCTCGCGACAACGGCAGGCGTGGGCCGCGCGAACTCACAGCGGCTGCATGCGTAGTGTCCGAGGTGCCCGTAGTACACGACGCCATAGCGCAGCGCGCCGCCGCAGCGTGGACAAAGCCGTGCATCCGCCGCGTGGGGCAGCACCGCGGTGCCAACGCTGGCGTCGTCCAGTCCATAGGTAATGCCCGTCCCGAGGGCTGCTACCGACGGGTCATCGGCATTCAGCACCAGGGTCGTTTCGGACGAGAGCTGAGAGGCAGCGGTTCGCCATAAGCCGGCCACGAAGTGGACCTCGCCGTAGCGGTCGAGCTGGTCGCGAAAAACGTTGTGCAGCAGCAGCACGCGCGGGCGCACGTGGCGCAAGGCCAGCGGCACGGTCGCCTCGTCGACCTCGAACAGGCCAATGTCGCCGTGCGGACGTCCGCGCCAGTCCGTGGCCTGCGCGACGGCGGTAAAGAGACCGGAGAGTAGGTTCGCCCCCGCGCGGTTGTGGATCGGTTTCATTCCCGCGCCGCGCAAAATATGAGAGAGCAGCCGCGTCGTCGTGGTCTTCCCATTGGTGCCCGATACGACTATGCTGCCGTTCGGGAGCGAACCTGTGACATCGCGCAGGGCATTGGGCGCCAGGCGAGGAATCAGGTGCCCGGCGATGACGGTGCCGCCGCCACGCCCGAGCCGTCGACTCAGCACGGCCGCCGTTCGACCCGCCAACAGCGCGGCACTGTTTCGCGCACCCATCGTCGTCCGTTGCAACTATATGTGCCAGATGGTCCACATTTTGCGTTTAGTAGATGCACACCACGCTCCTGAGTGGGGGCGTCTTCCAAGAGGCTGACCAATGGCGGTCGAGACGCAGCGCGCGACAGCGGGATCCTTTGGCGTAGCGCCCTTGTGGCGCAATGTGTTCTGGGCGACCGCGGCGACCCTCGGCGTCTCGGGCGCGTTGGCGGCGATCGTCAGCGGCGTCTCGGCCTTCCTCGTCTATCAGTACGCGCGCGCACGCGGAACGTGGGGCACCGACGAGCCGCCGGCGGGCGTCGCCGAGGAGGTGACCTTTGCGTCAGCCGAGGACGACGTCAACATCAGTGGCTGGTTCTTCGCCTCGCTGCAGGGCCATGCGGCGCCGTCGATCGTGCTGTGCCACGGCGTGTGGACCGGTCGACGCGAGTGTCTGCCGCTGGCGCTGAAGTTCCATCAGGCCGGCTACAACGTGCTGTGCTTCGATTTCCGCGCCCATGGTCTGAGCGGCGGACGCTACACGAGCGTCGGTCACCATGAGACGAATGATGTGATCGGCGCGGTCGAATATCTGGCGCAACGGCCAGAGGTCGACCCGGAGCGCATCGGCGTCATCGGCTTCTCGATGGGCGCGGCGGCGACCATCCAGGCCGCGGCGCGCTGCAAGAAGATCGCGGCGGTCGTGGCCGACAGCGCGTATGCGAGCTTCCTCGATGCGGCGCGCTACAGCTTCCAGCTCGTAACGCGACTGCCGCATGCGCCCGTCGCCGGCATCGCCATGCGCTGGGCGAAGTGGATCGTCCACGTCGACGCCAGCCAGATGCGACCAATCGACGTCATCGGCCGCATTTCGCCGCGGCCAATTCTCATCACCCACGGCGTAGTCGACGAGATCGTGCCGATTCGGCACGCGTACACGCTGTTCAAGGCTGCTGAAGAGCCCAAAGAGCTGTGGATCGTGCCCGGCGCGCACCACGTCGAAGCGCGCGACCTCGTGCCGGCCGAGTATTTCGACCGCGTCGACGGCTTCCTGGCAGCCGCGCTCAGCGGTCCAAACGCGGCTTTGCACCCGGTCGCGGCACGGGCGTAGTCGCGCGCGACGCGCCCCACTGGCGCAGTAGCTCGGGCCGGCTGCGCGGTGCCACCGCGCTGGAGGCGTCGTCGCCGATCCAGCGCCGCAACCGACGTCTGATCAGTCCCCTGATCACCTCTTGGCGGGCAAGGAGCCACGCCGGCCACGGGTTGCGCCCTGGCGGCCGGCTGCTGTATGTCCCTTCCACGTAGGCCGATGTCAGCTCGTGAATCGCGGGCCGCGCATCGGGCACCTGGCGGGCCAGGCTTTCGGCGACCTCGAAGGGCGTGTGCGCCGGCGTCGCGCGCAGCGTGCCTAACCAGCTCCCGAGGCGCAGGAGCTGCACGTAGGGCTGCTGGTAGAGCGCCAGCCCGCGGGTGCCGCGGCGCCACAGCACGGCCACAACAGCGACGCCCACACCCAGGATGAGGAGCAAAGCCGCCAACGTGAGGAGCGCTACGCCTGGCAGCGTCGTGAGGAATGGTCGCTCGGGCAGGACGAGCGGAGTGTTGTCCTGCATGTCCAGCAGCTCATCCAATTCCTCGCGCGTGAGTCGATTCGCCGGGACAGCCGTCGAGTCCGGGACCGACGGTGTGACTGGCTGCGGCGGCTCCTGGACGCGGCCCGGCAGCGGCCGAATCGACGAGGGTTCGAAGGTAATCCAACCGTAGCGCGGGAAGTAGGCCTCGACCCAGCTGTGGGCGTGATTCTCGCGCACTGTCGAGATGCCGGTGGCCTCGTCGAAGTCGCCGGGCGCGAACCCTGAGGCGACGCGAGCGGGCACGCCTTCGATCCGCAGCAGGACGACCATGGAGGTCGCAAAGTAATCGCAGTAGCCCTGCCCAGAATCGAACAGGAAGTAGTCAACCCAATCGCGATCCGTCGGCACGCTCGTCACGTGCGTCGAGTAGGTGTACGCGTCGCGCAGAAACTGCTCGATCGCCGCTGCCTTATCGTAGGCTGACGTCGCGCCGGCGATTGCGTCATGGGCAAGCCTGACGACCCGCGGTGGCAGGCGGCGTGGCAGCTGCAGATAGCGTTGGCGGATCCAGTCCGGGTAGTTCTCGCCGGCCGAATTCAGCTCCTGGATCGAGGCGGCCGACACCGCCGAGACCAGGCTGTACTCCTGGTTCTGCTGGGCCGGACTGAGCAGCCGCACCGCCGCGAGGTCATCTGGGTTGCCGCGCGTATCCAGTTGCGTTGGCACGCTGAACCGCAGCGGCGCGTCGGGCGCGAACGCCACGACTGTGCGGCTGGCGAGGACCTTGACCTGCGCCTGCACCGCCACGCGGCCCTCGGGAATCAGCTCCTCCGGCAACAGGTCGCCGTTCGCGTCGACGTCGGTCGTGGTCGTTTCGGAGCTCGTGATGGCCTGGCCCGCATAGCGATCCGCCGTGGTAGCGCGCAGGTACATCGGCGCACTGGTCTTCACCTGCAGGACGGGCGTGTCGCCGAGGTCGAACGCACCGCGCGGCGCGAGGGTGCGCCCAAAGCTGAGGCCCCGCGCGTTGCGGCTGCTGCCGTTGATCGCGGCAAACCAGCGATCGAATTCACCCTCCATGCCCTGCCAGGGCGACAGCAGCTTGCCCCAACTCGAGGCCACGGCCGGGCTGGCGACATTGGCCGGCAGCGCCCACGCGATCGACAGCAGCGCACCGACGAGCAGTGCCGTGCCCAGCAGGACGTTGGCCACGATGCGCCAGCCCACGTTGAGCTGCGCTCGGCGCCACAGCTCAGTGCGGTTCGCCAGTTGCTGCGCCGCCAATAGCAAGCACGCCGCGAACGCGAACCAGGTTACGTATCCGATCAGCGTCTGCGACGCGTACGACAGATTCATCAGTAGGCCTAGGCCGTTGAGGACAATGGCCAGCCAGGGCGCGTTATCGCGGAACACCAGCCACGCCGTAATCAGGCCGAGCAGCCACGCTAGCGTGCCCATCGCCACGGCGAAGACGAGCGGATCGTTGCTGACGCCGCCGCTCAAGATCGTGTCGAACCAGGCGCCGACGCCTCCGCCCAGCCCGGCGACCCGTTCGGCCATCGTGCCCACCACGGGTAATGAGGCGAATATCCAGGTCACCGCTTCGACACCGAGCAGCGTGCCCAGCAGCAACCCAACCGGTCCTGGCAAGCGTGTGCGCTCGACGAGGTAGCCGACCAGCAGACCGAGCACGGCTAGTCTCGGCAGCGGCTCGAGGTTGGGCACCCAGCCGGCGTCGATGACCGACAGTGGCGCCTGGACGAGCAGCAGCGTCGCCGCCAGCAGGACGAGGATGTCCATTGGTCGGAAGCGCGTCGGGGCAAGTTTGAGGTTTCTCACGGGTTGTAGCCTCGCGCGGTCAGGCGCGGCGTTGACAGCGCGTGGTCGAGTCGCTCGCCGCGTTTTACGAGGTACGTTGCGATGTGCGCAGCAGCGAGCGAGCTGACCAGGAGCAGGGTCGACTCGGCTGGACCGAAGGTCGCAGCCTCGATCAGCACGGCCGTAGTCTTGACGCCGCGCCCGCTGAGGGCCTGGCAAAACCGCGCCCAACCCTCTGACGTCGAGGGCGTCACCACGATCAGCGTTGAGCTGCGGGCAAACCGACTCGTCTCGGCACTCAGCAGGGCCGATAGAGGCAGCTGACTGCTCGACTTGAGCAGGGCCAGCACTTCCAGGATGCGCTCGATCTGACGCGGGCCGCGATCAGCGGGCAGCGTCGCGGTCTGCGAGACGAGGCCGACCGCGCGGCCCTGGTCGAGCAGGTGCCTGGCCAGCGACGCGGCGGCGGTAACGGCGTATTCCTCGGTGGATTCGAGGCCGGAACCGGTGTGGACGTCGGAGCTCAGGTCCACGACGATCCACACATCGGCCGTCGGGTCGAGCTCAAATTCGCGCACCATAAGGCGCATGGTGCGGGCCGTCGTTGGCCAATGGATGCGGTTGAACGCGTCGCCTGGGCGGTACTCGCGCACTGATGACACATTTGGCGTGGTGAACTGCACGCGTTGACCCTGCAGTGAGCCGCCCGGTAGCTCGCCTGGTACTCGGCCGAAGCGTGGCAGCGGTACCGT
>WNFV01013640.1_pt1 | contig 15636 bp, 15 predicted proteins | sample 5400101 | NCBI WGS metagenome assembly WNFV01 (sample SAMN13153361, study PRJNA577476) | soil metagenome | isolation source: 115 cm soil or saprolite under grassland replicate 1 | place: USA:California | collected 2016-06-15 | reverse complement strand
TTTGAAGCCTGCGAGTGGGCCATCCGCGAACTCAAACTTACGGTACCTATTTGGAAAAAGGAAGTTTTTGCTGATGGCGAGGTGTGGGTCGAAGGCGAAGGTGAAAATATCCAACAAGATTAGTGATTCCGATTGAGTGAGGACTATTAGATCTTTTGATATGGCTCGCGCTGACTCTTCGCTGAACCAGCGGGGGCAAGCCCGCCTTCCTAACCTGAGAGACTATTCTACTCACTCGGCAAATCGTCCTTGAGAGCCTTTCAAGCAAAACACTGGCCCACATGAAATCAGCTCGTGCTGAGGAAGGTGGGCTTGCCCCCGCTGATTCGTTAATCCAGTCCGCGCGCTAACTTGTTGGTGCGTCCTCAATTTCTTCATCCGCCGCTGCCTCAACCAGCGACGCACTTGTCACTCTATCGCCCTCATCCGTCTTGATTAGTCTGACTCCCTGGGCGCTGCGGCCGGTCTTCCGGATCTGTCCTGCTTCCAACCGGATCAACTTGGCCTGTTGCGTGATGATCATAATCTCCGAATCGGCGTCTACGGGAAACACAGCCACAACCTTTCCCGTCTTCTCGGTCGTCTTCATGTTAATAACGCCCTTACCGCCGCGGGATTGCAAACGGTAGGTGGTGATTGGTGTTTGCTTGCCATATCCCTGTTCGGAAACTGAAAGCATCTTTTCCCCATTGTGCGTGGCGATAAAGATCCGCTTGGTTCCATCGGTCAGCACCACATCGAGCAACTGATCGCCGTCGTCCACATTGATAGCGATGATCCCGTTTGTGCGAATGTTTTGGAAATCCGCCAGCGATGTTTTCTTAATCACACCTTTACGCGTAACCATCAGCACATATCGCCCTGCGGCAAAATCGCGCACCGGCACAACGCCGGCAAGTTTTCGATCTGAGGGGATGTTAATCAGATTCACCACTGCTTTGCCGCGCGCTGATGCCGCCGCGTCGGGAACCTCATGGACCTTCAACTTGTAAACCATGCCATCGTCCGTAAAGATCATGATGTAGGCATGCGTGGAAGCGATGAAGAGATGTTCGACGTAATCGCTACCTTTGGCGGCGGCGCCGAATCGTCCTTTACCGCCGCGGCCCTGGCGCTGGTAAGTCGTAATCGGGGTACGCTTGATGTAGCCGCTATTTGTAACCGTGATCGCGACATCTTCATCGGCTATCAAGTCCTCAATCGAAAACTCGACGCCTTCATCGACGATTTCAGTTCGGCGCGCATCACCAAACTCTTTCTTAACTTCTTCGAGTTCACTTCCAATGACGCGTCGCAGTGAACGCTCATTCGCGAGGATCTCTTCCAGCTCCGCAATCAGCTTGATAATCCCTTCATACTCATCAGTGATCTTCTGGCGCTCCAGGGCAGATAAGCGGCGCAGTTGAAGGTCGAGAATCGCCTGGGCCTGAATCTCGGAAAATCCCAGGCGTTCCAGCGTTTTCTGTAGTTTTCCTAAATAGCTTTTGAGCGCGGTATCGGCAGGAACACCCTTCCAGGTTTTCACTTCGCTCATCGTCTTCATCTGGCCGGTCAACCATAGCCGCGCTTCGTCCACTGAGCGCGAGTTGCGTATCAGGGTCACGATGAAATCCAGCGCGTCGATCGCTTTTGTTAACCCTTCCAGAATATGGGCGCGCGCCCTGGCTTTACGTAACTCGTATTCAGTTCGCCGGCGGACCACTTCACGACGAAAGTCGATGAAGCACTCCAGCATCTGCTTCAGGTTTAGAACACGAGGTTGTCCATTTACGATCGCCAGGTTAATGACACCAAACGACGACTGCATCGGCGTCAGCTTGTACAGTTTATTGAGAACCACTTGCGGCACTGCATCGCGTTTTAGTTCAACCACTATGCGCATCCCGGCGCGATCCGACTCGTCGCGCAGGTCAGAGACCCCCTCGAGCTTCTTCTCATTAATTAGTTCGGCGATGCGTTCGATCAGCCGCGCTTTGTTTACCTGAAACGGTATTTCAGTAATTACAATCGCATCGCGCTCCTGAGGGCCACGTCCAATACGATCTATTCCTGCGCGCGCGCGCATCTGTATTATGCCGCGACCATAACGATAAGAGTTTTTGAGCTCCTCCCGGCCATAGATAAAGCCGCCCGTGGGGAAGTCAGGGCCGGTTACGATTTTCATGAGCTCTTCTATGTCGATATCAGGAGTACGCAAAAGCGCAAGCGTGGCATCGACGATCTCGGTGAGGTTATGGGGAGGAATTTTTGTGGCCATCCCCACTGCGATTCCATCCGAGCCATTTATCAACAGGTTTGGAATCCGCGTAGGCATTACTTTCGGCTCGCTCAGGGACTCGTCATAGTTTGGTTGAAAATCAACTGTCTCTTTTTCTAGGTCCGCAAGCATCACATTCGCTACGCGTGCCATGCGAATTTCCGTGTAACGCATAGCCGCAGCTGCATCCCCGTCCACCGATCCGAAGTTACCCTGGCCGTCGATTAACGGGTAGCGCATGGAGAAGTCTTGCGCGAGGCGAACGATCGTGTCATAAACCGCGGTATCGCCATGGGGATGGTACTTACCGATCACATCACCGACGATGCGCGCGCTTTTCTTGTAGGGCTTGTTATAAGTGTTTCCGAGCTCATGCATTGCCCAGAGCACGCGACGGTGAACGGGCTTGAGTCCGTCGCGCACGTCAGGCAAAGCGCGCCCAATGATCACTGACATCGCATAGTCGAGATACGAACGCCGCATCTCGTCTTCAATATTTATATGGTTCCGTTCAGAAGTTGTTTCCATCCCGTTGACCTTTCCAGTACAATCCGCCGGCACTTAGCTTTGCTGCCAGCTTTGCGCGCCAGCACACGCGGGCCGACCTTTAGCATGCGCTTGGCGGTAATTAATGGTGTCTTGACGTGAGCTTCTTCGCGCTGGATTCAGGCACCCAAAATGATCGCGCGACAGGTAACTCAAGGGCTCGAAAAGTAAGTGTTATTGTAGCCCGAACATGAGGTTTTTCGCAACCGCAGAAGTCTCCAAAACCCTAGTAAAATCAACAGCTTCGACGGCAAATTGAATTTCAGAATGGTTACCCTGCCGATGATGTGGGCCCCGACCGGCAATGCCAACTAAAATCGTCGCGCACAACCTCCAATTCTCGCATGTCTGAACAACGAAACTGGAAGCGCATTCGCGAGCGATTAGAACTCAAATTGCCCGTTCGCGTACGATGTCGCGAGACTTTGGATCTGGAGTGGACTGAAATTACCCGTCTCATTGATGTCACACCTTTCGGCGCTTCCTTCACCCTGAAACGGCCGGTCGAAAAGGGTCGCCTGCTGCATATGACTATTCCGATGCCGCGGCAGTTGCGGGTGTTTGACCATGTGGAGGACCAGTACAGAGTTTGGTCGCTGGTGCGTCATGTCAGGACGACAACACCGCCGGACAGCACGTCGCTGCTCTTCGAAGTGGGCGTTGCATTTGTTGGAAAGAGACCACCGCGCAGCTATGAAGAAGATCCCTCGAAGCGTTATGAGGTCGGAGGCACGACGCCAGAACAACTGAACATGATTGAAGATTGGGCGCCGACGGAATCAGCTTCATCCGATAAGCGAACCCAAACGCGTCACAACATTCCAGTTGATATGTTGATTGAAAGTTTCAACGAAAACGGAGAAGTCGAGTTAAGCGAGCATACCGTGGCTGAAAATATCAGCCAACAGGGCGCCGCAATTTACACAACGCTTTCTTTACCTGTAGGTCGAATCATCAGATTGACTAGTGAGCAATATAAATTGTCGGTTTATGCAGCCGTGCGGGGTCAAAGTATGGGGCCGGCGGGTGTGCCGCGCATCCACGTGCAGTTCGTCGATCGTGAGTGGCCGCTGTGAAAGTTTGAGCAACGGATTTGCCGGGGAAAATTAGTCGCAGTCTGGTCAGTAGCAAAGCGTGCGATCTATCTTTTGGTATCTCTCCCAAAGCATTTGAGTAATTCGGAAACAACAGGCAAAGACAAACCTGCTGCGGGGTCAAAGCGCGTAGAGCGGACACTGCCGCAATGGCTTATCAATCTTATGCGCCCGGTAGTTGCTTTTAGCAGTCGCGTCCTCTGGCGACTGGAACATAAAGGCGTTGAAAACATCCCGCCAAATAGCGGCCTAATCATAGCCGCGAATCATCAGAGCTACGGCGATCCGTTTTGGTTGGCAATACCGGTAAACAGGCCCATTCGTTTTCTCGCATGGAGCGAGGCGTTTGCCTGGCCCTTAATTGGAAAGGTCATCACGCTGCTGGGAGCCTGGCCGCTTCAGATTGAAGGGAACCCGGAGGCGATTCGTCGTTCACTAACATGGTTGCGCGATAGCGGTGTGGTTGTAATTTTTCCGGAAGGCGGTCGCGGACTGCCTGATGGTTCGATGGTGCGGATGAAGGGCGGCGCGGTGAGAATGGCTTTAGAGGCCGGTGTTCCAATTCTTCCCGTAACAATTCGCGGAGCTAATCGTGTCTGGCCGGCTAACAGACTTTTCCCGCGACTGGGAAAAGTTGAAATCGTTTATCACCCCGTCTTTAACGTCGAGCAGCGACCGGAAGAAGAAACGCGGGCGTGCGTTCGCCGCGAAACTGAGCGACTGGCTCAGGTTATCCAGTCGGCTCTGTAAGCAAACTGGTCGTCTGTCGTCGTTGAGCAAAGCAGTTGCCAGGCGTGTGGGCACGCACGGGTTGTTAGCAGACTGCATTAAAACTAGCTGCTCAGCACGCGCATCATGTCGTTGTGAATAAGGCCATTGCTGGCAAGCACTTTTGGCGTGTAGATATCCAGTGCGCCGCCAGTGAAATTAGTTACCCGCCCGCCGCCTTCTTCAATGAGAAGGAGACCCCCGGCAACGTCCCAGGGATTGAGACCATCTTCCCAAAAGCCATCGAAACGTCCGCAAGCAACATAGGCCAGGTCGATCGCCGCTGAGCCGTCGCGTCTGACGGCCTGGGCCTCCATGGTGAACCGGGCAAAGTCGCGGGCAAAGTTTGCTCGCTCACGCACATTGTAAGGAAAGCCGGTACAAAGCATCGCGCTGTTTAAATCATCAACTTTGGAGACACGCATCCGACGTCCATTCAAAGTTGCGCCCTGACCTCGTTCCGCCGCAAACATCTCGTCGCGCGTAGGATCGTAAATGGCAGCGATTTCAATTAAGCCGGCGTGTTCAAGTGCTATAGAAACGCAAAAACAGGGATAACCGTGTGCGTAGTTTGTCGTGCCGTCAAGTGGATCGACTATCCACTTCCAATCGGTCGTTCCTGGAATGAACTCCACTCCTCCGGTGGCACCGGATTCCTCGGCAAGAATCGCATGACGCGGGTAGTGAGACTTGATTCGCTCAATGATCAGCTTCTCGGCGGCAAGATCGGCCTCGGTAACGAGATCGATGTCTCCCTTGTTCGATACCTGCAGCGCTCGGCCCAAACGGTCGGCCAGGATGCCGCCCGCCTCGCGCGCTGTTTGGATAGCAAAGTTAAGCAATCGGCTCCTCTTTGTGGTTGATTATTTCTTACTGGGTTTGACAGGATATATCACAAATTCTCAACCCGCGAATGAAGGCGCAATGGAAATCTTTGCGTTTGACACAAGGCTTTGTCGCGTTATGCTACCCTCCCAAAGATTTTCAGATACGCTTGGGATTTCGAGGAGTGCGCTCAAATGAAACGACCGATTTCAGTTTTCCTCTGTGCGATTATTTTATTTGCTCCTGCCGGGTCTGCATATGCCTGGGGAGACGACGGCCACCAGACAGTCGGCAAAATTGCTTCACTGCGGATCAAGCAACGCACGACCCAAAAGATCGCGCAGATTCTTAAGCCTGGCGAAACACTCGCCAACATCTCCACCTGGGCCGATACAGTTAAGGACCGCATCGGCAAACCTGATCCGGACGACGACACTAATGCGTTTCTACAGGACATCGCGCATAACGAGAAGAATCGCGAATGGCATTACGACGACCTTCCCCTCGGTTGTAAAAACTACCAAACCTGCACGGGCTTTACCCCTGACAACGACATCGTTCACATCCTCAATATCTGCATTCGCACGCTGCAAGGGCATCCCGATCCGAATCACCCGCTCAGCCAACGAAATGCGCTCAAATTGTTAGTCCACTTCGTCGGTGATATTCATCAGCCACTACACATTGGCTGCGGGTTTATCGATAAGGGTCCAAACGGGACGCTGATGATTGCCACAGATCCGGTAGTGATCAAGCAAAAAAGCCTACCTAGCGATCGAGGCGGCAATCAGTTGATTATTAACAACGACCGCCGCAATCTGCATTCGTTCTGGGACTTTGATCTGGTGGCTTCGCTCATGCTCCAAACCGATAAACAAACTTCCGACACTCTCGGCTCATTTTTGCAAGAGACTGTGCGGCCAGAATCGAATTGGAATCCGCGCGGGCCGGTAAGTACCTGGGCCGCTCAGTGGGCTACCGATACGTTGCAGCAGTCGCGGGATCACGCTTATAAGTCAGTGAACATCACCGGTCAGCGCACAATCACTGTGACAACGCGGACCGGCCAACCAGTGACGCGCGACGGAAGACCCGTGACCGATATCGTTTACGATGTCACGCGCTCGAGCAACTACGAAGCGCTCAACCGCGAAGTGGTGCGCCGGCAACTAGCGAAAGCTGGTTATCGCCTGGCGAGATTGCTGGACGCAATTTACTCGAACTGAGGAGGAAGCAAACAGCAAACAGTCAACAGTCAACAGCTAACAGCCAATCAACTGCAGTCAAACCATTAGCAAGTAGGCCTGCAAAAAATGAATCCCGGAGAACGCGATCCATAAGGCGATTTACCGTTCTTGCTGTTTACTGTTTACTGTTGACTGTTGACTGATTGCTGATTTATCAACATGGATAAGATCATTATCAACATGGATAAGATCAATCTCGCGCAAAAACTCTCGCTGATCAACGATCACTGGAACCCACGCATCATTGGCGAGCTAAACGGGCAATACCTCAAGCTCGTGAAGTTTAAAGGACCTTTTACCTGGCATCACCACGAGACGGAAGACGAGATGTTTCTGGTTGTAAAAGGAAGATTTCGAATGGACTTTCGTGAAAACGCCGGCGATAGATCCGAATCAGCTGGGCAACGAGAGGTTTGGTTGGAAGAAGGCGAATTAATTATCGTTCCTCGCGGAGTAGAGCACCGACCGGTTGCCGACGAAGAAGCCGAGGTTTTGCTTTTCGAACCCGCCTCGACACTGAATACGGGGAATGTTCGGGATGAGTTCACGGTCCCAAAAATCGAGTGGCTATAAACCCCTGTCTAGAAACGATGTTCTTGTGTGAAGATAAGCAAATCTCTGAATGGAGGCCTAGACTGTGACAAAAATTTCCAAGCTCCAAATCCTATTGCTGCTAGCCTTTGCGGCCGCTGTAATAACTATCCCCGCCCAAAAGACGCTGGGTCAAACTGACGCTGCTGGGCCGCAGTTGGCCGCCACGAATTCTGTTCCGCTTCCCGCAACTGCACCGGCGACTCAGTCAGTGCTGAATTCCCTCTCGAGCCTGCCTGAGGCTGACGCCTTGATGTACATAAACCCGCAGCGGATCCTCAATGAGGTTGTGCCAAAGTTTTTGTCCGCTAAAGATCTCGAGAACATGCGCAAGGGTTTTGAGGAAATCAACAAAACCGCAGGAATGCATCCAGGGAAAGTCAATTACTTGGTGATCGCGATTCGCTTCAGGAAGCCCACTGCGGAGTTGAATTTTCAACCGCCGGAATTCCTTGCGGTGACCGGCGGGGATTTCAACGCCGAGTCGTTGATAGGGTTGGCGAGAATGGCCTCCCAGGGAAAGCTGCGCGACGAGAAATACGGCGACAAGACGCTCGGTTTATTGACAATCGATCCAATAGTTAAGGAGGCTGAAAAAAATCCCTTTCTGAAAGCCTTTTCGGAAGTTGGAATAGTTTCGCTCAACGCCAACACCATTGCCACCGGTACGCCGGGATATTTGAGAGCAGCGATTGACGCTAGCGGCGGTAAGGACCGTATCAACCCCACAACTTTGAATTCTCTCGTGCGCGATCCAAATGCGCTGATAAGCATTGCCGGTGCGCCATGGCGTTCGTTTGCAAAGAGCTTCGGCATGTTGGGTACTGAAAACAATGCGCGCGCGCCGCGTTGTGAATCAAACATCGGTGACTTCTACGCAGCACTAACGATGGATGCGACCAACTTCATGATTCGCGGTGTAGGTAACGCTGACAATCCCGACACCGCAAAGATAATCGCAAACTTATACTCAGGTCTCTTGAATTATGCCACTAGCTCGATACCAGACGCGTCTGCACAATCACTGCTCAAGGCCCTGGCAATTACCGCGGAAGGTGATGAAGTCTTGCTTAACGCCGATTTCCCACAGCAGATGGTAATCGATCTAATCCAACAGAAAATGAAACCTAAAGTAATGACAGATTCAAGTGTTATTGCGCCGCCACCGGTTCAGCCGACGCGCAAGGCTGCTGTTAAGCGACGAAGGGCCAGACGCCGGCATTAAGCTGAGGGTTAAAGGTGGATCCGATGTCTTCAGCGGTTGCCGTGCTGACGGCAATGATCACGCCGGCAGTTTTGATCTCTGCTTGTGGCAGCATGATCCTCTCAACTTCATCCCGGCTTGGCCGTGTAGTTGATCGGGTGCGGGCGTTGTCAGACAAACTTGAAGAGTTGGCTCAGAAACATGCTGATGACACCAAGGAACGGCAGGGCGTCATTTTCGCGCAGTTAGACAAATTGACCAGCCGCGCTCGCATTCTGCAACGTTCGATGGTGGCCTTTTAGCTGGCTGCCCGGTATGTTTGTAGCGACCAGCGTAGCCATCGGAGTCGTCGCCGTCATACCCAGCAGTCCGCGTTACAACCTGGTGCCGGTGATCGTGGGATTGGGAGGGGCATGTTTTCTTTTTACGGCAGCATGCTGTTGATTTTCGAAGCGCGGCTGGCGCTCAGCACCATTCATGCGGAGATGGATTTCATCTGGAGCCAATCCACTAGAGTTGCGCCCGCTGATCTGGTGGAACAGCACAAGCCGCATTTTGTACACTTTCGCAGCCGCAAGTGAGAGCGGAGGCCAGATGTTAGAGGTCAGCGATCAGTCAAAAGGTCAGCCTTCGTATCTACGACTCCTCCAGACTGGCGAATTGGCGAGGCGCGTAACAGCGCTCGAGACGCTGCTCGAACGTTGCACCGTCTGCCCACGTGACTGTCTGAACAATCGCCTGAGAAATGAGATCGCCGCCTGCTATTCGGGACGGTTGCCTATTGTTTCATCCTATACCGCCCATTTCGGTGAAGAGCCGGCACTGGTAGGAACGCGCGGCGCGGGAAACATTTTTTTCGGCAACTGTAATCTGCGTTGCGTCTATTGCCAGAATTACCAGATCTCACAAACACACAAAGAGCAACTCAAGAATGAGATCACGCACGAACGTCTAGCGGAGATTATGCTTGAGCTCCAGGGTCAAGGTTGTCACAACATCAACTTTGTTTCGCCAACTCATTTCGCCCCGCAGATGGCGCGCAGCATCCTGCTTGCGGCCCAGGCGGGATTAGAACTTCCCATCGTCTACAACACAAACGCCTACGACTCAGTTGAAGTCTTGCAACTACTTGAGGGCATCGTGGATATCTATTTGCCTGATCTCAAATATGCTGAGGACGAAGCCGGATATCTTTATTCCAAAGTTGGCAGCTACAAAGAACATGCGCGCAGCGCCATCGCCGAAATGTACAGGCAGATGGGTGATGAACTCGTTGCCGACAACGATGGCTGGCTTCAGCGTGGCCTCATTATTCGTCTGCTCGTCTTGCCAAACGATATTGGCGGAATCCGCGAGTCGCTGGAATGGATTAGAGATGAGCTGAGTCGGCGGGTAGCAGTTTCGCTGATGGCTCAATACTACCCAACCAATCAAGCCGCAACTAATCGACGGCACATTCTGCTTTCACGACGCATCACGGAAACAGAATGGCTGCGAGCCGTCACCACACTGGATGAATTGGGAATGGAAGCTGGCTGGATGCAGGAATTTGATGGCGCCACTTACTACTACCGCCCGGATTTCGACAATCGCGAAACTCCATTCAGGGACATTCGCGATTTCACGCCTTAGATTGAACCTTTCATAGAGTCGCAGCCGAATCGACTCCCTACGACTTGTTCGGTTTAAGTTGGTGAGTCGTGTGTTCGGTAACGGATGGGCGAGCGATGATTCGATAATTTCGGCCGCCGCGTCTTTCGGCTCCCGGGTAATACCATGCCGCATCTTTATTTGTCTCGCCATTAACAACCAGATTGTAATAACTGGCCAGGCATTTCCAGGGGCAAGTCGTATGGGTGCTACTCGGCTGCAAATACTCTTTCCGAACTGAATCAGGTGGAAAGTAGTGGTTGCCTTCAACGACCACGGTCTCGTCGCTGTTTGCTATGACTTCATTGTTCCAGGTTGCTTTCATAATCAAATAGTGAATCGTAAATCGTAAATAGTTAAAGACCAGGTTGCACGGCTTCGCGAATAAGCGTTTCACCTATTCACGATTTACTATTTACGATTTACTGTCTGTATTCCACCGCTTACCGCCGGCAGAATAGTAATCTCGCAATTGTCGGAGAGAGCAGTGTCGAGTAGTTGTTTGCGACGAACGTTATCGTCATTCAGAAAAATATTTACATGTGGTCTCAGGTTTCCCTGTTCGTTCAATACTCGATCGCGCAAGCCGAGATGTCGCCGCCATAAGCTATCCAGGGCTTCGCCAACGTTGACAGCAGAAGAGTCCATGACGATCTTGCTCTGCCCATTGGTAAAGTCAGTCAAGAAACCGGCGACGTTAAAAGTGATCACCATTGTGATATTCCGGCCTGGACGGCGCCCGGAGATTGAATAAGAAAGCTCAGGGAAGAATTCCTTCAGGCACTAGCCAGGGGTGGATATCTAATGCCAACCGCCCTGCCTGCACCGCCGGGTCTGTTTCGGTCAGGGTGCGTGCTTCGTCGAGCGAAGACACCTTGAACACAAAGATGCCGCGAAGCTGCCCGTTGTCGCCAAAGGGACCGGCAACCACAAGCTTTTTCATCCCAGCCAGACGAATAATATTTGCCATGTGCGCCTTCTGCAGTTCTTCGGTAGCAGGTGTTTTTTCCGGCGTCCATTTGGCGCCACGCGTCAGCAGAGCCAGATATGTGGTTGTTAGTTTGATTGGCGAAGACGGTTTCTTCATCACGTCTTCAGACCACCAGGGATGCATTTCGGCGCTGAAGAATCCAGCTTTCACCGCCGGATCACTTTCAGCCCACGCGCGCGCTTCCTCTGCCGACTTTGCGCGAAGCACAAAAATGCCGGCGATGTCGCTGTCGTCCCCAAGCGGACCCGCGATGACCGCCTTCCCGGACTCAAGCAGCGACATGACATTTGCCACGTGTTGCGACTGTAAATCTTTCGGCATTCCTGTAGCGACATATTTCGGACCGCGTTTGAGTAACGCCATATGAAACTCGATTAGTTTGTGTTCCGGTTCGCTCTTCTCCTGGGCCGGTGCAAATGCAGCGACCGCGATAAACGAAACGGCGACTAAAGCGCCGATGACAAATCGTTTCATGAGCTTTTCCTATCTTCTTTGGGAACCCGAGATGCTACTGGGGAGCATTCCGGAAAACCTAAACTTATGGCGATCTTGTGATTTGTTCACTGCACCATCGCAGTTTTCACGCAAACTATCGGCGGCAGACTCTCAAGAATCCCAGTCCACGAATCGCCGCTGTCTTTCGAACCAAACAATTTTCCATTGCGTGTGCCGAAGTAGATGCCGGCCGGCTGTAAGCTATCTGCCGACAGGCCATCGCGCAACACAGTCTCAAGTGCGTTCTCCTGTGGCAATCCATTTTCCAGAGCCTCCCACGATTCGCCGGCGTTCCTCGTGCGATACACGCGCAATTTCCCTTCCGGCGTGCAGCGAAATTCATCTGACTCCAGCGGAATGATGTAGGCGCTGCGCGGATCATTCGGGTCTACTTCCATTGCGAAACCAAAATCCGAAGGCACGCCGTTGGCGATGTCGGTCCAGGAATCACCGCCATTGTCACTGCGATATAAGCCCCAGTGATTTTGTAGAAAGAGGCGCTGCGGATTTGAGGGATGGCTGGCAATCTTATGAACGCATTGGCCCCATTCCGGATACTGCTGGTCGGGCGGCAGAAACTGCGCCCGCACACCGACGTTTCGTGGCTGCCAGTTTTCCCCGCCGTCGTCAGTGCGATAAACGCCGCCTGTGGAGATTGCTACAAACAAACGTTTGTTGTTTGACGGATCAGGGAGAATCGTATGCAGACAAAGCCCGCCGCCGCCGGGCATCCATTGCGAACGATGCGGGTGATCGTAGAGTCCTTTTACCAGCGACCAACTCTCGCCGGCATTCGTGGACTTAAAGAGCGCGGCCGGTTCAACGCCACAATAGAGCGTGTCAGGCTCGTCAGGATGGCCGAGAGCAATCTGCCAGATCTGTTTCACTGACGCGTCCGCGTCTTCGGGAAATTTGACGCCGTATGTCTCCGGCTCAGTCCATGTTTTTCCGAAGTCGTCAGATGAGCTCAAGTATGAACCCCAGTACGAGCTATTAACTGCGGCCCAGAGTCGCCGGCGATCATTGCGGTCATCGTAAGCAAGAGCGTAAATCGCACGACCGGGGAAATAGGGTCCACCCACTTCCCAATCCTGGCGCTGCTTGTCTGAGCGAAGCACAAATGCGCCTTTCATGGTCCCGGCAAGCAGAAGCACATCACCGGATTTCGTTTCGACATGACTTAGCTTAGGCATAAGAAACTCCCAGGTTAAATTCGCTGAACAAGGTAACGGAAACTGTTAGTTTGCTACGCGCAAGCACTGCGACCAATCGAAGTTTATTGGACAACTGAAAACTAACAGTTTTGCGTTAAAAACGGTGCGCTGCATTATAAGGAAATGCATGGTTGGCGCAAAGACCAACGACCACTATTAAACCGATCCATAAAATCGGAAAAATTTGCGAAACTGCGACCGTCCAATCAAGAATTCGCCCTCCATTAGAAATATACTAAGAAGCATTCGGAAAACTTTGAAGCACTGAAGGGCAACGGCGGAAACCCCCCCGGAATTGCCTTGTTCGGGATCCGTCTGTTTTGCTACGCCTTTTCATGGCCATAGAAATCACATCTATCACTGATCAGCGTTCAGGCCTTTCGCTAACGAGGATCGTCCGCCGTCTTCAATTCTTCTGTTCTGACAGGTCGTTAAGTGATCGACGCCTTCTTTTCCGTTCTCTCTGCGGCTTATTCGCAATAGCACTAATCACCGGCGGTGACTCTCTTCTGCGCTCTTACAAATACTACTCGCGACTGATTGATGCCCGTTTGGCAAGTGGCTACTTGAGCAGCCGGCCCGGTCTATACGCCGCACCGCGCATTATCCAACCAGGCCAGAAGCTATCGCGCGCAGATTTGATACTGATTCTGCGGCGCGCAGGATACGTGGAGTCAGACGGCAGCAACGTTTGGAATGGAAGTTTTCGTGTAACAGAGTCGGGGATCGAAATTCATCCGGGACGCACTACTCAGAGCCGCTCGCTCATTCGCATAACTTCTGACGCCCACGACAAAATCTCAGCATTAACTGCGAACGGTATTTCGCTCGACTCATTCACGCTCGAACCTGAAGTTCTCTCGAACGATCTTTCCTCCAAAGCCGGAAAGCGGCAGACAGTTCGCTACGCTGAAATCCCGCCGGTACTCGTTCACGCCATACTTGCGATCGAAGACCACCGCTTCTTCCAACACCCGGGCGTTGATCTGTTTGGAATCGCGCGTGCTTCACTACGCAATGCGGGTGATGAACGCGTTGGGCAAGGCGGCTCGACAATCACGCAACAACTGGTAAAGAACACATACCTTTCTCCTGACCGCACCCTGGAACGCAAGTATGCGGAAGCCATGCTGTCGATTGCGCTTGAGCGGCGGCTGTCAAAAGAAGATATCTTCGCGCTCTATTGTAATGAAGTTTACCTGGGTCAACGTGGCGCGATTGCTGTGCGCGGCGTCGAAGAGGCGGCGCGGGTTTATTTTGGCAAGGAGTTGAAAAACCTTTCCCTGGCAGAAGCGGCAACGGTGGCCGGAATGATCCAGGGCCCAATTCGTTATTCGCCAATGCAAAATGCTGAAGCCTCGCGCACGCGTCGAAACCTGGTGCTGGAGGCAATGGCGCGCGACCGCTGGATCGAACCGGAACAAGCCGCCGCAATATCGAAGCAACCGGTTTGCATATCTCCCGTTCCCAACTCTGATAATTCACTGGCGCCCTACTTCGTTGACTTTGTGACGCGGAATTTGGATTCACAATTTGAAGCATCGCCTGCCAGCCTGAGAATCTACACAACCATCGATCTGGATCTGCAGCGACTCGCCGAAGGTGCGCTCAAGGCGCAACTGGATCGGCTTGGCGCCGTTTACAAAAACCGGGTTGCAAAACCTCAAGCCGCGCTCATAGCTCTCGATCCAAAGACTGGCAACGTGCTCGCGATGGTGGGCGGACGCGACTATGCCGAGTCGCAACTCAACCGCGCCACCGATGCACGACGCCAGCCGGGGTCAACCTTCAAACCTTTCGTCTATGCCGCCGCGCTGGAAGACGGCATGTCGCCGGTGCAAACGTTTTCAGACGCGCCGCGCGACTTTATCTACGACCGCGACAAAGTTTATCGTCCGGCAAATTACGGTGGCGGCTACTCAATGGGCGACGTCACCATGCGCACCGGACTGGTGAAATCGCTCAACGTCGTCACGGTGGATGTTGCCTTGCAAACCGGTTTGGCGCGCATAGCGAACCTCGCGGAAAAGTTTGGTTTGCCGAAACCGGAACGCTATCCTTCACTGGCGCTGGGAACCAAAGAAGTGACACCACTTGAGCTCGCCTCAGCTTATGCAACGTTTGTAAATGCTGGACGTCGAGTTGTGCCGAAAGTCATTGCGAGCGTCGGCGAACCGCCGGCTGCACACCTTCTAAACAATGCTGATTCACAGGTGATTAGTCCGACGACCGCATACATGATCACAAACATGCTTGCACACGCCTAACCTGGTTTGTGTAGTCTGGATTGGATTTGATGACAATCAGCAATTGGGGCTGACGGGTGCGCAAGCCGCGCTACCAGCGTGGATCGAGTTTGTGAAAGCCGCGGTGGAATTGAAACCGGAGTTGGGAGGAAGAAATTTTGAATGCCCGGAAGGAATAGAGTTTGTGGAGATCGACGCTGATAATGGTTCACTTGCAACAGTCTCCTGCCCGCATCGCGAGTTGATCGCAGTCACCGAAAGGTTAGCGCCTAATGTCGAATGTTTCCTCCATGGGAACCTGCTCGATTCAGTTGGGATCGGAAATGGCGAAGTTGCCGAGCGAGACGACTCAAACGAAACCATTCTGGCCCAGCATTCCAGATTCTCCAATCGAACCGTACAAGAAAACAGTTCCTCTCCGCTGACACTGACTCGAGTTGACATCGATGCGCGAGGAAGACGCACACTCGTGAATGCAATGCGGTAGTACTGTTCCTCATCCCCATTA
>WNFV01006711.1_pt1 | contig 15636 bp, 15 predicted proteins | sample 5400101 | NCBI WGS metagenome assembly WNFV01 (sample SAMN13153361, study PRJNA577476) | soil metagenome | isolation source: 115 cm soil or saprolite under grassland replicate 1 | place: USA:California | collected 2016-06-15 | reverse complement strand
GAGGCGGTCCGGCGGCGCGGTCTGCGAGTGCCGGACGACATCAGCGTGGTCGGCTTCGACGACCTACCGGAGAGCCGCTGGACCTCTCCCCCGCTGACCACGGTCCGCCAGCCGCTGGCCGAGATGGGCGTCCTCGCCGCACGCACCGTGCTCCGGCTGGCGCAGGGTGAGGAGATCGAGACGCCAGGCATCGAGCTCGCGACCGAGCTCGTGGTCCGGGACAGCTCCGCCCCGCTCAAGTCTCGGTAGTCGCGTCGCTGCCAGGCGCCGCCGGTGGTCCACGACGCTGCTTTTGCCGAAACCGCATCCGTCTGCGCTACGGCCGGGGTGATGCGATGGCGTCCGAACAGTACCGGTGCAGGATGGCCAGCCCGATCTGGGCCCGGCGTACCCGCTCCCGGGACAGCGCCACCACCGTCGCCTCCAGATGCTGCCCGGACGGGTACGTGCCCGGTGCGTTTCGCACGGTGAACTTGACGTAGATCGGCGCACCGATCCGGACCAGTTCGGGTATCTCGTAGTGGCGTACCGGGGCGCCGAAGTCGTCCGGCCCTTCGACGTAGGCGTCCAGCGGTACGTCGACGGCCTGCCGGATCGCGGCGATGGCCGGCAGCGACAGGTCAACCGGCAGGTTCAGCGAGCCGGCACCGAGATCCTCCAGGACCCGCGCGGTTGCGGGGTTGGCGACCGCCAGCGACACCGACACCTTCAGCACCAGGTCGCCCGGCAGCCACGACCGGGCCTTCATCCGACCCAGCACCATCAACTGGCCGATGTCGGCGACCAGGACGCTGCGCACGCCAAGCTCCACCGCGTGGCGTACGTCCTCGATGCCGTAGACCAGTTGCTCCGCGCCGCGCAGCGACGCACCGAGTACCCGGCCACTGGCCGACACCGCCTGTACCCCGGTGTCCCAACCCGCCCGGGGACCGGTGAACAGGCACAGCTCGACATCGTGTGCGGCGGCGAGCGCGACCATGTCGCGGATCTCCGCATCGGTCTGCAGCATCACGCCGCTGCCCTGGCTGACCCGGTGTACCGCGACGTCACGGGCGGCCGCCTCGTCGAGTACGGCGCGCAGCGCGGCCGGCCCCTCGACCGAGGGAATCTCCACCCGGTACTGGCCACCGTCGGCAAACCGCTTGTCCGACGTGGGCAGGTGGTACGCGTCGCCACCGGGCAGTCCCAACTCGTCGCGCAGAAACGCGCGCGTCCGCTCCATGCCTGTCCTCCTCGACGTCGGCGAGCCGGCCACAGCGAGCCCGCCTCACGGCCGGCCGGCCACGGTCAGCTGGCGAACCGGATGCTGTGTCCACAGTCGACACTGATGACGGCGCCGGTCACCGCGCAGGCCAGGTCGGAGGCGAGGAACACGACGACCGCGGCGACGTCGGCCGGCTCCGCCATCCGCCCCAGCGGGTGCTGGGCCAGTACCGCCCGCTCGGCCGCGGCCGGATCGGGCTGCTGGTTGAGCCACTCCTCCACCAGGTACGTGCGGGTGAAGCCGGGCGCAACCGCGTTGACCCGTACGTTGTACGGTCCACAGTCACACGCCAGGCTGCGGGTCAGCCCTTCCAGGCCGGCCTTTGCGGCGGCGTACGGGAACATCCCGGGCACGGTCAGCCGCGCGTGGATCGACGAGATGTTCACGATCGCACCGGCGCGTTTCGCTGTCAGGCGCGGCAACACGTACTTCGACGTGAGCCAGGCGGCCTTCAGGTCGACAGCGAACACCGCCTCCCAGTCCGCCTCGACCATCGTGGTCGCGTCGAAGTACGCGTTGACTCCCGCGTTGTTCACCAGCACGTCGATGTCGCCGAACCGGTCGACGCAGGCGCGCACGGCCGCCGCCACCTCCGGCTCGCGGCGCACGTCGGCCCGGACGAACAGCGCCTGCCCGCCATGCGCATCGAGGTCGCGTACGGTGTCCGCGCCCGACTCGGCGATGTCGACCACCGCCACGTGCCCGCCCTCCGCGATCACCCGTTCCGCGGTCGCCCGGCCGATGCCGCGGGCGCCCCCGGTGACCAGCACGACCTTCTCCTTGAGCAACATTGGCGCCTCCTGACACCACGGCGGTCCTAGCGGAAGCTGCCCAGCGTCAAACCGCCCTGCCAGTACCGCTGCAACAGCAGGAACGCGACGACGATGGGTGCGGTGGCCACCAGCGCACCGGTGACGACAACGCTGAACAACACGTGTGCTCCACCGCCGGCCGCCGCCTGCGCGTTCCAACTCGCCAGGCCGACCGTGACCGGATAGTGCTCGGGGGTGCTGAGCACGACCAACGGCAGGAAGTAGTTGTTCCAGGTGGCGACGAACTGGAACAGCAGCACGGTGACGAAGCCCGGAGCGAGGATACGAAACGCCACCCGCCGGAAGATCTGGAACTCGCCAGCCCCGTCGACCCGCGCCGCGTCGATCAGCTCGTCGGGTACGGACTGCTCGGCGTACACCCGCATCAGGTAGAGCCCGAACGGGCTCAGCAGCGAGGGCAGGATGACCGCCAGCGGTGTATCGGTGAGCTGTGCCTTGCTCAGCAACAGGTACGTCGGGATGACCAGTGCGGTGGCCGGCACCATGATGGAGCCGAGGATCACGCTGAAGATCACTTCCCGCGCGCCGAACCGGTACTTGGCAAAGGCGTACCCGGCGAGCGTGGCGATCAGCGCGGCACCCACCGCACTGGTCGCCGAGTAGTACGCCGTGTTGGTCAGCCAGCGTACGTACACGCCGTCGCCGTAGGTGAACACGTCACGGATGTTGGACAGCAGGTTGACGTCACCGGCGAACCACAGTCCGAACGTGGAGAGCAGATCCTCGTTGCTCTTTGTGGCTGCCACCACCAACCAGAACAGCGGCAGCAGCGAGTACGCCAGAAACACACCCACCAACACGGTGGGACCGATTCGTGCGCCGGCACCCCGGGTCATCGGCGCCTCCGGTTGGTCGCGAAGATGAACAGGTACGAGCCGACGAAGACAACGGCGCCGAGCACGAACGAGATCGCCGCCGAGTAGTTGACCTGCCGGAACGGAAACGCCAGCGAGTACGCGTAGAGGTTCGGCGTGTAGCTCGAGCCCACCACCTCCGGCGCTATGGTGGTCATGATCTGCGGCTCGTTGAACAGTTGCAGCGTGCCGATGATGGAGAAGACCGTGGTCAGCACGAGCGCCGGAGCAATCATCGGTACCTTGATCCGGCGCGCGATCTGCCAGCCGGACGCACCGTCGATGGCCGCCGCCTCGTGCAGCTCGCGGGGCACCGCTTGCAGCGCGGCGAGCAGAATAATCATGTTGTATCCGACGTACTCCCACGTCACGACGTTGGCGATCGAGGCGAGCATCCAGTCCGTGGAGAGGAACCGCGGTGCCGGCACGTCGAGCTTGCCGGCCAGCTGAGCGAACGGGCCGAACGTACCGCCGTAGAGGAAACCCCACATCAGCGCGGCGACCACGCTGGGCACCGCGTACGGCAGAAACACCACGAGCCGGAACAGCCGGCCCAGATACACCACGCCGGCGTCGAGCAGGAGCGCGAAGGCCAGCGCGAGCCCGAGCATGATCGGAATCTGGAACAGGCCGAACAGTGCCATCCGCCGTACCCCGGACCAGAACGCCGGATCCCGCGCGGCGCGGGTGAAGTTGTCCAGGCCCACAAACACCTCGCCGCCGACGAGCCGGTCCGCGTAGAGGCTCAGCCTCAGCGCGTACACCAGCGGCACGAACAGGAAGGCCACGAAGACCACCAGGAACGGCGCGATGAACAGGTACGGCGCGACCCGCTGCGCACGCGGCCGCCGCGGCGGCGCACCCGGACGCGGTGCGGGTCGCACCGGCGCCGCGACCCGCACCGAGGTGGGAGGTGTCATCGGTCCCCTATCTATCCAGTGACCGTGAATCCTTGCTGCTTTGCATAGTCGGTTGTCTTACGTTGCACGGCGCGCAGCGCGTCGGGCAAGCTCTGCTGCCCTGTCACCGCCTTGCCGACCTCGTCGTTCATCGTGCTGTAGACGAAGTCCTGGAACGGGCTCCACTGGAAGCTCACATCCACCTGGCTCGCCGCCGGGCCGAAGACCTGGTTGACCGGCTGGCCGCCGTAGAAGTCGAACTTCTGGTCGACGAACTCGGAGCTGCTCAACAGGTTCTTCAACACCGGGAACAGGAACTGCTTGGTGGTGTAGAGCTTGGTGACCTGCGGGTCGTGCATGAGCCACATCGCCAGCTCGGCCGCCTCCGCCGGGTGCTTGGTCTGCTTGATGACCGCCAGCGTTGACCCGCCCCAGTTGGCGGAGACCTTCTCGCCCGCGGTCCACTGTGGCAGCGGCGCGGCCCGCCACTTGCCGGCGGTACTCTTCGCCGAGCCGGACAGGAAGACCGGTCCCCAGGCGGCAGTGACCCAGGCCGCGTACCGGCCGTTGTTGAGGCCCTGGTACCACTCGTCGGTGAAGTCCGGCTCGTGGCTGACCACGCCCTCGGAGAGCAGCCCGCCCCAGTACTGGGCCATCTTCAGCGCGGCCGGGTCGTCCAGCCGTACCGTCACCGAGGTCTTGTCCTTGATCTGGAACGGCCGCGAACCGGCCTGCCAGGCGAGCCCGGTCAGCACGCCGCCCTCGTTCGGCGGGAAGTTGGTGAGGAACACCTTCGGGTCGGCGGCGTGCAGCTTGCGGGCGGCCGCGGCAAACTCGTCCCACGTGGTGGGTACCGCGATGTTGTGCTGCTTGAGGATGTCCTCCCGGTAGAGCAGACCCATCGGGCCGCTGTCCCACGGTACGGCGTACACCGCGCCACCGTCGGTGACCTGTGCCCAGGCCCAGTCGACGTAGTCGCCCTTGAGCTTGTCCGCGCCGTACTTGGCGATGTCGATCAGATCGCCGGTGACCCGGAACGACGGGACGAGCTGGAACTCGACCTGTGCCACGTCCGGCGCGCCCGAGCCCGCGGTGAGCGCGGTACGCAGCTTCGTGTACTCCGCCGAGCCCTGCCCGGCGTTGACGAGGTTCACCTTGATGTTCGGGTGGGCCGTCTGGAACATGTCCACCTGCTGCTGCAGGTCTGGTACCCACGACCACAGCGTGAGGGTCACCCGACCGCTGGGGGCCGAGGAGTCGCCGCCGCAGCCGGCCGCCGCGGCGACTGACAGCGCGACTGTCAGGGCGAGCGCGACCGCCGCGAGCCGCCGTTGTTTTCCTGGTGGTACGGGTCGAGCGCGAGCGTCTTTCGTCGTTGGCATCTCGTCTTCTCCTAGGGCAGTTGACGTATGAGACGGATGTCCCAGGCGCCGAGGCGCAGCTCGTCTCCTTTTGCAAGCCCGGCACCGCTGAGCAGATCCCGCATCGGATGCGGGACGGTGATCGCCGTGGGTCGCCACGACCAGTTGCCGACAAACCAGATCCGTTGCCCGGACCAGGTACCCGCCCCGTCCACCCGGACCGCCTCGGGCAGGTCCGACCACGGCGAGTCGAGGCCGGACACCGCGGCGACCCAGCGGGCCAGCGCCGCGCCGAGGTCCGGACTCGGCAGCGTGCCGAGGTAGGTGACCCGGCCCCGACCCCACCGGTGCGTGGTGATGGCCGGGAACCGGCCCAGGTGTGGATGGTCGTACCAGGCCAACGCCGTTGCCCCGGCGAGCCGGAGGCCGTCCGCCCACGCCAGGCCGGTGGCGCCGGCCGGCACCGCGAGCGGTGGATCCGAACCGGGCCACGGATCCGGCGAGTCCGACGCCGGCACCACCGGTACCGGCGCGGCGAGGTTGACGTACTCCTGGTAGCTCACGCCCGCGGCCTCGCGCAACCGTCCGGGAGCCCGCTCCCAGCGGGCCCGGCCGTGCTCGTCGGCGTACCCGGTGCGGAACGTGACCACCAGATGGCCGCCGTCGTAGGCGTACCCGGCCAGCCGGGCAAGCGTCTCGTCGTCGGCGACGTAGAGCGCCGGCACGACCAGCACCGGCGTGTGCATGGTGGACGCGGGATCGTACACAATGGACACGGGCAGCCGGGCGTCGAACAGCGCCCGGTAGCAGGCGTCGACGATCCGCGGATAGCTGCCGTGGTCCGGCGACGTCGAGCCCGGCAGCGCAAGCGGTGGCTGGAACTCCAGCGCCCACCGGCTGTCGGTCGAGTAGACCAGCCCGACCTGCCCGTCCGGCGTGAGCCCGGTCAGCGTCTCGGCCAGCTCCCGCAGCTCCGCGCCGATCCGGGAGATCTCGCGGTGGCAACGCCCCGGCTCCAGGTCGTGTCCGAGGATGCCGCCCCAGTACGTCTCATGTCCAAAGTGGAGGGTGTGCCAGTGCCAGTACGCCACCGCCACCGCGCCGCGCGAGATCAGCGCGTACGCGGCGAGCCGCCACTGCCCGTCGTACACCGCATTGTTCGTGTGCGCCCCGCCGATGCTGGTGGCGTTCGTCTCGGTGACGAGGAAGCCGCCGGTCGAGGCGCCGCGGCCGAGGTCAGCCTGGAAGAACAGGCCGGCCGGACCGCTGCCGCCGGTACCCATCCACTCCGGCCCCGCCAGGTGTGCGTCCGGCACCGGCGGCAGGGTGAGCGCGTCACCCATCGGGTAGTACACGTTCTCCGCCGGGATGTCGAGCACGGCCGCCACCCGGGCCCGGTCGAAGGCGGGCCGGCCGTGCCCGCCTGCCGCGCAGTGTGTGATGAACTGGTCCGGCCGGGCGTACTCCCGGACGATCGCCGCCTGCCAGGCGAGGAAGTCGGTCACCGTCTGTGCCTGGAAGCGTCGCCAGGCCAGCGCGTACCCGGGACTGGTGTTGCCGTCCGGGCGCCACAGGTCGTCCCACGAGCCGAGCCGGTGCGACCAGTAGGTCAGGCCCCACGCCTCGTTGAGCGCGTCCACGGAGCCGTACGTCTCGCGCAGCCAGTCCCGGAATTGCTCCAGCGTGGCCCGGTTGTGCGGCAGCTCCAGGCCAGCCTCGTTGTCCACCTGGTAACCGATCACCGCCGGATGTTGGGCATAGCGGCCCACCACGGCCCGGATCACCCGCTCGGCATGGAACCGGTACGCGGCATGGGTGTGGTCGACGTTCTGCCGGCCGCCGTAGTACACCGGCTCGCCACCGGCCCGCCGCACCATGATCTCCGGGTACGTGCGGTGCAGCCACGGCGGGATGGCGTAGGTCGGCGTGCCCAGCAGGACCCCGATGCCGGCCTCGGCGAGCGCATCGATCGCCTTGTCCATGGCGGTGAACTCGAACCTGCCGTCGGCCGGCTCCCAACTGCTCCACGTCGACTCGCCCATCCGCACGAACGTCAGGCCCGCCTCCCGCATCAGCGCGATGTCGCGGTCCAGGCGCTGGTACGGCTGGTACTCCGGGTAGTAGGCGGCGCCAAATCGCATCATCGGCTCCCGGTGCCGGACCCGTCCTGACGGCGCCGTTCCCAGCCCGGCCGGAACAGCTCGAGGTGGGCGCCGGTGGCCGGGTGCGCGGCACACGCCTGCGCGTCGAGGCGTACCCCCAGACCCGGTCGGTCGGGCACCGCGAAGCACCCGTCGGCCGGGTCGACCGTCGGCGCCGCGTCCACCACCCCGGCCAGCCAGGGATCGGCGAAGTCGTTGAAGTGCTCCAGCACCTTGAAGTTCGGCGTCACGGCGGCCAGGTGCAGGTTCGCGGCGGTGGCCACCGGACCGCAGACGTTGTGCGGTGCGAGCACGGCGTAGTACGCGCCGGCCCACCCGGCGAGCCGTTTCATCTCCAGGAAGCCGCCGAAGTGCGTGAGATCGGCTTGGACCACGTCGACCAGGCCGCGCTCGAACAGCTCGCGGAACTCCGGCAGGGCGTGCACACGCTCACCGGTGGCGATCGGGATCCGGGTCGCCCGGCGCACGGCGGCCAGTGCCGCCGGGTTCTCCGGCGGGACCGGCTCCTCGATCCACTCCGGGTCATAGGGCTCGAGCAGCGCGGCCACCCGTACCGCCTCGGCGACCGTGAACCGGCCGTGCATCTCGACCATGAGCTGGATGTGCGGGCCGACAGCGTCGCGTACCGCAGCCACGATCGCCACCGAGCGGGCCCGCTCGGCCGCGGACAGCTCGGCGTGTGCGGCGCCGAACGGGTCGAGCTTGAGGCCGCGGTACCCGCGCGCCACCACGCCGCGGGCCCGTTCGGCGATCGCGTCCGGCTCGCGCTCGGTGGTGTACCAGCCGTTGGCGTACGCCGGAATCCGGTCCCGGAACCGCCCGCCGAGCAGCCGCCACACCGGTACCCCCAGGGCCTGCCCGATCAGGTCCCAGCAGGCCATGTCAAACACCGACAGGGCGGACGCGGCGACCTCGCCGACGCGGCCGTACTCGGCGCGCTGGACGTTCCAGGCCAACCGTTCGACATCGAACGGATCGGCGCCCACCACGTACCGCGGCGCCAGCTCCTCGACGCAGGCCAGCAGCGTGCGGGTCTTGTTGACCAAGCGGACCTCGCCGACGCCGGTACGCCCGTCATCGGTGTCCAGCTCGACGAAGACCAGGTCCCGCCAGGGAGCGCCGACCACGGTGGTCCGGCATCCGGTGATCCTCATCGCCGGTCACCCGGCGCCCGGTCGAGCCTCAGCCGGCCGGTGCCACCACGCTGGCCCGGACCACGAGCCGGGTCGGCAGCAGCCGGGTCTCGCCCGGCGTACCCTGTGCGATCGCGTCGAGGACCAGGCTCGCCGCCCGCTCGCCGACCTCGCGCATGGGTTGGCGGATCGTGGTCAGCGGCGGATCCACGTAAGCCGCCACCGGCACGTCGTCGTACCCGACCACCGAGACATCCTCCGGTACCCGCACACCCCGGGTCCGTAGCTCCCGGATCGCGCCGATCGCGACCAGGTCGCTGTACGCGAAGAGCGCGGTGAACGGGGTGCCGCGCGCCAGCAGCCGGGCCATCGCGGTCTGGCCGTCCGCCAGATCCCAGCCGTTCGCCTGTTCGATGAGCGACGGGTCGATCGGCACACCCGCCGCGGCAAGCGCATCCCGGTACCCGTCCAGCCGGTGCTGCGACGAGCGCCAGGCCATCGGGCCGGTGACCGTCGCGATCCGCCGGTGCCCTTGTGCCAGCAGGTACGCCACCGCGTCCTGACCGCCGCCGCGGTTGTCCACGTCGACGACGGTCAACCCGGGTGCTTCGGCCGAGGCGATCGCCACCACCGGTACCCGGTGCAGCGATACCTGGTCGACGCTGATCGGCAGCCGCGGCCGGGCCACGATGAGCCCCTCCACCCGGCGCTCCAGCATCAGCCGCAGGTACGCCCGCTCGTCCGCCTCCGCGTGCTCCTCCACGCTCGCGATCACCAGGTAGTACCCGCGGCGCCGGGCCTGCACCTCCGCCCCCGCGGCCACCTCGCCGAAGAAATGGTCCGAGATCGCCGAGCTGACCAGCCCGATGCTGTGGGTACGGTTGGACATCAAGCCGCGGGCGATCGGGCTCGGCACGTAGTTGAGCTCCCGGATCGCCCGCTCCACCCGATCGCGAGTCTCGCCGCTGACCAGCTCGTGGCCGTTGATGACCCGGGAGACGGTCTGGTGCGACACGCCGGCCCGCTCGGCCACATCCCGGATCGTGGGTTGTCTGATCATCCCGTTGCGCTGTGCTCCCTGCCCGGTCGGGCCTCTGGTGATCGGGGACCGCGTACATGTTACCGATCACACCTCCTCTCGGCACCGACGACGTCGTTGACCGAGCGTGGTGAGTCTCAATATTCTCGCGAATGTTACCGGTCACTGTGACCGGTAACAAGACTCAATGCTCGCCTTGGCGTGCCCCGGAGCCCAGGATGGCCGATGTGGACGTGTTCGATGATCGGGTCTGTACTCTCGGCGAGGGACCGTGGTACGACGAGTTGAGCGACCGGGCGTACTGGGTGGACATCCTGGGCTCCCGGGTGCTGTGGCGCGGCATCGGTACCGGCGCAACCGGTGAGGTGCCGACCCCGGGACACGTCGGTGCCGCGGTACCGCGCGCGGGCGGTGGCCTGGTGCTGTGCCTGCCGGACGGGCCGGTGCTGCGGGACCCGGACGGCACCCTGCATCGCCTCGGCGGGTACCCCGGCGAAGACAGCGCCGTTCGCCGGCGCTCCAACGACGCGAAGGCCGACCCGGCCGGCCGGCTCTGGCTGGGCACGATGGCGTACGACAACACGCCGGGAGCCGGCGCGCTGTACGTGCTGCGCCCCGGCGCGCAGGCGCCCGAGCGGGTCCGCGGCGACGTGACGATCAGCAACGGGCTCGGCTGGTCGCCGGACGGCACCACGATGTATCACATCGACACGCCAACCGGCCGGCTGGACGCGTACGAGTTCGACATGGCCGCCGGCCGCCTAGGCGGCTTGCGTTGGTACGCAACGGTTCCGGCGCAGGCCGGCGCCCCGGACGGGCTGTGCGTCGACGCCGAGGGCGGCATCTGGGTCGCGCTGTGGGGCGGTGGGGCGCTACGCCGGTACGCGCCCGACGGCAGCCTCGATCGCGAGGTTCGGGTCCCGACCCCGCAGACCACCTCGTGTGCCTTTGCCGGTCTGGACCTCGGCCTGCTCGTCATCACCACGGCCGCGGACGGCCGGCCCGAGGACAGGTGCGCCGGTCTGACCTACGTCTGCACTCCCGGCGACGTGTCGGGCATTCCCGTCGATCGTTTCGGAGGCTGAGGTGACGAGCACATCGATCCAGGGCCGCGTACCAGCGAGGCGGTGGGCTGTCCTACCGCGACGTCGAGGAGCTGCTGGCCGAGGCGGCGCGGCCGTCGCGACCCCGGTCGGCGACCGTTGGTACGTCGACGAGACCTATGTCAAGGTCGGCGGCCGGTGGCGCTACGTCCGCCGAGCGGTGGACCAGCACGGGCACATCATCGACATCTACGTGTCAGCGAAGCGGGACAGCGCCGCAGCTCGGCGGTTCTTCCAACGAGCGATCGCGTCAGCTGGGACGGCACCGGCGGAGGTCGTCACCGACCGGGCACCGGTGTACCCGAAGCTGCTTGACGAACTGGTCCCGGCGGCGTGGCACCACGGCGAGCAGTACGGCAACAATCGCATCGAAGCCGACCACGGCAACTGAAACGCCGGCTGCGGTCGATGCGCCAGCTGCGCACCGACCGCACCGCCACCGTATACGCCTCCGCCCCGCTGACATGCAGCCGCCGGCTGAACGGCCGGTCGGCCCATCCTCGCGCCCCGTACCGGCACCGGCTCCCGGCGCACGCCCCGGCGCTTGCTCCTCGCCAGGGTCAGGGTGGTTGCGCGCTACGGTCGGTCACAGGTTCAGCTTGATACCCCGACCCAACCCGGCGCGACCAGTCCATCCCCGTTGCCGGTCTTCGGCTGCTGGTCATCTCAGTTGGGTGTGCGCCCGACCCCGGCGTACATCCAGAACGGTTCCTCCTCGTCGCTGGGCTTGCGCCACTGCGGCTGTTGCGGGTCATAGCCCTCGGGCCGCCACAAGTGCACTGGGACCACGCCGGGGTCGAGCAGTTCGAAGCCGTCGAAGAAGCGCAGCACCTCGGCATGGCTGCGCAGCGTCGGAGGATCGGCCATCCGCTGCCGCATGATCGATATAACTTCGTCGGCCTCGCTGGTGCCGTCCCCGGTGATGTGGGACAAGACCAGGTAGCTGCCCGGCGCCATCGCCTCGCGCAGCCTGGCCACAACCGCGTACGGGTTCTCCCCGTCGGAGAGGAAATGCAGCACGGCCACCGCGAGGACGCATAAGGGCTGGGTGAAGTCGATGACCCCGGTCACCTCGGGATGGGTCAGGATCGCATCCGGGTCGCGGATGTCGCCTTGGACGACAGTGGTCGGGCCGAACCCCTCCAGCAAAGCACGGGCGTGCACGATCACGAGCGGGTCGTAGTCGACGTAGACCACCCGGTTGTCCGGGTCGACGCCCTGCACCACGCTGTGCGTGTTCTCCATCGTGGGCAGCCCGGCGCCCAGGTCCAGGAACTGGTGGACCCCTTCAGCGGCCACCACGCCCGCGGCTCGGTGCAGGAACGCCCGATTGGCGCGGGCGCTGGCCGGGGTCATTGGTACCAGGTCCACGATCTTCTGGCCCAGCTCGCGGTCGGCCGCGAAGTTGTCCTTGCCGCCGAGCCACCAGTCGTATATTCGCGCCGAGTGCGCAGCCGAGGTGTCGATGCCTCGCGGGGCTTCGCGCTCAGCCATGACGAACGTCCCTTCTCGGTGTTCTCGGCTCAAAGCTGTCCGTCGATCAGCTCACGGTACCGGGCGAGGACTTGCTTGACCGCATCGGTGACCGGCGGTCCCACCCGCGCCGGATACTCCGCATGCCTTGGTGAAGCCCTCGGCAACCGCACCAGCCAAGGCCGCGGCGCGCGCCCGAAGCTGGCACGGGTCCAGGCCGGGCAGCGCCTCGGCGAGCTCGTCGGCGAACCCGGCGCCAAGCACCGCCATGGTCCGGCGCAGCGCGGCGCCGCCGCCGTAGTTACCCTCCACCAAGGCGGTGCCGACACCACGGCCCGGCTCGATGTCGAACCGCGTGGCGCGTACCGCGTTGAGCAGGCAGCCCGTCAGCCGGTGCAGGCACGTCTCGGCCTCGCCGGCGGTCACCGGCCGGTGGCCGGTGGCCGGTACCGGCCAGCGCCCGGGCCTAGCGGCGGGCGAACCGAGCGACCCCGGGCGTGGTACCTGAGGTCAGGTCGGGCGTGGGCGGCGTGAACACCGGTACCGGTTCTACTCCTTGCGCCCGACGCCGGCCAGACCCAGCGACCGGCCGGGCGTGTGCCGTGCCAGAACTGTCCACACCGGGTGTGAGCTGGCGTTTCGTAGCCGACCGGCAGGATCGCTGACGCTGCCGGGCTGCGGCATCCCGTGGACAGGTCGTCGGCGTTGCCGCGCAGACACGACGGCAGGTGCCCATCGGGGTCGACGTTGCCCAGCGGGTTCCCGGCGGCGTAGCCGAACGGGTTGGCCGCGGCCGGGTTCGGCACCGGACTGACATCGACGCTGTCGCGCGAGTCGAACTGGCCGGTGGCCGGGTTGTACCACCGGGCCGCCATGTTCACCCGACCGGTGCCGTTGTCGGTCCAGCCGGACTGGTAGCCCAGGTTGCCAAGCTGTCCGACCCTGGCGACCACCTTGCCGAACGGGTCATAGGTCGTCGAGCCGGCCAGGACCGAACCGGTCGCGGTGAGCTGACCCACCACATCGCTGTGCTGGTCGGTCCAGGCGTACACCGATGTCCCGCCCTGCTTGACGCCGAACAGGTCACCGGCGGGCCCGCGCAGGTAGGTGGCGGTGCCGTCGGTGGCCAGGGCGTTGCTCGTGCCGGTGTAGGCGAACCCCGGGTTCGCCACGCGGCCGAGCGCGTCATAGGCGTAGGTCGCCGACCCTTGCGTGATCGGCTGGTCAAAGGCATCCGAGGTGGTGGTCACCGTGGCGCCGCCGGTCACGGTCGTGGCCAGCGTGCCCCGCGCGGTGTACGTGTAGGTCGACCCGCCACCGCTGCTGAGCCGGCCGTAGCCGATCGAGGCGACCGTCGCCCCACCGGAGGTCTTGAGGGTGTCGGCGCTCAGCCGGTGCAGCGCGTCGTAACCGAAGTCGCGGTAGTTGCCCGCGGTGCCATAGGTGACCCGGGACGGCTGGGACAGCGTGGTGTACGACGCGATCCTCGCCGACGGCGGGATCACGGTCGTGTGCAGCGATGTTCAAGTCCCGCGGATGAACGCGATCATGGAACGGTAGGTGCGGATCTGCCTCCGGGAGCAACGCTACGAGACGTACCTGAAGGAACGCGCGGAGGAAGAGGGAGGACAGTCATGAGCGGGCACATGCGGTGGCGCGACATCCGCGCCGACCACGTAGAGCACGCCGGGGGCGAGCCGGCCGTACAGGCGGCCAAGGACGAACTGCTGGCCGAGATGATCGGACACCGGCTCGCGGAGGTACGCAAGGCCCGTGGCCTGACCCAGCAGCAGGTCGCCGACCGCATGGGCGTCACCAAGGGCCGGGTCTCACAGATCGAACAGGGCAAGGTCTCCGGCCACGACGTCGTGGCCCGCTACGCTACCGCCCTCGGCGGCCGACTCCACCAGGCGATCTACTTCGACGACGGCGACATCGCAGCGATCGCCTGACCCTGCATGATCGAACACTGGCTCAAAACGTCTCTACAAGAAGCATCAAGGCCCCCGCTACGCCGGGCGCGCGCACGCGCTCAGGCCTGCCGCCACGCGCGCACGCCACAAGAACCGGCCGAAGATCAGCACAGGACGAGCCGTGCTCGTCGAGACTGCCGGCCAGGCCGTGACGGTCCCTTCACCGGTCGACGTGAGCGGGTGCTCCCGGGGATCGACGGCGCGTCGCTACGCGGCACGCCTCCGAGGCAGCCACGCAACGGTCCGTACGAGGATCACCGCGCGGTTGATGTCACATCGATACATCGATGCACGTGGGGGAGGTCACGGGGTGTCAGCGGTCCAACCCACGCTTGCCCAGCCATGGGGAGCTGTACGGCGACGTGAAGGTCTCCGTACAGCTGATCGACGACAGCAACCAGCCGCCCGAGGAGAGCAGGACATCGATGCACGTGCCTATACTCGACAGCAACCGTGACAGCAACCGCCGCGCACACCGGCGCCGCCAGTCGCACTATCGGCTGTCTCCATCACTCAATGTTGTCGCTTGGATTCCCTGAGCGACTTCCGGTTATGCCGTCTGGCAAGCCGGAGCGTCCATTCACGGCCGGGACAGCCGGCGCTTCTAGAGCGGGAAATCATTGCGCCACGGGACATCGAGATCATCTGGATCGCCTCCCGCTTCCTGCACCGCGGAGTCGACCTCATCCACGCTATCAACAATTCGAAGGAACCGTGTGTCGTAATCCTCCTCATAGAAATACTGGTCGTCATCAACAAAATGCTTGGGCACTTCGATAAGGGCGACGCGAAACCGGCCATCGGGAACAGGTAGGACCCATATCCAAGCGTAGTGATCAGCAAGTGCCGGTTCATGGCGAGCGGACACAGGCTCCCTGGTCATGAGCAGCCTGTTCCGTACCTCAGTCCTCATCATTCACCCCAGAAGATTCGGACAATCGGACCCTCGAACGTATGGATCTGAAGGTGCGGCAGCCCACCGTGAGGATTGTCAGGACCATGGCCTACGAGACGGCCATCTGCGCCCACGGTGTCGTCCCAATGGTACGTCCCCTGTTTCGATCCAAAGAAGTCCTTCACCTCGGTAGGCGACATCCCGGTCGTGTTGCGATATCCGTCGCCCTGATATTGACGCAAGAACAGCTCCTCAGCCTGAGATCGAGAAGCGACGGTGACACCGTTCGCGCCATTCTCCAAATCCTTGGCCGCTTGACCGACCTTCGGACTCGACCAAGGAATATCGTCGCCGCAGTTGTGTACGAGTACCGGGGTGTTGCCGGCTACCACATAGTACGTGTGGATGCGGGCGATGGTGAGGTCGTGCATCGTCTGCGGATCGGCGAAGTTGCGCACCGCGGTCACCACGGCGGTGCGGCCGTCGGCGGTTCGCAGCTGGTGGCCGATGACGAGCGTGTCTGCGACAACCCAGGCCTGGGCTGTCTCGTCCCAGAACGGGTGATGCGCCGTCGTGTGCAGCACCTCGCCGCTGTGCCCGGCCGTGTCCGGGCGGTCTTGCGTGCGGCCCGCAGCCGTGCGGCCCGA
>WNFV01011859.1_pt1 | contig 15648 bp, 16 predicted proteins | sample 5400101 | NCBI WGS metagenome assembly WNFV01 (sample SAMN13153361, study PRJNA577476) | soil metagenome | isolation source: 115 cm soil or saprolite under grassland replicate 1 | place: USA:California | collected 2016-06-15 | reverse complement strand
CCGAGCGCCACTACTTCTTCACGCTCAACGGGATCGTGATGGCATGGCACGGGCGGCGGAGCCCGCAGATACTGGAGAAGCTGCGCGCGAAACGGCTTCGCGCGGAGAGGCGGAAGTCAGCGAAGGCGAGGGTGACGACGGCGCCACAGGGGTGAGCGCCGTAGTGCAAAGCTCGCTGCGCGCCAGGCGAGCACGCGCGAGCCATACGACGCGCGTCGAAGCCGCCCCTCGGCATTCGGCTGCTCACGCGTTTCGTAGCCCAGCCCACGCAGGAGATCTCCCGCCACGTGCTCGAACGCGACGACGTCTTCCGGAGCCATCTGCGTCCGCCAGTCACGGAGCCCCGGCGTGGGCGGGCGACTCAGGCTCTGCTGGTGCGGCTTCGCCGAGACGTCGACGCTGCCGGCATAGTCCGCCATCCCCGGCTCGTGCGGAAGCCCTGCGAACGTGCAGATCCCGCTGAGCGCGGAGTCGACATCGGCCACCAAGTCCTCGTAGCGAACTTCCAGATAGCGCTGGCCTCCGACTCGGCGCCCGAGCCGCCGGGCCGCGGCAACCTCGGCACGCCACTGACACGCGAAGTCGACCGCGGTATGCGGCTGCATCCAGGTCTCCGTCATGAGGCCCTCCGGCATCGCCAAGAACGAGGTCGCCGCGTCACGCCCGTCGCGGATCAGGTGGACGAACAGCGCGTCGGGGAAGAGCCGCTCGAGGAGGCGGAGGTTCTGCATGTACATCGGCGTCTTGTCGCCCCACCGCTGCTTGCCCTGCTCCTGCGCGTACACGGCATAGACCGTCGCGATCGCCACGCCGATCGGCATGCCTTCGAACAACCGGCCGCGGACCTTGTCGAGCGGGACCTCCCACGCCGCCAGGGTGTTGATGCGGCGGAGGTCGTCGACGAACTCGTCGGGATCGACGCGGCGGAGATGGCGGTCGGCGAGCTGGGGGACGAAGTAGGACTCGTCCGGAACCGCGAGCTCCGAATGACGGTCGAGCATCACGCGAAGCAGCGTCGTTCCCGAACGGCGCACGCCGAGGAGGAGCAGGGGCGGCCCGCCGGGCGTTTGGGTCACTTCTTGCGGCGGAGAGGCGTCGGCGCCGAGCGGTTGCCGGCGAGGTCCTCCGCCACGAGCACGAGGTGGTGGTGCCTCGGTCGCACGAGCCGGCCATTGACGTGACCGTGCCAGCTGAAGTGGCCGCGCCGACGTGTGGAGTAGGTGAAGAGGGCGCGCCGGCCGTCCACGATCAGCAACGCGTGCGCGGGCTCGGACACTCTGTAGGCGACGGTCACCCTCGGGCCGTTGCTACGGAGGCCCGTCACGGCGATCGTAGGCGGTCGCGTGTCGACGCGGATGGGATTCGGCAGGTCGATCGTCCGGTCCGCACGCTGGAGATGGACAACGGGGTAGTAGACGCCGTCCGGCACCACGGTCCCCGAGGCATTGCGCCCGTTCCAGCGCGCATGTACGAGCCCGCTGCGAAAGCTTCCGTCGGCGATCGTCACCTCTTTGGAGTCGATGCGAATCGCTAGTCGGAGGCGGTCCGACTTGCGCAGGGAGAACTCGATGTTTGCGGCCTGCGAGGCGCACTCGCACACGGGCGAGAACACGTCATCGACGCGCGTCTGCGAGATCGGACTCGGCTCGAGCTTCAGGCGCTGCGTCACCGCGAAAGCCGTCGCCGTCGCCACCAGCAAGGCGAGGGCGAGAATCGTTGGCGCTTTCCGGCTCAAGGCCGCGCGATTGTACGCCGCGGACACTCCTCCCCAGCCACACCAGGAAAGCGACGAGCCCGAGCCCGAGCCCGATCGCGATCACGTAGCTCGACTCGGGAACGTCGAGCAGCTTGATCCCGCTGAGCGCGAGCACACCGGCGAGTCCGAGCCGGAGCGCGGTCTGCGGGAGCTGCACGGTGAATCGGCTCGCGATCCAGATCCCCGGCACAGAGCCGAGCAGGAGCCAGGCCATCGCGTGGAGGTTGACGTTGCCCTGGACGAGGTGGCCGAGGCCCGCGACCCACAGCAGGGCGGCGGCGTGGAAGATGTCCGTGCCGACGATCTTCGGGATCGTGAGCGGATAGACCATCACCATGACGAGGCCGAAGAACGTCCCGCTGCCGACCGAGGTCAGGCCGACGATGAACCCGAACACGGCGCCGATCAGAAGCCCCCGCACCTTGTCCTTGCGCTGGAGGACGAACGGCGCGTCGTTCGGCTGCACGCCGCGCTTGACGAACGTCTTCGCGACGAGCCCTACTGCGCCGAGAACGAGCGCAGCGCCGATCGCATAGCCCTCGGCCGACTGGACGCCGTCGCCGTAGGCGTTCTGAAGCCAGCTCGCAACCGCCACCCCGAGCAGCGACATCGGACCCGAGCCGGCGAACATCCACAGCGTGAGACGCGCGTGGACCGTGCCAAGCCGACGGTGCCGAACTGCGCCGAACGTCTTGAAGATTGCTCCGTGGAGGATGTCCGTGCCGACCGCGTACGTCGGCTTGAAGCCGAAGAGGAGCACCAGGATCGGCGTCAGCAGCGCGCCGCCGCCCATGCCCGTTAGGCCGACCAGCATGCCGATGAGGAGACCCGTGAGCGTGAACTGCCAGGTCATCTAGTTGCGATACGCCTCGATCAGGACCTCGGCAACCTCCGGTCGAGAGAACTCCTGCGGCGGAAGTTCGCCATCGAGCCGCAGACGCGGCACCAGAAGGAGTGCTCGAAGAACATCGGCTCGATGTCGAGCTCGTGCGGCTCGAACTCGTCGAAGATGAGCTGCGCGTCGTACGTCCCGTAGTAGTCGCCGACGCCAGCATGGTCGCGGCCGACGATGAAGTGCGAGCAGCCGTAGTTCTTGCGGCAGATCGCGTGCCAGATCGCCTCGCGCGGACCGGCATACCGCATCGCGGCCGGAAACGCCGAGAGGACGACGCGGTCGGCGGGGTAGTAGCCGTCGAGGAGCACGCGGTAGCACTCGACCCGAGTCTCGGCCGGGACGTCGTCGGACTTCGTGTCGCCCACGAGCGGGTGCACCAGCAGCCCGTCGACCGTCTCGAGCGCGACCTTCGTTAGGTACTCGTGCGCACGGTGGATCGGGTTGCGCGTCTGGAAGCCGACGACCCGCCGCCAGCCCCGGTCGGCGAAGGCCGCGCGCGTCTCGCCGGGATCCTTCGCCAGCTGAGGGAACGGTGGCTCGACCCGGTCGAAGACGGTCACCCGACCCGCGACGTAGAGATCCGCCTGGTCGTAGAGGCGCGCAACGCCGGGATGCGCGGCGTCCGTCGTCCGGAAGGCCTGCCGCGCCTCGCGTTCCTTGTCGTACTCGTAGACGTCCTCGATGTCGAGCACGGCGTACTTGCGACCGGCCTCGTCGGCGAGCGCGACGCGATCGCCCTTCGGCATGCCGACGGCCGCGAGGCAGACGGGAAGAGCCCAAGGCAGCCCCGAGGCGAGCCGCATCGACTCGAGCACCGACTCGTAGTCGTCGCGACCCATGAAGCCCTGGAGCGGCGAGAGCGCGCCGCTCGCGAGCATGTCGAGGTCCGAGAGCTCGCGCGACGTCAGCGTCAGCGTCTCGAGCAAGTCGAGGCCGTCCGGCCGTTCGCCCGTACAGGTGGTCATGCCCCCGCCGTGCGGCGCGATCAGGCGCGTCTCGGTGTCGACGATCACGCGGCGACCTGCGCGGCGACGAGGCCGCGCTGCTCGAGCAGCTCGAGGATCCGGCGTGCGCTCTCCTCGGGCTCCTCGTGCTCCGATTCGATGCAGATCTCGGCAGCGGCCGGCGCTTCATACGGATCGGATACGCCCGTGAACTCCTTGATCTCGCCGCGGAACGCCTTCTCGTAGAGCCCCTTCACGTCGCGGCGCGCGCACTCCTCGACGGACGCGTCGACGAAGACCTCGACGAACGTTCCGTGCTCTTCGACCATCGCGCGCGCCTTCGCCCGCGCCTCCGCATACGGGGAGATCGCGGAGACGATCACGGCGGCTCCGTGACGCGTCAGCCGCGACGCGACCCAGCCGATGCGGTCGATGTTCGTGTCGCGGTCCTCCTTCGAGAAGCCGAGCCCCTTGGAGAGGTGCTCGCGCACCTCGTCGCCGTCGAGCCACTCGACGAGGACGCCACGGCGCTCGAGCTCGGGGCGGACCAGCTCCGCGATCGTGGTTTTTCCGGCCCCCGACAGTCCTGTGAACCAGAGCGTAAATCCCTTAGTCATTCGACTCCTTGATCAGAGGTGCGTTGATGTGGATGCCGCACTCGAGCTTGTCCGAGCCGGTCCAGCGCCCCGCGCGCTCGTCCTCGCCCACCCCGACGGGGCGTGTGCACGGGATGCAGCCGATCGACGGATAGCCCTGGTCGTGCAGTGGGTTGTAGGGAATCTCGTTGACGTGGATGTACGCCTGTACCCGCTTCGCGTCCCAGTCCACGATCGGCTGAACCTTCCACACCCCGTACCGCTCGGACCACTCGACGCGCTTCGCGGCGGCACGCGTGATCGCCTGCTCGCGGCGGATGCCGGTGATCCACGCGCCGTACGGTGCGAGCGCGCGCTCCAGCGGCTCCACCTTGCGGATGTGGCAGCAGCGGTCCGGCTCGGTCTCCCAGAGACGGTCGGGCGGATCGATCGGCCGGAAGGACTCCAGCTCGAGTCCGTACCGCTCGACGAGCCGGTCGCGAGTCTCGTAGGTCTCGGGGAAGAGGACGAGCGTGTCGAGCTCGACGATGGGGACGTTCAGGCCCAGCTCGCTGAGCATGTGGATGAGCACCGACGACTGTCTCTGCCACGAGCACGTGAGGCACATGCGATCGCCGAACTCCTCGTAGGCCCAGAGCAGCGCCTCCTCGGCGCTCATCGCCTCGACGTCAGGAAGCTGGAGTGCCGGCGCGCTCGCCAAGCAACACCTCCCTGAGCGTGTCGCCGCGCAGTCCGAGCCTGAGCGTCTCGAGCGGGATGACCTCCTCCGGCGGGATGTTCCCGAGGTTGACGTTCGGCCCGAACTCCTTCACGAACCAGGCTTGGGACGCCTTCGTCGGAGCCTCGAAGATCAGGTCGCCGACCTCGATCTCGTGGACGATCTCGTCGACGAGTCCGGTGCGCATCTCGCCGGTCGGCCTGTAGATCCCGGCCGTTCCCCCCTCGCGGCCCTCCGTGATCACCTTCCACGCGCCGGCGTCGAGCTCTTCCTTGATCCACTCGACCCAGAGGTACGGGGCGTAGTTCACTTCGGCGTCCTTGGAGCCGACCTCGGACAGCACGGTGAAGTCGCGCGCGAAGTCGACGATCAGCTCGAGCTTCGTCTCGCGAGGGATCTCGAGCGTTCCATCGGAGATCTCGACGTGCGAGAAGCGCTGTTCGACGAGCCAGCGCTTGAACTCGTCGATCTTGCCGCGGGCGTAGACGGCCTCGAAGAGCGTCCCGCCACACACGACGGGTGTGTCGAACGAGCGGTAGAGCGCGATCTTCTTCTCGAGGTTGTTCGTGACGTAGCTCGTGCCCCAGCCGAGCTTCACGATGTCGACGTAGCGGCCGGCCGTGTCGAACATGCCCTCGATCTCGCGCAGGTTCATGCCCTTGTCGATCACGTGCGTCAGACCTTCGGTCCGAGGCTTGCCGGGCCGCGGAGGAAGATCGAGGAATCCGTCAAAGCCGCTCATAGAGCTCCTCCAGTCGTTGCTTGGCACGCTCCTGCACGTCGTGAAAGAGCGAGTTTCCGTGTGCGTCGATGCCGACGGTGAGGGGGCCGAAGTCCTTGACGCGGAACTTCCACAGGCACTCCGGCATCAGCTCCTCCCAGGCGACCTCCTCGATCTCCTCGATCTGAGTCGTCTCGAGCGCCGCTGCGCCGCCGACGATCGCGAAATAGACCATCCCCAGCCGCCGCATGGGCTCGATCGCCTCGTCGGGAAGGCCACCCTTGCCGCAGATGGCGCGAACGCCGTACTTCTCGCCGAGCCCTTCGGTGAAGCGCACCATCCTCGCCGAGGTCGTCGTACCGATGCAGACCTTCTCGTACTTGCCGGGACCGAGCTTGCGCACGCCCGGTGCGGTGTGCAGGAGGAACGCGCCCTGAAGATCCATCGGCGGCTCGATCCCCTCGTCGAAGATCCGCATCTGCGTACGGTCGCGGATGCCAATGATGTGGCCGTCGACGAGCACCTCGTCGCCGGCGCGCAGCTCGCGGATGGCCTCTTCGGTCGTGGGAAAAGTCAGGCGCTTAGAACTCACGGTCGAAGTCCACCTCTCCGTCTGCCGTTACATGTGCCGTCGCGCGGCGCGCGGCCCAGCACTGGTAGTTGACGGCGACCGGGTTCAGCGTCATGTGCGTGTCCTCGTGCTCGACGTGGCGAGCTTCGCCACGTGCGGATCGGGATTGCGCGTGCCGACGGGCCGGGCGATCGCCTCCTTGGCGAGGTACATCGCGTAGTCGGCGCTGCCACCTATGCCGACGCCGACGATCCCCGGCGGACACGGCTTCCCGCCGGCACCGACGATCGACTCGAGCACGAACTGCTTGATCCCCTTCACGCCGTCGGCGGGGACGCACATCTTCAGGAAGCTCATGTTCTCGCTGCCCGATCCCTTCGGCACACACTTGACATCCAGCCCGTCCCAGTCGGGAATGAACTCCCAGTGGACGATCGGGAGGCGGTAGCCGGTGTTCGGTCCCGTGTTCTCCCGCGTGATCGTGTGGACCGCGTTCGAGCGCAGCGGATGCTCGACGGTCGCGCGCTCGGTGCCGGCCTTCAGTGCCGAGTAAATTCGTGCCGGATGCAGGGGAAAATGCTCGCCGACCCGGCAGGTGTAGACCGCGATTCCGGTGTCCTGGCAGACGAGGTTCTTGTCGCTGTCGGCGATCTGGACGTTCCTGAGAATCGTCTGCAGGACGCGCTGCCCCGGAATCGATGTCTCCTTTTTTGCCGCGTCCGCGAGCGCGTCGCGCAGGTCTTGCGGGATGTCCTTGAGCGCCCAGACGTAGAGGTACGCGGCTGCGTCCTCGACGACAGCTTCGAGATCGGTCGTGACGGCGCTCATGAGTTCGCCTTCTCCGCGGCCGCTTTGCCCGCACGCCGTCCGAAGACACAACATTCGAGCAGTGAATTGCCCATCATGCGGTTGCGGCCATGGGTGCCGCCGGCGATCTCGCCGCACGCATGGAGTCCTTCGATCGTTGTCTCGGCGTTCGCGTCGATGACGAGACCCCCGTTCTGGTAGTGGAGGACGGGATAGGTGAAGATCCGTTCGTGCAGCGGGTCGATCCCGCCGGCACGGTAGCGGCGCAGCATGTACGGCAGGGAGACGTTCGCGTCGCTTTCCGGTATGCGAGTGGTGTCGAGGTAGACGGCGGGACGTCCGTCGGGCGTCGCGACGCCCTTGCCCTTCTCGACCTCGTCGAAGATCGCCTGGCTGACGGCGTCGCGAGGCCCGAGCGAGTCGGTGAACTCCTCTCCGTCCGCGTTGAGGAGCACGGCGCCGTACGCGCGCGTCGTCTCCGGAATCGAGTAGCCCTGCATGTTGGGCGGCCAGGCACCGCCGTTCGGGTGGTACTGCAGCGCGTCGAAGTCGCGCACCTCGGCGCCGAGATCGACAGCGATCTGCGTGACTTCACCGGTCGCACCGGGATGGTTCGTCGACAGCTCGCCGCGCTCCGCGGCGACGCGGTAGCACCGCCCGCCCGCTGCGAGGACCACCGTCGTGGCGTCGATCATGTGGTCCCCGCAGCGTGCGCGCCAGCCGTTCTCGGTCCGTGCGAGCTCGGCGAGCGGTGACTTGGGAAAGGTCTGAATGCTCGAGCTCTCGACGGCGTCGCGCAGCGCGGTAGTGATCGCGTGGCCCGTGCGGTCGCCTACCTGCAGCAGCCGCCTGCGCGACGCGCCGCCGCAGCGTGCGAGCCGGTAGCCGCCGTTTTCGCGGGTGAACTCCACACCGAGCTCCTCGAGCCAGTGGATGGCGGAGGGAGCTTCGGCCGTGAGGATCTCGACGAGGCGACGATCGGCGGTCTCGTGCGACGACTTCCACACGTCGTCGGCGTGCTGTTCGGGCGAATCGTCCTCATCGAACGCGGCCTGGATCCCGCCCTGGGCCTTGGCCGAGTTGCAGGACTGCAGCGCGCCCTTCGCAGCCAGTCCGACCAGGGCTCCCGACCGGTGAGCGGAGACCGCGGCCGCGAGCCCGGAGGCTCCGCTGCCGATCACGAGCACGTCGAAGGAAGAGGCCGCCACGACGACAAGACCTTACCACGTCTTGGCTAATCCTAGTCATTAGGGAGTGTTATTACTACCAAATCGAGCGTAGGAGTTCCTCGACCTCTGCGGCGCTCGCCGGTCGGGGGTTCGCCTTCGCTCCCGCGCGCTCTACGGTCGCCGCTGCGATCTCCGCCAACTCGTGCTCGGGAACGCCGAAGTCCCGCAACCGCTCGAAGCCCCCGAGTTCCGCGAGCTCCTCCATCCGGGCGGCTGCATCATCCGTGCCGAGAGCCGCTCCGAAGCGCTTGATTGCGTCGGGCGCAACCGCCGCGTTGAAGCGCAAGGCGACGGGGAGGCAGAGCGCGTTCATGGCTCCGTGCGGCAGGCCGTAGCGACCACCGAGCGCCTGCGCCATTGCGTGGCCGAGCGCGAGCATCGAGCCGCCGAGCGCCATGCCGGCGTGCATCGCCCCTTCGAGCAGCTCCGTCCGCGCCGGAAGATCGTCGAGCGCATCGACCACACGAGGTAGCCACTCCCCGATCAGTCGCGCTCCCTCGATCGCGTGCTCGTCCGCCTCCGGGTTGTGTCCCTCGACGTAGAGCGCCTCGGCGCTGTGCGCGAGCGCGTTCAGCGCCGTGCCCACGGTCTCCGCGCGTGGAAGCGACAGCGTGAGCTTCGGCTCGTAGACCGCGCCGCCGAGGTGAGCACCCGCTCCGCCTCCGCGCATCTTGCGATCAGGGTCGCGGATTCCAAAGAACGGCGTCCACTCGGCGCCCGCATACGTCGTCGGAATGGAGACGACGGGGACGCCCGCTTCGGCAGAGATCGCTTTCCCGAGGTCGATCGCACTCCCGCCGCCGAGGGCGATAACGCCGTCCCCGGCGCGAGCCGCTGCATCGCTGATGCGTTCGGACGGAACCTCCGTCCAGCGCGCCGCGGTCCGCACGCTGAGCCCGACCTCACGCCAGCGGTCGCCGGCGACGAGCAAGGGCTGTTCGATCCCGAGCTCGCCCAAGACACGGGGGAGCTCGGCGAGCCCCCAACGGACGATCATGCCCGCAGGTTCTCGCGTGCGAAGGCGAGGAAGGCCCGCGCCGCACGAGTCTCGCTGCGGCCGCTTGCCCTGGCGAGGAAGATCTCGCGCGCCGGGTCGAGCCCCTGCACGCGCGCCGTCGCGATCGTGCCGGCGGCGAGGTCGGCCTCGATCGCCAGGCGCGAGATGAAGGTGACGCCGTGGCCTGCGAGGACCGCGCTGCGCACGGACTCCTGCAGGCCGAGCTCGAGATGGACGTCCAGGTCCCGGAGACGCGTCCCAGCCTTACGCAGCTCGTCCTCGATCACCTGCCGAACGCCGGCACCTTCCTGCATGACGATGAGCGGCTCGTGCCTGAGCTGCTCGATCGAGATCGTCTTCCCTGCGGACGCGTGGCCGGCCGGACACGCGAGGACGACCTCGTCACGAAAGAACGGCTCGAACGTCACGCCGCGGTGGCGGCGCCCCGCGCCGACGATGCCGAGCTCGAGCTCGCGGTCGGCGACCTGCTCGACGATCGTCTGGGTATCGGACACGGACAGCCGCACGCGGACGTCGGGGTGGCTTTCCTGGAAGTCACAGAGGAGAACGGGAACGACCGTGCCGCCCGGACCTGTGGAGGCGCCGAGCTCGAGCCGGCCGGTGACCGCACCCTCGTCGTCGGCTTCGAGCTCCTCCAGCAGATGCTCCTCGGCCGCGAGCAGGCGCTGCGCCGAGGCATAGAGGCGGAGCCCCGCTTCGGTCGGCTCGACGCGGCGACCGGAACGGTCGAGCAACTGCCGGCCGAGCCGTTGCTCGAGCGAGCGGATCTGGAGGCTGACCGCCGGCTGGGTGACCCCGAGCCGCTCCGCCGCCTGGGAGAAGCTCTTGCGCTCGACCACGGCGCAGAACGCGGCAAGTTGACGCGTATCCATAAGCGTTCATTATGACCCCGGACGAGGCTCTACGATCCGGGCGTGGCCAGCGCCTCGCGCCCGACCGACTCATTCATCCTGCGGTTCTCGGAGCTGACAGAGGCAAGTCCGACGAGGCCGCGTGATGCTGTGTTGCGCGCGCTCGACCTCGCGCTCTCCGCTTTCTTCCTGCTCGTCTCGCTACCCGTCACGATCCCGATCGCACTGGCGATCCTGCTGGCGAGCGGACGGCCGCTCTTCTACCGCGGCGAGCGCGTCGGGCGCGGCGGTCAGGTCTTCGAGATGCTGAAGTTCCGGACACTGCGCCCGAACGCGGAAGAGCGGTTAGGGCCGTATCTCGGCGAAGACCTCGTCCACCGCACGGCCGCAGAGACGACCGCGATCGGCGGCTGGCTCCGGGCCACGCAACTCGACGAGATCCCGCAGCTCTGGAACATCCTGCGCGGCGACATGAGCCTTGTCGGCCCGCGGCCGATCCGGCCGCGCTTCTTCGAGGAGCTCGCCGAGGAGCTGCCGGCCTACTGGCAGCGGCTCGTCGTCCGGCCCGGCCTCACCGGCTTCGCGCAGGTCCGGCGCGGCTACGAGACTTCGATGGCGGAGAAGCTGGCGCACGACCTGGAGTGGATCGCGGACCGCTCCGTGCGCCTGTACCTCCGTACCCTCGCCACGACGGCGTGGCGGGTCCTGGGTCAATTCTTGCGCGGCGTCTTCCGCGGGTCTTAGGCACTAAACGTCAAGGCGGGCGTCTTCGAGGTCCAGATCTCGCTGCAACCGCCGTTCGACGTCGCTGTTTATGATTCCCCGCCGGCGGAGGTCGACGATCGCCCCGCGTTCCGCTTCGAGTAGTTCCCGCCGCAGGCGCTGATAGCTGAGTGACTGCTCCTCGATGGCGCCGTCGTCGTCCTGGTCGAAGCGGGACGCAAAGCGGTTCCGGCGGAAGCCGTAGAGGCCGCGCAGCCGTTCGGCCGTGTCCTCTCGCACCCATTCCTCGCCGGTGAGCTCTTCGAGTCGGGCGAGCGCAGCGTCCGCGGCCTTGATTCGCGCTTTCGCGTCCTCCTTCTCGTCGAGGTGGTCCGCCTCGATCCCGAACCCACGGATCACGAGCGGAAGCGTCAAGCCCTGGACGACGAGCGTTCCCAGGATGACGCAGAACGTCAGGAAGACGATCAGGTCGCGCTGCGGAAACGGCGCTCCCGCGTGCGTGGTCAAGGGAATCGCAAGCGCAGCCGCGAGCGATACCGCGCCGCGCATCCCGGACCAGGAGACGAGGATCGACTGGCCGAACGCCGCCGCCACTTCGCCTTCGCGCCGCCGGCGCGAGAGGCGGTAGGGCAGGTATTTGAAAGCCGGCGCCCACACGAGCCGGGTGCCGACGACGACGGCGGTCACGATCAAGCCGTACAGCATCAACGAGCCGGCGGTGTGTCCCGTCAAGACGTCGAGGATGTGTGAGAGCTGGAGGCCGACCAGGGCGAACAGCAGCGCGTTGATGACGAATACGAGAATCTCGAACACGGCAACGCCTTGCAGCCGCGTCTGTACGGAGGTGAGCTCCGGCGTTCGCCAGCCGAGGAAGATCCCCGCGGTGACGACGGCGAGCACGCCGGAGGCGTCTGCCGCGTTCGCCGGAATGAACGCGAGGTAGCCCGTCATCAGGGCAATCGTCACCTCGACCGGCGGGTTGTCGAGCCGTCGCCGCACGGCGGCGATGAGGAAGCCGGCGATCAGCCCGATCCCCACCCCGCCCACGACGCTCCAGACGAGGTGCCAGGTGGCGTTCCAGAACGAAAAGGCGCCCGAGACGGCGGCGGTGACCGCGACCCGGTAGAGCACGAGCGCCATGCCGTCGTTGACGAGCGCCTCGCCCTCGACGATCGTGACGATCCGCCGTGGCACCCCAAGCCGCCGCATGATCGACGTCGCGGCGATCGGATCCGTGGGAGAGACGATCGCTCCCAGCACGAACGCCGCGCTCCAGGACATGTGGTCGACCGCTTCATGCGTGACGACGGCGACCATCGTCATCGTCGCGATGACCAGCCCGATGGCCAGCATTCCGATCGGGCGGGCGTTGGCACGCAGGTCGCGTAAGGAGGTGAAGAAGGCGGAGGAATAGAGGAGCGGCGGCAGCACCGCGACCAGGACGACGTCGGGTGGCAGCTCGAGCGACGGCATGCCCGGAACGAAGCCCAGCGCCAGCCCCCCGAGGACGAGGAAGATCGGATACGGGACGCGCAGCGCGGGAGCCGCCACGAGCAGGGCGGCGATCGCCAGCAGCAAGCCCATGAGGATCAGCTGGTCTTCGGTGCCGAAGGCCATGGCCCGAGGTTACGCCGCGCCTACACTCCTGCGCATGTGTGGGATCTGCGGACTCGCATCCGTCGCCGGCTCCGCCGACCCCGCGCGCGTCGCGCGTATGAGCGCGACGCTCGTCCACCGCGGCCCGGACAGCTTCGGCGAGTTCGACGACGGCACCGTCGCCCTGGCGGCGAGACGCCTCTCGATCATCGACCTCGAGACCGGCGATCAACCCATCGCAAACGAGGACGGGACGCTTCATGTCGTTCAGAACGGCGAGATCTACAACTACCGCGAGCTTCGCCGTGAGCTCGAGCGCGCCGGGCACCGCTTTCGCACGCACGGCGATACGGAGGTGCTGCTGCACCTCTACGAGCAGCACGGCGACCGCTTCGCGGAACTGCTGCGCGGGATGTTCGCGGTCGCGATCTGGGACGCGGCGCGGCGCCGCCTCGTCCTCGCGCGCGACCGCTTCGGGATCAAGCCCCTCTACTACCGGGAGGGCAGCGGGGAGCTCGCGTTCGCCTCGGAGCTGCGCGCGCTGCCGCGCGGCGAGATCGACCTCGACGCGCTCGAGGCCTTTCTCGCCTTCAACTCGATCCCGGCCCCGCTGACGATCTTCCGCGAAGTGCGCAAGCTACCGGCCGGGCATCTCCTCCTCTGGGAGGACGGGCGGGTGCGGATCGAACGGTTCGCTCGGCCCGCACCGGTATCGGCCGAAGAGCTCCGCAACGAGGACGAGGCCGAGCTCGTGGAGGAGCTGCGGTCGCGTCTGCGCGACTCAGTCCGGGCGCATCTCGTCAGCGACGTTCCCGTCGGCGTGCTGCTCTCGGGCGGCGTCGACTCGTCGCTCCTCGCCGCGCTGGCAGCCGGCGAGAGCTCGGAGCCGCTGCGCACCTTCTCGATCGGCTTCGAGGAGCGCTCGTTCGACGAGCTCGCGGATGCGCGGCTCGTCGCCGCACGCTACGGAACCCAGCACCGCGAGCTCGTCCTCCGCCCGGATGCAGCTCTGCTGCTGCCGGCCCTCGCGGAGGCCTTCGACGAGCCGTTCGCAGACTCCTCGGCGCTCCCGACGTACCTCGTCTCGCAGCTCGCCGCGGGTGACGTCAAGGTCGCGCTCTCCGGCGAGGGCGGCGATGAGCTGTTCGGCGGCTACTACACGTACGCGGCCGACCTGCTCGCCGCGCGCATCGGAGGACTGGCGCGGCTCGCCAGGCCGCTCGTCGAACGGCTTCCGACGTCGGCGGGGAGGGCGAGCTTCGACTATCGGGCGAAGCGCTTCGTGCGCGCGGCGCATCTGCCGCCCCTCGAGCGCCATCACGGTTGGAAGGAGATCTTCTCCGCCGACGCACGCGCGGAGCTGACCGGCGCGGCCTCCGCGTTCGATCCCGTCGACCTACTGCGCGCGCGCTACGCGGAGACGGCCGGGGCCGACGAGCTCGCCCGTCTCCAGGACGTCGACCTCGGCGTCTACCTCGTCGACGACCTCCTCGTGAAGACGGACCGGGCGTCGATGGCGCACTCGCTCGAGGCGCGCGTTCCCTATCTCGACACCGTCGTGACGAACCTCGCGCTTGCGCTCCCGACGCGCCACAAGGTGCGCGGACTTTCGAAGAAGGTGTTGCTCCGGAAGGCGGCCGAACCACTGCTACCGCGCGAGATCGTGCACGGGAAGAAACGCGGCTTCTCGATTCCGGCGGCAGCGTGGCTACGCGGCGAGCTCGAGCCGTTTGCGCGCGAGACCCTGTCCGCGGACGCGCTGCGGCGCCAGGGATTCTTCCGGCCCGACGTCGTCGAGCGGCTGCTGGACGACCACGTCGCCGGACGGGAGGACCGCAGCCGCCAGCTCTGGGGGCTGCTTGCGTTCACGCTCTGGCACGAGCGCCACATGGAGCGAGCGCCGAGCGAGGCCCCTCGGCCCGAAGTGCTCGTCGAGCGCTGACCCTAGACTGGACGCGATGTCCCGTCCGCTCGTCGTCCACGTCGTCGGTGCACGTCCGAACTACATGAAGGTAGCCCCGGTGTACGCGGAGCTGGAGCGCCGTGGCCGCGTCGACCAGCGGCTCGTGCACACGGGTCAGCACTACGACGCTCTGCTGAAGGACGTCTTCTTCGCCGAGCTCCCTCTTCCGCGGCCGCACGTCGAGCTCGAGATCGGCTCCGGCTCGCACGGGGAGCAGACCGGACGCGCGCTGATCGAGCTCGAGCAAGTCTTCCTCGAGCTGCGCCCCGACCTCGTCGTCGTCGCGGGTGACGTGAACTCGACGCTCGCCGGCGCGCTGGCGGCGGTCAAAGTCGGGGTTCACGTGTGTCACATCGAGGCGGGCCTGCGCAGCTTCGAGTGGGATCTGCCCGAGGAGCACAACCGGCGCGTCACCGATCACCTCTCGTCGCTCCTGCTCACGCACTCCGAGAGCGCGAATCAGAACCTCGTACGCGAGGGCATTCCCGAAGAGCAGATCGAGTTCGTCGGCAACACGATGATCGACACGCTTCTCGCGAACGTCGATGCGGCGCGCGCGCTGGAGACCTGGCGCGAATTCGGATTGGAACCGCGCGGGTACATCCTCGTCACCCTCCATCGACAACGTCTCTTCGACGTCCCGGATCTGTTAGGACGCGCAATCGAAGCCCTCGAAGTCGTCGCCGATTCCCTGCCGGTGATCTTTCCCGTCCACCCTCGTACCCAGCGGGCGCTCGAAGCAGAGGGTCTCACCGGGGGCACGCGAGTGATCCTGACGCCGCCCCTTCCCTACCGAGCCTTTCTGTCGCTCGAGGCTGACGCGGCCGCCGTCATCACCGACTCCGGCGGAGTGCCCGAAGAGACGACCGTGCTCGGAGTGCCTTGCTACACGCTCCGAAGAACGACGGAGCGCCCCGTCACCGTCGAGCTTGGCACGAACACCATTCTCGGCCAGGATCCCGAGGCACTCCGGGATGTGCCGGCGCTTCTGACCGAGCCGCGCCCGGCGCAGATCCCGCCGCTCTGGGACGGTCGAGCCGGAGAACGCGCCGCAGACGCGGTCGAGCGACTGTTCTCGCTCGTGGAGGTTCCCGCCTGAGGGTGTGGGTCGACATGACCGCGTCGGCGCACGTGCTCGTGTTCCGGCCGCTCATCCGGTTGCTGCGCGAGCAGGGCGACGAGGTCGAGATCACGGCGCGCGACTACGCGCAAACGCTGCAACTGCTGGAGCTGCATGGGCTCGAGGCGACGATCGTCGGC
>WNFV01010960.1_pt1 | contig 15648 bp, 17 predicted proteins | sample 5400101 | NCBI WGS metagenome assembly WNFV01 (sample SAMN13153361, study PRJNA577476) | soil metagenome | isolation source: 115 cm soil or saprolite under grassland replicate 1 | place: USA:California | collected 2016-06-15 | reverse complement strand
GCTCCAGCGCGAGCGCCTCGGCTTCGGTGGACCCGATCACCGGGACGATGCCGGGCAGGATCAAGATCTGGTCAGGATCCCGGCCCAGCGCCGCCGTGCGTCGTTTCAGGTCGGCATAGAACTCCTGCGCGTCGGCCAGCGTCTGCTGCGCGGTGAACACCGCCTCCGCGTAGCGCGCCGCCAGCCCTTTGCCGTCCTCGGACGACCCGGCTTGCACGATCAGCGGGTGCGCCTGCGGCGACCGCGGCAGGTTGAGCGGCCCGCGGACCTGGAAGTAGCGCCCGACGTGGTCGATCGGGCGCACCTTCGCGTTGTCACCCCAGACACCGGACTCCTTGTCGGCGACGGTGGCGTCGTCGTCCCACGAGTCCCACAGCTTCTGCGCGACCTCGAGGAACTCGGCCGCCCGGGCATAGCGGTCCGCGTGCGCCGGCTGGTCGTCCAGGCCGAAGTTCTTCGCGGCCTCGGGACCGGCTGTGGTGACCACGTTCCAGCCCGCGCGGCCGCCACTCACGTGGTCGACCGACGCGAACCGGCGGGCGAGGTTGAAGGGATCGTTGTACGTCGTCGACGCGGTCGCGATCAGGCCGATCCGGCTGGTCGCCGCGGCGATCGCGGTGAGCAGCACCGTCGGCTCCAGCGAACCCGACGGCCGCCGCTCGATCCCGCCCCAGAGCACCGGCCCGTCGGCGAAGAAGATCGAGTCGAACGTGCCACGCTCCGCGATCCGGGCCAGGTTCAGATAGTGCTCGACCTGGGTGTTCGCGTACGGGTTGCTCTCGGGCAGCCGCCACGACGCCTCGTGGTGGCCGGTGCTCATCAGGAACGCGTTCAGGTGCAGTTGCCGGGTCATACCGTGACTCCTAGTGCGGTCAGAAGGTGGTCCCGGATCTCGCCGAATCCGGGGTCGTCGGGGCGGCGCGGCTGGTCGAGGGACACCGTGGACTGGGTGACGATCCGGCCCTCGTCGAGCACGATCACCCGGTCCGCGAGCACGATCGCCTCGTCGACGTCGTGGGTGACCAGCAGCACCGCGGGCTGGTGCGCCGCGCACAGCTCGCGCAGCAGCGCGTGCATCTTAATCCGGGTCAGGGCGTCCAGCGCGCCGAACGGCTCGTCCGCGAGCAGCAGCTCGGGTTCGCGGGCCAGCGAGCGGGCCAGCGCGACCCGTTGTTGCTCACCGCCGGACAGCTCGTTCGGCCAGGCGTCCTCGCGGCCGGCCAGCCCGACCTCGGCGAGCGCGCTCAGGCCCTTCGCACGCGCGCCGTCGAGCCCGAGCACGACGTTGTCGAGGACCTTTGCCCAGGGCAACAACCGCGAGTCCTGGAACACCACGGACACGTTCGACGGAACGTCGATGAGACCAGTGCCGGCGACGTCGTAGTCCAGCCCGGCCAGCGCGCGCAGCAGCGTGCTCTTGCCGGAGCCGCTGCGGCCGAGCAGGGCGACGAACTCGCCCGGCGCGATCCGCAGGTCGATCCCGTCCAGCACCGTCCGGTCGCCGTACCGTCTGGTGAGTCCCTCGACCTCGACGGCCGCCGTCAGCTCGCCAGTGTGCGTCGCCATGACAGCGCCCTCCTCTCGATCAGGCGGACGGCGCCGTCGGAGAGCAGGCCGAGCGCGCCGTACAGGACCAGGCCGACGATGATCACGTCGGTCTGCCCGTAGGTGCGGGCCAGTTCCATCATGTAGCCGATTCCGCTGGTGGAGTTGACCTGCTCGACCACCACGAGCGACAGCCACGCGGCGGTCACGGCGTACCGCAGGCCGAGCAGGAAGCCGGGCAGCGCGCCCGGCAGCACGACCCGCCGGACGAACTCCGCTCGCCGCAGCCCGACCGTCTCGGCCAGCTCTACGTAGCGGCTGTCGATGCCGCGCAACCCGTTGTGGGTGTTGAGGTAGACCGGCACGAACACACCGAGCGCGATCGTGATCACCTTCATCGGCTCACCGATGCCGAACCACACGATCAGCAGCGGCAGCAGCGCCAGCGACGGGATCGCGCGCTTGATCTGGATCGGCCCGTCCAGGAGAGCCTCACCGAGCCGGCTGAGCCCGGACACCAGCGCGAGTACGACGCCGGCCGCGACGCCGAACAGCAGGCCGAGCAGCGCGCGCTGGGTTGACGTGCCGAGGTTCGACTGGAGCCGGCCGTCCGCGAAGAGGTCGGCGGCCGTGGTCACCACGGTCCACGGCGCGGACAGGATCCGCGCGTCGATCCAGCCGATCGCGGAACCGAGGCCCCAGGCAACGATCAGCACGAGCGGTCCGACGGCGGCGCCGTACCGGATCGGGCGCCCGAGTCCGAGCCGTCGTGGCGTGTGCGCGCCCGCTCGGGACTCCGATCCCTCCGGTACGGCGCCGGCCGGGGCCTCTGTCGTCGTACCGGGCCGGACCCCGGAACGCACAGAGGCGGGATGGCGGCGCAGCGGAACATCCACCTGGCTGCTCACGGCGCTGCTCATTTGGTCACCCCTGCCGCGTAGGCCTGCGCGACAACGGAAATGAAGCGCGGGTCGTACAGGTCCTGCGCCTTGAGCAGCGGGTTGCCGGTCTCCTTGGCGAGCAGGTCGATGGTGGCCTGGTGCCGCGCGTAGACGTCGGTGAAGTCGGCCGGCACGTCGGGCTCGCCGGCGCGGTCAACGAGCCACTGGCCGTCGGCCGCGTCCAGGCCCTGGTCCTTGACGTAGTAGCCCTCGATCCACTCCTTCGGGTGGTCGTAGGTCCAGCGGGCCGCGGCCGCCCATGCCCGCACCAGCTCGCGGATCGCGGCGGCCTTGGCCGGGTCCTCCAGCGACGACTGCAGCGCGTACAGGTGCGCTGGATCGTCCCGCAGCCCGTGCTGGATCGTGGTCGCGCCGTCCTGGCCGTACTTCGTCAGGTAGCGCTTGATCTGCACGCCGCCGATCGGAGCGACGTCGACCTGCTTGCCCGCCAGCGCGGTGGGGTACGTGTCGCCGGTCGCGGGCAGCTCGATCAGCTTCACGTCGTGCTTGGTGAGACCGGCCTTCTGCAGCGCCTTCAGGATCAGCGCACCCTGCGCCTGGCCCGGGCTGTAGGCGATCTTCTTGCCCTTCAGGTCGGCGAGCGTCCTCACCTGGACGCCGGGCGCGATGCCGAGCTCGTACGTCGGATGGTTCGCCGCGTCCTTCTTGAACCGGGAGGCGACGATCTTCACCTTCAGGCCGGTCCAGGTGGCGTGGATCGGCGGGATCTCCGCGACCGACCCGACGTCGAGCGCGTGCGCCCGGAACGCCTCGGTGGTCGCCGGACCGCCGGCGATGTTGACCCACTGGAGGTACGGATAGTTCCCGATCTGGCCGGACAGCTCGAGCGCCTTCTGGGTCACCGGGTCGCCCACGATGATCTTCGTGCCGGGCGGTACGGCGGTCGGCAGCGGCGCGTCCGGCGCGAGCTTGTGGCCGGAGGCCTCGGCGTCACCACCGACGCCGGTGAGCGCGGTCACCACAGCCACCACGGCGACGGTGGCGACCGCGGCCGCGGCGAGCGCGGATCGCCTGGTCTTGAAGGGGTTTCGAACAGACATGGTCAGGGCTCTCTTTCAGGGAAGCTGGTCGGTGGTCGCGTAGCTGCCGTCGTGGTAGACCAGCGGCTGGTGGTGCGGGCGGCGTTCGCCGAACGTGGCCAGGCGGGCGACCACGATGTGGTGGTCTCCGACCCCGAACCGGTGCTCGACCTGTGCGCGCAGGTAGCTGGGCGCGTCGTCGAGCACCGGCTCTCCGGTGCTGAGCCGGGACCACCGCAGCGGCTCGGCGAACCGGTCGATGCCGCTGGTGGCGAAGCGCGCGGCCAGCTCGTGCTGACCGGCGTCCAGGAAGTTGACGACCAGGCTGGACGCGGCGTTGATCGCCGGCCAGCTGGACGCCGTCGTGGACAGGGCGAACGAGACCAGCGGTGGCAGCAGCGACACGGACACCAGTGAGGTCGCGGTGAAACCGGCCGGGCCGGTGCCGCCGTCGGCGGTGATCACCACGACACCGGCGGCGTGCCGGCGGAACACCTGGCGGTAGGTGTCCGCGTCGACGGTCGACTCGAGTACGGGCGCGGGCAGGATTGCGGGTACGGACATGTGTCCTCCATGCGGCGGGCCGGCCGGGGAACCCCGGGCGGCCTGGAATCAGCGGATGCTGTGCAGGGAATGTCGAACGAGACGCCGGCCCATCAGATGGCCGGCGGAGAGGATCAGCGACAGATCGCGCTGGCGACGCGCATCTGGTCGATGTCGCGCCTTCTCGTGAAGAGGCCCTGGAATCGCGGGCCCGCGGTCGTTGACATGTCCAAGAGTTTGGCACTAAGTACACCGGATTACTAGACAATCCCAGATGCCAAGACATGCGTTCGGACTCACACCGACGGCGGGTGCTGCGTTCTACTGACGTGGTGTCGACGAAGAGAACCGTGCAACTGCCGCCGTTCCAGGCGCTGGTCGATGCGCACTGGCGGGAGGTGTCGCGGCTCGCCCATGCGCTGGCCGGGCCGACCGACGGTGACGACGTCGCGCAGCGGGCCTGGGAGAAGGCGTTCGCGGCCTACCCGGGGCTGACCTCGGCGAAGAACCTGCGCGGCTGGCTGCTCACGATCACGGCGCGCTGTGCCACCGACGTACACCGGGCTCGCAGGCCACAGGTGCCGCTCACCGACGACCTGCCGGTGGCGGTGGACGGGCCGGAGCTGCCGGACGAGGAGTTGTGGCGGGCGGTCGCGAGACTGCCCGAGCGGCAGCGCACCGCGGTGGCGCTGAAGTATGTCGCCGACCTGGACCACACCGCGATCGCGGCGGAGCTCGGGACGACACCCGCCGCTTCCCGCCGGCTCGTCAGTGACGCGCTGGCCGTTCTACGCAAGGAGTTCGGAGACCATGACTGATCTGGAGAGCCTGCTCACCCGGGGCCCGGCGGCGGGACGTCCGCCGGTGCTGCCGGACGGTGACGTCGGCTACGCGGTGCACGAGACGCCGATCGGTTCGTTGCTGCTGGCAACGGCCGCGGGCCGGGTGGTGGCGTCGTCGTTCGACGACGAGCAGACGGTGACGTCCCGGCTGGCCCGGGCGATCTCGCCGCGGGTGCTGCGGCAGCCGAAGGCGGTCGACGAGGTCCGCCGCCAGCTCGACGAGTACCTGGCCGGCCGCCGCCGGCGGTTCGACCTCGAGGTCGACCTCGCGCTGGCCACGGCGTTCCAGCGCGACGTGCTCACCGGCCTGCGCGCCGTCGGCTTCGGGACCACCACCACGTACGGCGCGCTGGCGAGCGAGATCCACCGGCCGAAGGCGGCCCGGGCGATCGGGCACGCGCTCGGGGCCAACCCGCTGTGCGTCGTACTGCCCTGCCACCGTGTGGTCGGCGCCACCGGCGCCCTCACCGGCTACGCGGGTGGCATCGAGGCCAAGCGCTACCTGCTCGACCTGGAGCACGCAGCCTGAGCTTTTCCGGCTCGGTCGAAGGCTCGACGGCGCCCGACCCGCTGTGGGAGGTGCTGCTCAGCCTGCACATGCTGCAGACCGACGACGCGCCGGAGATCTACGGGCAGTGGCGCCGCACGATGCGCGCCAAGCTGGCCGAGACCGACCGGCGGCTGCTGGAGCCGACACCGCCCGAGGGGTACTGAACATCGTGTTGCGGGACTCCACGCTGCGGCCCGTACTGGTCTACCCGATCGAGCAGAAGCCGGTGTCCGACGACGCCGCAGGGGACGTGACCGGTCTGCAGCTGCTAGGAAACGCCTGACATACAGCCGACATCCGATCGAGACACGGCTGCCCGGAATACGCAAGAACTGCTGATTACCGTCGAATGCGGACGGGGCGCGGGAACGTCAGAGTTATGGCGATAACCCGCGCAGACGGGGATTCGTCTCAGGGGGACACAGTAGTGGTATTGCGTATCCATTTCGGCTGCGACAGCCTGGCGCGAACGACGTTCGCCCAGCAACCGGACCCGATGTGGGAGGTCCTGCTCAGCCTGCACCAGCTGCAGACCGACGACGACCCGGAGGTCTTCGGGCGTTGGCGGCGCCGGGCGCGCAGCCGGCTCGGCAGTGCGGAGCGGGCGCTGCTGCAGCTGGCGCCGCCGGTCGGGTACTCGCCCGACTTCCTGACCCCGATCGAGGCCGCGGACGGATTGCGCGCGGGACTGGACGCGCTCGCCGCGACCCCGGCCGAGAGGCTGCGCAACGACCTGGACCGGCTCGCCGCCTCGGTCCGGCTGCCCGCCTGGGCCGGACGCCTGGCCCGCGGTGACGAATCGGTGCTGGGCCGGCTGGCCGAGACTGTGCGCAGCTACCACCGCACGCTGATCGCGCCGTACTGGGCGGGCATCGCGGGCAGCGTCCAGGGTGACCTCGCCAAGCGGTCCCGCACCGCGCTCGCGGGCGGATTCGGCAAGCTCTCGCACGACCTGCACCACACACTGACCTGGCGGCCGCCGGTGCTCGAGCTCGACATCGGCGACCTCGACCGTGACCTGCACCTCGGCGACCGCGGGCTGCACATCATCCCGTCGTACTTCTGCTGGCGGACCCCGATCATGCTGCGCGATCCCGCGCTCGCGCCGGTGCTCGTCTACCCCGTACGCCGTGAGCCGGGCGGGCTGGAGCCGCAACCGGGCGCGGCCGCCGACCACGGCCGCGCGGTCGCGGCGGTGCTGGGCCGGACCCGGGCCGCCGTGCTGACCGCGGTGTCGGTGAGCAGCTGTTCGACGACCGAGCTGGCCCGCCGGGTCGGGATCTCGCCGGCCTCGGCCAGCGAGCACGCCCGGGTGCTGTGCCAGGCGGGGCTGATCAGCACCCGGCGGATGGGCAGCGCCGTCCGGCACACAATCGGGCACCGGGGCGCCGTCCTGCTGGAGGGCTGACCGGCGCCCCCCGGTGTCGCGGGAGCGCCGGTCGCCGGTCACCAGGCGCAGTTCGGCGGCGCGGTCTGGAAGAACTCCGCGTCGTTGTCGAAGCCCTCGAGGTTCAGCAGCCGCGCGCCCGGCGCGACGCAGATCGAGTTCCCGGACGGGTTGTCGTTGCCGTAGACCTGGATCCAGTACCCGGTGTTGTTGTGGATGCTGGAGATCTCGTTGTCACCGTTCCAGCCGTCGATGTCGTACTGCCACGGGAACCCGCCCGGCACGACCTGGACGTACTTGTCCGACTGGAACCCGGCGTCCTCCCACATGCACACGCTGTTCGCGGCGCAGTCGTCGTTCGCCTGCGCCGGCGCCGCCAGCACACCGGTCGCGGTCAGGGCCGCGCCGAGTGCCGCGAAACCGGCCAGCGCACGCTTGGTTGCCTTCATCTCTTTCTCCCTCCGAGAGGTTTCTTCTGGTGCTTCCAGACTCTCGGCGGAGAATGCCGGGCGTTACTTCCTTTCGGCCGCCACCGAAAGGCGGCGTCGCCTTTCGGGCTGAGCTGAAAGGGGATCTACCTTTGCGCCGCTTTCTGCGACGTCATCCCGAGGAGCACGGCGGCGACGGCGCCGACGATGATCGAGGTGTACGTCGCTCCCAGCCAGGCGGGCGGAGTGAAGTGCAGCCAGCCCTGGACGTCGACCCAGATGTCCGACCAGCCCTTCACCGTCCCCGGCCAGACCAGCTGGTACGCGACGAACCCGCACAGCCACGCGACCGCCGGCTGCCAGCGGAACCGGGCCGTCGACGACACGTCCCAGCGCATCCTGCTCACCACGAAGAAGTCGGCTATGGCGACCGCGAACAGCGGCACGAACACCGACCCGATGAGATACAGGAACTGCGTGTAGTTGCCCAGGTCAACGAACAGCGCGAGCACCGTCGCGAGCACCCCGATCGCGACCGAGATCCAGCGCCGGTCGACGTGCCCGATCACGTTGTGCGCGGACATCGTGGTCGAGTAAATGTTCGCGTACGCCTCGTCGACCTCGTCCACCAGCAACACGAACAGCGCGATCGCGCCGGCCGGCAGCGTGACCAGCGCGGTGATCACGTCCGCGTCGTTCGTCTGCAGGGTGGCCACGGCGAAGACGCCGAGCGCGAAGTAGACCGCCGCGGCAACGCCGTACCCGAGGGAGGCCCCGGCGAATGCCGCCTGGTTCGTCCGGCTGTGCCGCGTGTAGTCCGCGGCGAGTGGCGCGAACGAGACGACGCCGGCCGCGGCGAGGTCGACGCCCGGCCAGAAGCCGAGCACGCCGTCCTGCGGCAGCGGGTGCGTCGAGTGCCGGAGCACCTCGACGAACAGGTACGCCGAGGCCAGCAGCACCAGCCAGACCATCACCTTGCGGAGCAGCCGCACGCTGCCGAGCGGCCGGACCGCCATCGTGGTCGCGATCGCGCCGGCCAGCAGCACGAACAGCCAGCGCCAGCGCTCGCTGGTCACCGCGACCGCGGCCTGCGAGATGACGATGATCTCCATCGTGGCCCAGCCGATGTTCTGCGCGATGTTGAGCACCGTCGGCGCGAGCGAGCCCTGGCGGCCGAACAGCCCGCGCATGCAGGCCATCGCCGGCGCGCCGGTCTCCGACCCGAAGACGGCCGCGCCGCCGAGCACCAGGCCGCCGATCACGCAGCCGACCACGACCGCGACCAGACCGCTCGCGAGCGAGCCGGTGTACGCCGCGATCAGGGCGCCGGTGACGGGCCCGAACAGCGAGATGCCGAGGTTCCCCCAGAGCGTGAACTGGTCGAAGAACCCCAGCGTGCGTGGGGTTTTGGTGGTCAGGACGAGCGGCGCCTCGACATGCTTCGCGAGGGCAGAGGTTGACGTGGACATGGAGCGCTCCCTACGCCGGCATTACCCGGTCAGGTTCAGGCGGTCGGCGACCCGGCCACGGTCTCAGCGCCGCGACTCGTCGCCCTCTCAGCCCGCCTCCGGCGAGCTCCCGCATTTTCGATGTCGTACGACGCCAACGGTACTGCGGATCCGTCAGGTGCCGCGCCCGTTCTTGTTGTCGGACAGCGTCCTGGTCCTGGTGGCGGTAGCGCCGGAACTCGTGCGGGCGCCGAAGTCGGCCTCGCCGAGTGGCCGGGACTTGCTCATCGGCGCGACACCGGCTCTGGCGAGCGCGACCGTGCGCTGGTTCTCCAACGCCGCGTTCCGGGTCGCGGTGTTCTTCTGCCCCACGTAGTCGTTCTTGCCGAACACGTCGTTCTCGGCGAGCGACTCGCTCGGGTCGCGTTCCAGGGTCGCGATCGAGTGCTCGTAGGTATCCGGCGTCTCGTGCCGCAGCCCGACGTGGATCAGCTCGCGAACCGGCCCCTGCCCCGGCTCCTGCTCGGCGAGCTGCCGCCAGACGAGCCGGCAGTCCAACTTGGCCTGCGGATCGGACCTGAACTCACTCGCCGTACAGTCCCGCAGATCGCCCTGACCGACCTCACTCTTGTCCGTCAGCGGATGGTGCCCGTTCTCCGTACCGTCGCCCAGGCGCTCGATCACACCCTGGGCTACATCCAGAATCCGGGCTGCTCGCTTGTCGCCTTTGTCAGCAGCCTCAGCCAGCGACCGTAGCCGCTGTACGAACTCCGGGGCGACGTAGAGCTCGTACGGACCGCTCACGAGCCCTCGTCATCGGTGCGCTGCGCCTTCCGTTCCTGCCGCTCTTCCCAGAGGCGTGCGCTGGTCGGTCCGAGCGATCGGAAGAACTCGTCGGAAGGGCGGGGACTGGTGCCAGAGCATGTGCGAGCGGACCAGGTCGCTGTACTGCTCGTGCGGCACGAGCACCGCCTCCGGCCGGCCCGCCCGCCCTGCGGCCACCGGGGTGAGCGAGCCGGCCCGGATCCGCGCCGTGAGCTCAGGAACCACGGCGACCCAGTCCTGCGGCGACAGCACCGGGAGCTCGCCGAGCACCGGGCCGGGCCGGTCCTCGTGCAGCGCGAGCTCCGCCGCTTCGTCGTACGCGCGTTTCAGCTCGGCGTTGTCCGGGTCGGCCTGCAGCGCTCGGTCCGCGTCCAGCCAGCGGCGCGCCCGCGCGAAGGCGTCGTACGACGGCGCGTAGACGAGCCAGGCCTGTGCCTGCGGCCCGTCGCCGAACGCGAACGGCTCGGTGTCGCCGGCCTCGAACATGCTGAGCGCATTGTCGATCTGCGCCAGCACCTCGAACCGATCGGTCGTGTAGTCCTCCGGGTCGTCGACACTCACCGTTCGAGCCTATCCGCTCACCGGCCGTCGCGACGCGGCCAGATCGACCCGCGCGACGGGCGCGAGCGTCGTACCGGTCACTCCCAGGGTGGGCGCGCTGGGGCGGACTGCACGACCGTCGCGGGGTCGGTGCGGAAGAGCCGGTAGCCGATGAAGAGGCCGGCGGCGAGCAGCAGCAGGCCGAGCCCGCCGTAGCTGTACGCCGCGGGGAGCCGGCCGGTCAGCTCGTCGTTGCTGCCGAACCCGGTGCTCGCGATGATGCCGAACCAGATCAGTCCGAAGAGCCCTGCCGACCCGATCAGGCCGAGGCCGACGATCTCCGCGGTGGCCGGCTGGCGGCCGGCGCGGCGCCGTCCCAGCAGGTCGCGGAGCCACAGGAACAGCACCACACCGGTCAGGGCCGCGACGGACAGCTGGAAGATCGTGTCGATGACGTCGGTGCGCAGCGGGTGGTTGAGGTCGGAGCCGGGCGCCTGGGCGATCTCACGCAGGGCCCTGCGCTGCACCGTCATCATCAACAACCCGTAGAACGCGGCGACGATGCCGCCGACCAGCGCGATCCGGGCGGCCGTCGGGTTCGGCTCCGGCTTGGTCGCCTGCAGGGGCTGCGCGGGCGTCTGGCCGTACTGGTCGCCGTACTGGTCGCCGTACTGTCCCTGCCCGTACGGCGATCCGTAGCCGAACTGAGGGCCCTGCGGGTACGACGATCCGTACGGCTGCTGGCCGAACTGCGGCTGACCTTGGCCGCCGTACTGGTAGGGCTGCCCGTACGGCTGGCCGCCGTAGTACTGACCGCCGTACTGCTGGCTCCCGTAGTGCTGGCCGCCGTACTGCTGCTGACCGCCGTGCTGCTGGGCCCCGTGCTGGCCGCCGTACTGCTGGGCCCCGTACTGCTGGTCGCCGTAGGGCGGGCCGCCGTACGCCCCCGGCTGGGGCTGGGCGTAGCGCGGCGGTTCGGCCGAGGCCGGTACGCCGGGCCCGTAGTGCGGCAGATCGTCCATGCCTGCCGGCGGCTGACTCGATCCACCGCGCGCCGGGCTGGACTCGGCTGGGGGTGCGGTCCGGGCCGCCTGTGGCGCGTCGTACGAAGGCTGATCGGCAGCCGTTTCCTGCGGGGCCGAGCCGTTCTGACCCACACCCGGTTCCTGCGGGGCCGAGCCGTTCTCCTGCTCCGCGATGGGCGGGGCGTCGGCGTACGGCTGCGCAGGCGGGACCGCGGGGGACTGCCGGGGCTCCTCCGGCGTGTCGTCCCCGCGACCGTAGGTCGGGAGGTCCTGCGACATGGCGCTCCTGGCGGTCGGCTCAGCGGGCTTCGGGTGCGTCTCCGAGACTACGACGTCCGGCGGGCCTCGGACCGGACGGAGACCGAACTGTCGCCGTCGCCTAGCACGATGCCCGGCGACCGACCCGAGGAGCAGCGGATGGCGTCCATCAGGCGCGAGAGAGCGCCTAGGGACCGGCGACGACGATCTGGTTGCGGCCGGACTGCTTCGCCGCGAGCAGCGCGCTGTCCGCGGCGAGCATCAGCCGGTCCATGGTGTCCCCGGCGTCCGGGTAGACGGCGATGCCCATCGACGCCGGCACTCCAGCCACGGCAGCCGCCACGCCGTCGTTGCCGGGGATGGTCAGCATGGTGTGCTCGAGCCGGACCCGGATCCGCTCCGCGATGTCCCGCAGCGAGTCGCAGTCCGCGCCCGGAACCAGCACGGCGAGCTCGTCGCCGCCGAGCCGGGCGACCAGGTCACCCGCGCGCACCTCGGCGCGGATCGCTCCCGCGACCGCCTTCAGCGCCTGGTCCCCGACCGGGTGGCCGTAGGTGTCGTTGATGTTCTTGAAGTGGTCGATGTCCAGGGTGATCAGGCCGACCGTGGTGTGCAGCGTCTCGGCGCGGGCCAGCTCGGCCGGCACCGCGTGCGCCCACGCGGCGGGCGTGGCGACACCGGTGAGGGCGTCGGTCGCGGCCGCGCGGCGGAACTGCGGCAGCAGCAGGTCGCGGTGCACCGCGAGCACGGTCACCATCAGGATCGGCACCGTCCAGGGGTACGAGCTCTGCAGCGCGGCGATCGCGACACCGAGCCCGAGACCGGCCGCGACGACGAGCTGGTCGGCGAGATCGCCGAGGGCCCGCCGGGCCGTCATCTCGGGCGCAGACAGCAGGATCGCGCCCACGACCAGCGCGTAGTTCACCAGCCACCAGACCGCCGCCGCGCCGACCACGACGAGCAGCGAGACCGGACCGATCGGAACGCGCGGCGCCTCGTGCAGCCCGCCCCCCTCCAGCGCGGCCGCCGCCGCCACGCTCGCCAGCACGAACGTGCCGGCGGAGAACAGCTTGCGGTGCGCCACCGACGGGCCGTACACCCGCATCCAGCAGTACACGTACGACAGCGCGGTGAGCGCCGCGACCAGGGGCAGCGGCAGGAGCAGCAGCCCGGCGAAGACCCACAGGCTCTTCAGGTTCGTGTACGGGCTGGTGTTCGCCGCCATCTCCCGCCGGCGCTCGATCCCGCGAGCCGCCTCCAGGTGCAGCAGCGCGCAGCCGACCAGCACCGCGAACCGGACCCAGTCGGTCGCGGTGACCGCGCCGGACTCGATCGTCCGCCAGCTACTCACCGCTATGACCAGTAACGCAGCGAAGTCGATGGCCAGCACATAGACCAGCGCGGGGCGGGGCAGCGTCCAGAGCTGCCATTCCCGGAGTGGAACCCAACGAGCGCGACCGCGCACACTCATCCAGTAACCCCTAACCCGTGGCGGACGGATCGAAGCAGCATCGTAACCCGCTGCTCACATGGCGTGCATCCCATCGCACGTCACTTGTTCCGTAAGCCCCAGGTTCCACATCACGAGGGAGCACCGACATGCACAAGACGGACAACGGCAACGAGTGGTTCACGACCCCGGGCAACGAGTGGTTCGTTCCGGGCAACGAGTGGTTCCTGCCCGGCAACGAGTGGTGACCAGCCGGCACTCAGCGATGCTGGCGCGGGCCGGTGTCCGCAGCCGCTTGTAGCTGCGCGCGTCGCCACGCCGTACCCGCCAGCATCGCCGCCAGCACGCCCACCGCGGCGAGTATCGCCACCGCCGCGGAAGGCCTCGTCGCGTCCCCGAGCACCCCGACCGCGAGCAGGCCGGCGCCCTGACTCGCCTTCAGGGCGGTGCTCGCGACCCCGAAGGCCTGACCGCGGCGATGGTCCGGCACCGCCTGCACGAACGCCGCACTGGCCGGCAGGTGGTACGACGACGCGACCCCGGACAGCGCCCACAAGATAGCGGCCAGGACCACGCCCGGGGACCACCAGCAGGCCAGCAGCGGAACGCACGCGCCGACCGCCAGCACCGGCAGCGCGCGCAACCGCCGCTCCGGCGAGACCCTGGTCAGCAACCACATCCCCGCCACCGCCCCGGCCGGACTGGCCGCGAGCAGCAGCCCGGCGGAGCGGGTGCCGCCACCGACCTCGGCCGCATAGGGGATCGCCGCACCCTCGACCGTCACGTAGAACCCCGCGACACACGCCAGCCCGACCAGCGATCGCAACCGCGGCGTCGCCGCGACCAGCCGGCAGCCCGCCACCAGATCAGGCCACCAACCCGTTTCGGCCTCCTCCCGCACCGGCGCCGGCCGCGCCCGCAGTCCGATCCCGAGCAGCACCGCCGAGACCGCGAACGTGGCCGCGTCGACCAGCAACGCCGTGCTCGGCCCCACGCCGGCGACCAGCACACCGCCGCCGGCGAACCCGAGCACCTGACTCAGCTGGACCACCATGTCGTTGGCCGCCTTGCCCAGCACGTACTCGTCACCCGGCAGCACGGCCGCCAGCGTCGCCGCCCGCGCCGCGTTCGCCGGCGCCCCAAGGGCCTGTACGACGACCAGCAGGGCGATCACAGCGGGCAAGGGCAGCCCGGGGAGGGCCATCAGCGCGACGAGTACGGCGCGCCCGAGGTCGGCGGTCACCAGCACCCGGCGACGCGGGAACCGGTCCGCCAGCCCGCCGAGCAGCGGCCCGAAGACGAGGTCCGGGATGTACGTGAGCGCATAGGTAACCGCCGTCCAGCCCGCCGACCTGGTCCGGTCGTACACGAGCACCGACAGCGCAACCCGCGCGAACTGGTCCCCGGCGATCGAGATGACCACCGCGACGAACAGTGCGCGGAACTCTGCGCGCGCGGCAAGATCGCGCCAGCGGGCGGCACTGGTCATGGCGCGCAACGCTACCCCTACCGCGCCCGCCCTCAGCCCGCTCCGCGCGGCGAACGCCCTGAGCCCTACGCCGTGCGGGTGCGGAGGAACTTGCCGAAGTGGGGGACGGTGAAGGCGACGGTGCCGCGTTCGGCGGAGTAGACGAGGCCCTTCTTGATCAGGCCGTCGCGAGCCGGCGACAGGCTCTGCGGCTTGCGCTTCAGCTCGGACGCGACGTCGGCCGTCGGGACCGAGCCGTCGTCGGTCTGTACGCCGAGCTCCGCCATCGCGCGCATGTAGTCGCGTTCCGCCGGCGTGGCCCGCTCGTAGCGCGACCCGAAGAACCCGACCGTCAGCTCCGCCGAGGCCTCCGGCGCTGCGACCGCGACGTCCTTCACCGTGATCGGGCTCGCCGGGGCGTGGTCCCAGGTGGCGTGCGCGAACGCCTGCACGAAGTACGGGTACCCGTCGGTCTGGGCGTACAACTCGTCCAGCGCCTCGTCGTCGTACTCGACGTCCTCGCTGGCGGCGGGCACGATCAGCGCCCGGTCGCACGCGTCCCGCGCCAGCCGGTCGACGCGGATGTAGCGGAAGAGCCGCTCGGAGTACGACTTGCTGGCCGACAGTACGGCGGGCAGGTGCGGCAGGCCGGCGCCGACGACCACGAGTGGGGCGTTCTGCTGGCTGATCTCGTGGCACGCGGCGCAGAGCGCGGACAGCTCGTCGGCGTTGATGTCCTGCATCTCGTCGATGAACAGCCCGACGCCGACGGACAGGTCGCCGGCCAGGTCCGCGGCGTCGGCGAACAGCTCGATCAGGTCCATCTCCAGGTCGCCCGAGTCGGCCCGCCCCTTGGCCGCGATCACGTCGACGGGTGGGTGCCAGCGGATGCCCTTGCGGTCGTTCTGCGGGGTGCGCAGCGCGAACGCCTTCAGGATCGACAGGAACTCGTCGACCCGCTGGTCGTCGCGGTGCCGGTGGCCGAGCTCGCGCATCGCCGAGTGCATCGCCTGCGCGATCGGCAGCCGCACGCTCTGGTCCGGGCGGGCCTCGATCTTGCCGGTACCCCAGGCGCGCTTGATCGCCATGCTGCGCAGGGTGTTCAGCAGCACGGTCTTTCCGACACCTCTGAGGCCGGACAGGACCAGGCTGCGTTCGGGGCGGCCGGCCGCCACGCGTTCGAGCACCACCTCGAACTGGCGGACCTCCGCGTCACGACCGGCCAGCTCAGGCGGGCGCTGACCGGCGCCGGGAGCGTACGGGTTCCGGATCGGGTCCATGATCGGACTGTATGAGCGCGTCTAGCGTTTCCCGTAGATTTCCCAATCGACCGCCATCGGCGTGTCGCGCCGTACTAC